>Ga0315279_10008590_pt1 | contig 12341 bp, 12 predicted proteins | sample YL17G06_20_MG_FD_203694 | JGI IMG/M metagenome (GOLD analysis project Ga0315279, IMG submission 203694) | Sediment microbial communities from Yellowstone Lake, YNP, Wyoming, USA - YL17G06_20 | ecosystem: Environmental > Aquatic > Freshwater > Lake > Sediment | place: USA: Wyoming | collected... | reverse complement strand
GAACGTCACTTGCATATCTCTCCTGAAGAAGCAGATGGGATCCTTGAGGATATCCCCTTTATTGTACCGGAATAGTTGAACCTCTGTAGCGTATGTTGAATTTTTTTTCAATGATGAGTAGAGATATCTGTCAGGAGATATGTGAAACAATGGTGTTTTCCATGATGGGTGTTTGTATGTTTCGGTGTTTGAACTTAGGACAGCGTTCAATGTCGTGTGTTTTGAGTTGAAAAGTTGATGATGAGTTAGTCATTTTGAGGGAAAATACCGATCAACTAACAAAGTAGTACTAAATGAGAACAAATACTCGTGAAGATAAGGAACTAGGGGGGAATGGCAGGCTCTAACACTTTTTGCGCGACGACACCAACGGCAATCCCTGAGAACCAACCATCAGCATCAACATTCACATATCGCATGTAGAGGAAGGTCCATCGAATCACATCACCAGGATGAAGATAAATCAAAGGTCTCCCAAGCGGAGCAAGAACAATGAGTCCTTTCTCGATCATCCATTTACTGGCCAGTAGGAGATCGAACATAAAATGAAAACCGTTCGGGCCAGTGAAGTCCACATCATATTCAAGATAGAGCCCATAATGCTCGGGTAAGAATCCTTTTTTGAGGAGCGTCAACTGGACGGCAGAAATATTCCAACCGATCCGACAAACGGGAAATATGTAGGTCCGAATACTGTTATTCTGAAGACGATGTGATGAGGTATTAGTGACAGCCTGTTGGGTCGATATTGAAGGAGTCCCTTGAGCGAATGCACCAAAAGACCCGAGCAGAAACAGACTGATCATACCTATCGCGATGATGCGGGTTTGGACTTGAGATGTCATTGTCCTTCACCCCACCATTCCTTGGGAAATATCGTAGGGCTGGGATGCAGGATGCCGGTCAAACCGTATGAGGTTCAAAAAGCTCTTTTGGCCTCCAGAGATAATGTAGACAAAATCATAGAAATCGAAGAGAGTCGGGATGCGATACGGCTGTGTCCGCGGCTCATCCCAGTAATTCTCAGCCCAGCGGACTGGTAGGAGGGGATGATGTTGGGATAACGTACTATTAATCATATACATGAGTGACTGATGGACGAGCACGTTCTTTGTATTGCCGATAAAATTATTCTGTTTAATCGTATCAAAGGAAACCCATTCCATGAACAGCCCTCGGGGGTTGTTCTTTATGTTGTTCCGATACACAAGGTTGTCATAGGTTATGTACATGTCAATACCATACACTCCATTATCCGTGATGTTATTGAATGAAATATTATTGTAGGCCCCTGCTATCAGGTAGATCCCCATCCCATAGTTAGGGGTAGGTTCCACGTTGGAAATGGTGTTGCCAATGATTTGGTTATTTCTACCTTCAACCGCATAGATCCCCATGTATTTTGGGCCGACAATAAGGTTGTCTGCAATGATGTTATAGCCGTACTTGGTGAATTGAAGTATTTGCGTATCTCCGTAAAACATTACCACGCCCATGTGTGTGTTTAAAAACCGGTTGTCTTTGACCGTATTATGGCTTGCGATCTTGTGCGGGCCGCCGATGTAGACGCCGCACCCTGAATTCTGAAAGGTAAAGCCCGTGATCGTCACATAATCTGTATTGATCTGAAAGCTTGTTTCCAGGCCATAAGAGCTGTCGATAATCGTCGTGAGCTTGTTCTCGCCTCTTACGGTAATCGACGTATCGATTGTGATATGCTCATAGTATGGTGATGAATCGTCATAGACAAAGACGGTATCCCCATCACTTGAATTATCAACTGCATCCTGTATCTTCGTATAGTTATTTGGGCCTGAGCCACCGACATACAATGTGTTTCCCTTTGCCATGGGATGAAACGTCCTTTCCGATAGTGTTGTTGCCGATATAGGTATAATTGCGGTTACCATCATTAGCATACAAACAAAGATACTGATTGTTCCTTTCTTCATAATTTCTTTCCCCTCGATGTAATGCTAATGCATGTCACGTATTTATAATTTTATGCAAAATATAAGATGAAAAGCTATTTTTAACGCTCTAAATATTGGATAAAACCATTTCCTTCGCATTTTTCCAAAAAAATAGATTAAATTTCCCGACTCCTAAGAAAGAACTTCGGCACTATTAATATTAAATATAAGGAATACAAAAACAGGGGATATCTTTAAAAAACACAAGATATTTCATACCATAAGGGGCTTTTTCTGAAGCGTTCCCAGGAAGCACCATGGATTCACCAGCGAGCATCACCCGGACCTGTGTCGACTGCGGCAAAGACATCAGTAGATTACATCATCACGCGGTTCGCTGCAAGGAATGCGCTAAGAAAAGGAAGCAGCAGCAGGACCAGCTGCGGCATCGTGAGGGCCGGGGGCGGCGGCTCCAATGGCTGTTCTTCGTGGAGGACCAGGAGACCGAGGAGCTGTTCCATCGCAGCGCAAAAGGAAGCAAACTGCGGTACTGGCTGGACAAGATCTGCAAGCAGCTAACGATCCAGGACCTTGATTTTCTCTTGATGCTGTGGGACTGGCGGGCGCGTACAAAGGAAATCACGCCGACGCTTCGACGGGAGTACCGGACCTGCGCGGGTATGGTACGTGACTGGCGTGACTACAACGTCATTAACAAGGTGTTCGACAACACCTCGTTCGACGCTGAGACCGGTGTGATCTTCAACGCGGACGGCTCGTACCTCACGGTCGACTTCGATGAGAACAACGAATCGTACATCATCCGGAATAGCGAGGGCACCGTGATCTGTCAGTACTAGGAGAAAAACGTGGTTTTTTACTCTTCGAACCACACAACTCAGTTTATAGTTGTTTTTTTATTTTTTTGATTTTGACTTTTCATGTACGTCCTTTTCAGGGGGTACTTGTCGAAAGGGTTTTTTTTTTTTTTATTGCGTAAAGGTTTTTTAGCTACACACCCTTTCGTCATGCATGCGTGCTCCTCTCGTCGACCTCTTCGACTGGCTTCATACGAACGCGCCGAAGGCGACCTACAACCTCGCGTACAGCAACATCCACGGGCTGACCCTTGAGGAGTACCAGCGATATTGTGGATATTCGCTCCCAAAGGACTTCGATCTGGGGATCAACGAGGCTCACGGTACTAAAGAGCTCATCCAAACTCTTAGTAAGATATATCAATGCTTAGAAGAGAATATCGTGACGACGACTGGCACGTCTGAGGCAAACTACCTCGTGTTCTCCTCGCTCCTTGGCCCTGGCGATGAGTTCATCATCGAGCAGCCGAGCTACCAGCCGATGTGGCTCACCCTGGAGATGCTTGGCGGGACGCGTGTCCCCTGGCCGCGGCGGTTCGAAAACAAATACCATCTGGAAATCGAGACGCTCGAGCCCCTTCTTACGAACAAGACGAAATTGATTGTTCTGACGAACCTTCATAACCCGAGCGGCGTCTGGACTGACCGAAGAACCATGGAATCGGTAGCCAAGATTGCGCAAGATCACGGCTGTTACGTGGTGGTCGATGAGATTTACCTTGACGGAGGGTTTAAGCGATATCCGTCATCCTTTGGTCTCCCACGAGTGATTGTGACCTCGAGCACGACGAAGGTGTACGGCCTGGGCGGGTTGCATACAGGCTGGATTGTCGCACCAGCAGAAATCGCTGCGGAGTTCCAGCGGCGGAAAGCGCACACCACGGGCGCTTCCTCGTTTGTCTCCGAGGTGATGACGTCTCATGCTCTTGGCGCTGCACGCGAGAAGCTGATCGCTCGATTCCAGAGCCGAGCAGAAAAGAATATCGGTCTGCTGAGGAAATGGATACGAGAGCATCATGATGTGCTCGACTGGGTTGAGCCGGACGGAGGCATCGTCTGCTTCCCGAGGTATCATCTTACCATGCCGTCGGTTCCCTTGTGCAAGCGGTTGCTTGATGAGGCAGGTGTGTTGGTGAACCCTGGCGCGTTTTTCAATGAGGATGGTCATTTCCGCGTGTCGTACGGGATCGAATCAGAGGCTTTTGAGCGTGCGCTGGGAGCGCTTGCGGAAGCGCTCGCGCGGTTCAAAAACCTTCAATAAACATAGGGATACTCCCCTTTGTCTCTTGTTCCAAAGTTAAAAATTTTGATATAAGTTTTTATAACAACATCTCTTATTGCCATGCCATGATAGGACAGGTCAGGAAGAGGAACGGCAAGATCGTCCCGTTTGATGCGACAAAAATTTCAGCGGCGATCCAGAAAGCCATGGCTGCCCTTGAGATGAAACAGAAAAAGGAGGCGGACCGGATCACGAAAGCCGTGGTCGCCACGCTCGAAACGAACGTGTCATCGTTCCGTGACAGCATCCCTGACATCGAGCAGATCCAGGATACGGTGGAGGACGAGCTCGAAAAGCAGGATAAACGGTTGTACATGGCATACTCGCTGTACCGTCGGTCCCGTGGGATTGCTCGGGAGATCAGACGGTATTTCAAGATCGAGGATGACCTGAAGCTCAGCGTGAACGCCTTGAAAGTACTCCAAGAGCGGTACCTCCTCAAGGACGAGGAGGGACGTATCGTTGAGACCCCGACACAGCTGTTCGCCCGGGTCGCAAAGGCGATCGCATCGATTGACAAGCGGTATGGTGGCAACCCGGAGAAGACGGAGAAGGAGTTCTGCGCTGCCCTGTGCAACCTTGAGTTCATGCCGAACTCGCCCACGCTCATGAACGCGGGGACGCAGCTTGGACAGCTGTCCGCGTGTTTCGTGCTGCCGATTGAGGACAGCCTTGAGAGCATTTTCACGACACTCAAGGATATGGCCGTGATCCAGCAGTCAGGTGGCGGAACAGGGTTCGGGTTTTCCAGGCTTCGTGAAAAGGGCGCGATGGTGAAAAGCACGAAGGGCGTCGCAAGCGGGCCTGTTTCGTTTATGAAGATCTATGACAGCACGACCGAGGTGATCAAGCAGGGTGGGAAGCGTCGTGGTGCGAACATCGGGATCCTTCACTGCATGCACCCTGACATCGCTGAGTTTGTAACCGTGAAGTCGGGGAAGAAACTGACGAATTTCAATATCAGTGTTGCGGTAACCGATGAGTTTTTCCGTAAGGCGTTGCGGGGGAGGTCGCTTGCGCTGCGCAGTCCGAAGGACAGCAGGATCGTGCGTAAGATCAACGCTGAGACCCTATTGGGGATGATCGTGAAGAACGCCTGGGAGACTGGGGACCCAGGACTCGTGTTCATCGATGAGATCAACCGGCGTCACCCATTGAATCGACTGGGAACAATCGAGGCGACGAACCCGTGTGGTGAGGTGCCGCTGCTCGGGTACGAGTCGTGCAATCTGGGGAGCATCAACCTGGGTAAGATTGTCAAAGAAGGAGCGGTTGACTGGAAGAGGCTTCGGGAGATTACACGTCTCGGGGTGCATTTCCTTGATAACGTGATCGATGCGAACCATTATCCTTTGAAGGAGACCGCGGAGATCACGAGGAAGAATAGGAAAATCGGGCTTGGAGTGATGGGGTTCGCAGACCTTCTTTTTCTGCTGAAGATACCGTATGACAGCAAGAAGGCGGTGTCGCTCGGGGAGGAACTTATCTCGTTCATCTCCAAAGAGGCACATCAGATGTCCATGGAGCTTGGAAAGACCCGGGGGTCGTTCCCGAATTTCAAGGAAAGTAATTGGTACCCGCAGTATCCTGCGATGCGTAACGCGACCTGTGTGACGATCGCACCGACCGGGACAATCAGCATTATCGCGGACTGCTCGTCAGGGATCGAGCCTGTGTTTGCGCTTGCGTTCGTACGGCGCGTCATGGAAGGGAAGCAGCTTCCTGAGATCAACGAGGTGTTCAAACGGGAGCTGCTCAAGCGTGGGTTGTTCTCCGAGGAGCTGATCCATGAGATTTCAAAGACGGGCAGCATCACGGATGTCAAGCTTCCTTCGTCGATGAAGAGGATCTTTGTCACATCGCTTGATGTCGCCCCGGAGATTCATGTGCGGATGCAGGCTGCGTTCCAGCGGCATGTGGACAACGCAGTGAGCAAGACCGTGAATCTACCGAAAGATGCGACGCTTGAGGATGTGCGCCGGATTTATCTGCTCGCTTGGCGGCTCAAATGTAAGGGGATCACGATCTATCGGTACGGCAGTAAGCCGGAGCAAGTGTTGTACCTTGGGACCGGTAAGCCGATCGTGGTGACGACTGATTTCGCCGGAGGCTGTCCGACAGGACTGTGTCCGCTGTAAAGCGTTGTCGAAAAACAAATATTTAAGTACGCTCAGACGATAAGTTTTTTGCCTCTAGGGATGAAATTGATGCACGAGACTTTGGGATGAATGTCGGTGCGTTGTTTTTGTTGAGAGGACAGAAGGAAGAGACGATGAAAAGTATCAAGGTTGGGGACAAGGTCCAGATCACGTGTGAGGCGAAACTTGAGTCCGGGGAACTGTGTTATAAGAATGATGCTGATAATCTGATTGAGCTTACGGTCGGTGAGGAGAAGTTCTTCCCTGCGATCGAGAAGGCGCTCAAGGAGATGGGTGAGGGGCAGACGAAGACCATCACGCTTGAGGCTGCGCAGGCGTTCGGCCCGCACATCCCGGAGCTTATCATCAAGGTGCCCAAGACCGTGTTTCAGAATGACGGTGATCTTGAGATCGGCTCGCGGGTGAAGATCGATGCGCCCACGGGCAAGTCGTTCGTGGCGACCGTGGTTGCGATGGACGAGTCTACGTTCACGCTTGATATGAACCATTTGCTTGCTGGGAAGCGTCTCATTGTAACGTTCACCGTGGTTGCGATCCTTACGTCAGTTGCGCAGCAGTGATTTTTCGTTGGCAATACAGTTATACAAAGATATATACAGATATATACTCTTTTTTCTACCAAAGATTTTTTTTTGTTCATCCCTCACTTTTTTGAATCAGATTTGTTTGGTCACTGAGTGTAGTGGGATATGGTTTCGAAGGTAGGTAAGTTTTTTTATGTACCCTTAATAAAGACTTATAAAAATATATATGAATATATAACCTTCTAACCGCTGTAAAACCGAGAAAAAAATACCAGAAGGGAGGCAGAGGTGGAAAGAAAGGGATGTGTAAACGTCAGTGGTGATCTAAATGTGAGCCGTCCTCACTATATGCACGGAAACGGTCAAAATCTATTCGCGGTTCGCCTCTCTTTTCACCTCGAAGTTCTGTTCAAAGAACCGTCATTCACCAACCCAAGAGATGCCGAAGGATCGGAAACGCGTTCGGGAACCTTGCAAGAAGCTTCTCAAAGAAACCCATGGGCGGCAAGGCATTCGACAGTGACATTGTAACTTTCAACTGTCCCCAATCGCTCGTCGCATTGTAGATATCCTCTGCCCGACATGAAATGGTCCAAGTCCCCCGAGGGAACGTATGATTGGCGGTGATTGTCTGGCCTGAGGGAAACGGGCCAAGCCATGCTACTGACGGACACCCATCTCCCCACTCGATATAATAGAACACGTTGTCCCCATCGGGGTCGGTCGACGTAAACGTGAAATTATAGTCAACACCGTGTTTCCCATTCGCTGGACCGCTGATGACAGGGGTACTTGGCGGTGAATTGTTCATCATACTCGTTTGAGACGGTGTGTTCTTCACCAATACCACTGCCGCTGTCGTGTGTTGGATACTAATAGCGCTTCCCATGAATACCATGAGTCCTACAACGATAATTGACAGAACTTTTTTCATTTCTATTACCTCTTTGGAATGAAAACCCAGATTCGTATATAACCATGATTGATTTTTGACTCAAAAACACTTAAGAATTAATTCAAGTCACAGCCACATATAAGGAAACAAAGGAATGCTTCACACGCCTGTCCTTCTCATTTCCAAGGATAAAAGTTTAAATATTTCCTCCTGTTTGCCTGCACAAAAAAGGATTGATAGTTATGATGACAAGTAAGAAAGCGGACCTTGCTGGCCCTGGGATCAGCACCTACAAAGAAGTCGAAAAAGTACTGCCAAAGAACTACAAGTCACTGCTCACACCAAAAGAGACACAAAAAGCGATCTTCACCGCGAAATACTACATAGAGGAGCACCTCGGAAAAGAACTCAACCTCATGATGGTGACCGTACCGCTCATCGTCAACAAGGAAAGCGGTGTGAACGACTACCTTGACCGTGACGGCTCCCGCACACCTGTCGAGTTCCCCTGCGGGCTCGGCATCCAGCCCCGCATCCAGGCGCAGATTGTCCAGGCCGCAACCAAATGGAAACGCATGGCGCTCAAAGAGTTCGACATGAAGGTCGGCGAGGGACTCAACACGGACATGCGCGCGGTGCGCAAAGACTACTTCCTTGACCATGACCACAGCGCCTACGTCGACCAATGGGACTGGGAGAAGGTCATCACCAAGGACCAGCGGACCATCGCGTACCTCAAAGACACCGTCAACAGAATCTGGAAGGTGTTCAAAGGCGCGGAGAATGAGGTCATGGACCAGTTCCCGCAGCTTGACACCAAAGCCTTCCCGAACCTTCCGAATAAACTCGAGTTCTTCCACGCGGAGGAGATCCTGGACATGTACCCAGACCTGCCTCGCAAACAACGAGAGACCGCGATACTGCAGGAGCACCCCGCGATCTTCATCATCGGCATCGGCTCGGTGCTCAAGGACGGTTATCCGCATGAGATGCGCGCGGCCGACTACGACGATTGGGTCACGGACACCTCGAAAGAGACCGGTAAAAAGACCTACGGACTTAATGGCGACATCCTCGTCTGGAACCCGGTCACCCAGCGCAGACATGAGCTGTCCTCCATGGGCATCCGGGTTACCCCTGAGACGCTCAAGAAACAACTCGAGCTTTCCGGACAAACCGATTTCCTGAAACTGCCGTACCACCAGGCGATCCTCAACAACAAGATACCACTCTCCATCGGCGGTGGCATCGGGCAGTCTCGGACCTACATGTACCTCCTGAAAAAAGCACATCTCGGGGAGGTCAGCGTCACGGTCTGGCCCAAGGACCTCAAAGAGATCTGCGAGAGGAAGAACATCCACGTTCTCCAATAAACATATACGACCAATATGGTCGTCCTATTTTCTTTTTTTTTAAATTTATGTTACTTCCACGCCCAGATAAGTTTTCTTTGTCGAAGATATGTTTTTAAAGGGGGACAGGGTTATAAAATTGTATTGCGGGGGAAAGATATGCAAACAAAATCTCTATTGAAGAAAGGTTTTACTGTTGGAATAATTGTTTTGTTAGGCTTGAATATCATACCTCAAGTGAACAGTCGATTTATAGAAAAATATGTTTCGATAACCAATTTTACATGGAGTAATAATAGGGAAATAATAACTGGATTAAGAGGCTTAAATATTACCTTTAATGGAACGATGGGAGAGAATGGTTGGTATATCAGCCCTGTTGAAATTATTATTGTTTTTGAAAACGATACCTTAACTTCCCATTTCTATTATAAAATCGATAATGGTGATTGGATTGAATATACACCACCGGTAGATAATGTATTTGTAAATGAAGATGGTGGCCATTCTTTTGAAGGTTATTTCACAGATTATGAAGGAAATATAGAAGGTTATATTGGTCCATTTTCCTTCAAAATCGATCAAACTCCACCAGAAATCTACATGACGACAATTGCACAAAACCTGCTGAGAACCAAATGGTTGCTCAATGCGACCGTGAGCGATGCAACCAGTGGTGTCGCTAAGGTGGATTTCTACGTCGATGACGTCCTTGTCGGAAACGCTACCGCATACCCGTACACCTACACCTACAAGGGCAAGGGTACGGTGGCACAAGCCGTCGCCTATGACAATGCTGGAAATTGGTATGTCACTCCTAGTGTTTCGTTTCTTATATCTCAGCAAAGCAACCCGTTGGTTAACCCATCACCAAATCAGCAACAGATTAGTCAACAAGGTAATCAATTACTGCAAAACCTAATACTGCATCATAAAATGATTGCTAAATTGTTCCAGGATTAAAGAGGAAAACAAGGGAAGGAAAAACTCATGAACAAATACCCTCTGATTGGGGGAAGTATCCTAGCTGTGGTTCTGATTGTTCTTGCTTCGATGAATAACATCGTTGTGTGTCAAACAGTACAAACATCAAACCAGAAAACAATAAACGATGAGGTCAATCAGAAAGAGTTGTTGTTCCAAATCATAGTTGATATAGCGAATAATAAGGAGGTTCAGAAAGTTATTCTCGGTTCTGAGATCACAGGAAAAAGGTTCTTTGATACTGGTATAAGATTCTCGGTTTTCACTCCTCTAGTTTTAACTGAGAAGTTTCTCAAGCACGCATATACAATAGGTACAATGCTCACAAAAACCATCAGTAAATCAAAAATGCATTCGCTTCTTGAAAAGTATCAAGTAAGTAATCAAGGGATGCAAAAGGAGATAATTGCTGTTATTGAAAAAGATGCTAAACTCAAGGGAGAATTAACACAATTATCAAACTCGAATTGTGATTGTGAGGAAAATAATGCTCAAGATAGTTTTCCCGTTATTTGTGGTATTACCGAATTAGTTTATTTTGGTGCTCTATTAATTTTCCAATTTACTATATCTATACCTTTGCTTCTCATTTCTCTTAGCCTTTTTATAATTGGTGACACTTCATTCATTGTTGGATTTATGCTCGGATGCGATTGGACGCCACAATTCCCCCCTGACCACGATAGAATCATTGGTTGATGAAATGAGAAGTATGAGATCAAAGGCATGAAAAATGAATAAAAATGAATGGAAGCAAGTTGTGATAGTTGGAATCATTCTCTTATTCATTGGCGTCTGTGTTGTACCAGGCATCAACGCGCAAAATGACAAGATTTTTCCTAAAGCATTTTATGATCCAGATAAGGAAGTTTCGATAACGATTCTTCATTACAAAGTTGACGGTACCGTTGAAAAATCTGTGGTCAGTCTCTCACGAAATCAGGTAATTACATTACAACGAGAGCTGGCACGCGTCAAAGACGGAACCACATCCTTATCCCTTTACAAGGAATATCACCTCATCCCTCAGAATGTCACCGATGAAGACCTACGTCTGGGCATGGTCGAGAAAGCGCGAAGGATCGGACCACACATTGAAAAGATGCAGCATCTCCTGGCTCATATGGGAAGTCGTTCTAATCATACCTTAAAGAATTTTAACTGCCAGGTGGATGGATTTTTTGATTTCGGGGCACGACTTCTAGGCGGTCTGTCATTTTTCACCAGTATCCTGAATGGTTACCTCTACAGGTATCATCTCTGGGACCTCTTTCTCCCGAGCGTTGACGTGTTTCAGGTTAATTTTGGATACCTTGGTTTTCTCAGGACATACAATGGAACGCTTCCAGATTCACAGATCACAGGGGTGGACCATGCGTCCTTCTTAGTCGGATTTGTGGGATATTATATTTCTACCACGCCAACGTTCTTTTTTACGGTGCAAAACCTCTATCATGGTTACGCTGTCGCCTGTCTTGGTTTCGTCGGCGCACCGGCGAGATGAGAGGAGTCCATGGTTATGAACCATCGAGTAGGCAAAAAAAACGTCGCGATTATCGTCATGCTCTTATTGATCGGTGTCGCAGCCACCCCTGGTATTAGCCTCTCAGTGGTCAAAGCACATAACAGCGATCTTGTCGAAGTGACGTCCCAGGCGTTTGGCATTCAAGGAATCGGAATCACCACCCTGAGACTCACGACACAACAGCATCAGGATCTGGTGCGTTACCTTGTTTATTTTCAATCCCGATTGAATCAAACGACAACAAGGGAGGAGGCCGTTTCCTTATACAAGGAGGTGATAGCGACATTGAACGCCTACGGGTTACTACCGAAAGGGATGACCCTCAGGCAAGCTCAACGTATGGTGTCACTTGGATACCACGTACCATACCCTCCCAAACATGCTGTCCCATTCACACAGGATTCCATCAATTGTTGTTGTCTATTTTCAGGCATCTTCCAGGGCGCCTATGATGATAACATCTTTAGCAGAATTGCTACCTGGATTTATAATCACATGAATCCGTATGTACCTCCCATATGGCCTTGGATCGTGTACGGCATACTCCTCACCATCGGTTGGGTGAAAGCGCTACGATTCATGAACATGATAGACGTATACGGTGACGTCGACTCTTTTTTCTCCATTGGGCTGTATGGGATCAAAAGCGGGCACTATGACATCACGAGGGTGATCGGGTTCACCGGTATGAAGATCATCTTAAATTTAAATGGACCCGCGGGATATGCTCTCTATCTTGGTTTTGCCCTTGACATATCATAATTTTACGAGTTAAACCATAGACGAATTTGATTGATTCCCAGGAAGAGAACCATAGACCATCCATAGA
>Ga0315279_10008589_pt1 | contig 12342 bp, 6 predicted proteins | sample YL17G06_20_MG_FD_203694 | JGI IMG/M metagenome (GOLD analysis project Ga0315279, IMG submission 203694) | Sediment microbial communities from Yellowstone Lake, YNP, Wyoming, USA - YL17G06_20 | ecosystem: Environmental > Aquatic > Freshwater > Lake > Sediment | place: USA: Wyoming | collected... | reverse complement strand
CTCTGCACTGCTAACCGTAAATTTCTTCGCAAGCGGCGAAGATTTTTCGTCGCAGAGCGCGCAAAGCTCGCAGAGGAAGAAAGATATGACTTGCTTCTTTTCGACCTCTGTGTCTCTGCGCCTCTGCGGTAATCCGTTTCTTTTGGTTGCGGCCAGCGGCCGCGCTGGGATCTCAGCGATCTCTGCGTTGAACCGCCGTTTCTTCTGCTGCTTCTTTTCACGCGCCCGTCTGGCGCCGTGCGTCCAGCAGTTTCTCCAACTCCGCCGCGGGCAGGACGGCCTTTTCCAGGCAAATCTCGCGGATCGTCCTGCCGGTCTGGTGGGCCTGCTTGGCTATCTCGGCCGCGGCGTCGTAGCCGATTCGCGGCGCCAGGACCGTCACCATGGCAAGCGACTGCTCGACGAGCTCCCGGCAGCGGGGCTCGTTGGCCTCCAGCCCGGCCAGGCAGCGGCGGGTGAAGACCTTCGCGACATTGGCCAGCAGGCGAATCGCGGTAAGCAGGTTCGTCGCTATCATCGGCATGGCCACGTTGAGGTCCAGGATGCCGCCGACCCCGCCGGTGGCCCCGGCCGCGATCGCCGCGTCGCAGCCGACGACCTGGCAGGCGACCTGGATGACCGACTCGCAGATAACGGGGTTGACCTTGCCGGGCATGATCGAGCTTCCCGGCTGGACCGCCGGCAGGAGCAGTTCGCCAAGCCCGCAGCGCGGGCCCGAGCCCATCAGCCGAATGTCCGACGCGATCTTTCCCATCGCCAGCGCCGCCGACCGCAGCGCCGCCGAGGCGAACAGGGCCGCGTCACGCGCGCCCGACGCTGCGAAATGGTTGAGCGACTCGGCAAACGGCAGGCCCGTCGCCTCGGCCAGCACCGCGCAAACGCCGCCGGCGAAACCCGCCGGGGCGTTGAGCCCCGTGCCCAGGGCCGTGCCGCCCAAAGGAAGCTCGCACAACCGGCCCAGCGCCGCCGCCAGCATCTCCATTGCACCGTCGATCTGCGCCGCATACCCGCCGAACTCCTGCCCAAGCCGCACCGGCACGGCGTCCATCAGGTGCGTCCGCCCGATCTTCACGACGCCGTCGAACCGTTGGGCCTTCTCGCGCAGCATGGCCGACATAGCCGACATCGCCGGCAGCAGCTCGCGCCGAATCGCCGTCGCGGCCGCAAGGTGAAGCGCCGTCGGAATGACATCGTTGGACGACTGGCCGAGGTTGACGTGATCGTTGGGGTGTATCCGCTCCCCGGCGCCGCCGGCGCCGAGGATCTGCATCGCGCGGTTGGCGATCACCTCGTTGGCGTTCATGTTCGTGCTGGTGCCGCTGCCGGTCTGGAACGTGTCCACGGGAAAGTGCTCGTCGAGCTTGCCCTCGGCCACCTCGCCCGCCGCGGCGATGACGGCGGCGGCTATTCGCGGCTCGAGCCGCCCGGCCTGGTGATGGACCGCCGCGGCGGCGGCCTTGATCATTCCCATGGCCGCGATGAACTCCCGCGGCATCGGCCAGCCCGAGATCGGAAAGTTTTCCACCGCCCGCTGAGTCTGGGCGCCGTACAACGCGCCCGCCGGCACCTGCATCTGGCCCAGCGAGTCGTGCTCCGTGCGTGTGGCCGTCATGGCGTAGCTCCTTTGGCTTTATCGACCGCGGATTATAAACCCGCCGCCGCCACGCCGGCAATGACCAGGCCGCCTTGGGCTGCCAATGATGAATGCCAAAGCAGAATGATGAATGCCAGGACTGCCGGCAAGCCGGGTGCGCAAGCCCGTGGTATGTCAGATTCGGAACAAAGAGCCCCGGCGGGGCGATTGCGGGCGGCAGTCGCCCCGCCGGGGCTCATGATTGTCCAACGCACAATCCACGGGCTTGCGCCCGTGGCTAACCGCAGATCGCCCTGCCGGGCTCAAGAGACGCCCACCAGGATTCATGGTCGCACACGCGAGCCGGGATGATCGCTCATGCCACTTGGCGCGCGGGGCGGCGGGGGGGTATCCTGTAGTCATGCCCGCCGTGATTACATATTTCCGAATGCACCCTTGGCAGCGCCGGCTGCTTACGGCGTCGCTGGCGCTGGTGCTGGGCACGGGCGCGGCCTTGCTGCTGCTGCCGTGGTATCGCGCCACCGTGATCATCCGCGACATGGACAGCCCGGACGCCAAGGTCCGCGCCCGCGCGGTCTATCAGGCCCTAGGTCAGGTCGAGAAGGACCCCGCCATCATCGGCCGGCTCGAATCGGCCCTGAACGGCGCGTCCGACAGGCAATTCCAGGCGCTCGTCCGCACGCTTCAGGTCCTGGGCCTCTTCGACGTGCCCAGCCGAAACCCGCTGCATCTTTACCGCATGAAGGCATTCGAGGTGGCAGGCAACCCATCGGCGCCCGTGCGCGGGGCCTTCCTGGTGGAGATCATGGCCGGCGGGGGGGACAACCAGTACGTCCGCGGCGCCCTGAAGTCCGCGTCGGCCGACGCAAACCAGGACGTGCGGGCGCTGGCGGGCATGCTTGCGGCCAGGCTGGGCGACGACGCCACCCTCGCCCGGCTTGTGCGCGACGCCGACCCCAACGTCGCCGAGGCCGCCACTATCGACGCGGCAATCGCCCGGCGAAAGGCGCTGCTGCCGGACATCCGCAAAATCCTCGCCGATGCAAACGACCTCCGCCCGCTGTCCGCCGCGGCCCTGGCCCTGGCCGCAATGGACCCAAACGCCGCCGCCGCCACACTGCCCGCACTGCTCAGCCGCACCGTCGATGCCAACGACCCCGCCCTGCGCGACAGGCTGCTGGACATCATGGGCAACCTCAGCGACGACGCCACCGCCCGGGCCGTCATCGAGACGATCGCCCGCGCCGACAAGCCCGGCCTGTACCCGCCCGCGGCGGCGCTGCTGGCGGCGGGGCGGCGAAAACTGCCCGGCGCGGCCCCGGCCGTCAGGAGAGTGCTCGTCGATTCCGTCAGAATGCCCCCCGGCCTGCTCGTCCGGCAGGTGCACGCCGCGATCCTTGCAGCCGATGACCTCAAGATGCCCGTGCGCAAGGCCGCTAACGACATCTGCCAGAAGCTCTGGAACCCCCGTCCGGGTTTCCGGCTGATGCTCACCGACGCGGCCAGGCTGCTGGGCAGGCAGATCACCGCCCCGCAGGACGACGAGCCCAACGCGCCGAGCCCCGAGGAGTGCGTCAGCACGCTTCGCCAGGCCGTCGTGGCGGATTACGAGCCGGCGACCTGGCCGGCCTCGCAGCCCAGGCCCAAACCGGCCCGCACGCCGCTGCCCTCGGCCGCCGCGGCCGTGGCATTGTGGAAACTCGGCACAAAGGCCGCCGAAGAGTTCATCCAGGTCCCCGCGTGGGATCACGTGTCGCTCGCGGGCGACTACGTGGCATGGAATGTCGGCATGACCGGCGACGAGCGTGCCTTCGAGCTGGGCCTGTCACTGCTGCCGGCCGCCGACGCCCCGCCCGCCCTGCACGTCTACAGCGACGACGCCCGCTCGACCGGAGCAATGCTCCTGGCCATCGCCGCCGCCACGCCCGAACGCCGCAAACAGGCGGCCGAAAGAATCCGCTCGCGCCTCGAGGCCGGACAGCGCGGCAAGGAGGACAGCTTCTACGTCCGCGGGGCCTACCGGTGCGCCCTGGCCATCCTGGACGATCCCAACGCCGCCGAACAGGCCCTCCTCGTGCTGGAAACGGGACAATTCTCCCAGCGCCGCGCCATCACCGCCCTGACCCTCGCCAACGACCTGCGCGGGCTGGATTGGCTGCTCTGGAACCGCCAGGTCGACCGCGAAGACATGCTGCTCCTGCTCGTCGATGAGCAACTCGGCGAGGTCATCGCCGGCTGCCTGCCCCAACTGCCCGCCATCAGCCCCGCCGCCGGCAGCGACCTGGCCGACTGGCAACTGATGAGGCTCCGCCGCGCATACGAGATACTAAGGCCCAGCCTCAAGCCCCAACTGCGCCGCGCGCCTTGATCGCGTGCGCCAGGCCTAGCACGCACACGCCGGCGATTAGAATTCCTATGCCGATGAGAATCCAGCGGATACTCTTTCCGCCCGCCCCGCGCCACTCGCCGGTGCGGAACCCGTGGAAGTTGCCCACGATGATCGCGAAGCTCATGAACACCGGGTAACCGATGGGCATGGACCACTTGCCCAGTTCTGAGAACCCCAGGCCAAGCAGATAGATCGCCCCGTCGTGCAGCATGGCCATCACCAGCGCCAGGCCGATGGCCCGACCAGCGCCGGCTTCGTCAAACTGCCTCCACGTGCGGTTCTTCGTCAGCAGGCCCGCGCAGTACGCCAACGACGAGACCGCCCCGCCCCAGACGATGACCGACATCACCGCCCAGGCGGCGCTGGGCGCGGAGTTGCCCAAATCCGTCGCCGCTTTGCCGACACCCCCGCCGTAGGATACCGCCACGCCGTAACACGCACACAAGATGCCGGAAGCCACAGCCACGATTATGCCGATTCCCATCCGCGGCTTCTTGGCTGCCTTCTCGCCGGAGTCAATCGCCTCGACGGCCGCGCCGCCGAGGCTGCGCTCCTTGAGCATCGCCGCCTTGCCGCACGCGATAACGCCAACAAGGCACAGCCCCACGCCGCCAAGAACGGTGTAACCGTAAGAGGTGAACAGATCGGCACGGCTCTGCGTGACCATCGGCACCATCGATCCGGTGACGATCTGCGCGCCGTAATTCAGCGAGTACGCCAGGCTAAGCCCGATGAAGGCGAAGCTCATGCCCAGCGTCATCGAGCCCAGCCCCCAAAGCAGGCCGAGGACAAGCGGCAGCATCATCGCCTTCCACCCCGCCTGGCCGAACACGGCGTAGAAGTCCTTGACGATCATTGGCCCAACGGTAATCGGGATGATGATCGTCACGAACAGGAAGAACGGCCCCCAGAGGTTCTCCCAGGGCGTGTCCTTGCGGACGTACTTGCTCGGCAGCCCGAACGACCCGCCGCACATCGCACCCAGCAGCAGCCAGAAGAATCCCATTACGGTCGCCATGTCGGTGTCTCCCAAATGTCTTAATGACAAATGCTGAATGTTAAATGACAAATGCTGAATGCCAAATGTCGAATGCTCAAAGACGGCCAATCGGCTTGTGTGGCGCTCAGAGTGCCTCTTCAGTTTGGCATTTGACATTCAGCATTTGGCATTGCGCCGTTCTTCGGCGTCTCTGCGGTTAATGACAGCACGCCAGCTTCTTCCGCGCCGTGCCGAGCGCGTCGGCGGCGATCATGGCGTCGACGATGCTCTCGGGCGTCACCTTGAACGGGTGGAAATGGCACAGCGAGCCTGGGCCCGCGCATATCTTGCCGATGCCCTCGAGCCGCTCGCGCTTCACCCCGGCCAGGCCGAGGTCGGCGAAGGTCACCGGCAGGCCGATGGCGATCTCGAAGTCCACGATCCGATAGATCTCCTCGACCTCGACGTCCTCTTCCAGGCAAAGCTGGCTGATGATCCCGAAGCCCACCTCGTGCCCGTGCATCAGGCCGTGACACTCCGGCAGCGACGGCAGGCAGTTGGCGATCATGTGGGCCGTGGCGACCCCGCCGCTCTCGAACCCCATGCCGCTCAGCAGCACGTTGGCCTCGACAACCTTCTCGACGGCCGGCGTGACGACCTTGGCCTCGACCGCCCGCTTCGCCTCGACGCCGTACTCCAGCAGGATGTCGTAGCCAAGCTGCGCAAGCGCCATCGCCGCCTGGGTCGATACCCCGCCTGCCAGGTTGGGCGATCGCGTCTGAAGGCACACGCGAGCCTCGATCCACGTGGCCAGCGCGTCGCCCATGCCCGCCACGAAGGCCCGCACGGGCCCGTTGGCGATCACCCGAGTGTCCACGAGCACCAGGTCGGGATTGCGGCCCCACGACTCGAAGCCCATGCAGTTGCCCTTCTCGTCGTACCAGACGGTATACGAGCTGGTCGGTGAGTCGTTCGAGGCGATAGTCGGAATGGTTATCATGGCCGCGCCGGTCTTGGCGGCCGCCGCCTTGGCGGTGTCCAAAGCCTTGCCGCCACCGACGCCGATTATCACGTCCGCCTTGGCGGCAGCGGCGAGCTTTGCCACTCGGTCCACCTCGGCGTGGGTCGAGTCGCCGGCAAACGCGACGTCGGTCACCTTGAGCTGCGCCTCGGCAAAGCTGGCCAGCAGGGTCTTGCCCACGATGGCCTTGACCTTCTTATCCCACAGGACCAGCGGTTTTTTCCCGATGGCGGCGACAAACGCGCCCGCCTCCGAAAGGACATCCGGCCCCTGCACGTACTTTCGCGGCGCGATCAACACAGCTTTCATGGCATTCGAGCCTTTCTTGGCATTCGTTCAAAAACTTCCAGCGAAAATGAATCCGCGACGGTCTGGCCTCGCCCGGCGCCGGACATGCGCCCTCGCGGCCAGGACAGGTCGCCAATACCCTAGCCCGGCGGGCCCGGCCGGTCAATGCCGTTGGTGATTTTGCCACCATAAGCAGCCAACTGCTCCGATTGCCAATGCTAAAGATGGGATGGTGGCAGGAGGATGGACCAGGCAACCGGCCTGCCGGTTAGAATCGCCATTTTTCCGCCTCCATGAAACCCTCTATGTTGATACAAGGCACAGAGAAGTGCTTGCATACATTAGGGATCTTCGCCGCATTGTCCTTCGTCGTTTCTTCCGTAACCACGCAACCGTTTCGGACACTGGCACAAGCTATTACAAATGGATCAGCAACTGGACTTCCCTTGAGCCTCTGCTTCTGAGCAACGAGTTGACGAAAGTGCGCAATCGCGAATATCTTGGCCACGAAGTTAGTTTCCGCTGGGGTGGGAATAGTGAAAAGCTCATGGTGTTTAGTAAGCCATTCCCGAAGATGAAGGCGAGTACATTCTCTATCCAACTCTAGGTCGACTTCTCTAGTCGAGACAATTTCCCCATCAGCAACGGCCTTATCAAACCGTTCCCAAAATGATGGAAAACGGTTCGGGAAGTAGTGCCCTACAACTATGAAACTGCTGGTATCAAACACGTCGAGCATTCATCCACCCTCATGACCAACAGCGTATGGCTCGAGACCAGCCACACTCTTCGCCTTGACATTAAGGTAATCGGCAAGCTCCTCTCGCGTACAACGCCCTTGATAATACCTGCCGAATGCTAATTGCAGGAATTTGCTACCCAAGTAAGTAACTTGGTTAAGATAGTAGTTGCCCCCCTTCTTCATTTGTCGAGCGTGTTCCGCTCGTTGTGCCCATTCTTTAGCCTTAGTCTCATAGTATTCGGCAGCCACCAGATGTCTATCCAAGGCGCGGCGCAGGATAACTTCGCGGCTTACGGAGTAACGGTCTGCAAGCTGCTTGACATACGAGTCGTTGTAGAAATCGCCCTCATGATAGGCTGAGAAATCCTCAGAAGGCACCAGGATCTCAGCCGCAAATCGGTTGCAAAACTCCTCGATTCCTTTGTTCTTGGGGTCAAGGCGGGCTATATACGACTGATCCTGCTTGGTCACTCCGTTGGCACCAAGCAAAACGTGCCCAAGTTCATGAAACAATGAGAATACCTGGCGTGTTTGAGGGCTGCTGTTGTTCAGATATATAACCGGATACTCATCATCGAGAAGAGCAAACCCACTTATATCGGCTTGGGCAAGTGGACGCTTGAAAACGAATACCCCGCACTCCTGAAGTTGAGTTCGCCAATTCTTCAGTGCCTCGGATGCGCCATGCCATCTCACTTGCGTATTGACTGGGACGCTCAAATAGTCTCTCACTCTGGAGCCCGCCTGGGTCACAGGAGTCTGGGCAGAAATCCGCAATGTGCGAAAGATATTTCGTGGGGAAGGGTTGGGTCCCTCGTTTAACTCATAGAGTGCCAGTTGCATCGCAGTCGCTTGTCGAAGTGCCAGCCGGGTATCGGGAGAGAATGCGTCTAGTTCTTCTCTGGGGAGCGTCCTGAATGACCGCAGAGGCTCCGGGTCCGAAGGCACCTCAGGAAAGAAGAAAAGCGCAAGTGGGCGCTTGTAGAGTTGATATGCCAACTTCTCCAGTTGGACATAAGTCGGCGCAGCTTTCCCGGATTCCCACTCCTCAATGACCTCGGGGCGTTTCTGGAAGGCCGCAGCCACGTCCATGACGGTTTGCCCCGCGGACTCGCGTGCCCACTTCAGGATCTTCGGGTTGATTCCAGCAATTATCTGAACCATGGCTATCAAGCCCTATCAGTTTGAACCTGACCGATTGCCGGGTAAGTGCCTACCCTATTGAAGGATACAAGTCTTCGCCCGTCAGCACTAATGCCCATTGGTTCCGCCGTTAATTGTCATTGCACCGAGATCGCACGTGGTCATTTGTCGTTCGCCTGACACGGTGGCGCTATTCTCACCGTTGCATATGCCTACCTAGAGCCACGATCGAGACCCATCTAGACTACGCAGGAACATCTGCAAACGCAATAGCAACATCCCGGGCAAGGTCATCTTCTTGGCCATGGTCCGGCTTAACTTGCGGCCAGGGCCAGCGGATAAAGTGCCGCCAGATTCTTTCCCAGGTCCCGCCCGTAGTCGACGGGGTCATCCAGCAACACCAGCACGTCCACGTCGCTGTCGGGGCGAGTTTGCCCGCAAGCTTCGGAGCCATAGAGAATCACGCTCCGCAGGCGTTGGCCGTTGACGCGAGCCAGCCGGCTCTCGGTTTTTTCCCCGCGCGCGCTGCCTTGCCAACCGTCCGGTTCTTGTTTCCCCAAGAAGCTTTTCTCACGCAGAGAGCGCAAAGGTCGCAGAGAAAGAAAGGTATGATCTGCTTCTTCTCGACCTCTGCGTCTCTGCGGTAATCCGCTTCTTTTCGTTTTCACCGCTCAGCCGCCGCGGGTATAGTGGTCTCCGCCAGCCGTCAGGTTCACCCCTTGGCGGCGCCGGCGGCAAGAATGGAAGGCAGGATGGCCATGGACGGATTCGTTCATCTTCACGTTCACTCGCACTATTCGCTTTTGGACGGGGCGAACCGGATCTCGGACCTTGTCCGCGCGGCCAAGGCTTTGGGGATGGGGTCGCTGGCGATAACCGACCACGGCAACCTCTTCGGCGCGGTGGACTTCTACACCACGTGCAAGGCCAACGACGTCAAGCCCATCCTCGGGATCGAGGCGTACATCTCGCCGACGACCCGCTTCGACAAGTCCATGAAGATGCAGGAGGCGTCGTACCACCTGATCCTTCTGGCGGCCAATAACGCCGGCTGGAAGAACATCATGCGCCTCTCCAGCCGGTCGTACTTGCAGGGGTTCTACTACAAGCCGCGGGTGGACCGCGAACTGCTGGCTGCGCTCAGCGAGGGCGTCATCTGCACCACCGCGTGCCTGGGCGGGGAGGTGCCCTCGGCCCTGCTGGCCGGGCACTACGACAAGGCCAAGCGGATCGCCGGCGAGTACCGCGACATCTTCGGGCCCGAGCGGTTCTTCATCGAGGTCCAGAACCAGGGCATGCCCGAGCAGGACCAGATCAACCCGGACCTCATCAGCATCGCCCGCGAGCTTGGCGTGGGGATAGTCGGCACGAACGACGTTCACTTCCTGACCCGCCAGGACAAGCAGGCCCACGAGGTGCTGACGGCCATCTCGACCGGCAAGACCCTGGCCGACGGCGGGGCGCTGAAGTACTCGCCGGAGCTTTACCTCAAGGGCCCCGACGAGATGCGCCAGGCGCTGCGGCACTGGCCCGAGGCGGCTGACAACGCCGTGCGGATCGCCGAAATGTGCAACGTGGAGATGGACTTCGAGTCCAAGCACCTGCCGCGTTTCCGCCCGCCCACCGGCCAGACTCCGGAGGAGTACCTGCGCGACCTCGCCTGGAAGGGCCTTGCCGGGCGGTGCGGCGGGCAGATCCCCGAGAAGTACCGCACGCGGATGGAATGGGAGCTCAAGGTCATCGCCGACAAGGGTTTTTGCAGCTATTTCCTGATCGTCAACGACTTCGTCCAGTACGCCCGGCGCAACGGCATCCCGGCGGCCCCTCGCGGCAGCGGCGTGGCGACGCTGCTGGGCTACGCCCTTGGCATGGCGGACGTCAACCCGCTGGATTACGGCCTGCTGTTCGAGCGTTTCACCGACCCGCAGCGCGAGGAGGCGCCGGACATTGACATCGACATCTGCCAGGAGGGGCGCGGCGCGACCATCCAGTACACGCGGGACACTTACGGGCACGTCGCGCAGATCATCACCTACGGGACGCTCAAGGCCAAGGCGGCCGTGAGGGACGTCGGGCGCGTGCTGGGCATGAGCCTGCCGGAGGTGGACGCCATCTGCAAGCAGGTGCCGGACGGCCCGAAGGTGACTCTCGCCAAGGCGATGGACGCCGAGCCGGATCTGCGGACGGCGTACCAGTCCCAGCCGCGGGTGAAGCAGTTGCTGGACTTCGCGGGCAAGCTCGAGGGCCTGGCGCGGCACAGCGGGGTTCACGCGGCGGGCGTGATCGTCTGCGACGAGCCGCTGGAGGACCTCGTTCCGCTGTACAAGCAGGCGGACAGCGACGACGTCATCACGCAGTGGGACGGCCCGACGTGCGAGCGGGTCGGGCTGATGAAGATGGACTTCCTGGGCCTGCGGACGCTGACGACGATCCAGCGGGCCCGCGACCTGGTCAAGGCCTCGACGGGCGTCGACGTGGACCCCGAGAAGCTGCCGCTGAACGACCAGAAAGTATTCGAGCTCTTCCGCAAGGGCGAGACCGACGGCGTGTTCCAGTTCGAGTCCGGCGGGATGAAGGACATCCTGATGAAGATGCAGCCGGACCGGATCGAGCAGCTCATCGCCGCCAACGCGATGTACCGCCCCGGGCCGATGGAGTTGATCCCCACGTACGTCGCCCGCAAGATCGGGCGGGAGCCGGTCGAGAGCGTGCATGAACTCGTCGACGACATCCTGGCCGAGACGTATGGCATCATGGCCTACCAGGAGCAGGTCATGCAGGTGCTCAACCGCCTGGGCAAGCTGCCGCTGAACCGCGCGCTTACGCTGATCAAGGCCATCAGCAAGAAGAAGGAAAAGACGATCGCCTCGGAGAAGCCGCAGTTCATCCGCGGCGCCGGGGAGAACGGCATCGCCGAGGCGGAGGCCCGGCGGCTCTTCGATCTGATTCTGAAGTTCGCCGGCTACGGTTTCAACAAGGCCCACTCGACCCGCTACGCGATTGTGGCCTACCAGACGGCCTACTTCAAGGTTCACCATCCGCCGGAGTTTTTGGCGGCGCTGCTGACGTTCGAGTGCGGCGACACGGACAAGGTCGTGCAGTACATGCACGAGGCCCGTCGTATGGGCGTGAAGATCGCCCCGCCGGACATAAACACTTGCGCGGCCGACTTCACCGTGGACGGCAAGGCGGTGCGTTTCGGCCTGGCGGGCGTCAAGGGCGTGGGCCAGAAGGCGGTCGAGGCGATCCTTGCCGCGCGGAAGGAAGCGGGGCGGTTCCGCGACCTGTACCACTTCTGCGAGCACGTGGACCATCGCGCGGTGAACCGCGCCACGATCGAGGCGCTGATAAAGTGCGGGGCGTTCGACGCCCTCGGCGCCAGCCGGGCCGCGATGACCGCGGCGCTGGACCAGGCCATCCGCATAGGCCAGTCCGCCGCCGCCGACCGCAAGAGCGGCCAACTCAGCTTCTTCGGCGCCGACAGCATGCCCGGCGGCAAGGCCCCGCCGCCTCAATTCCCGGACGTCGAGCCGTGGTCGGAAGGCCGGCTCCTCGCGGCCAAAAAGGAAACCCTCGGCTTCTACGTCTCCAGCCATCCGCTTGTCGAGCACGCCACGCGGCTGCGCGACCTTTCCCAACCGGGCGGGATCAGCCTTACCTCGCTGGCCCGCTACGCCGACGGGACCGGCGTGCTCGTCGGCTGCATGATCTCCGAACTGCGCCCCACCGTGACCAAGACGGGCAAGTCGGCCGGCAAAAAGATGGCCATGCTGACCATCGAGGACATAACCGGCAAGTGCGACGCCGTGGCGTTCCCGGAAACCTACGAGCGGGCCGCCGCGCTGCTCAAGCCCGAGTCGGTGGTGTTCATCAGCGGCACGGTGGACCGCCGCCGGGAAAAACCCAGCATAATCATCAACGAAGTCTTCAGCGTGGACGACGGGATCGAGAAGTTCACGCGGCAGGTGGCCGTAAGGCTTCGCGACGGCGGCGAGCCGATCTCGAAGGTCAAAGAGATCAAAGAAATCCTCGACCGCAACAAAGGCAACTGCCCCCTGGCCTTCAAGGTTTCCGCCCAGTCCCGGCCGGACGTCACGGTCTGGGTGGCGGCGGACCGTAGCTGGTCCGTCCGCCCGACGCGCGAGCTCTTCAAGGCCCTGGAGTACATGCTGGGCGACAACTCCGT
>Ga0315279_10008588_pt1 | contig 12344 bp, 12 predicted proteins | sample YL17G06_20_MG_FD_203694 | JGI IMG/M metagenome (GOLD analysis project Ga0315279, IMG submission 203694) | Sediment microbial communities from Yellowstone Lake, YNP, Wyoming, USA - YL17G06_20 | ecosystem: Environmental > Aquatic > Freshwater > Lake > Sediment | place: USA: Wyoming | collected... | reverse complement strand
CGGCTCCAGTACCTGTACGGGAGGAGGTTGTGTGGTGTCTGCGAGCTCACCTGCCCTGACCAGGCGATCCATTGGGAGGAGGAGCAGCCCTATGAACCCAAAAAGGTGGCGATTGAATATTGAAAAGCCCTGAGTTCTGGCAGGGGAACACTGCCTGTGCCGAGGGGGCGCTTGCCGCAGGGTGCCGGTTTTTCGGGGGCTACCCGATCACGCCCTCGACCGAAGTCGCGGAACACATGGCAGTGAAACTGCCGAAAATAAACGGGGTCTTTGTCCAGATGGAGGACGAGATCGCGAGCATGGCGGCGATCATCGGTGCCTCGTGGACCGGTGTAAGGGCAATGACCGCGACGAGCGGCCCGGGCTTCTCGCTCATGATGGAGAACATCGGGTATGCCGCGATGACAGAGACGCCCTGCGTGATCGTCAACATCCAGCGGGGCGGCCCCTCCACCGGCCAGCCGACCATGGCAGCGCAGGGCGATATGCTGCAGTGCCGGTTCGGGTCGCACGGGGATTATTCCGTGATCGCGTTGTGCCCGGCAACCGTGCAGGAGATGTACGAACTCACGGCACGAGCGTTCGACCTTGCCGACCAGTACCGGGTGCCGGTGTTCCTGATGGCAGATGAGATCGTCGGGCACATGCGGGAGCGGATCACGGTCCCGGACAGGGTCGGGCAGACACCCCGGCGCGAGCTGGAAAAGGGAGTCCTGCCGTTCCGGGCAGATACAAATCTGGTCCCCGGGTTTGCCACGTTCGGGAAGGGGTACGGGGTCCATGTGACCGGGCTGACCCATGACGAGCGCGGGTATCCCTGCGCGACGAACCCGAACGTGCATGCGGCGCTGGTCCGGCGGCTTGTTGACAAGATCGAGAATGCCCGCACCGCGATCGCGGATTACGACATCGTCAACCCTGATGCAGAGCAGGTCTTTGTTGCCTACGGTGCACCGGTGCGCACGGTGCAGCAGGTGCTCCATGACCGTCCTGATGGCACGATCGGCTTTTTGCGCCTGCGCACGGTCTGGCCGTTTTCTGAGCATGCACTCAGGGCTTTTTCCCAGGCAAAGGTCTTTTTTGTCCCCGAACTGAACATGGGGCAGATCGCCCGCGAGATTGAGCGGCATGTGAAGGTGCCGGTCGTCAGCCTGCCAAAACTTGGCGGCGATCTCCACACGCCTCCTGAACTCGTCGCAGCGCTGGAGGCTCACCGATGACGTTTGAGGACTGGTTCCGCACGGACCGGCTCCCGCACATCTACTGTGCCGGCTGCGGGAACGGGACGATCATCAACTGTACGCTTTCAGCAGTCGACCAGATGGGCTGGAAGAAGGACGATACCGTGTTTGTCTCCGGCATCGGCTGTTCATCGCGTGCGCCCGGCTATATTGTCACCGATTCGCTCCATACGACCCATGGGAGGGCGCTTGCGTTTGCGACCGGGGTCAAGCTGGCAAACCCTGTACTCAACGTGGTCGTCTTCACGGGTGATGGCGACCTTGCAGCGATCGGGGGGAACCACTTTATCCACTCCTGCCGCCGCAATATCGACCTCACCGTGGTCTGCATGAACAACCAGATCTACGGCATGACCGGCGGGCAGGGGAGCCCGACGACACCGATGGGATGTCTCTCGACCACGACGCCGTACGGGTCTGCGGAACCCCCGTTCGACCTCTGCGAGCTCGCGATTGCCGCAGGAGCCAACTATGTCGCACGCTGGACCTCGTACCATGTGAAGGAACTCGAAAAGGCGGTGAAAGCCGGGCTGGAGACGCCGGGGTTCTCGTTTATCGAGGCGATGACCCAGTGCCCGACCAACTTCGGGCGCAGGAACAAGTTTAAGCAGGTCGCCGATCAGGTGGAGTACTTAAAGACCCACGCGCTCCTGAAGGCAAAGCGCGACCGGATGATCGGGCAGGGCGAAAAGGTCCCGGACGATGTATTTGTGATCGGCGAGCTCATGCGCCGCAACCGCCCGGCGATGGGGGTGAAGGTATGAGACACGAGATACGGCTCTCGGGATTCGGCGGGCAGGGGATCGTCCTCTCCGCCGTGATCCTTGGCAGGGCAGCGGTGATGTACGACAACAAGCATGCAGTGCAGACACAGGTGTATGGCCCGGAAGCCCGCGGCGGGGCGTCCATGAGTGCGGTGATCATCGACGATGAGCCGATCCTGTACCCGAAGGTCACCATGCCGGACATCTATGTCATCATGTCGCAGGAGGGGTTCGAGAAATACGGTGCCGGAGCTCAAAAGGATGCGGTGATGGTGCTGGACAGCAGCCTCGTCCAATCGCGCCCGGATTGCACGTGCTACGAGATCCCGGCAACCCGCGAGGCGAAACAGACGCTGGGCAGGGACATCGTCGCAAACATCGTGATGCTCGGTGCGCTTGTCGCTGCAACCGGCATTGTTTCCGAGTCCGCACTTGAAAAGGCGATCGTTGACTCCGTGCCAAAGGGCACCGAGGTGCTCAACGTAAAGGCAATGAAGAGAGGGATTGAACTGGTGGCAGCAGGGGGCAGGAAGCCATGAAACTGCGTGAATACGAGGCAAAGAAGGTCATTAAGGAGGCCGGTATTCCGGTCCCTGCAGGTTTCCTGGTCACCGCAGCAGACGAAGTGACGGAACACCTTGATGCACTGGGTGATGCGATCGTACTCAAGGCACAGGTGGATGCCGGCGGCAGGGGGAAAGCCGGGGGCATCCTCATGGCAGACAAGAATACCGCGGTGGCAACGGCGCGTGAGCTCTTCGGAAAACAGGTCGGGGGGCTCCCCGTCCGTCAGGTGCTCGCCGAACAGAAACTCGATATCCTGCACGAATACTATCTCTCGGTTACTGTTGACCGGGCCGCCAAAGCCCCGCTCATCCTCTTCTCCGATGTTGGCGGCGTGGAGATTGAGACAGTGGCAAAGGAGCGCCCCGAAGCGATCCGCAAGGTGATCGCCATGCCGCTGATGCGCGACCTCCCGCCGTTCATGCTCCGTGAACTGTCAGGAAATGCCCCAAAAGAAGTCGGCCCGATCATCAACAGGCTCTACCGCGTCTTTTGTGAAAAGGACGCGCTGCTTGCCGAGATCAACCCGCTCGTCGTCACACCGCAGGGCGTGTTTGCAGCAGACGCCAAAATAATCGTTGACGATAATGCGCTCGCCCGCCAGGGGATCAGGGTGAACCGCGATCTCTCGGAGCGCGAGCGGGAGGCAGAGAAGCACGGTTTCTCGTATGTCGAGCTGAACGGTTCGATCGGGGTGATCGGGAATGGCGCCGGGCTCACGATGGCAACCCTTGACCTGATCGGGTACTACGGCGGGAAAGCGGCAAACTTTCTCGACGTTGGCGGTGGCGCGGAGAGCGAGCGCGTCATGAACGCGGTCCGGCTTGTCGCAAGCGTCCCTTCGGTGAAGGTCATCGTTGTCAACCTGCTGGGAGGGATCACCCGCTGCGATGAGGTGGCAAGGGGGATTATTGCCGCCGGCATCTCCCAGAAAGTGATCGTCCGGCTTGCCGGCACCAATGAAGCGGAGGGGAGAAGGCTCCTTTCCGAGAAAGGCTACGAGATGCTCGATACCATGGATCTTGTGGTCAAAAAGGCCGTGGAGGTGGCGGCATGATCTACGGCGATAAAAAAACCGGAATTCTCGTGCAGGGAGCAACCGGCAGGCAGGGCGAGTTCCATATCGGGCTGATGAACGCGTACGCACAGCAGGTCGGTGGGCGGGGTGTTGTCGCCGGCGTGACGCCGGGAAAAGGCGGGCAGCAGGTGCATGGTATCCCCGTCTTCAACACGGTAAAAGAAGCGATGCGCGACCACGACATCGGTGCAGCCGTGATCTTTGTCCCCGCAGGTGCGGCAGCCGATTCGATCATGGAAGAGGCAGACGCCGGTATCCCGACCATTGTTGCGATCACCGAGCACATCCCGGTCCATGACACGATGAAGGCGATCGCGTACGCACGGATGGAAGGGTGCCGCGTGATCGGGCCGAACTGCCCGGGGCTGCTCTCGCCCGGAGAGGTCAAGATGGGGATCATGCCCGCCCAGCTCTTCTCGCGGGGGAATGTCGGTGTCATTTCGCGCAGCGGCACACTCACCTATGAGGTGGTTGACGAGCTTACCCGGGCCGGCATCGGGCAGAGCACGGTCGTCGGGATTGGTGGCGACCCGGTGATCGGGCAGACGTTTGTTGACGTGCTGGAGCGGTTTGCACAGGACCCCCAGACAAAAGCCGTGGTGCTGATCGGGGAGGTCGGCGGGAACCTTGAAGAGGAAGGGGCAACATCAACCGACCTTCCCATCGTTGCCTACATCGCGGGCAGATCCGCGCCACCGGACAAGCGGATGGGCCATGCAGGGGCGATTGTCGAGGGCGGGGAAGGCGATGCCGGGTCCAAGATCGCACGGCTCACGAAACTGGGCGTGCCGGTCGCATCCCGCCCGTCTGAGATACCAAAGATGGTCAGGGATCTGTTTTCCAGCTGCTGATCTCCTGTCCCTGTTTTTGGCATTCAAGAAAAAAAATTCCCGGAAATTCAAAATCTCGTTAAAACAAAGAAAATGAAAAATCAATAATTATTGATGCAATTTTAAAAAAAAATCAAAAGAAAAATTATATCACCAGATATGGATTGATCAAAGGTATGAATATGAAACATTTTTTTACCCTGCTCCTGATCCTGTTTCTCATCGGATTTGTACACGCTTCTGATGAGACGGACGTGGCAGATCAGTCGCAGGCAACAATATGTGTTTTGGGACCCTGCCCTGAGACGCCACAGCAGGATACCACCAGCCCTGAACCACTGTTAGTGCAGGAAAAAATTCCCATAAATAAAACCATTCAGACTGGTTCTCAACCGGAACCGGTGTTGCGTACCATGTCTGCCCCGTTGTCCGCAGCCAACACCATGGAAACCCTGAGCTCTGAATCGGACTGGGATGTTGCCGTCCGGTTTGATAATGTTTTTTTCCCGAACCATTTTTACCCGTTCAGTTCAGAATACGGGACGGTTCAGACCCCTTATTTTGCAAAGTTTGACACAACCGATACTCTTGTCCGGTGGATCCCGTATTGTTCAGGTTGCCAACAGGATCCGGTTGATTGCTCGTACTGGGCAGGGGTCGCGCAGCAGAATTGCATTGGCCTTGGGATTCCCTGTCTCAGTCTTGATCCGTTCACGACAACCTGCTCATGCTTTGACGGAATACCAAAAGGTGCGAGGATGGACGGCTGGTTTGTCGAACGAAAGCGGATATCGGATACCAGATACGAGGTGCACATTGCCGGGCAGGCTACCGGAGCGGTGTATCCCTATGGTGAACTCTGGCTGAACCCCGATTCGGGGTGGACGTTCACGCACCTTGATGCATGCAATGTCCAGAAAGATCAGACAGGAGACGGACGCCCTGTATCGTGTGCATTAACATCAGATACGGCGCTTCAGTTCCAGGCTGCAGGCAATTGTGATGGTTATTGCGCGTGTGAAGATTCCGGCTATATTTATATCATCGTTACTGCAGAAAAGACGACGATTGAACCAGTCCCGACACCCCTTGACCTGATCGAAAAGCTGATCCAGTACATCAGCAGCCAGGACATCAGCAAGCTACCCAAAAAAATCCTTGTCGGGCAGCTGGAAGGGGTGAAGAAACTGCTCCAGAACAACAGGCAATGCGATGCGGTGCTCGGGATGCGGGGATTTGTACTTTCCGTACATCTTTTCGAGAGATCGGCGCTCACCAGAGAACAGGCAGGTGCCATGCGCACTTCTGCCGATGAGATCATTGCGGCTATCAACCTGCCGGTCAACCAGCAGGCAGTCGACATGACCCGGCTGCTGAGGGCTGATGTGAACGGCATGAACCTTCCTGCACTGAAACAGAAGATCCTTGTACTCGAACTGGACGGGACGATCCTCATGCTCGAATGTGCAAAGGATAAGGAAGCGGTTGATCATCTGAATGTCTTCATAAAAACGGTCACGTCCTGTGACGGGAAAGGTATCCCGCATGACAATGCGGTGCACCTTAAAGGCGAAGCAGCGGATATTATTAACACGATTGGGAACAAGCCGGCAGATTAACCATACCTTTTTTCCAGGTGCTCCTGCATGGGAGGTTATCCCGTTGGGACAAAGAGTCCTTTTATCACATAAATTTCAGGTGCAGGATCAACCCCTTGCGTGCCACGATTCCGGATGAATATGGATACCAGAAAACATTGTGGTTTGAAACCGGAGGGCCGCCCTCACTATGTGTACTATCACAACACAAAAAAAATTGACCTGTTTACCTGAAAAATAATTAATTATTGAACGCAAAAGGTGTCAATGATCTTCTTTTTATGTAGAATAATACTGATCAAATGTACCCGTATCCGCCCTGTGTCAGATTATCAGGATACGGTCGCCTTTGATACACTACAGAATATCACTTTTCACTTTTGCACCGGTATTCAGCCCTGTAAGAGTATACGTCACCTGTTTTGCAGGAAATCCCCTAACCGTGACATCCCGTTCTTCTGTTTCGCCCGCCCTGATCATGAGTGGCCCCCCGACCCTGCATACCTTCAGGGGCAGTGATCCCTCAGGGAAGCCTGCCTTTGTAAGGGTCGAATATTCTTTTTAGTTTCCTCATCTCCTGATGGTACCCATCCGATCAGAGCATTTTTCTTATGGGATGCGAACATTATTGGTACCAACTCTGGGAACCTTGGGAGTATGTTAAATGAAGTGCCCTCATTGCGGGATTGAAGTCAGGGATACCACGGTGATCTGCGGATACTGTGGTGGCAAAATGCCGCAGAAGAAGGGGACGCCGGCGTCGCAAAAGGGAGGCAGGGCGGATACGGGAGGCACCATGCCACAGAAAGCGCCGCCTGCAAAAAGATCCAGGGACGAGGAACCCGGGCCGGATAACGAGGAAGAGGAGGGCGGGCTCTCGGCCCTGCTGCAGCCCAATGAACGGGTGCTGATCGGCTCGCTCAATGTCTCCGTGAAAAAATTCCTGTTCCATGCATACCTGACAGACCGGCGGATATTTTTGATTGATACACAGGAAAAGAAGTTAAAGGTCACGGCAAAGGACATATTCCTCGACACCATCACCGGAAGCATTGTTGAGTTTTCCGAAACATCCGACCCGGTGCTGGTGCTCTCGATCCGCGCCGCTGACGATGAGGTCAAGACCATGAAGCTGGTCTTTTCCCAGAACGGGATGGACAGGTCCGATGAGATCGATGAATGGATCACGCTGCTGAACGAGCAGTCCCCATCAAAAAAGCATAAAAAGCCCCCCGTCCAGAAAGTGCCGGAATTCGGGCCCGAATTTGAATCTGAGCCGGGAACTGAGGAAGAAGAACCCGCTACGGCACGTGTGACAAAACCGGCCCCGGTACGGCAGGAACTCCACCCTGCAAAGAAACCGACAAAAGACCCTGAAAAACAACCCCCGGTAAAAAGGCTCCTGTCCCTGTACCAGGTCTCAAAACAGGAGGAACCTCAGGAACCTGTCCCGAAACGCCAGGACACAAGCCCCGCAGGGCAACCAGCCCGCAGGGTGTCAGCCCAGCCGCCCACCTACCGTGAGATCCCTCCCACAACGCAGCCCGAGATCCAGCCGGTAAAAAAGGTTGAGATGCAGTCGGCGATGAAGACTGCCATGAAGACGGCAATGCAGCCGGCACGGCAGCCATCCGCCCAGCCGCAAAAAAGGCCCGCTTCCGAACCGGAGAAAAAATTACCCCCTGAACCTGAAGTGACCCCGGCTGCTGTCCGGAAAGAACCATCTGAAATTAAGGAAACTCCCGATGAGGAGGAGGCAGGGGCGCCAATATTCTGCCAGAATTGCGGAAAAAAATTACCCGCGGCAGCAAATTTCTGCCCGGGGTGCGGCACAAAACTCGGCCCTGTCAGGGCAACACACGAACCCTCCCCCCAGCACCAGAAAAAATCCCAAAAATCTGAAGGAATGCAGGCAGAGGAGAAACCCGAGCATCACGAAAAGAAGCCTGCGGTCAGGAAAGCCCCCAGGGGGAGTGAGATGACTATCCTGCACAAATTTTTGCGAAGATAACCGCAATCTTTTACATCGCCCCTTCTATCGGTAATATGCGCTATGATTAATGTGTATCAATAGAAAATTGTTATAAGAGATTCGACCCTTTTATTAGTACGACTGATTAACTGCCCGAGGAACGGAATGAAGAGAAATATCAAAGTCGAAGCACTGGACCAGATCCCGCTGGAAAAACAGCAGATAGAACTCGTTGAACGCAAATGTCTCGGTCATCCCGACAGCATCGCTGATGGTATCGCCGAATCGATCAGCAGGGCCCTGTGCAGGGAATACCTGCAGGAGTTCGGGGCTGTCCTGCACCACAATACCGACCAGGGCGAAGTGGTAGCCGGTGAATCCGTGCCAAGGTTCGGGGGAGGCAAGGTGGTACGCCCCATCTTCATCCTTATCGATGGCCGTGCAACAAAGAAATTCAACAATGTTGCGATCGCGGCAGATGCCATTGCGGTGGAAGCGACACGCGAATACCTCCGCCGGCTTTTTACGACCCTGAATCTTGAACGGGATGTCATCATGGACTGCCGGCTCGGCACAGGGTCAACCGATCTCCAGGACGTGTTCAAACCCTGCGGGGGAAGAGTGCCCCGGGCGAATGATACGTCTTTTGGAGTCGGGCATGCACCTTTCTCTGATGTTGAAAATATCGTGAAAGGAGTCAGTGATTTCATCGACGAGAAACTGCGCCCCAGGTACCCTGCGGTAGGGCAGGACATCAAGATCATGGGGTTGCGGGACCGCGACACCATCACGCTCACCGTTGCATGTGCGATTGTCGATAAGTATTGTGCTGATATCTCTGAATATGCTGAATACATGGCTCTCCTGTCAAAGGAGATCGGGAAGGTCGCACAGAAGCAGACGAAACGCAAGGTTATCGTCCATGTGAATACGGCAGACGATATCAGGAACAACAGTGTGTACCTGACCGTGACCGGGACCTCTGCCGAGATGGGTGACGATGGATCCGTCGGGCGCGGCAACCGCTGCAACGGGCTGATCACCCCCAACCGCCCCATGAGCATGGAGGCAACGAGCGGGAAGAACCCGATCAACCATATCGGCAAGATCTATAACCTCCTGTCGACGCAGATCGCAAATGACTGCGTCGCAGAGGTGGAAGGTATTGACGAGATGTACATCCGCCTCCTCTCCCAGATCGGCCAGCCCATCGACCGCCCGCTTGTCGCAAGTGTCCAGGTGCTGCCGCAACCCGGTGTCAGAATGCAGAAGATCAAGGGGGAGATCGAGGGGATTGTCGATACCTGGCTCGAGAACGTGACCGATATTACAGAGAAGGTAATCTGTGGTGAGCTCAAGACCTTCTGATAAAAAAATAAAAAAAGGCGGCGTGAAAAAAACCCTCCCTGCGGGTCCTCCACCGTCTTCCCCGGTGGTCCGCCTCGCGATACCAAATAAGGGGAGGATTGCCGCACCGATCCTGGAGCTTGTGGAAAAGAGCGGGCTCCACCTCCCCGAGACAGGAGGTGAGCGGCGGCTCATCACCAGAACCCTCGACCCCCATGTCGAGATCCTGTTCGCACGCCCGGCCGATATCCCGGAGTACGTTGCAACCGGTGCGGCTGATCTCGGGATCACCGGTCGCGACATGGTCATCGAACGGGGTTCCGATGTAAAAGACCTCCTTGACCTGCAGTCCGGCAGGGCAACGCTCGTTTGTGCGGTGCGGGAGGACTCAAAAATTCATTCGGTGCGCAGGCTTGCGGGTGCAAAGGTCGCCACAGAGTTCCCTGCCATAACACAGGACTTTTTCAGAAAACAGGGTATTCCGGTCACTATCGTCCTTGTCGGCGGGGCCTGCGAGGCAGCACCCCACCTTGGCATTGCTGATGCTATCGTCGATCTCTCCAGTTCCGGGACCACGTTAAAGACCAACCGGCTCCGGGTCCTTGCTGACGTGCTCGAGACCAGCACGCACCTGATTGCCAACAGAGAATCGCTGCGGACAAAGAAGGAGAAGATCGATGAGATCCTGCTTGCCCTCGAGAGTGTCGTGCGGGCCCGCGGCCAGTGCTACCTGATGATGAACGTGAAGCGCACGGCTCTCGAGGCGGTAAAGAACGTGCTGCCCGGCCTCTCAGGGCCAACGGTCATGGATGTCGCTTCAAAAGAGGACCTTGTCGCGGTGCATGCGGTGGTCAATGAGGAGCGGGTCTATACGCTTATCAACGCGCTCAGGCGTGCCGGTGCAAAAGACATCCTTGTCATGGCAATCCAGCGGATGATCCGCTGAACATTATGAGAATCTTCCCTGCGGTGGATATCCTTGACGGGCGATGCGTCCAGCTGGTGCAGGGGAGGCGTGAAAGTGCGACCGTCTATGGCGACCCGCTCTCATGGGCGGAGCGCTGGATCTCCGGGGGGGCAGACGCCCTCCATCTCATTAACCTCGACGGTGCGTTCGGGAGCTCAAAGAAGAACTCCGGCCTGATCCGAAATCTCATCCATACGACCGGCATCGAGATCCAGCTGGGCGGAGGTATCCGGTCAACGGAGGACGCGGCCCGCTGGCTCGAGAGCGGCGTCTCCCGTGTTATTCTCGGGACGGCCGCGACACAAAATCCCCACATCATCCAAACGCTCGCCGACGAGTTCGGGAGCAAACGGGTGATGGCGGGGGTTGATGCAAAGGGCGGGCAGATCGCCGTTGAAGGCTGGCAGAAGACCGCCGGCGATGTCATTGCATGGGTGGAACGGTTCGAATCGCTCGGCGCAGGCTCGTTCCTCTATACCAACGTGGACGTGGAGGGGCTGCAGCAGGGTGTCCGGTTCGAACCGGTGCGAAAGGTTATTGAAGCCACACAACGCCCGGTCGTTGTGGCCGGCGGGGTGAGCAGTGTGCAGGACATATCCGGGTTAAAGGAGGCGGGCGCCTGCGGGGCGGTGCTCGGGTCAGCGCTCTATTCCGGAAAGATAACACTTGCTGAGGCCCTCGGGGTGTGCAGATGAAAAAAGTACAGCTGGAACGTACGACAAAAGAGACGGATATCAGGCTCGCATTGAATATTGATGGTTCAGGGAAAGGAACGGTCAAGACCGGCATCCCCTTCTTTGACCACATGCTCCATTCGATGGCAAAGCACGGCGGCTTTGACCTGGACTGCACGGTGAAAGGCGATCTTAACGTGGACTGCCACCACACGGTCGAGGACACCGGCATCGTGCTCGGCAACGCGATCCGGCAGGCGATTGATGACGGCAGGGGCATTGAGCGGTTTGCCCACGCGATCATCCCGATGGATGAGGCGCTGGCGACCGTGGCGCTTGACTGCGGCGGGCGTGGCTACCTTGTCTTCTCCGGTTCGTTTGGTGACTCGATGGTGGGGGGCATCCATTCCGAGATCATCGAGCATTTCTTCCACTCCCTCTGCACACGCGCCGGCATCACCTCCCACATCACGTTTACCGGGCGGAACGACCACCACAAGTGCGAAGCGGTCTTCAAGGCGTTCGGGATTGCGCTGTCAAAGGCGCTGGCGATGAGCGGGAAGAAGGGTGTGCCGAGCACGAAGGGGAAGATGTAATTTTTCTGCGTTTTTCCGAATCAGGTTGTTTCCCCCTCTGACGAGAAGACACGGTCCGCAGTGCTGTATAAGTTCGCGGTCATGGGTGAGGTAACAAAAATGCTACCGGATCAGGTTCGTGCACAGTATCTTGACATTCCTTGGCGCAGCATCGCAGGATTGCGTGACAAAGTGATTCATGGGTATCTTGGTGTAGATTACGAACCCCTGTGGGAAACAATTGGAACGAAACTTCCCGCTGTGATACAAGGCCTGCACATAATCCTTGACAATGAGAAAAAATGATCCCGGATCGGGGCCGTCTCTGTAAAGGAAAGATCAACGAGCCTCTCCCCTTGCTCAAGGTTGAGAGGGTACCCACTCCCCCCACCTCCCATCTATCCTGTGTCTGCCCGTAGTCAGGCCTGCCCTTAAAAAAAATTACGAAATTTTTACCGCTACCCTCAGGTGCCGAGGATTTGTGGTGCATAAGTTTATCTGCTGAAAACCGTATTATCACGCATCGCCCATCGCGGGGTTGTGGCTATGGGGTATGGTAATTCCCGTACGGGAAAGATCAGGATTTTCGTTATAATCTGCTTCGTCATTCTTATTCTTTTAACGGTTCTTCCGGTATCTGCGGACTTTGATGACGTTCCTCCCGTGGGGCCGGGACATTGCGTCATGCTTACGAACGGTGAACCCTGCCCGGAGGGGGGAGGCGGAGGTGGTGA
>Ga0315279_10008587_pt1 | contig 12344 bp, 13 predicted proteins | sample YL17G06_20_MG_FD_203694 | JGI IMG/M metagenome (GOLD analysis project Ga0315279, IMG submission 203694) | Sediment microbial communities from Yellowstone Lake, YNP, Wyoming, USA - YL17G06_20 | ecosystem: Environmental > Aquatic > Freshwater > Lake > Sediment | place: USA: Wyoming | collected... | reverse complement strand
TTCAGTTCTTTTATCAAGAACCGATAGCTGCGTCCGACTTCTTTCTTGGGCACGCTTGATGCCTGTGCTATTTCTTCCAACGTTCTGGCCAGACCACATTGTCTGCATGCAAGGTATATTGCCGCCGCTGTGACGCCTTGAATCGATCGTCCCCTTATCAACCGTTCCTTCACGGCTTTTCGGTAGATTACTGAAGCTGTTTCAAGAATGCTCTTGGGAAGGTTTAGGTTGTTAGCGATTTTTGTGATCTCAGACAGCGCGAAGGCAAGATTGCGTTCAGTCGCGTCCGACACTCTTATGCGTCGTTGCCATTTTCTGAGTCTGTAAACCTGTGCTTTTTGCCCGGGTGAGAGACTTTTGCCGTAGACGTCTCTGTCGTGCCAGTCAATCATCGTTGACAGTCCTTTGTCATGAATCGTGTAGGTCAACGGTGCGCCGACTCTTGTTCTCTTGGCTCGTTGTTCGTCATCAAACGCTCTCCATTCCGGTCCTCTGTCTGTTATCTTCGCTGCCAGCACGTATCCACAGTTCATGCACACGATTTCGGCGCACTCATAATCACGCATCAGTCTTGTGCTATGGCATTCTGGACAACTTTGGATCTTAGCAGGCTCACGACCCAGAGTAGGTGAAGCAGAATCCGTATCCGTTTGTACCTCATCGGTATCGTCCATATTTGCTCTTCTCCTTTCTCCTTCTTGAGGGGATCACATACACTGGTTTGTTCACCAGTCTTTCGGGGTCATGTACCGTGGATCTTATCGAAACGTATGGCGAGGACACTGGACCAATTAGGTCGAAAATCCTGCCAACGGGTTTCAGGTTCTCATCTACAACTGTTTCGCCAATTTTCGGAATCTTTTCAACTTTGATTATCATATTTTTGCTCGGACTTACGTGAAGTATCAAGCCTAATCTCTGCAAACTTGCGTTTTCCCCTCAGCAAAAGCAAAATGCTTCAACGAAACAGCCTATTTAAACTTTTCTACGTATAATCCTTCATGTATGCCAAATTCTTTTCTCAAAAATGACTTGGATTGGGGTTTTCAAGTGTTTTCTTGCTGATTCGAAGTTCACGCTGAGACTGGAAAAGCTCTGTTCTCTTTAGAATGAACTACGCTTCGCGAAGCGATGCACTAGAGTTGCTAGAACCATGTTTTGTAGTGTTTATAGTTCCCTACCCAGAGGAAGATGATACATGCGACCGCCCCAATCATCAAAATATACCCCAGATCAGCTTTCTGGGGAACTGTGGTTTTGATTTCAACTTTGGCATTCCACGTGGAAGTTGGAGTGTGATATTTACTCAACACATCAAGTGCTTTCTGCAGTTCTTCGTAATTCGTAGATTCCATGAACTTGCCGCCTGTATTATTCGCTATCGACTGCAGAAGTCCAGGATTCGAATCTAGTCCCATTTTGGCTACGTGAATTGTGTAGATCTGTACTTTTGCCTTGACAGCTTCTTCAACAGCGTTTCTAACAGAGTTGAGGGGGTCTGGGTAGCCATAATTGGCGTATCCGTCTGATATCAATATCACGGCGAAGGGATTGCTAGTTGAAACATACGGTGTAAGCAAGTTCACTGATGTTTGAATACCGTATCCGATGTCCGTGTATTCTTCAAGGCAAGGTAAAACTTCGCTCTGTTTTAGTCCTTGAAGCACGGATATGACTTGTTGTTTGTCTTGTATCAGTGGTAGCGATTTTCTTATTCCAGAGTCAAAAGCTTGAACACCGAATCTCACTTTTTCACTTGAATTTTGCACAAACTGTGCTAGAAGAGTTTTTGTGGCATCGAGTCTTGAAGGAGATACGTCACCAAATCCCATAGATGACGAGACGTCAATGGCGAATACAACGCCTCCAACCAGGTCCTTTTCTTCTATCATAGGGACTTCAACTGTGCGAGATATCTCATTGGTCGTGAGCAAGACAGGGCCCGCCAGACTGAAAGCTGTGAGCAGAATAATCGACATTTTCAGGACAAGACTTATTCCTCGCCAGGACTGTTTGAGAATGCTTTTTTGCGCGGAGATTTTAATCAGTCTTCGGAGTGGTGGGTAGTGGAAGACCTCCAGTCCCCTCTTGATTTTCTGGGCGAAGTAGTGGCCCATGAATGTCAACGCGATGAAAAGCGGGAGGAGAAGAATCAGTATGGGGGTAGTGAACTCTAACAAGGCTAGACACCAGTGAACCATGTTAGAAACAGGCAGCAAACTAGTAGGGCGGCGAAGATCACAAGAGCTGTGTGGTAGTCTCTTGCGTCAATCGGCAGTTCCTCTAGAACCGTTCTCAACGCTCCAACTTTGACTTCTTGGGAAAACTGTGAGATCTCCGTTGCCAGTGTCGTTATCTCTTCAGATTTGACGCTGTGAAACTTGCCGTTTGTCATATTTGAGATCTGCTGAAGGGGCAAAGGGTCAGAGTTTCCTATACCGTAGGTTCCTAGAAAAACTGTAAACACAGGAATTTTCATGTTTGCGGCTATCGTAGCCACTTCGGTCAAGTTCATAGTTCCATAATTGTTTTTTCCGTCAGAAAGCAAAACGATGGTTTTTCCGCCTTGTACCTGATTGAGAACTCCAAGTGCTTTTTCCAATGTTGTTCCGATCGCGGTTGAGTTGTGAACCGATTGTCTATCGATCAAGTCTATTATCTCTTTTCGATTCGTCGTTGGAAGGGTTTCATCGTATGTTATCCCTGCGAATGAAATGAACCCGATCAGATCACCTGGACCTGCATTGTTGACGAAAAGTCTGGCTGCTTGTTTGGCAACTTCCAGCCGACTTGGCGTTAGGTCAGAGATGTTCATGCTGTAGGAGACATCCATAAGCAGCATCACAGTTACGCTGCTTTTCGCCAATTGCTCGGAAGAAATTTGCTCGACTGGTACTTTGACTGTTGTCGGGAAATAAGGAACAGCCAACAAGAAGGACAGCGCTATGATGATTCCAACTTTCATGCTGATGTTCGTGAGGTTGATGATTTTTCTTATCTTCTCCCACTTCACAAGTTCCAATTTCCTTTCTGCCATTCTGACTCTCCTATATGACAGACTGAAAAGAAAAATGAATAGTCCTGCCAGAACAACGCCGAAAATGCTGAACCATGGATTCTCAAACCTTAAAGGGAAGTCTAGCATAGAATTATCACCCTTAGCTTTGATCCGGTTGTCCTCTTATTTGCATCTTAAGGCTGTTGAGAGCAAACTCCAATGCTTCACTGTATCTGCTAGTGTCGCTTCCTTGTCCGGATTGTCCTTCACTTTGGGCCAACATTGCAAGTGCCTGATTTGTGGTTTCTTCTGCTTTTGTTGTTTCACCGTTTGCCAGGTACATTGATGCTTCCCTGTATTTTTCGACAGCCTTCAGGTAGTTTTCAAAACTGTCTATTCCTTTCAAATCCTTAAGCTGATTCTTCAAGTCTTCAGCCGTGTTGTGAGCAAGACCGTTAAGCAGACTTGGATTCAACTGCGATGCGAGAGACGCGGCGTTCTGAAAATCCGGACTCTTGAGGCCCTCTAGCTGCCGAGAAAGTTCGTCTAGCAGCTGTTTGGCATTTTCGTATGCGTTGTTTGCCAAGTTGTTCTGCATTTGGTTGAACAGATTGTCTATCTCGTCCGCTTTCTTCATGTACGCAGCTCCTTGCTTCAGGGTCTTCAAGAGTTCAATGTATTGAAGATAGATGGACATAGCGTCTTTGTACTCGAGAACAGCATATTTCACTTGGTCTTTGTGTCCCGAGGCGAGGTAGCGGTAGTTGATTCTCTCTATGCTTTGATTGCCAACTTCGAAATTGCCGACCAGAGGTTCTAGACTCTGCAAGCAGATAGATGCGCTGTCAGCCGCTGATGAATATGAACGTTGCGAGTAATAGTTCAAAGCTTTCTGCAAATTATCATTGACAGCCAACAGGCATTCCACTCCTTGGTTCATAACTTGAGAAGATTCAAGGAGGAAACCATAGTTCTGCGCCATGTTAAGCACAAACTCGTCATCCGTGTGCCTTGCGTAGGTCAAACCTACTTTCGCTTGCTCCTGGGAAGTCTGGGCCGTCTTCAGAAGTTCTTCTGCTTCAGCGGTGAGCTCTCTTGCGAATTTCACCATTGACTCGTGATTTCTGTCAACCGCTTTCAGCGTTGATTCACCAGATTCTATTGCATCAGTCAACGGATTTCTTACAGGGTTTATGGTGAATAAGCCGAACAGAAGAACTGCAACTATCATGACCGATGCTGCTAGAACAAGTGTGAACTTGGCCTTTCGGCCTTTAAGGCCTTGCATCACAATCAAGAGTTATGTCTTTTCAGAACTTATAAGGTTGCCGCGATCATGCAAAGAAGCTTTTCCTCTTTTTCTTCTCCAGTAATACGTGACAGCCAAAAGAACTGGGACTGCGATGAACAAGGGGACAATTATTCTGTAATCAAACGATTGTGTCTTTTGAACAGAAAAACTGTTCAACGATACAATGATGTGATTCAGGCGAACGGGTGTGAACGAAACACGCAGGTCTTCGAAATTGATGTCGTTCATCACTCCAAGCGTCAGTTTTCTGGAAGTGCTTTGCTTACCTTTGCTGACGTGGAATATCAAATCTGAGTCGTTGAATGTTAGAGAGGCTTGAATTATGTCAGGCTCAAAGATGATTGGAAAGCTGAAACCGCCGGGGTTCGATTCATATGTTTCACTGTCTGTGGGCTGACACAATACTGTTCCATACTCGTTGATGTCGAATTCCTCAGGGTTCGTCAAAGTCAGGTTCGCGACTCTCATCTTGGTCTTGGGGAGCCATGTGAATGGAAACATGGCGTCACAGGAGTTCTGAATCATCCTCGGTATAGAGACCGATAGTGACCGTGGAAACAAGGGCTGCGTATGGGGTGAAATGCAAAGAACCTCACCGGCTACCCAACCGGTCTGGGGTAACCAAACTTGGATCCAGGACTTAAGATCGTCGTTCGTGAACGTCCTTGATGGGACACCGGCTGCCCGCAATATTGTTGTTGCAAGCAGAGCTCTTTCGAAACAGAAGGAAATGTTTGTGCGCAGACTTACCGACGGATCATTGATAAAATCAAGCATGTCTGACGTACTCAATGTACCGTTCATTAGAATTCTAACCTTTTCACGGTCATAACTCTGGGTGCTGTTGACGAAGTCTAGAACGTTTTTCACTGTTTGAATCATGTCTTGACTTGACAGAGACTGTGCTATTTGTTTGATTGCAGCATCTTCGGTGGGAATTTTGTTTCCAGGACGAAGAAAGGGTTTTACGTCGTCTGGATAGTCTTGCGGGAAACTTGTGATATCTGGGATTGTGAGGTTTTCGGCCGTGATTTCTCGTGAGACCCATGCTAGTGTGCCAAAGTAGTCTCCAGTTTTGAGTGCGCAAGTTACGCTCAACCAAAGGTTTCCTGCCGCGTCTCTATAGAAATCGGCTTTTTCTGCACTAGTGCTCACAAAAATGGACAGTACATTAACGTTTATTGTTGCGACGTGATCAGAAAGATTCTGGGGGATTGATTCCCAAAACGTGACGTTGCTGTCTTCCTCGGCTTGAAGCCTGAGGTATATCGGCTGCAGTGAAAATGAACCGTCAGTTGGAGTCACCAGAGTCTGGGTCGATGTTCTTTGATTCAAGCTTGCCGAAGTCTGGATGCTCTGGAAGAACAGTGAAACCACAAAGAATTGCAGAAGTGCGAGAGCAAAAGATCTACTTTTTCTCAACGGTAGACTCCTTCCCTGGATAAGCGATAGAGACCAGCTATTTTCGGTATTCTATTGTCGACTTCACGAGGGTTGTTGAACAGGAGAACTTTTCCCCCGAAGTAGTTGCAGCCTGCATTTATGCCCTTCAAGAGTATGCGTACTTCATTATCATACTCTTTTTTCAGTTCAGAAGTGTCAACTGTTATCTTCTGTAGTTCTTCATTTTCCGTAAGTGTCAGCCAACCGACGTTAGGAAGGTTGATTTCACTCTCATCTGCTATCAACAGTACATTAGCCATGTGTCCGCCGGCCCGCATCAGCTGCGCAAAAAAAGTGAAATCACTCGCTTCGTGATTGATATCTGTGATCAGGTTGACAATCGATCTGTTTCTGAGAACTCGAGCCACTTCAACCGCCATCGTTCTAAGGCTTGAAGTTCCACCTGCCCTATAGAACTTGCACAAAGTGGTCAGGATTCGGTATGATTGCTCTACACTCCTTGCCGGAGGAAGAAAGAGTTCAACTTTGTCTCTGAAAGAGACTAACCCCACATAGTCGCCTCTCCTTTGCGCGAGATCTGCTATCACCAAAGCTAATCTGACGGCAGTGGGAACTTTGTCTCTGTATTCCATGCTGCCGCTCTGATCTAGTATCAACAGAACGCTCAGATTCTTCTCTTCTCTGTATTGCTTGATGAATAGAGTGTTCTCTCCGTCGGGTTTTGGGGGGGTCCGGGCGGTAAGTCCCCATTCTATCCTTCTGTAATCGTCTCCGAACGCGTACTCTCTTGTACGCTCGTATTCTATCCCTAAACCCACGAAGTGGCTTGGATGCTCGCCTTGAAGCATGGTCTTGACTTTGCTCTTGACCTCGAAAAGTGTCTTCTTTCGGTTTTTGCAGATTTCAAGAATGCGTTGTCTTGGAGCCTCGCTAGACACTCTTTGTCACCGTTTTTCTGGTGATCTCCAAGACAGTTTTTATCACGTCCTCAGGTTTCACTCCTTCAATTACCATCTCAGATTTTAGGATTATCCTGTGATTCAGGACTGCGTAGGCAACGTTTTCCACGTCTTCTACCTGAACCACATTTCTGCCTGAACAGGCGGTATATGCTTTGGCTGTTTTCATTAGGAAAATTCCTGCGCGGGGGCTGGCTCCCCAGTTCACTTCTTCCCTGGTTCTAGTGTACCTGACGATGTCAGCGACGTACTGCTTGACCAGTGGGGGAACCGTGATCTTTTCAGCAATGGTTTTCTGCACCTCACAGATTTTCTTCGGGTCATCAATTACTGTCCTGAATTCTTCGATAGGATCGGTCGATCGCAACTCATGCAGATCTAGAACTCTTATTTCGTCCTCAAGAGTTTCTGGATAGCCCATCTTGATTTTCATCACAAAACGGTCAAGTTGTGCCTCAGGCAAAGGGTACGTTCCTTCCTGTTCTATTGGGTTCTGTGTTGCAATCACAAAGAACGGTTCATTGAGGGCGTATGTTGTCCCTCCGATTGTGACTTCCTTCTCTTGCATTGCCTGCAACAGGGCAGACTGAGTTCGAGGTACCGCTCTGTTTATTTCATCCACAAGAAGGAAATTCGCAAACACCGGTCCAAAATGCGGGCGAAAATCCTGCTTTTTCGGGTCGTAGATCAATGTCCCAACGACATCAGTAGGCATCAGATCTGGCGTGCATTGGACTCTGTGAAAAGCCTTCTCTTCATCCAGATTCAAGGCTTTAGCAAGCCCTTTTGCAATCGTTGTCTTGGCAATACCAGGAACTCCTTCGAGAAGAATGTGTCCTCGCGCAAACAATCCGGCCAAGACGAGCTTTATTTCATTGTCATATCCAATGACTGTTTTGTTGAATTCTTTTATGATCTCGGTGTATAGAGTCCTAACATCAAGTAATTCTGTCATGGAGAACACTCAATATCCTATAGATCTGAGTTCGGCAAGCGTTCTACGCAGAATGATGACGTCTCCTATCTTGGCGACCATGTCCCAAGTAATGTCCATCACGAACTCTTTGAGACTACGGTCTATCAAGAGTTCGTCTGGCACTTTGAACACGAGTTTGGTTTTCTGCATGAAGCCTTCTAGTTCGCTTCTCGCCATCCTATAGACATGATCTCCAGTTTCTATTCGGAAGTATTTCAACAAAGCTTCCACAATATCTGGTCTGCCGAGGTTGTCCAGATATTTGATCAGCCAACTCAGACTCACCGAATCTGTGGGCTTCATGGCATAGATCCTTATTCCTAGAGTATTTTGGAACAATACAACGGAATCAAGATATCCGAGAGCGAGTCCTTTCGCGTCTATCACAAGTTTGTCTTTTACCGCATCTGTGTTTCGGAAGGGAACAGTTTTTTGAACAGGTATCCTTCTGAAGGAGGCTTCCCTTGGTTCCCTGAGGAGAACGATCCTCCTTACGTCTGAACTGTTTTTCGTTCCAATCGTGGACACCCCTATGGCAATTATGTCTTGCAGACGCACGTTACCTTTGGGTTCTTTCCTTTCTTCAGAAGCTTTCTTGTAAGAAATCTGAATACCCGCACGCTCTGCGTATTCTATGTAATGCTGGTCGCCGAGAGGTGCATCAGGTTTTAATCCAAGTTCTTTTCGTAGGTTTTCAGCAAGTACTTCCTTTGGCGGCAGTTTCTGAAGTTTTGCTGAGAATGTGGGCTTTGACCTCTTCAACAATTCTTCCTTAATTGCCTCAACATCTACAACAGTCTTTTCGTCTGGCCTAGCTTCATAAACAAGGAGGCTAACTTCATCTTCTTTGATGCTGATTTTGCCAACTTTTCCATAGATATACCCTTCAGAATCGACAGCCACGGAATCGAGCAATTCGTCTTCCCGATAAGCTCGTTCCATCAGACTCACAACAAGGTTATTAGTTTCTGTCGAATAGAAAAGCTTGATGGTCGTGCCGAATACGGAGGGCAAGCCTCACGATAGTTCGAGATTAATAAGAATTGGCGGGTACGTTCTGTTATTCGGCATTCTGATCGGAATCACTTTGGGGGTCTATGCTCTCTTTAACCCCCGTTTCTTCTTGATTTTCTTGAACATAAGTGAATATGAAGCCCCCTCTTTCTTTCTAGCGGTGTATCTACCGAGCTTGGTTCTGATAGTTGGTGTCGGTTACGTTTTTGCCACAAAATCAGAGTTGAATAACCTGAGCAATCGGCGTGCTGCAGTTCTCTGCATGCTAGTTATTATCTGTTTAACATTTGCTTCGTTTTCAATCTTCAATGCTCTAGCAGTTGTAGGCGGCGTTATTGCCTTAGCGGCAGTGATTTTGGCCCAAACGCAGCCTTCTTTCAAGGTACTTTGGAAAAGAGAAGCCAGTTTCCTCGTTGAAACGGGCAGTATGTTAGTCGTGTCTGCATCTATGCTCTTCTTGTTGATGTTGGTCATTTCCAGGTTCCTTCGGACATACTCAGCTGGTGTTTATGCAGTCAGTAACAGTTATCCCTACGTGCTATTGGTGATCGCGGTTCTGTCTTTCCTGACATTCGCCATCACGCCGTTTGTGGGTTTGCACGGCTCCAAAACAGGGCTGATAGGGATCGTTGCGTTTGGAACGAGCGTGTCTTCTTTCGTTGCGGCAATCCAGAACGAGTATGTTTTCTCCAACATGGCAATGTACCAAGGACTAACTTTGTTGGGCGTCGGAACTGCTATGACTCTAGCTGGTGCTCTCGTTTACTTCAGGTTGTCTTTATCCGGCGAAATATCCAGCCAATCGTTGAAACCGACTTTCACGTATAAAGGGCGGCACTGCCCCCATTGTGGCTCATCTTGGGGAGATCCTAGTCAACATGTCTGTCCAGATTGTAGTCAAAACCTCTATTCGGAACAATCAATATCTTTTTGCCCCCATTGTGGTCGTCTCAATCAGCAGGAGGCAAAGAACTGTCCTCACTGTGGCGAAGACGTTACGAGTCTTCCTGTACACATTTCTTTAAAGTCTTCCAAGCAGAGAAGACTGTTTTCGCGAATACTGGACAGTCTTGAACTGTCCATGAAACAGTTCATCATGATTCTCATTTTGCTGATTCTTTTCAATTTCACAGCATACCTCAGCTACGTTAGAGTAGAATCAGAAATTCCATTGCAGGCAGGCAGCAAGACAATCCAGTACTACGGGGTGCCATTGGAGTGGTTGCAGCTAATTCACGTCTGGGCCAAGGCACCTTCCTTGCAACCTGGAACTATAAGACTATTCTCAACATTTATGGCTGTAGGTGTCAACTGGGCTACGCTTGTTCTAGATCTAACCCTCTATTTTCTGTTCGCTTTTGCAATTGTATACGGGGTTGGTAGACTAAGGTCAAGGAAACGAGACTAGGATGGAATAGGTCCTTGTCCACGGGGAAGAGAACGATTTATGCAAACCCTGTCTGAGAGTCTGTTGACTGTGTCATGTCGCTAATCTATTAAGATCTATTAAGAAGTTTGATTCCAAGGGATATTGGTGATTGTTTGTGTCGGAGTCTCAGCACGGACCTGACTTGGCTTTCTTAGAATCTGAACTGAAGGGGAAGACCCTCCTCGTCTACTGGTACTTGTTGCAGCAGCCAACTCATACTGTTGGAGTCCGTGAGGTTCAACGATCTCTGAATTTTTCCAGTCCGAGCATTGCCGTACATCACCTTCAGAAATTGGAGAACTTGGGGCTGATAGAGAAGAAAGGTACGGGAGAGTACGTGCTGGAAGAGGAGGTAAAAGTCGGGATTCTTCGTTTTTTCACCCGCATGGGTAGCTTCCTTGTTCCCAGGTATCTTTTCTATTCGGTCCTGTTTACCACAATGCTGGCCACTTATTTGATTGCGAGTTTCATCGCTCAAGTTCTGCCGAGCTTCTACGCATTGGCTTTCGGCGTGATTGCGCTAATCATTTTCTGGATAGAAACCATAAGATTGTGGAGGGCAAGGCCGTTTTGACCGACCTACATTCTGTTCTAAAGTGTAGAACTAAAAGTGATGACCTACTTTGTCTATTGGAGGAATGAACGCAGTGAGAAAATCTCTGCTCTATCTGACGGCGGCCGTCATTCTCGGCATCGCGGTAACATTGGTTCCTCTGGTTACTCTAGCTCTGGTCCAGCGAGACATATACGCGCGCTCACAGTTATTCAGCGAATTCGGTTCCCTTGAGAGAGGATCCTTCCAGTCGAGTCCATCTCAATCTTATGTTTCGGACTTCACTGTTCTCACGGTTAGTTTTGTGATCGCGATGGTTTTGTATCTGTTCGTTAGACGTAGGGTTCCGCGGGACTTTGCACGGATAAGGTTTCCACCGTACTAGATTTAGAACGATAGTGTTCTGAAGCGTAGCATAAAATCATCCAAAGTGCTGTTCTTGTTTGTGGGTCTACCGATTGGTAGAATGATTGGTGCATTAATGGCAAAATCAAGAACCGATGAAATGTACAGGTACAGGCTATGACAGAAGTGCAAATCGATCATTCGACGTCTCAAGTAGAGAAGAGGTCACATCATTACGCCCAAGGAACAGAATGTTTTGCGCTTGGCAAGAAATGGGTGCGAAGCTTCCAAGTTTGTGTCAGATGTGGCAGAATATATCCTTTCAAGCAGGGACGAAAGTCCTGTCCTCAATGCTGGGGACTGTTAATTGTCAAGACAACGATTCTCAAGAGACATAATCTTCCATCATAATCCGCTTTTTATGCTTCGTGCTTGCCTTGCTAGGCAGTCGGTTTGAATTAATCGAAACGTTTGGTGCGAGGTCGAAACCTTCATAAAGAAGGACTATTGATTAGACTGTGCATTTGAAGGGTGAGGCTTATGTCCAAACCATTCTTCGTAAAGTTTGAGGTCTCAAAGGAGCTTGCAGATGCGGCCTATGAAGCCCTGCAGATAGCTGCCAAAACAGGCAGCGTTAGAAAGGGAACCAACGAAACAACCAAAGCCATTGAAAGAGCCCAAGCCAAGCTTGTTGTGATTGCAGAAGATGTTCAACCCCCCGAAGTTGTTGCGCACCTGCCTCTCTTGTGTGAGGAAAGAAAAATCCCCTACATCTACGTTCCAAACAAGGAAAAGATAGGCACCGCAATCGGAATCGATGTTCCTGCAGGCGCGGCGTGCATAGTCAAAGAAGGAGATGCCGCGGGACTAATTAAGGAAATAGTCACCAGAGTCGAGCAAGTGAGACGAGGATCCACGTAATGAGCAAGGAAGCCAGAGACTCCCGGGAATCAAGAGAATCAAAAGAAGCAGCCCAGCAGGTCGAACTTACACCTGCCGAGGTAATTCAGGTATTAGGACGCACGGGCGTCACTGGTGAGATCAGCCAAGTCAGAATAAGAATCCTCGAAGGCAAAGACAGGGGACGCATAATAACACGGAACGTCAAAGGACCAGTCAGAGTCCAAGACACACTGATGCTTAGAGAAACTGAAAGAGAAGCAAAGAAAATAAACAGATAATCACAAGGTAGGAACTAAAGGGAGACGTCACCCGTGCCAAGACCGAGAAAATGTGCATTTTGCGGCAACGAATTTCCAGCGGGCACAGGAATGATGTACATCAAGAACGACGGATCAATTCTATGGTTCTGTTCCAGCAAATGCCGAAAGAGTTCGTTCTTTGGAAGAGACGC
>Ga0315279_10008585_pt1 | contig 12345 bp, 10 predicted proteins | sample YL17G06_20_MG_FD_203694 | JGI IMG/M metagenome (GOLD analysis project Ga0315279, IMG submission 203694) | Sediment microbial communities from Yellowstone Lake, YNP, Wyoming, USA - YL17G06_20 | ecosystem: Environmental > Aquatic > Freshwater > Lake > Sediment | place: USA: Wyoming | collected... | reverse complement strand
ATTATATCACAATATGAACGTTTGAAGAATAAATTATCATGCTCTGGACATTGAGTCCAGAGCATGATAAACAAATTCATCCCCGTGTAAACACGGGGCATTCTTTGTAATTTTTCGTAAAATTATTAAATTCGCAATCCTAAATGATTTTTTAACCTGTCACTCGTTACTTGTTACTTGTTCTCTTTTTCCTGATTTTTTTTCCACTGTTTCTTCATTTGTATCATCTCATCATTTATTTCCAGCGGTGCAGGCGGTGTTTTTGCAGATTCATCAATGATCCACGTTCCATCTTCGGCACGTAGTACCGGCTTACGCTGTTGCACTGGAACAATACCAAACGACTTGTGCGGCTCATCCTGATACCAATATGCCACTGATGACGTTTCGTTGCTCAAGTGATTACCGTGTCCATGCTCAATGGTAACTTTTAACTCTTTCTGGAATCTTACCGGGTTTTCAAGGTGATGAACGTAGGAAGTTTGATAGCCTTTCGTATTTCCTTCGTGAATTGACGATCCATTATGCATAAAGGCGTTGTTTTGCATACCCCATGCCTGATTGAGGTAATCCTCTGAGCCTGTTCCATGAAGATCGGGTGGCCATTTGTATCCATCAACCCAGATCATGTCATCACCTTCACCCCACCATGTTCCCTGAAAATTTGCCACAGAGATATTGCATCCGATATAATGTCCCTTACCGACTGCATCCAGAATCAGATAATTATTCGTCCATGCAAGTTTTTCTGTATTGACAATATTTGATTCAGGTGTGTTGACGATTATTTCGTGTCCCCAACCATTGCATGGATTCTCTCTGCGGAATTGTGCGTGGAAATAGATCACGTCATCACCAAGCGGTTCATCGTACAACTCATAGTCAATGTAGAAATACTGTCCATGATGTTTATCGCTCTCGTTGACGAGTTCGATCCTTGCAGATTTTTTAAAAGGCATAGAAGCATAGCAGTTAAGAGCGCAGCCTCCGTTACGCTGGTTATTACCCCAAGTTGATGCGCTAAAAAGGTAGCACTGATAGGAATTAACAATCTCGTTACCCAGTCCGAAGAAATCACCAAGAGGACATAGAACGCTTGGATTCTCTTCATCATCCCAGAATATGCGGATCAAAACATCACGGTAGCCTTGCCCTTGAGTCATCCAGATGTGTTTTATACATCCGGGACCTTTAATGTCTGCAAGTACCTTCGTCTCGCCCGGTTTGAATCCCCATGCGTCACCATTTCGTCCACTGACGTCCCACGAAGATGCCCTAAGCGAGCGTGCCTTCTTAAAGTGAGTCAACGATTCAAGAAGTCCTTGACGATACATAATTTTCTCCTTTTGAGTGATTAAAAAAATATCATTTTGACGCCGTAGGCATTTGTTTATAAAATCTTTATATTTCTTCATTTTGTATAATTAACAAATGCTTCGTTCTACAAACAACTTACCAGATTAATTTGATTTAAGTATAATAACAGAGTATGAAAAAACGATCAAGTGCCAAATATTATAATTTAGATTTTTGGTAACTTTTTTACAGAAAAAATACAAAGACACAAAGGATTTAAGATTCAAAATTGAAGATTAAAGATTAAATGCAAATCTTATATCAGATTTCCTAATCTTCAATCTTCTAATCTTTAATCATTTGTGACTTAGCGTCTTCTTGGTTTATACTGTTTTTTGGTTAATTGTTATTTTGTCAGAAAAATGAGTCGGACTCTAGAAATGATTATGGACAAAACTTATAGGTCATGATATTATAAAACAAATCATTCTAACTTTAAGAATAATATGTAATCAATACGAAGGAGTATGATAATGGCAAAAATTACATTTATCGGTGCGGGGAGTTTAGGTTTCACTCGTGGACTGGTAAGAGATATTCTTACTTTTCCATTGCTGAAAGATGCGGCGCTTTGTTTGATGGATGTTGATCCTGAAAGACTGGATTTCGCACAAAAGGCTGTTCAGAGCATCGTTGACAAAGGTAACTATCCCGCTAAAGTTGAAGCAACGCTGGATCGTGCAGAAGCACTTAAAGGTGCAGATGCTGTAATGTGTACCATACTCGCCGGTGGTGTAAACGTATGGCAATACGATATACTCATTCCAAAGAAATACGGCGTTGACACTAACGTTGGCGATACTCGTGGACCTTCAGGCGTGTTCCGTGCATTGCGTACTATCCCTGTGATGGTCAGTATTGTTAAAGACATGGAGAAATATTGTCCTGACGCTATCCTTCTCAATTATACGAACCCAATGGCGATGCTATGTCGGGCAATGCAGAGAGAGTCATTCATAAAGCTGACAGGTCTATGCCACAGCGTTCAGGGAACAGCGATGATGCTCGCTCACTGGATCGGCGCACCATACAAAGAGATCACCTACACAAGCGCAGGTATCAATCATCAAGCGTGGTATATCAAATTTGAATGGAATCATAAAGACGCATATCCGCTGATCCGTCAGGCTGTGGATAAGCCAGAGATATACAAAGAAGAGATAGTCCGTAACGAAATGTTCAGGCATCTTGGATATTACGTTACCGAATCAAGCGGACACAACTCAGAGTATAACTGGTGGTTCCGCAAACGACCGGACTTGATCGAGAAATATTGCACGCATGGCACAGGCTGGAATCCCGGTTTATATGCTTACATTCTAAAAGAATATCAGGGCAGGGAAGGCAAATGGCAGGATGACGTCACAAAATGGCTTGATGCAGGTGCTCCCATAGACCTTAATCGTGGTCACGAATACGCCGCATACATCACAAACGCATGGATGGGTGGGGAGATATTCGAGTTCAACGGCAACGTACCAAACACAAACCTGATCACTAACTTACCAGAAGGTGTATGTGTAGAAGTGCCTGTTTACGTTGATAAGGGTGGATTCCATCCCGTTCACGTTGGCGCATTACCACCGCAGTGTGTAGCGCTGAACCACATCAGCGTAATGGTAGAAGAAATGGCAGTTGAGGCGGCTTTGACAGGCGATCCGACTCTGGTATTCCAGTCTATACTTTATGATCCACTTACAGCGGCGGTTCTTTCTATGGCAGAGATCAAAGATATGGTCAACGAGATGCTATTGCAGAACAAGGATTATCTCCCGCAGTTCAAGCATTTCTCTGCGTAATCACCAAAGATGACATGGTACATTAAAATGTAGGGGCGTATTGCATACGCCCCGCATACATATCAACTTAAAAAAGAGTGTCGTAGACACGCCTGAAAATAGCCCATAACTTTAGTGGTGGGTTAGAAAAACGAAATATGATTAAGTGCCGTAGGCACGACTGAAAACATAAGCTAATCAAATTCATTCGTCCCTACGGGACTTGGTTATTTTGATGGTTTTATACCCAGCAATAAAATTGCTGGGCTATTATCTGTTATCCCTAACGGGATAAGGAATTTAATGTTTAAGTTGATACACATGGGATGTATTGCATACATTCTATACGTTTGATAGCAATATAGATTTTACATCTTTCGCGTTTAGGGAGGGGTTGATGTTGTTTGATGATCGTCGCATTTCTGAAATTAAACCTCAAGAAATAACTGATCTAATTGATAACCCAAGAGGAGAGGATCTATGGCTTGAATTCAAACAAGAGCCATACAAATTGTTTAGAAATCGTGATCAGAATGGAATGAAACAAAAGTCTGAAATGCTCAAAGATGTGGCTTCGATAGCCAATGCAGAAGGTGGATATATAATTATTGGTATAGCTGAAGATAATAAAATTGCAAAGGAATTTCTTAATGTAGCAGATGCTGATGATTTTTGTAAAAGCATAACGGATCTTTGCTTACAACATATTGATCCTCGTATTCCATTCCTAGAAGTTGAGCCATTTAAGGTTGATTGGAAAGGCAATCAGTATACTATCATTATAATTCATATACCTCCAAGTTCAATGCGTCCCCATTTTGTTAAATGGGATGAATCCGCTATTTTAGTAAGAAGATATGGGGACCGAAAAAGAGAAATGTTAATATCTTAGCTTGTAGACATGCTCTCAAGTCGTTACTATCCTGCAAACCTTGACACGATAAATAGTAGACTAGATGTGATGCACAATATGTTGATGGAAATTGCAGAGGTAACAAGAGAAAGCAAAAGGGATTCAATGTCAGTTACTGAAAATGCACTAGAGCAAAATACAATTGATGATATAATACATTTAATGAAACTTAGATTTCAGAGGAATTTCCCTAATATTCCTTATTATCGGATAATTGCTGTTCCAGAAAACTTTGATTCGGATTTAATACCTCAACCTCTTAAACAATCCAATATTCCTAATATTTTGAGAAATCCACCTAATATACGCAAAGATGGATTCGGATTTCAAGGAGTATATAAAATATCTTCTACACCAGAAGGTTGGGTTGGTGAGAGTTACGATTCACAGCCAAAAATTATTTTGTTGCAGAATGGATTCATTGAACAGAAAGAACCTTTACTTAATGAACATTTCCAGTGGCGGAAAGATCAGGTTATGCGTTTTGCCAATACTAAAAAACCATGGTTATATCCATACGCAGTATGTGAATATCCTGTTTCTTTTTTAAGATTAATTAAGAGTATATATTCAGAAATAGGTATCAATTATAAAATTCATATACGACAAGAATATTGGCACATTGATGATTTCATATTGGTATCGGGACATCCAGGGGGACCATTCTTTGGTTCATCTGCGAATAACCAATATAAATATCATCCTTTGGAGCCTGATCAAACAGCAGTTGCCAAAAGAGTGGTAGAACCAGATTTCAATCCAGATCAAGTTGCCTATGATCTGATTAAGAATATATATAGTAACTTTGGAATTGACGAAAGCTCAATACCTTTATTTGACGAAAATCATAACTTTACGCCTTAGTTGAATGGTTTATTTATTAACAATATCCCAAAAATATCTGTGTGATAATACGTTAAATTTAACATACAATAAAAACAACATACGATAAAAATAACGTATATTTTTGAAAATAAAGAACAGTAAATGTGGCATTTCTTTTGGCTTATTCCACTAGGATTCATAATCGGCACCCTTGGGACACTCATAGGCGCAGGCGGTGGATTTGTATTAATGCCTGTGTTACTCTTGCTTTATCCTGAAGAAAGTCCTGAAATCCTTACCAGCATTTCGCTGGCAGTAGTCTTTTTCAATGCTTTGTCAGGAACATTGGCATATACACGGATGCGCCGGGTTGATTTTAAGTCGGGCTTGATGTTTTCAACTGCCACTATTCCGGGTGCAATTCTCGGTGCATTCACAGTAGCGTATATCCCTCGCCGGCTATTTGATGCGATTTTTGGTATCTTAATGATCGCTTTATCAATCTCTCTAATATTGCGTTCAAAAAGCGAAAAGGCTATAAGTAAGAAGAGCAATAAATATCACCTTTTTAGAAAGCTTATTGAGGCAAATGGCATCAGTCATACTTTTTCGTATAACCCCATAATTGGAATTGGATTAAGCCTTTTCGTGGGTTATATTTCCAGTTTGTTGGGCATTGGAGGAGGTATTATTCACGTACCTATTTTGGTTTACCTTTTGAATTTTCCTGCGCATATTGCTACAGCAACTTCGCATTTTACTTTAGCTGTTATGGCATTAACAGGAACCATTGTGCATATAGCGACAGGTATATTTTCTCATGGTGTCAGACGGACTATTTTTCTGGCTATTGGAGTGCTTCTCGGAGCTCAACTTGGAGCAAAACTATCTTCTTATATACATGGTAAATGGATCATACGAGGTTTGGCAATTGCACTTGGATTCGTTGGTATCCGAATTCTCATCATGGTTTTATAAACAAGCATAACACAATGATGATGAAGGTTTACAGGAGGTTAATATATGAACTCAAGAGAACGTTACTGGGCAACGACTCATTATGCAAAAAGGGATAAGCTTTACCAGTGGGAAATGGGACCTTACGAGGAAACATTAAGAATGTGGCACGAACAAGGTCTGAAAGCTGATGATAACTGGTACAACTACGGAGGTTATGATGGATTCGGAACTGTACCGTTAAATCCCGGTCTAATCCCCGGATTTGAATACAAGTTACTTGAGAAAGTCGAAGGATATGAGATATATCAGGACGGCGATGGAGTCATAAAGAAAAAACTTGAGAATGTTATCTATCCAGCTATGCCTCAATATCTTGAATATCCGCTTAAAGGCAGAGAACAATGGGATGATTTCAGAAGACGACTCAATCCCGATGATCCTGCTAGGTTTCCTGCTGATTGGGAAAATCTGAAAAAGAGTTATGCTAATCGTGATTATCCACTAGGCATCAATTGTGGAAGCATATTCGGATGGCTCAGAAATTGGATGGGAGTCGAAGGCATAAGCTATCAGATTTATGATGATCGTGCTTTTATTGAGCAAGCGGTTGAGGAGATGGGTGACTTTTTTGTTGCTTTTCTTGATAAGGCTTTGCCGGGGATAGATTATGACTTTGCTCTTTTCTGGGAAGATATGGCTTACAAATCCGCATCCCTCATCAGCCCAAAATGCTATCGTGAGATTTTTGTACCTCAGTATCGCAGAATTACTGACAAACTAAGAAGCGTTGGGATTGACGTTATGATGCTCGATAGCGATGGCAACGTCGAGGAATTAATACCGATATGGCTTGATCTCGGCATAAACTTCATCTATCCTATGGAAGTCGCCGCAGGTATGGATGTTGTTGCTATGCGGAAAAGATTCGGTAAAGAACTCATCATTGGCGGTGGAATGGATAAGCGTGTCCTTGCAAGCACTAAGGAAGCCATAAAGAAAATGGTTGATGAGAAGATACCATTGATGCAGGAAGGCGGTTACGTTCCCGGATGTGACCATGCCATGCCCCAAGACATTCCATGGGAAAATTACGTTTATTATCGGCAATTACTCATGAGTGTAGAAGTTTAGGAACAGGATTTTGGATATTAATACTTAGGCACACTAAAATTTGTGGTTTCAAACACATCACTGAACCCCTCTCATGAACATTGAAAAATTAATCGGGAATAAAGTTGTCGGAGTTTTCTGGATTTCCTTTTTCAAGGGAATGACACCATGCACACTTGTCATTCCCGTGCAAACGGGAATCCATTCTTTCAAGGGAATGACACCATGCACACTTGTCATTCCCGTGCAAACGGGAATCCATTCTTAGCTATGACCCGATTAATTAGTTAATGTTCACAAGAGGGGAGTTCAAGCACTTTCCCCTCTTGAGAGGGGATTAAGGGGTGTGTGAATTATAATAGTTTTAGGAGAGTGAAGATGAAAGCGAAATTTATGGCGATTGATATGGGAGCGGAAAGCGGACGTGCTGTATTAGGCTCTCTGGATAGTGATTCTTTAACCCTTGAGGAGACCCATAGGTTTCTTAACACACCGGTACGTGTATTTGACAGCTTATACTGGGACGTTCTACAGATGCACAAAGAGATGAAACAAGCTCTGGAGATATGCGTAGAGAAACATGGCTCAAAACTGGATGGTATCGGATTCGACAATTGGGGTGTGGATTATGCCCTTGTTGGCAAGGATAACAGCATATTGGGCGCACCGTATCATTATCGTGATAACCGAACTGATGGGATGATGGAAGAAGCCTTCCGTATTGTGCCACGAGAAGAGATATACCAGATGACAGGCGTTCAATTTATGAAGCTGAATACAATTTTTCAGCTATTAGCTATGTCGCTTGCAAAATCACCGATACTCGAAGTAACAGACAAATTGCTTATGATGCCCGATCTATACAACTTTTTATTCACGGGCAGAAAAGTCTCTGAGTTTTCAATAGCTACCACAACTCAATTCTATGACCCAATTAAAAAAAACTGGTCGAAGCAATTATTTGAGAGATTAGGATTGCCGTATCATATACTTCCTGAAATTATACCGTCAGCAACGGTGGTGGGCCCATTGTTACCGTCAATTCGAGACGAGGTTGGACTGAGTGACGTCCCGGTGATAGCACCCGCATGTCATGATACAGCGTGTGCTGTTGCGGCAGTTCCTGCAAAAGGACAAAATTGGGCTTACATAAGCTCTGGTACGTGGTCGCTGATGGGTGTGGAGATCGCAGAGCCTATTATCAACAAGATGTCTCTTGAGTATAATTTTACCAATGAAGGCGGCGTTGGCAACACTTACCGATTCCTTAAAAATATAATGGGACTATGGCTTATTCAGCAGTGCCGAAGTACGTGGGAAGACGCTGGACAGAACTACTCTTACAGCGATTTGGTGAAGATGGCAGAGGAAGCCAAGCCATTAGTCTCTGTGATAGAGCCAAATTATGAGCCGTTCCTCAGTCATGGTAACATGCCTCAAAGAATAGTTGACTTCTGCAAGGATACAGGGCAGAAAGTTCCAGAGACAAAGGGAGCTATATTGCGATGCGCACTGGAAAGCCTAGCACTAAAATATAGATGGGTGCTTGAGAAGCTTGAGGAGATGCTGAAAAAACACATTGACGTTATTCACATCATAGGTGGTGGATGTCAGAATAAGCTTTTGTGCCAGTTTGCCGCTGAGGCTACCGGGCGTCAGGTGATAGCCGGTCCAGTTGAGGCGACAGCTATCGGTAACATAATGCTACAGGCACTAGCGAGAGGATACGTGAAATCCATTGTTGAAGCAAGAGAATTGATCCGAAGATCATTTGAGGTTACTGTCTACGATCCTACAATTGCTTCTGGATGGGACGAAGCTTATGGCAAATATTTGCAGGTCATGGAGAAAACAGTTAGTCTGTAAGAATCTATAATAAAAGTAGATCGATCCACGAATAGACACGGATAGGAGTGCATGTAAAATTTGTAGGTAAAATGACTGAATTCCTAAATCCCGTAGGGATGAAATATTTATAGAACACCGTAAACACTAGACTAATGAACTCCGTAGGAGTGACATATTGGTATAATAAATATGTCGCTCCGCTGGAGCTTATGTTGTTGATTTGATTAGTTTCTATAAACATTTCGCTCCTTCGGAGCTATCGAGTCACAATTTTACCTACAACTTTTACATGCACCCCACGAATAGATTTTGGAAAATTAGTGTTATTAGCGGATAGAAATCTTATAAGTTTTTGGATAGGGTTTAAGTAAATTTAAATTGATATGAGGAGGCTTTTTGAATGGGCGTAGTCTGGGGAAACAGGTTGGCAGGAAAACCAGAGGAACTTAGTGTTATGTATTCAGCAGGCAGGGACGTCAAAGCCTTACCTATGGCAGACGAGGTTCTTATACCTTATGATATTTGGAATACGGAATCTCATGATGTTATGCTTTATAAACAGGGAATATTAACCAGAGATGAGATAAAGGTGATCCTTTCGTCTTTACTTCGTATCAGGGAACTATACGAAAGCGGGGAATTCAAGCTTGATCCAAAAAAAGAAGACGTACACATGAATATCGAAAGCTACGTCACTGAGAATTTCGACTCTGAAATAGGTCGTAAAATACACACGGGTCGTAGCAGAAATGACCAGATCGTCTGCGATATGAAGATGTATCTCAGGGATAAAGCACTACAATTCACTGACAACCTGATCCAACTTGTGGAAGTTATACTAAAAATCGCTTCTGAACATCTGGAAACAGTTATGCCCGGATTCACACACTATCAACATGCGACAATCTCTACGTTTGGACATTTGCTAGTATCTTATGCTCAGGCTTTAGAGCGTGACCTTGAGAGATTTGAATTCGCATATTCAATCATAAATAGGAATCCGTTGGGCGCCGCCGCTGGATATGGAACGTCGTGGGCATTGGATAGGGAACTGACGACAAGGCTTCTCGGATTCGATGAAGTTCAGGAAAACAGCGTTGACTGCGTTTCATCAAGGTGGGAGGCGGAGGCTGAACTTGCATCTGCTATAAGCTTTATGATGAGCCATCTGAGCATATCATGTCAAGACATTATATTCATGACGACATCAGAAGCGGGTATGATAAGATTAGATGATAAATTCGTTGGCGGAAGTTCCATAATGCCTCAGAAACGCAATCCTGCCCCTCTTGAAGTGACAAGAGCAAAGACAGCTATCGCACATGGCATAATGCAGGCGATATTTGAGATCGCAAAAGCAAGTCTGTCAGGATATAATCGTGATAGTCAGTATACGAAGTATTTAATATTTGACCTTGTGTCTGAATGTGAGCTTGCGCCTGTCGTTATCCGTGAGGTTATCAGAACTATGCAGGTAAATAAGGAAACAATGAAAAGGCTTGCTAAAGTTGGATTTCTTAACGCTGTGGACGTTGCTGATTACCTGACACGAAATCACAACATGCCATTCAGGCAGGCATATCACATAGTCGCAGACGCTGTAAGGCTTTCTGATGCAGAAGGTGAGATAACGCTTTCTGCTATCAATACTGCCCTAAAAGAAGACAATCTTGAAATATCCATAGATGATGAAGCATTTAATAAACTCAGCGTACCAGAGTTGAATGTAAGGCTTAAAGATCACATCGGCGGACCTGCACCGAAATCAGTCTTAAAGACCATAGACAACATAAAGGGAAAACTTGATAAACATAGAAATTGGTTAGATTCTGTAAACGCAAGGCTTGAAAATGCAAGGTCTGAACTGGGCAGTATCAGAGACGAGATATTGGGTTAAAGAATTCTTGCTTGACATAAAGACCAATTTGTGTTACAATGTAGTTTGTGTTATAAAATTAGTTTGCCATACAAACTATATACGTCAATGAATGGAGGTTTATGTCATGAATAATTCTAACAATGGAGAGGATGGTCAACCCAAAGACTTAAAACAAATTCCTTTATGGACACGAAGATATGCCCAGAATCGAACCATCCCTTTTCTGGTTTTTCTGGTAATATTTCTACTATTTTTTATTGCCTTAGGCGGAACGTCCTATCTGGCGGGTAATGCCTTACAGTCGAGAAATATGGTCGCATTTTGGAGTTGGATCTTTGTTCTTGTATGTGTATCCACTGCATTGATCTTTTTTTCTGTTCCCGGATGGGGTGGCAATTTTATAAATCGCATCACTCAGCGATTATATAGTAGTGAAGGAGATATAACACTATCAACACCCGTTAGGATAAGAAAACATTCTTGGATCGGCTGGATTGCAGGATCAATATTCATGTCCTGTATCTTGACATCGGTAGCATTAGGAATCTACGGTTATATACCAATTGAATATATGCAGCCTATTTCAGCGATTTATTGTGTTCCATTCCTTGTGTTCCTGTGGTTCTGGCAAAGACCAATGGTAGGGTTTCTGTCTTTGCTATGGCCATCTCTTTACGCTCTTCATGCTATCATGGTTGTTGTAGGTGTGCCGATTCAGTTCAGTGGGGAGTGGAGCTTTCTCAATATGCTAATACCCATAGTTGGATATGGGATTTTAAGCGGATTAATCGGTCATCTCTACAGTCGCTTTGCTTTAAGTAAGTTAAAGGATTTAGCCAGCGTGAAGCAGGTGAATGAATGATGGAAAATCTTGACCTTATTATCCACGAGCCAGCACGATTGAGAATAATGATGATTCTTTCCAGCGTTGATAAGGCTGACTTTAATTTCCTGCTGTCAATTCTCGAAATGACTAAGGGAAATCTATCTTCACATATAGCTCAACTGGAGAAAGCGGGCTACGTCAATGTTCTGAAGAGTTTCAATGGAAAGATTCCACATACCAGTTATCACTTGGCTGAAAATGGTAGAATTGCTCTCTTGGAATACTGGGATACTCTTGATAAAATTCGGAATTTAGGATTGCGAATTTAATAATTTTATTTAATACTTGAAAGTTGGGTTTCATTCCTCAATCCAATTTTGAACTGGACAGAGTTAGGAAAGAAATACTTGACATAGCGTAAACTTAAAGCGAAAGTATAAGGGGGATGACTCCCTAGTCAGGGGTGACCCGCCAGTCACGGGAGGGGTGACTCGGTAGTCATCCCAGTGGCGACTCCCTAGTCAGGGGTGACCCGCCAGTCATGGGAGGGGTGACTCGGTAGTCATCCCAGTGGTGACCCCCCAGTCATCCCACAAAGCAAAAAAAATGCCTCTAAACCCTTGTCAATTCAGCAGTTACGAGTGTGATGTTGAATCCTAACAAACAGTACTCTAACAAACAGTACTCTAACAAACAGTACTTTAACAACAACAGCAGTTGTAAAGTTGGCTCATATCGGTTTTAAGGTGAAATTGGGTATCATTATGGCTCTCAAGAAACCGGCATTGACACACTTGAGATTGTGTTTCCATTCAAACATCACAACATAGATTGCCAGATATTTCTTGTG
>Ga0315279_10008584_pt1 | contig 12346 bp, 15 predicted proteins | sample YL17G06_20_MG_FD_203694 | JGI IMG/M metagenome (GOLD analysis project Ga0315279, IMG submission 203694) | Sediment microbial communities from Yellowstone Lake, YNP, Wyoming, USA - YL17G06_20 | ecosystem: Environmental > Aquatic > Freshwater > Lake > Sediment | place: USA: Wyoming | collected... | reverse complement strand
ACGAGTTTCTCACAGTGGTTCTACCCTCTGACCGCTACAAGGTTCTTGATGACATAATGGGCGATGTCCAGCTGACACCTGAGGCGAAACTCGCGGCAGAGGAATCTTACTTCGCCAAAGCGGACAAGAAGGTCACCCACTGAGATGCCTGTTATAGAGTCAGAATTCCTGCTGGCGTTGAGAGCAACCGACCCGAAACACAAAGCTGCGCTTGACGCCTTTCGCAGATTTCCGGATATCGAGGTGTGTTCGGCAGCATTTCTCGAGATAGCTTGGCTTTTGAGGTCGAAGGGTAAACGGCCGGGTGAGATTTCACTAGCCCTCTCGCTTCTTAGAGGGGAACTTGAGACCCAAGGTGTAGAAGAGATCCCACTTACTGCGTCACAGATCGCACGAGCTCATGACATTCTTACACGCCACGCAATGACGTTCTTCGACGCGCTCATTCTAGCCAACGCGGAGGAATCAAGCGACAAGCGAATGATCAGCAATGACGCCAGCTTCGACGCAACGCACACCGTTCAGCGTGTCATGCTTAAGTGAGGTCAAACCACAAGCCTCAATGAAAACCGTTCTTGGAGCCTTGGTTGGTTTCCGAATATGGCCATAATCGCCGGCGAATAGCGCCATATTCACGGTCCCATGCCAAGAAGAAGCATGGACAAATAACCATCGTTCACTGCTATTGAAAAAACAAAGTGGAGAGATCGGTCTTCCCCCTCAACCATCCGGCTTGGGACCAGTACGCCAGATGCCTCTTGCAAGAAAGAATCCATCTCGTGGACTCGTGACTAATGGCCATGTAGGATAAGTAATGGTAAAAACTCAATAGATGGGCTGTCCGTCACAGTTCTCGTGAGGTTTTCTGACGATGGCTGAATGGAGAAGGCGAGAGGAGTTGCTCGGGAAGGAGGTTATCGATGGTGACGCGAAGAAGATCGGTGTCACCAAAGACCTCGCATGGTCCAATGATGGGACTCTTGCAATAATAGTGGAGCATGGTGATGAGGAAGAGGCGTTCCTCTCGTTCGAGGAAATCGAGAAGATCGGGGACGTCGTCTTCGTGAAGGCGAAGACGGCATTGGAGACCGTTCCGGCTCAAATATGCCCGGTCTGTCGACACAAGAACCCTCTTGAAGCGAAGTTCTGCGCAAAGTGTGGACGAACGCTGGAAGGAAAGGAGAAGAAAGAAGAGAAGAGAGAGAAAAAATCGTAGGTCCTAGCCAGACGCGTCGATGTGTTTCGAGCCATAGTAATTCTACCGACGCGTTGCTCTGTTTGGCTGTATTGGCGAATATAGAGCAAAAAAACTCAATTCCTAACAGATTCCTGTCAACATTCGCCCGCAACCTGTCAAACACCATTATATATAGTGAAATATGGGGAGAGTGAATAGACAGTAGTGTGCTTGGCGTTGAACAGGGATAAGGCTCGGACCATATTATTCTCAGCCCTGCTGCTAGTTTCCGCGATCACAATAATCCTCTCAAACTACAGCGCCATTCCGATTGAAGCAAACGCGCTCATACCGTTCTCTGCAGGTCCGTGCTCGCTCACGAGCACGGGAATTACGACGTTCACACCCTCGCCTCTGCCCGACATCGAACTATCACAATGGTCGGGCCCGCCAGGCACTCCGGTGAGTATTAGCGGGTGTGGCTTCAGCGTAGGCCCTACACCGGCTGCTGACGCCCATTGCACTGTGTCTACTCTTCCCGCTAGTGTGAAAACCAGCGATTCGTGCTCAGTTTCAGGGGGGGTTGTTGTTGCTTCTTTCATCGTAGATCCTACAATCACGACGCCTGGCTTTTATGTGACCGTCCAAGTTACGGGAACTGAGGCCTCAGACGTTGCTAGTGCCAGCTTCTTTGTTAGCTTCGTCTCTCTAACTGTTTCGACTTCCACTACGACGACTACAACGGTTGTTTCCACGAGTTACTCCACACTCACAACGTCGACCAACTTCTTCAGCACGCTAACGACAACAACCATCAGCTCAATAGGCCGCTCAACTGAGACCGACTTCTTCGTCACCCTTATCACCGTGACAGCGGCGGCGAGCACGCTCCTCACCACAATATCCCAAACCCTCACCACATCAATCACGGCCCTCTCCACAACCTTCACAACTGAGACAGTCATTCAGACTTCACCCGCAACCACGTCGGCTCTGATGGTTGGTCCGGTGCAGAATTTCTACCCTGATAGTCTCGCGGTTCTTGCGGTTCTATTACTGGCAGGCTGGTTGGTTCTCAGGAGGATCTTGATCTGACTTCTAAGCGCGCAGTCAAATTCCTCTTCGCGCTCTTGTTGGTTGCTAGTGGGATTCTCATCGCCTTTAGTCCGAGTGCGAATGGAAGCATTGGGATTCTCGCTACGTTTACTCCGTTCCCAACCACGACAACAACTACGTCCAGTACCACGCTTACACCATTTATGATCACGACACAGACGTCGACAACTTCCACGACTACCGCTACTTCATCGACCTCAACTACTTTCACATCTACAACAACGGCGAGCTCGACTTCCTTTACTACGACGATCACGAGATCCTTCCTCAACATATCCGTAATCACCTTTCCATTCGGAGGTACCCTATCAGAAACCGTAACCAATACCATCGCAACATTGACGACCACGATCGTTCAACTCACCACATCAACAATTACAACGACGGGATCAACAACGTCAACCTCCACGCAGATTGTTTCCTTCCCAATTGGGATTCCTGGCTTTCCAGCAGAATCAGTTGCGCTGGGTTTGCTGCTCGGCATCCTAGCCCTAATGCTGTTGCGCAGAAGAGCGCAATTCAAGCACCGTCGCCGATAACACTCGCGCTCAGCACCGTCTGCGCCTTTAACTAGAATTTCAAAGCTCCTAGAATCGAGGCTGAATCGCAGCAAAAAAGGGCTGACAAGGTGTGAAATTCAACTGGATTGTTCCAGAATAGCTTGATTCCTGTCGAACTACGCGTTGTAATTGCCTCAAATCTGCTAGAGAGCCTTTCGTATAAGATAATAACTCTTTTACGGCTGGGCAGAGAAGCCCATCTAGTGTAGCTGATGTTCATCCGCAAGTTAACGGTGTATTGGAAAGCACTGACAATAATTATTCTGACGCTCATGATCCTTGAATCTACATATGTTCCGAGAGTTTCTGCTACAACCGGCAACCTAACGGAATGGACTCTTCCCGACAGTAATTCTGGTCCCTGGGGTATAGCGGTCGATCAATCAAACAAGGTATGGTTCACGGAGAACCTAACGAACAGACTTGCCAGGCTCGACAGCGTCAACAGCCAACTAAAAGAATGGGCTATCCCTGGGGGAGGCAACCCGAAGTACATCTTCCTCAAACCAACAGGTAGCGGGGTTAGTGTCTACTTTACCGAGTATAGCTCAGGCAAAGTGGGCCGCTTCGACAATGCGTCAAACACGTTTTACGAGTGGACTTTGCACGATACAGATTCCAGGCCAGCCGGAATATACGTGGATCAAGACGATCACATCTGGGTCGCACTATCGGCTAAGGATACGATCGCAGAGATTATCCCGCTCTCGAATATCGAGAATGATTATATACTTCCCACTAATGGTCAGTTCGTCGGACAGACAGGTTTCTCGTCAGTAACGCCTGAACCATGCGGTGATCATACATCAAAATTGTGTCCCTGGGGGATTTATGTTCAAACAGTAAGTACGATTGGCACACCTAACAAGTTTGTGTGGTTCACACAATCCAACAATAATGCCATTGGCAGATTGGAAATCAACTCTCACGTCCTGACCACATTCAGATTCATAGGCACCACCGATTATGGGCCTTTGGACATTACTCTCGACGCGTCAGGTAATGTGATCTTCACAGGTTCTAGTTTCGCCGCAAATCGCATCTCGATGATAAGAAATCAGTCGAACACTTTCGCTGATTTCTTAATCCCTAGTAGCCAATCGAAGCCTACCAGCGTCAAGTGGGATTCCGTACACAACCTCGCATGGTTCACGGAGAACAACGGCGGCAAAGTCACAAGCTTGGACCCAAGTGCTGGCGTGTTTGCCCTCATCCCTACGACTATCGTATGTACGATTGCTGGTGCGCCTGTAGGAGTAAATGCGCCAAATTGCGATACTAAGGCTGGCGGCAATAGTGGAGCGAATTTCCTTCCTTCGTTAGGCATCTCGCTTAGCCAAAATAGCGGTTTTGCGAACACGCGCACTGTCACGGCTGTACCTTCAACACCTAGCTCGGGGGGTTTCGGTGTATTCTCGGAGTATGTGCTCTCTCCAACGATTTCGGGGCCGAACTCTGTTGCAGTGGATGGGGGCGGTGGCATATGGTTCACTGAGCAGCAGTCGTCAGGAAACCGAATAGGTTACCTAACCATCGCAGTAGCATTCGACTTTGGATTCTCCGCTAATACGAGCTCGGCGACTGTGTCTCAGGGTCTGAGCGCGAGCTTTGACCTCAATTTGAATCTTATGAGTGGAAACGCGCAGACTGTTGCGCTGTCGATATCTCCTGCTCCGCCTGCAGGAGTTTCACCCCAGTTCAATCCGACCTCAGGAACCCCACCGTTCACTTCGACTCTAACATTAGGAACAACCAGCGCAACCCCAACAGGAACTTACGCTCTTACGCTCAACGCGGTCGGCGGCGGTGTTACGAAGACAGTTCCCATCAGCCTGGTTGTTACCGCTACTACTGCAACTACCACAACTACACCTCTGACGTTTGACTTCGCGCTTTCTGTGAGCGGTGATACGTCTACGAGCATAGTTGCAGGACAAGCTGGTTCCTTTACGCTGAACGTCGATCTTCTCGGCACAGCAAGCCCAGAGAGTGTCCAATTGTCCGCTTCAGGTCAACCCGCTGAAGTCGCGCCTTCCTTCAATCCGTCCTCAGGACTGCCCCCATTCACTTCCACCCTCACCCTGAGCTCAACAACTGGTGCTTCACCAGGAGATTACACAATTACCCTCACGGGAGCTGGTGGCGGCCAATCACATGGCACAACCGTAACGTTGACCATCTTATCACCAGTCAAAGACTTCACATTAGCCGTTTCATCTGTATCGTTCAATCTGCCGCAGGCTTCCTCAGGAACCGCAATCATAACGATTCAGTCAGTTGGGATATTCAATGACCCGGTGACTCTATCTGCAAGCAATCTACCTGGCGGTGCCTCGGTTTCGTTCACACCCAATCCAATAACCCCACCAGTAGCGGGAACAGTAACTTCAATCGCGACAGTTTCCGTCCCGCGATCAGTCTCAACAGGAACCTACACATTCAGCATCACAGGAACAAGTGGCTCCATAACTCACAAGAAAGATATAACGCTGAAAGTTTCCGGATGTCTCATAGCTACAGCAACCTACGGATCCGAACTGTCTCCAGAGGTCCAATTCCTACGAGACTTCCGGGACTACCAGATCCTGCGCACATTCGCCGGCTCCAACTTCATGATCGCCTTGAACGCATGGTACTATTCCTTCAGCCCAACAGTAGCAAACTACATCGCAACTCACGAGACCGTGAAAACAGCGATGAAGTACGTACTCTACCCACTAATCGGCGTCCTGCACGTATCCTCAGCAAGCTACGCTACGCTGAACTTTGAACCGGAAGTCGCAGCCTTGATGGCAGGCATAGTAGCCAGCTCTCTCATCGGACTAGTATACCTCGCTCTACCAGTATCAGGCACACTATGGCTCGTGCGGCGAAGGCTTCAAAGAAGCACAGAAAAAAGAATCGTCAAATCCCTGGCATCTCTAGCCCTAGTGCTACTCGCAGGGTTCGTGGTCTCGGAAATACTCGCGATCCCACTTGCAATGATACTGGTCAGTGCAGCGGTCGTTCTGACGGTTCTAACGATTGGAACCCTTCTGCCCGCATTCGCCATCGTAGAATTGGCCAGACGCCGACACTGAACACTCTCACTTTCTTTCTTCCTTTCTACGTAACTCACGTTGCACAATATCCGCGACCTCACGCGCTGGCATTGAAAGTTCCTTAGCGATGGTCCGGATATCGTCGAACTCTGGCTTCACTTTAACCAATCTACCCGAACTATCCGTTGCGAACTTTACCTTGACACTGAACTCTTTTGACCCGATTTTCACCGCGACAGACTTCACCTCTCTTTCGAGCGTGAGACGATTCCACAACTGATATCTGACGCCTAAAGTTCCCGTCTCTTCCATTATGACCGCAGCCAGGCGCTCCTTGTCTTGTGGGTCGCAGATTACGTGGAGGACGTGGCCGGGACGATTTTTCTTGAATTGTGCCGAAGACACCCAAGCGTCCTTTGCCCCCGATTCCATAACTCGCTGAAGGGCATGCCCCAGCACTTCTCCTGGAACATCGTCAAGGTTCGTTTCAAGTACCTGAATCACATCCGAACCTGATCCATGAATCGGCTCGTGACCAATCACAACTCGGACCACGTTCGGCGTTGCCTTCAGTTCTAGTTTTCCGGCGCCGTATCCAACTATCTCGACGACCATATTGGGATAGACATCCACAAAATCCGTTGCCAGGTTAACTAGGATCGATACACCGGTCGGTGTGGCTGTTTCAACAGGCTCTGGGCCACCGAGCAGAGGCACGTTATGCTCTCTGAGCATCTCGAGGACCGCTGGCACCGGGGTACTCAATGTGCCATGCGAAAAGCTCGTGGTCCCCCCACCCACCGCGACCGGCGTGGAAAAAACTCGGCCATGGAACACTCCCAGGAAGTCGCATGCCGCCGCAACACCGAATACGTCCGCTAGAGTATCCGCAGAGCCCGCTTCATGCAAGTGAGTCTTGGAGATGTCCGCGCCGTGAAGCTTGCTTTCAACATCAACGATGGTCTTAACAGAATTAATCGCAAATGAGGTTGCCTTTCGGCCGAGCCCGGAAGCTGCTGCTATATCTTCAGCGGCCTTCAATAGAGTTTGAGCTTGGGTCTCCTCAGGCGCTTCCGAGATATCCATGAAGACGCCGCATGCTCTGAATCCATGCGTCTTGACCTCTCTGCTTTCAAAACGGAGTGACTTGCACTTGGCGTAGTGTCTTGGAATAAGATCCAAGATCTTTTGTATGGCTTTGGGATCGGCTCCGGCATCAATTAGCGCTCCTAGCAACATGTCCCCAGATATGCCGGCCGTCAGACAATCGATCACAGTAATCTTCATCAAAGCTTCCTTCTTCCCTGATTCCAGTACGTGCTGACAGGAATTAAGTGATTACCGACTGCTCAGAAAGCAGCAGATCCGTTGGCCGAGAACCGCACGAAAGTGTTCGGCATGGTTCAAGTTCCACTGGGCCAACCAGAATTCATTGGGAGTCTTGTCGTGGCGTTTTTTGGAATCCCATCACCCTAAGGTGCTGCAATCACCTTAAGGCAGCTTCGATTGTGACGGCAAGAATTGGTTTCGAACGGATTTAAATTAGAGAGACAACGCGAACCGTCGACACTTTTCCCCATTTTGTTCACACATCATCTTCGGGCAACGAAAGATCATTCCCTATGTTCTAATCGCACAGAAAGTCCTTCAAACTATTCTCCTTATCTCGGGCAGGAGATTCAGTGAGTATTCTCGACAACACAACCTCATCTCCTTTGACCTCCACGACCAATGTAGTGCCTTCGCTGAGTCCAAGCTTGTTCCTAATCGAACTCGGAATCACAATTCTCCCCTTGCTATCAACCTCAACAATCTCTCCCATCTTTCCCACCGCTTGCTATATGGAGACATGGCGGGATTTTCCCACTCCCTCAGCAAATCGATGCCTCACGAAAAACGGCTTGTGGAAGCTTTAAGTTACCTTATGATATATATCATAATAGGGCACTTTGTGTCCGGTTGTGATATAAATGACAATGAGTCACCTGCTGCGAAGACTGTGGATGGACAAGAAGGAGTTCGTGACAGCGGAAGAGCTGAAGACATACTGCAGGTCGATGAGGATGGATTACGCCACTGTAGTATCATACTTTGTCAAGCGGAAGTACTTCGTCAGGGTATTGAGAGGAATTTTCTACGTCAAATCACTGGAAGAGGCAAAGCTAGGTCGCAGTCGTTACAATCACCTAGAACTCGTAGCCAAAGGCCTCGAACTCAAGAATGTCAGGCGCTGGTATTTCGGCCTGCACACGGCGCTCAAGCTCAACAACATGACCCACGAGACCTTTGCGGTTGAAGATGTTGTTAACGACAAGCTGTTCCGGGCGAACCCTATCGGTATTGCGGGCTACAAGTTCAAGTTCTCCAGATTGTCGCCGTCTCTGCTCGGTTTTGGCATCAGGAAGGCAGGGAACGGAGTCAGGTATTCAGATCCCGAAAAGACGATTCTTGATTTCATCTACGTATGGAGATACAACGGCATCCCTGAAGAGAAAATCGCGGCTGATGTAAGCGGCTGGGCGAAGGGCGCGTCAAAGGAGAAGCTCATGGCGTATGCAAAGAAGTATCCGAACACGGTAGCAAAGATTGCGGCGAGGGTGGCGAAGTGAGAGCGGATTTCGTAAACGAAGTCGCAAGAGAGCTGAAAATCGGGAGAAGGGACCTGATAGAAAAAGACCTCATTCTTCATCAGATACTGACGGACTTGTCGCATAACAAGTTTTTCGCTTACAATTTTCTCTTCAAGGGCGGAACATGCCTCATCAAGTGCTACTTCGGCTATGTGCGGTTCTCGGAGGACATTGATTTCACATGGAACGACCAGAGCGCATTCAGCAAAATGTCAGGGAAGAAAATCAGGTCCAAATTGTCCAAGATCATCGATAAGACTGGAAGCGTTTTCGAGGACATCGCCAAGAAGAGAGGCTTGGATTTCAAATGTGTGAAGAGCAACACCGACTATGTCGAACTGGGCGGAAGCGACAAGACCTGCACGCTCAAGATATGGTACGATTCCGAGATACTTGGACGCCGAAGCTTTGTCAAAGTGCAGATCAATTTTGTCGAACAGATGTGCTTCTCGCCGACGAAAGGTCAGCTAAGCGGGCTTTTGACAGGAAAGCACGAGGAGCCTAAGGCACTGTTTCCGGATGAGACTGCAGAATATTCCAAGAAGATACTATTCGGCGTCTACGACATCCGCGAGATACTCTGCGAGAAGGTGCGCGCGCTCCTTACAAGGGAAGGGACGAAAGCGCGGGATTTCCTTGATGTCTACTTGATATGGAAACGGTTCGGCATAAGACCCGAGGACGAGGAGAAATGCATAGTCGGCAAGATAGATTTCTCGCTGAAGCTGTACGCAAAGTACAGGGACCACTTGAAGCAGAAGGTAGCCTTGCTGAATTCCGGAAAGCTGTTCGACTGGGGCGCGGAGAAGGAATTGCTGCTGTCGGATATCGACGAGGCAGACTTTTACAAATTCCTAAGCGGGTTTGAGGCATTCCTCAAGAAGATAGTCGCCGCTCTGGGATACTGAGGGTAACGACTCCTATTGCGATGACTGATGCGGTGGCAATTCCGATGGCAATAGCGATGGCGAAACCGAGGACGGAGCCGAAGACCAATACAATGATGACGACGGAGACCAAGTTTTGACCCTCTTTCCCTCATTTTGAGTCCTTTTTGCAGCAGCTCATCCTGTGTTCGCGGAGTCAAGCACAACAAGTGCGGGGGGTTCAAATCCCACCCCCGGCGCTTTCAGCTCCACCCATTACACGCGGCGAACTGACCTCAAGTCTTCGGCTACGACAACGACCCTAATGTGGGGTTCAGTCCCGTTCTCGCCTAGCCTTTTCTAGCTCTCTGAATCCCGCCGCATTCAATTCATCCCTTGGCAGGTACGAAGTAGTCGTAATACTTGTCCCAATCTTCCCCCTGCTGCGTAGTTACGTGCGACACTCTCCCTCAAGGAAATCGTACCCATAATTCAACGCCGCATTGAATGGATCCTCCTCAACTAGCGCTGCCACCGTCTGACTTCTGGCTGCAGCCGCCTTCCGCAGCGCCAGGGATAGGTGGCCGCTTACCCCGCCTCGAGGCGGTAAATGCGCTCAAGGCGAAGATTGACGATCCTGTGATCCGCAGTTGGGCAGACACTCTCAAGCCCAAATCTTCCGGCTGTCATCCATTGAACTTCATCTGAGTGTATGATACCTCCGGTTCCCAAGCTGTCTCCGTGCTCCACTCTGCCATGAAGCATGTACGTTATTGTCTCGATGCCACGATGTGGGTGCCAAGGAAAACCGGCGATGTAATCGCGCTCATCGTTTGAATGGAAATCATCCAATAACAAAAATGGGTCTAGTTCCGGAACGGGTGGATATCCGAACGCGCGTTTCAATTGCACACCGGCACCTTCGACAGTTGGGATGCTTCGCCAAACCTTACTCACTCGTCGTGTAGAGCTCATGATTCGCCTGTACTTTTGGCTTCTACTGGGTAAAAGCATGGCGACCAATCAAAACGTGCACGAAAACCCCAAGCATACTGGTTCTTAGGTGCCTTCGTTGCAGACACTTAGAGGCCCCAGAAAATGCCTAAGACAGTTGTCAAGTTCCGATCGACCATCGCGAAGCCGTCTGACTTCAAGCTAGCCGCGCGGCTTTGCCGCCGCGCAGCTGGAAGGGGAGATTATACTCTCTGGGTTTTGCGGGAAACCATCAAAGACGGAGGACTCTTTCTCGCGTGGGCTGGCGACGAGCTTGTTGGAATGACTAACTTCGACAGGTGCGTGGATGGATCCGGCTGGCTCAGCATGGCCCGAACGGACCCGAAATGGAGGCGTACGGGTGTGGCGCTCTTCTTGCAAGGCAAGACCGCTAACTACGCGAAGCGAAGAGGAAGCTCGTTTCTAAGATTGTGGACTTTGTCGAATAACACAGCATCAAAACGTGCTTGCCTGAAGGGTGGTTTCAAACCTGTTTGCGAGGCTGCGCATATTTCGTGTGTGTTCCGAGGGAAGAGGCGCAGAAAAACTCACGCACCGCTAAGAGACCTGTCCGCAGCTACCCTGAAGTCCCTTCTTACGTCTGGGAACGTTTCCAAAACGCACGGCTACCTCGGCTACAAGTGGCACTTCGTGAAAGCAGACAGGGATCTGCTTCTCAAGATCGCACGAACGGGCGAACTTTACGAAGGCGACGAGACGAGATTCATTCTGACCAAACCGGAGCAACGTTTCCATGCGCGCCGTAGCACCCTGACGCTTCTAACAGGTTACGTAGGCAGATCTCTGCTGGCGGCCAAGAAATTAGCTAAGGATTTGGGCGCTGACAGTCTTTCCTCCTATGTCCCGCATGATTCCTATACTCTTCGCACTGCTGGAAAAGCAGGGTTCAGGCTGGATGACTGGGGAAAACATTGCATAGTTTTCGAAAAGAGGATTTGATCTCCAGGATAATTCATGTGATTCTAGATGATTTACAGCTCGATCACATAGTCCTATGTGTTGTGTTGCGATTAAATTGAAATAGTTCCTGAGAAGGCGGAAACTCGGTCAGTATAATGGGAAAGTGTTTGATGTACTGTTAGATTATTAGATGTACTGTTCTAATCGGTCGATTGATACGTTGGTACGTTGGGGCGTGAAATCCTGGATGGAGCGTCACAGGTCAGGATACTGGGACACTCCTATCCCGTCAACATGAAAATCGAAAGGATTGACGCGTTCTCTGCACACGCCGGCATGAACGACCTTATCCGCTGGATAGACAATTTCAAGTCGCCGCCTAGGCGTGTTTTCCTGACGCACGGCGAAGACGACTCAATCCTATGCATGAGCGACCACGTCCATTCGAAGGGTTGGAAAGTGAGCGCCCCTGTATACGGTGAGGAATTTGACTTATGACCGAGAGAGTTGAAGGGACGGTTTGTGTAGCAGGTTTCGGCGGGATTTATCCAAGAACCAGGAAAACAAATAAGCTAGCCGAAGGGCTGGGCGGAAAGTACCACGACGCGGCTGCGCTTAATCGTTTGCATCGGAGCCGGTAAAGTGGAAATCCTTCTTTGTCACGACGGACCTGCATGTAGAGAGATGGAAAGGAGATTCAACGCAATGACTGTGCCAAGAAGCCCTCCGCGGGTGCAGGAATAGGTCTGGAGAGGCTGCTATGCTGGGTCGTAGGTGAAAGACACGTGGGCGAGGTCCAACCGTTTCCAAAAATACCAGGAATAGTGTACGATCTCTAGAACCCAGTCAAGAGAAAAACCAATTCCTTAAGAGGAATACTCAATGAGCTTGAGTCATCTGGCCAAGTCGATTTCAGACTCACCCACCTTGAGACTGAACGAAGAGAGGTTGAAGTAGGTCTTCAAGAAACATCTTCGTCGTTGCAGCCACATTCTGGAAGGTATCGCCTACCATTGCTTCCGGAAACCTCTTCAGAGTTTTC
>Ga0315279_10008583_pt1 | contig 12347 bp, 12 predicted proteins | sample YL17G06_20_MG_FD_203694 | JGI IMG/M metagenome (GOLD analysis project Ga0315279, IMG submission 203694) | Sediment microbial communities from Yellowstone Lake, YNP, Wyoming, USA - YL17G06_20 | ecosystem: Environmental > Aquatic > Freshwater > Lake > Sediment | place: USA: Wyoming | collected... | reverse complement strand
TCCCTCAAATATTTTTACCAATATTGCGCCAGCCGGCATATTTTGAAACGGCATAGCGATGATTGAGGTTAAATGGAAGAAATGGACCTCAATGGTTTTAAAATATTGTCGCGCCAGTTTAAAATCTTTTATTTTCATGATGTGGCTGACCGCCCATTCTGTCCGCGTGCCGCATTTTTTATTGAGCCAGCGTTTGAGGTTAGTTAGAGGATTATGTCCTAAGGTTTCAATACCTATTAAATAGCCAGCCGGTTTCAATACCCGTTTTATTTCCGAAAAGGCCTTATTGATGTCAATCGAAGAGAAAGTGCCGCCGTCAAAAACGATGTCAAAAGAATTATCGGGAAATTCCAGTTTTTCGGCATCCATTTTTATAAATTTGACTCTATTGTTTAGCGATTTACGATTTGCCCTTTGCTCCGCGATTTTAAGCGACTCTTTTGAAAGGTCTATTCCAATCACTTTTTTCGCAGCCATTCTGGCCATTGAAATTGCGTGCATTCCGTGGCCACAGCCGTAATCAAGCACCCGTTTTTCAGGAACGTATTTTTCCAACAACTCATAAACAAACTGATAGCTGGACATTTTCATCACGTCAATCAATTCAATGTCATATTTCGCTATTTGCTCTTTGCTATTTGCTATTTTCTCCTGCCACTCCCGCGCCAGTTTATCGTAGTGCTCAATTTCTTGTTGCTTTCTTAATTCCATAAGAATAAATTTTGAATTTTTAATTTTGAATTTCGAATCAATTTTTAATTATTTAATTTTGAAACTATTTTTCCAAAAATTAACGTCAATTCCTGAGCTTCTTTGTGTAGTTTGTTTATCTCATCCTTTTTATCTTGTTCGCATTTAATCATCATTCTTAACCAGTGCTTTGTTTCTTGTGATTCCTTTTTGCAAATAAAAATCTTATTTCTAAAATCTTTTTTAGAACTGGCTGAATTTGCCTCCATATAGTTTGCTCCGATGCTTGTTCCTGAACGAATTAACTGACTTATTATTGGCTTGTTAATTACGTCTTGCTTTAATGTCTGACAGAATTCAATTATTTTTTCTCCGAAACTAGCCGTTCTTTCTTCTAAGTCGTAATTGTTTCGATTTTCAGTCATTAGAATTTTATTCAAAATTAGAATTTCAAAATTCTCGTTTGCTGGATGGTATTAGTAATTTTATTAATCCAGCAAACGACCCGATGCCGTAACCAAAGTGTCTGGAAGCAAACGCGAGGACAAGGAACGGTATCAAAGCGAGATTTTTTTCTTTTGTTGCGATTGAGAAAGAAAAGAACAGGGAGACAATTAAATACAGCGCCAGAATGCCAGAAAAGACAAAAATAAATGGTTTAAAAAAAATAGAAATGACTGCCGACGTTAATAAGCCACCGACAAATAAAAGAGGAATGAGATGTCTTAATTTAAAAAGCGGCGCGCCGAATTTCAACGGATAAATTGCCCAAATGCCGTCGGCAATATTGTGTTTAAAAAATTCTGCTAATGTCGATTTGGGGTGATAATATGAAACAATATCCGGGGCCAATAAAATTTTCCCGCCGGCTTTTTTAAGCCGCAAATTGAATTCCATATCCTGACTTCTGGTAAGGTTTTCATTATATGGCCCGATTTTTTCAAAAACTTCTCTTTTATAGCAACCGCCGAAAACGGTATCAACAAAGCGGGGTTTTTCCGAGCCGGTGCGAAAATATGAGTTGCCGGTTCCGAATCTGTTTGATAACACAAGAGCTATAGATTTAGCCGCAAGTGTATTGGTGGCGGGTTTAGTTAGAAGCACGCCCCCAACATTATCAGCATTGTATTCTCTGAGATATTTAACGGATTTAGCAATGTAGTTTGGTTCATAAGTAGAATGAGCCCCTGTATGCATCATTATGTCGCCCCTCATCTTCTTAAGCCCGATATTGAGGGCGAAAGAAGTTACTTTTTTGGGATTTTCTAGTAATTTTATAAACGGGTATTTTTGGCTATAAGATTTTACAATCTCTCTGGTTTTGTCTTCGCTGGCGCCGTCTACCACCAAAATCTCCATTTTATTTTTCGGATAATTTTGGAGCATGAGGGAATCGAGGCATCTGCCGATAAATTTTTCTTCATTTCGGCAAGGAATAATAATTGTTAGTTTGGGTAAATCTTTTTTATTTTCTGGGTTCATTTTCTTCAAAGAATTTTTTGATGGTTTTTATAATAAATTTTTGACTTTGGGGAGAAAGTTCTGGGTAGAGTGGCAAAGACAAAACTTCTTTGGCGGCTTTTTCAGCTTTTGGAAAATCCCCTTTTTTATAACCCAGATATTTCAGCGCCGGCTGAAGATGGAGAGGTATTGGATAATGAATGGCCGTAAGTATGTTTTTGTTTTTTAAATATCCTATAAGCGCATCGCGATATTTTGTTCTGATGGTATATTGATGATAAATATGAACGTTGTTTTTAACTATGGAAGGAGCGATTATGTCTCCGACGCCGCGGAGATTTTTATCGTAAAAACTCGCTATCTCTTGGCGTTTTCTGTTCCATTTTTTTAAATGAGGCAGTTTGGCTAGAATTATCCCTGCCTGAATTTCGTCTAACCGCGAAGAAACGCCTAAAAATTCGTGATAATATTTTTTCTTTGAGCCGTGGTTTCGCAGCATCTTCAGTTTCTCCGCCAATTTTTCGCTGTCGGTTGTTATCATTCCGGCATCGCCGAAGGCTCCCAAATTTTTGGTCGGAAAAAAACTGAAGCAACCGGCAATGCCAATTGAACCAGCCATACGAATTTTGAATTTTGATTTTTGATTTTTGATTTTTTGACTGGCGCCAATGGCCTGAGCTGCATCTTCTATTACAAATAATCTGTATTTTCTGGCTATCTTCATTATTGCCGACATATCCGCCATTTGACCGTATAGATGAACCGGCAAAATCGCTTTGGTTTTTTTGGTTATTGCTTTTTTAATTTTATTTACGTCAATATTGTAAGTTTCCGGATTAATATCAACGAACACTGGCTTGGCGCCGGTAGTGACAATTACCTCAGCGGTGGAAATAAAACTGAACGGCGTGGTAATAACCTCGTCTCCCCTGCCAATGCCTAATGCCTTCAACGACAAAAACAGAGCATCAGTGCCTGAATTTAATCCTACGGCGAATTTTGTTTCTACAAGGTCGGCAATTCTTTCTTCAAGTGTCTTAACACACTTACCCAAAATAAAATCGCCCTCTTTTAAGGTTTGAAACAGCGCTGAATTAATTTCTTTGCGCAAATTTTTATATTGCGCCGGGAGATCTATAAATTTCATCTTATTTTTCAATGGGGCGCGCCGGATTGCCTACAACCGTTGCATTTTCTTCTACGTCTTTCGTTACCACTGCTCCGGCGCCTATCTTGCTGTTTTTGCGTATTGTTATTCCCGGTAAAATAACTGCTCCAGCTCCAATTACTACTCCGTCTTCTACAATTGTTTTACTCCATCCTTTGCCGCCTGAAGGAGGATATTTGTCATTGGAGAAAACCACATGAGGACCTATAAAAACGTTGTTCCCGATTGTTACACCTTCAGGAATAAAAGCGAAAGATTGGATTTTGCAGCTATCGCCGATTTTAACATTTTTACCAATCCAGATATGGGAATGAATTTTGCAGTTATCGCCGATAATTACGCCTTCCAAGATATTTGAAAGCTCCGGTTTGTAAATAATTGTATTTTCGCCAATTTTGATATCCATAAATTTTTATTCAGAAACTTATATCGGTTTAGAGTCAATCAATCTTTCAATGATTTTGATGGATTCTACGGCTTCGCCTGGCGTAATGCCTATTCCTTTAAGAAGGTCCTCGTAAACATAATGGTGTAGATTTTCGTAAGACAAATTGTCCTTGGAAGAAAGATTATAATCAATGCCGTTTATTTTGAATACTCGGCGTTGATTTTCGCGTTTTTCGCCAACACTGATGCGGAAATCACAGCGATAATTTTCACCTTTTATGATTCCCGTGCCGGTTTTTTCATCAAGGGTTGAAAGCGATAATTCCTTGGGTTTACCGAACAGAAATGAAAGCAGTTCAAAATAGTGGATTCCTAAATTGAAAAGAACCCCACCAGACCTTTCTTTCATTCCTTTCCAAGATTTAAAATAATTTTCATCCCGATAGACAGAAATGTCCATTTTTATTTCGTAGTTATGATTTGTTGTAATTTTCTCTTTCAGTTCTTTTACCAAGGGGTGATGATGTAGTTGTAAAATAGTAAAAATATTGGGTTTTGTCGCTAAAGTTTCCGCATCTTTAGATTTGATAGTTAGCGGTTTTTCGCACAGAACTATTTTTTTTGCCTCAGCGGCAGCCATCACCATGGGAAAATGTAAATCGTTTGGCGTCAAAATAACAATACATTCGGCATCAGTGTTCTTTATCATTTCCCGCCATTTATCTTCTCCTCTCGCGGTATTGACCACGTCTCGGATTTTACCGCCGACATAACGAATGGCCTCAACATGAGACGGGAATATAAAACCAGTGCCAATGATTGAAAATTTCATAATTAATGGAAAACTTTTTGTGTTTTCTTTTTAATAACGCCTCTTGTATCTACAACAAGCTTAGCTTCTTTGGCAATTAAATTATAATCGTAATTCGAATGGTCCGTTAAAATGACGACACAGTCAGAATTTTTAAGAACCTTTTTAGCAAGCGGGGTTGATTTTAAAGAAATTTTTTCGTTGATTTTAATTTTCGGAATAAAAGGATCGTTATAAACGACATTCGCGCCTTTTCTTAATAAATCCCAAATAATCGGAATTGCCGGCGATTCGCGCGGGTCATCAATGTCTTTTTTATAAGCAACGCCAAGAATTAAAATTTTTGAACCTCTTATTGGTTTTTTGTATTTATTAAGCACCCAGATAATCTTCGTCACCGTGTAATGAGGCATCAGTTCATTAATTTCGGCTGCCAAATCAATGAAGCGGGTAAAGAAATTAAATTCTTTCGCTTTCCAGGAGAGATAAAATGGGTCAATACCGATGCAATGTCCGCCCACGCCGGGTCCGGGGTAAAAAGGCATAAAGCCGTAGGGTTTTGTTTTGGCAGCTTCAATTACTTCCCCAAAATCAATGTTCATTTTATCAGTAAGCATTTTAAGTTCATTAATGAGTGAGATATTCACCAAGCGAAAGATGTTTTCCAGTAGTTTTGACATCTCTGCTGTCCGCGGAGAAGATACCGGATGAACTTTCTTAAGAAAAGTGGAATAAAACGAAACGGCAAAGTCTGTTGATTTTTTGTTAATCCCACCGACAACTTTAGGAATATCGGCAAAAGCGAACTGTTTATTACCAGGGTCAATGCGTTCCGGCGCAAAAGCCAAATAAAAATCCTTGCCGGCTTTTAAGCCGGATTTTTCCAAAATCGGCTTGAGTAATTCCTCGGTAGTTCCCGGATATGTCGTACTTTCCAAGATAACCAAAGAGTCTTTTTTAAAAAACTTAGCGATATTTTGGCTGGCTGATTCAATGGCGGAAACATCGGGAGTTTTATTTTTGGTAAGCGGAGTAGGAACGGCAATAATGATTATTCCCGCTTTTCTTATTTCTCCCCAATCAGTGGTTGCCCGAAAATTTTTTCTTATTTTCTTTATCTCGCTGTCAGAAATTTCTTTAATAAAACTTTTTCCCGTATTTAATTTATTCACTCTTTCCCGAGAAATATCAATTCCGACAACTTTAAATCCGGCTTTGGTAATTGCCAAGGCAGTCGGCAAACCCACATAGCCCAGTCCTACCACCGCCACGACCGCTTTTCGCTCTCTAATGTCTTTTTGAAGTTTATTATTTTTCATAGTAAAACTCATTCTATATTAGGCGATTAAAGGAATTATTTCAATACTTCTTTTAATTGGAAAATTATTTTTTAATACCTAGAAATCAGCATACAATAATTCCCTCTTTTTTTCAACCTTAAAAGCAGATGTTTCTATTGTTTTCTCAACCTCTTTTGTCTGTTTAATAATGGCTTTTTATTGGTTTTTGTGTAATAATTATTTCTAATTATTTAGTAACAAATCCTGGGATTCAATGAAAACTCATCATCAAGATTCAATAAAAATTATCAATATTGTAGGTGCCCGCCCCAATTTTGTAAAGATGGCTTCTCTTTATCGGGCATATGCCCGCTATAAAGATATTGATACGATACTCGTTCACACCGGCCAACATTATAGCGAGGAAATGTCGTCGGATTTTGTTCGTTATCTAAAGCTGCCGAGGCCAAAATATAATTTAGGCGTTGGTTCTGCTTCTCATACGGTACAGGTCGCTCAAATCATGATGAAGCTGGAAAAGATTTTTCTAAAAGAAAAACCAGATTTGGTCTTGGTCGTGGGGGATGTAAACTCTACATTGGCAGCCGCTTTAGCAGCGAAAAAAATAGGGATATCTGTTGCTCACGTTGAAGCGGGATTAAGAAGTTTTGATATGTCTATGCCCGAAGAAGTCAATCGTATTTTGGTCGACCATGTGTCAAAGTTTTTATTTGTTACCGAAAAGTCAGGATTAGATAATTTAAAAAAAGAAGAAATATCAGCGAATAAAATTTTTTTTGTTGGTAATACAATAATAGACAACTTAATGTATTTTCTTCCAAAAATAAACAAATCTCCCATTTTAAAAAGATTAGTAATTCAACCCCAAAAATTTATAACTGCAACCTTACATCGACCATCTAACGTTGATTCAAAGGAAAAAATTATAAAAATTTTAACAATTTTAAAATTAATAGATAGGAATTTATCTATTGTCTTTTCTATTCATCCAAGGACACAAAAAAATATTTATAGATTTGGGCTTTCTAATAAGATGAAAGAAATAAAAAATCTTAGAATAACACCTCCACTTGGGTACTTTGATTTTATTAAATTAGTCAAAGAAAGTAGATTTATACTGACTGATTCCGGCGGTATTCAAACAGAAGCTGCCTATTTAAAGGTTCCGGTTCTTACTCTTCGCGACACTACTGAAAGTCTGAGTACAATTAAATGTGGAGCTAACAAATTGGTTAAACTTAATAAAAAAGATATTGCCATTGGCATAAAATGGGCGTTATCATTAAACCGAAGAAAAATAAAAAAAATACCTCGAAATGACGGCAAAGCAGCAAACCGCATAATCAAGATTTTGAATCAGAAAATTAAAAACTAAAATGTTTCTAAACTCTTTAGCTTTTTTTTGCCAAGGCAATCAAATATAACTCATCTCTTCTGATTTTTCTGATAATCCAGTCCAAATATCTCCATAATTGGTATGGAATTCTTCGAAATGGCGTGCTTAAACTTGCAGAGCCTATAATTCCTTTAACGATTAGAGGGCTAAGTCCTACATTCTTTAACATTAAGGCAATTTTTTCTTCATCAAAGAAATTTATGTGGCCTGACGTCGGCGTAAGCTTTCCACAATAGGCGCAAATATCATAGGTTATCGTCTGCCGATATGGCACAGAGACCATACAAACTCCCTTCTTCTTTAGAACTCTGGATATTTCGCTTAGAATAATTCCAGGGTTGGGAACATGCTCTAACACCTCAGAGCAGATAACCGCATCAAAAAAATTGGATTTAAAAGGCAATTTATAAGCTGACCCTACCATCAAAGAGCCTTTGACTCTTTTTGATGCTCTCTCAATTCGTTTTTCTGATATGTCTACTCCTGATAATTGTAACCGGGGATTATTTTTGAAGAAAGCTTCCAATTGTAACCCATCGCCGCAACCCACGTCTAACAGTTCTTCATCTTTACGAAGTTTCATCAAATTAATAAAAGTTTCCGTCCGGCGCTGCTCTTGATTTAAAACCCTACCCGAAAGCTTTGAATAATCCACAATATCAGCAGAACATTCATAATAATCCTTCAGCCCCTGTTCTGTATCAATTATTCTGTTTTTCTTTTCAGCATTATTTTTTTCCATTTTTGTTACGTATTCTTTCTATTAAATTTATTTCCATTTGAATCCGTTCATTCCAGCCTTGGAAATGATTAGATGCATATTCCCTTACGTTTATACCTAATGTTTTCCTAAGTTTTTCGTCATTTAATAATTTGATAATAGCGCCAGATACTTCATTAACGTTATCCGTATCCAATAAAATCCCGTTCTTATTATTTTTTATTATCTCGCCCGTTGTCCCCGTATTTAACGTAATAATACACTTGCCACATCTCATTGCCTCTAAAAGAGGGTTGCCCATGTTAGATAGATTGTACATTGAAATGAATATATCCGCACTATTCATATATTCTATAATTTTTTCATGCGAGACTGCTCCAATAAATTTTATATAGTCTTTTATATTCAACTTATTAGCCAAATTTTCCAAATTATTTCTTTCTTCCCCGTCCCCAACAACTAAGAATATTGCATCTTTATATTGTGATACAACCGACGGTATTGCATTAATGATTCTGTCCACTCTTTTCCATCCAACTAAACGGCTGACAGATAAAACAATTTTTTTGTCTTCTGAAATCCCGATAGATTTTTTAAACTCTTCTGTATTGAAATTTGGATCATACATATCATCCACCCCATTCATCCAAAACTTTATTCGTTCAGGAGAAACCTTTAGGCTTTTTGCTACCTCATCTCCTTTTGTTCCGTCATTGGTTATTATGAGGTATTTACAGGGCGTCTTAAAAGCGATAACTTCATCAAAACGTAACAACAATTGAATAGGATGATTTACAAAAGGATAAAGAAAAGTTCCGTAAAGTCTGGTAATATTTGGAATATTCTTTATTTTTGCAATAAAATATGCGGTTACCGTTCCAGAATTTGCAAATCCATAAACAATATCTGGTTTTGTTTTTTTTGCAATTTCCAAAGATTTTCGCATCGCCAGTAGAATAAATAAAAAATATGAAATTTTTGAATATATCCTATTTAATATTCTTATATTTGACCTAAGATTACTAAATGGCAATTTAAATCGATGAACATGCAAATCTTTTAAGACAATATTCTCTTTTCTATCGAAAGGACACACCAAATGCACTTCGTGCCCAGCGTCTATAAATCCTTTAATTAAATTATATAATGTTGATGCACCCCCGCCTTTTGCATCCCATAAATTACCCCACGGAGAGATTCCAAATATCTTCATTTTCTCACTTTTTTAACTTATTTCTAAAAAACCCTGCAACTTTAAACAACTTTGATTTTTTTTCGTACATCAAATACTCCACTTTTTCTGCGCCCCAGCTTTCTTTAAATCTAATCAACCCCTTTGCCTCTGGCGGAGATGCACCAAAATTACAATACTTATATCCATTTTCAACTCCCCACCTTATCATCGAATAAACGAGCAAATCGTTAGGTCGTAAATTTTGATATTCTTTATAAGAAGCATTCATCCAATAAAACATCTTATCTTTATAGGTAAAATATATACAGTTTGCAATCGGGATATTTTTATACTTTGCAACCTCCCACCTAACTAATCCACTTTTAGGCATTATTTTGAACAAATTATCATATAACTCAAAAGGGAGCGGGGTTGTGTTGTGCCTCTTTGCGAGATTTGTAATCATTTCATAGCATAGATGAACGTCAACTTTATTTTTTACACTTTCGACCGTTACTTCCCTTTTCTGAGATTGACGAACTTCGTTCCTTGTTTTTTTATTAATCTTATTCGTCCATATATAATCCAAGGAACAGTTTAAGTCGAGAATATGCGTAGAAAATTTTCTTTCATGAAAAGCAAACGATTTGAGTACGTCACATTTTTTCGAAAGATCTATAACTCGTAAAAGTCCAGGATTCAACTTTTCGCCTAACTTAGAAAATTTTCTTAAGATACTTTCGACAACCATGGCATCCGCATCAAGCGATACGGGCCCCCCATATGTTGAAAGAGGCATCGAAAGAAAATTATGCACCCCGAAACGTTTGTCATCGAAAACTGGCATACCACCAATAACTTTCCCGTTTTCATTAGCAATAATATATAACGGCTCATAATTGTGATATGTTTTCATGAGAACTTCGATCCATTCTTTTGTATGAAACACTGTAGCTTCTCTTGAGTTCAATAATAACTCATTCCATTCTTCCAAATTAATATCTTTTACTATTTTAATTTCAAACATATTACTTTTCTTTTTGGAAAACGAAAAAATAATCTAAATAGCCTTTAGGCGGAATTTTTTTGTTTTTTGCCAAAAATAATTCTAGTCGTGCGATTGCCGGAAAAAGAAATCTTGGCAATAAGCCCCTGTATATTAAGCTCAAAAATAGACTTTTACTTCTCCGAATTGGTTTGGCATATATATACCTACAATCTTTAAAAACACCAAGATAATCTTGTGGCATTCGGTGTAAATAATAATCGGAATCATCTTTTGAAACTTGTTCTATTAGGTGTATCATTCCGCCCTTTTTTAAGCATCGGACGAGCTCTTTAGCGGTTCTATTTAGATCAGCTAAGGAAGTTATATGTTGTAAAACAAAAACAGATATGATATGGCTGAAATAATTATTTTCAAACGGCAATTTTTCTCCGTCGTAATTTATAAATGTTTGGTTGGGGTATCGTTTCCTTGCTTTTTCAATCATACTTGGGGTGATATCTATACCAACTACTTTTGCTTTGTTTCCCCCCAAAAATGGAGTAAGTCTGCCTATCCCGCAGCCAAAATCTAAAATCGTATCGTTTACGTTGGGCAACAGATGCGAAGATAGTGCTGTTTTATGCACAATATTGATGTATTCATTTTTTATCCCTTGCGTATCAGCGGGGTCCAAAACAGCTCGCAAATCATCTTTCAATGCCCGTTCGTCCCATGTCTGCCCCACAGGCTGGTATTTTCTAAGATTTTCCTTCATTGATTATTCGTTTAATGGCATTTATTACGAATTTTACATCTTTTTCTTTCATCTTCGGATATAGTGGCAATGAAACTTCTCTTTCGTAAACCCATTCTGCATTCGGGAAATCGCTCTTTTTAAAATTAAATTTTTTCTTATAAAAAGGTTGTATATGTAAAGGGATAAAATGGACACTGCATTGAATTCCTTGCTGAGCCATTTTCTCTATAAATCTATCTCGATTATAATGCTCTAGTAAAATTGGATAGAGATAATATACATGTTTTCCGTAAGGCAATTCGTAAGGCGTGATTATTCCTTTGATTTTTTGCAATTTTTTGTTGTATAGTTTCGCGTATTTTCTCCTTGTATTATTGAACGCGTCTAATTTCTTAAGTTGGTGTATGCCCAAAGCCGCTTGAATATCCATCATATTATATTTCCAGCCACATTCTTTAATCTCGTAATACCAACTTCCTTTTTTGAAATAACGTTTCCAAGCATCCCTGTTCATTCCGTGCAAACTTAATATTCTGATTTTTTCAGCTAATTTTTCATCATTAGTAGTGAGTGCCCCACCCTCGCCGGTCGTCATATTCTTGGTTGCATAAAAACTAAAACAGGTTGTCGTGCCAAAAGTTCCTATTTTTTTTCCTTTATATTCGGTGCCTATAGCGTGAGCGGCATCTTCTATAACAAAAAGGTTATTTGCTTTTGCAATTTTCATTATTTTATCCATCTCGCAGGATTGGCCGGCATAGTGTACTGGGATTATAGCTTTCGTCTTTGGGGTTATTGCTCGTTTTATTTCCTCCGGCTCAATATTAAAAGTTTTTCTATTAATATCAACAAACACCGGTTTCGCTCCCACTTGTATAATTACGTTTCCCGTGGAGGCAAACGTAAAAGGAGTAGTAATTACTTCATCATCTTTTTTTATGCCCAAAGCAAGAAGAGAAAGGTGCAAGGCAGCGGTACAAGAATTTAGACAAACAGCATGTTTTGCTCCAGTATACCTTGCAATTAATCTTTCAAGTTTTATTGTTTTTGGCCCTGTTGTAATCCAGCCCGATTTTAATGTATCTACAACTTCTTTTATCTCTTCTTTTCCAATTGACGGCTGACAATAGGGTAAATATTTCTTCTTCATAATTTTGTTTTGATTAAATTTTTATAAATGTTTTCCATTTTATTCATTTCTTTATAATAATTATACTTTTTTTCAACTATTTCTCTGCCCTGCCTTCCTATTTTATTTCTAACTTCATCATTTTTTAATAAATAGATAATTTTTTGTGCTAATATATTTGAATTCTTAATGGGAATTAAAAGGCCATATTCCCCATTATTTAAAATTTTTTTATTTTCTCCTATTTCGGTTACTATGGGGGTTAATCCACAAGACATTGCTTCGAGTAAGCTAACTGAAGTGCTGTCAGACAGCGAAGTTGAAACATAAATGTCAGCTGTCTTTAAGTATTTAGGAAGTTCAT
>Ga0315279_10008581_pt1 | contig 12353 bp, 8 predicted proteins | sample YL17G06_20_MG_FD_203694 | JGI IMG/M metagenome (GOLD analysis project Ga0315279, IMG submission 203694) | Sediment microbial communities from Yellowstone Lake, YNP, Wyoming, USA - YL17G06_20 | ecosystem: Environmental > Aquatic > Freshwater > Lake > Sediment | place: USA: Wyoming | collected... | reverse complement strand
ACGCAGATCACCGGGATACCGGTTCACCCCCACCTGGCGCAAGACCGAGACCCGGCCGCCCTCCGCGCCGAGTTGGGCTGGCGGACAGACCTCAAGACCGTGTTGGCCGTCGGCAGCACACGGGTCGAACACCTGGCCGAGGTCGCGCAGGTCTTGAATCACTCGGGGCTGCCGGTGCAATTGGCCCTGGTGGCCGGAGGCGACGAGAAGCTTTATCGCCAACTGCAAAGCGTCGAGTGGCACGTCGTCACGCACCTCTACAACTTTGTCAAAGACATGCCAACCTTGATGCGCGCCGCCGACTGCGTCATCTGCAAAGCCGGCGGGTTGATCGTCACCGAGGCGCTGGCGTGCGGCTTGCCATTGCTGCTGATTGACGTCCTGCCCGGCCAAGAAGTCGGCAACGCCGAATACGTGATCCAGGGCGGCGCGGGCGAGCGGGCCTCCAATCCTATCGAGGCGATCGAGATCATGTATCACTGGCTAGAGCGAGATGGCGAGCGATTGGCCGCGCGCGCGCGCAACGCTCGATACCTGGGACATCCACGCGCCGCCTACGAGATCGCCGATAAAATTTGGGTGGCCGCCGAGCGCGGCCCGCGCGCCAGGACTCTTCACCGCCGACTCGATCTGAGAAGCCTGACCAAGTTGCTCAGCCGCTACAATGTGCCATGGAAGGAAAAACGCTCGGCCAACAACGACGATCCGACGGCGCAACCGGCGATGTGAATCTACGGGCACTCTTGCGTTCAGCCAACCTCGCGTGGGTGTGCTATAATTTGAGTTGTCTACCGCCCGTGCTCGGCGGCCATGCGATCATTCTTCTACTATTAGCCAGGAGATTGACATGTTTGACCCGACCCAGCTAACAGAAATCGAATCCGCTCGTGAAAAGTGGGAGGACACCACACTCCGACCGACGCTGGCCAAAGCGCCAGAGCGATACGAGACATTCATCACCACGTCCAGCGAGCCGGTCGAGCGGCTCTATACGCCGCTGGATGTGCCCGAGCTGGATTACCTGCAAGACCTGGGCTTTCCTGGCGAGTATCCTTTTACGCGCGGCGTCCAGCCGACGATGCACCGGGGCCGGTTGTGGACGATGCGCATGTTCGCTGGCTTTGGCTCCGCCGAAGAAACCAATGCGCGCTTCAAATACCTGTTGAGCCAGGGACAGACCGGGCTTTCGATTGCATACGACCTGCCCACACTCTACGGTTATGACTCTGACGAGCCGGAAGCGGCGGGTGAGTTCGGCAAGTGCGGCGTGGCCGTGTCGTCGCTCAAGGACATGGAGATCCTGCTCGACGGCATCCCGCTGGACAAGGTCACGACCAGCATGACGATCAACAGCCCGGCGGCTATCATCTGGGCCATGTACATCGCCGCCGCCGAAAAGCAGGGCGTGCCGATGGACTGCCTGGGCGGGACGATCCAGAACGACATCCTCAAGGAATACATCGCGCAAAAAGAATTCATCTTTCCCCCTGCCCCTTCGATGCGGCTCGTCACCGACACGATTGAATTTGGCAGTCAACATTTGCCCAAGTGGAACACAATCAGCATCAGCGGCTATCACATCCGCGAAGCCGGCAGCACGGCGGCGCAAGAGCTGGCCTTTACGTTGGCCGATGGCATGGAGTATGTGCGGTGGGCGTTGGCGCGCGGGCTGGACATTGACGACTTTGCCCCGCGCCTTTCGTTCTTTTTCAACGCGCACAATGATTTCTTTGAAGAGATCGCCAAGTATCGCGCCGCGCGGCGCATCTGGGCGCGCGAGATGAAAGAGACCTTTGGGGCCAAGAATCCGCGCAGCTGGTGGCTGCGCTTTCACACGCAGACGGCGGGTTGCTCACTCACGGCGCAGCAGCCGGAGGTCAACATTGTCCGCACGGCGATTCAGGCGCTCGCGGCGGTGTTAGGCGGCACGCAATCGCTGCACACCAACTCGATGGACGAGGCGCTGGCGTTGCCGAGCGAAAAAGCCGTCACCATCGCGCTGCGGACGCAGCAAGTCATCGCCCACGAGACCGGCGTGACCAACACGATTGACCCGTTGGGCGGCTCGTTCTTTGTCGAGGCCATGACCGACCGCATCGAACGGCAAGCCTATGATTACTTTCATCAGATCGAATCGTTCGGTGGCGTCATCAAGGCGATTGAGGCGGGATTCTTTCAGCGCGAGATCGCCGAAGCGGCTTATCGCTATCAGCGCGAGATTGACCAAAAGCGCCGCACCATGGTCGGCGTGAACGAGTACGTCGCTAACGAACCCATCACCATCCCGATCCTGCAAATGGATCCCGATGGCGAGCGGCGGCAAATCGCACGGCTGCAAGAGCTGCGCCGCACGCGCGACAATGAAAAGTTGCAGAGCACGCTCGCGGCTCTGCGCCAAGCCGCTCAAGGCACAGCCAACTTGATGCCATTCATCCTCGACGCCGTCAAAGCCTACGCCACCCTGGGCGAGATCACGGACGTGTTCCGCGAGGTGTTTGGGGTGTATCAGGAGCCGGTGATTGTGTAGCCTCGACGCAACGGATATTCAACGGATAATCGGATGCGCTGCCCCCATTCGCTTATCTGTTGAAAATCCGCTGCCACCAACTCAACGACTGCCATGAAACGAATAGACCAAGCAGCAATCCGCAAAGAGATTGCTGAAGAAGTGGCCGATTGGGACAATACTAACACCAGTGACTTGATAGCGCCAGAGACCGAGCGGCTCACTCTCGAATGGCTGCCATCGGATGACCGCTGTGATCGTTGCGGGGTCAGGATGGAATTGCGCCAGATTGACCTGCATCTATCTGGTGGGCGTGTTACCCTGCATAGCGTTGGGTGGTACAGCTGCCGCACCCCAGACTGTGGTCAAACCAAACTTGCGCCCGGCATGGCAGCGTTGGCTGATCAGATCGAGACTCTAGTGAAACAAATTATCATCGTCCCCTGAATCGTTTTTCAGTGGGATAACCTACAGAGGTCAAAAATCACGTGAAAGCTCAAGACCATCCTGAATACGCACAAGAGCAAAAACATCTAAAAGACACTCTCGCAGCACTGGAAGGTCGAATAAAAGAAATCGGGCGGAGTAACCCGATAGGGGGTGATGAACACGCTACGCAGGCTCTATTCAAACATTATGGCGCGGAGTATAAGAGACTGTATCTTGCTCGTCCCTCGCCTTACTTTGGTCGTATTGACTTTGTGCCAGACGACGCAGATGAAACAGAAACCTACTACATAGGCAAGCATGGTTTCTCGCATAATAGTCAACAGATCGTTGATTGGGAAGCTCCTATAGCTGCACTCTTTTACGAGGGAGGACCTGGCGAGATAAGTTACCACTGCCCAGACGGTAAAGTCAAAGGCTTGATGCTACTCAAACGCAACCTTGGGATCGAATCTGGAGAACTGATCTCAATTGCTGACGACTTTGACCTAAGAGAGGAACCCGGCGTAAGGCGCAGCATAGTTGTAGATCCCGACGAATACTTGCGGCAAGTACTGGCTGGTAAGCACGATTCACAACTACGCGAAATCGTAGCGACAATCCAGGCACAACAGTATCAGCTTATTCGAGCCAATCCTGATCAAGTACTTGTAATCCAAGGATCTGCAGGAAGTGGAAAAACGTCAATAGCTCTTCATAGAATGGCTTTTCTTCTCTACTCCAGCAAAGAGAAGGGCATCCAAGCTCAAAACTGCATCATCTTTGGGCCTAACCGATTGTTCCTGAACTACGTCTCACAAGTATTACCAGATCTCGGTGTTGAAGGCATAACTCAAAAGACGCTGGTAGACTGGGCTTGCGAACATATGGGACTGAGAGGCGTAGAATTCACTGATATAGTGCTTGATGCAATTCTGTCTCCTCGAGCGACGCGCGAAGAGAAGATCGTACATTATCGCCGCAGTCGGCTCAAGAGTTCCCACCGAATGGGCGAACTGCTAGAGCGTTACGTCGAACGCCGTCGCCGTCAGACGACCTTCCCGGAAGAAGGTCTATCATACACCGCCATTGGCCCATTGCAGATTACTGTACACCTCACCAATACTCAGATTGGTGAAGCTCACAATTCATTCATTAATCTTCCTCTAAGCAAACACCGTGAACGCTTCCTAGAGACCTTGCGAAGAACAGCCGGAGGACAATACGACGCTGCTATAAAGGATAAGACAAAAGAGCTAGCTGAACCCGGACGGAGATTCTTGGCCCAGGCAACGCGCCTGCGTGAAGAAGCAGAGGAGATGGACAAACTTGCTGATTCCATCCGCCAGACAGACGACATCAACCTGCAACAAAACATGACCGCAGAATCCCTTGAACGAGGAGCCACAGGGCTACGAGACTCGGCGGCTTATTATCAACAGCACGGCGAGCGAATCGTAGCGTACGCTGACAGTCAACGCGAGAAAGTCGAAGAGGAAAAAACTTGGCAAAAGGCTCTCAATGAGCTTGGTGAGAGAATTACCGTTGATATAGACCGCTGTTGGCCCGCTCTTGACACTATCATGGATTATCATTCGTTGCTAACCGACAAGTCGCTCTTGAATAAGATAGGGCACGATTTGTTCAAACCTGATGAAATTGATCAGTTGTACGAATCCGAACGCCCTAAGAAGAACATAATTGATCTGAGCGATTTACCCGGACTGCATTTCCTGCATACTATTGCTAATGGCGTTGCGATTCCACCTTATGATCACGTCATTCTAGATGAAGCACAAGACGTTTCCCCCCTGCAGCTAGAAACCATTCGCCGGTTCTCGCGAAATGGATCACTTACAGTGCTTGGCGACCTTGCACAGAGTATCTACGCTCATCGTGGTATCGCAACTTGGGACGAGGTCAAAAATGCCTTTCCAGACTTCAAGTACAGTTACAATGAAGTCAAAAAGAGTTACCGATGCACTTACGAGATAATGAGATTTGCCAATATAGTCTTGCGTTCCATTGCCCAAAAAGGACGCGCCGTGACTCTGGCAGAACCATTTGAGCGTCACGGGGAAAAACCAGGTATTCATCAAGTAACAGAAACAGAACTTCCGGCAAAGATAGCCAAGCTTGCACAACAACTAAATCGGGAATATAGGAACATTGCCATCATTACCAAAACCACTGACTATTGCTCTAAACTGGCAGTTCTTCTTCGACAAGCAAAACTCGACCAATTTGCAGTGGCTACTTCCGTTGATTTTGAGTACAAGGGTGGCATCGTGGTTCTGCCGGTTCACCTAGCCAAAGGGATGGAATTCGAAGCGGCGCTCGTAGTAGGGACAGATGACCGGACCTATACTGCAACAGAATTCGACGGCCGTCTACTATATGTAGCCCTCACACGCGCATTGCACGTGCTACATATTCTCTGGATAGGCAACGTTACGATGCACCTGGCTCCAATCGTCACATCACCAACTGCCCAACGAACAGCACAACCCACCGAGAAGAGACGACGCTAAATGTTGACAAGTTCGAAAAGCCTTCTTCACTTACTTGCTTCACATACCTAACCGTGTTACACTAGCCACCAAGATTCCACGCGGACAGACAAATGTCACAAGCACTCTATCGCAAATGGCGACCGCAAACCTTTGATGCAGTGGTAGGTCAAGAGCACATCACGACCTCGCTGCGCAACGCGATTGCCGCCGGCCGCATCAGCCACGCCTACCTGTTCACCGGCCCGCGCGGCACGGGCAAGACGACGACAGCGCGGCTGCTCGCCAAGGCCGTCAACTGCACCGACCCCGACCCGGCCCAGCGTCCGTGTAACCACTGCGCCATTTGCAACGCCGTCACCGAGGGCCGCCTGCTCGACCTGGTGGAACTCGACGCGGCCAGCAATCGCGGCATTGACGAGATCCGCGACCTGCGCGACAAGATTCATTTTTCTCCCGGCGAAGGCAAGTACAAGGTCTATATCATTGACGAAGTCCACATGCTCACCGAGCCGGCGTTCAATGCGCTGCTCAAGACGCTGGAAGAGCCTCCGCCGCACGCCATCTTTGTCCTGGCGACGACCGACCCGCAAAAAGTGCCCGCCACCATCGTCTCGCGCTGCCAGCGGTTCGACTTTCGCCGCCTTACGCTGGCTGAAATCACGCAACGCTTGCAAGAGATCGTCGCCGACGAAGGATTAAAGGCCGAGCCGGACGCGCTCACGCTCATCGCGCGGCAGGCGACCGGCGCGATGCGCGATGCAGAATCGCTCCTCGATCAATTGGCAGCTTCCAGCAACGAGATCACTTTGGCGCAAGCGCAAAGCACGCTGGGCGCAGGGCCAATCGAGATCATTTCTGCTGTGGCTGATGGATTGGCAAACAGCGACGCGGCGCGCGGGCTGGACGCAATCAATCAGGCGCTCGATCGCGGCGCAGACGCGCGGCAGCTCGCGCGGCAAATCACCGATTACCTCCGCCAGTTGTTGCTATTAAAAGTCGGCGGCGACCAATTGCTGGATATCCCCGCCGAGCAACGTCCGACGATGAACGCGCAAGCCGCGCGGCTGACGATGCAGCAAATCGTCCGCGCCGTCAAGTTGTTCAACCAGGCTGCCAGCGACCTGCGCACGAGCTGGCAGCCGCAACTGCCGCTCGAGTTAGCCTACGTCGAGGCCGCCTTGGGCGAAAAGCCAGCCGCCGCTTCGCCGGTCGGCGCGCCCACCAACCCGGCGGCTCCGCCCGCGCGCCCTTCTGCTCCGCCGGCTCCGGTTCGCGCATCGCCCACGCCGGCGGCTTTACGCGCCGGGCGCGCGCATCCCGCCCCGCCCGTCGAAAGCAAACCGGCGATCGTCGCGCCTCCCACAGAGAATCAACCGGCAACCACCACGTCGGCGGACTTGGACGCGCCGCTTTCGCGCGAAGTTTTGCAGCGGCAGTGGGACCACATCCTGACTACGCTCAAGACGCATGGCGGCATGCCCATGAAGGCGCTCATGAGCTCGTGCAAGCTGGTCGCCGTGGAAGGCAACACGTTGGTATTGAGTTGGCCTTCCGAGATTTTGCGCGGCAAGTACGAAGACGCCAAGACCAAGCGACTGATCGAAGATGTCATCAGCGAAGTGGTCGGGGGCCGCGTAATGACCCGCTGCGTCGTCGGAGTGAAACCCAAGCTGGAGGATGACCCGCTGGTGCAAGCCGGCGTCAAGCTGGGTGGGCGGGTAGTGCAATGACGAAGGACGAGCCACATTCGTCCTTCGTCTTTCGTCAAAAACAAGAACAAGGACGATGAGGTAAGACATGAGCAAATTTCGACCAGGGGGACGGTCATTCGGCGGGCCGCAGATGGGCGGCGCGGGGATGATAAAGCAGCTTCAAAAGCTGCAAGAAGACATGGCTAAAACGCAAGAGGCGCTGGTCCAGGAAACACTCACGGTAACGGCGGGCGGCGGCGCAGTGACCATCGTCATCACCGGCAACCAGCGCATCCAATCCATCACGCTCAAGCCCGAGATCATTGACCCCGCCGACGTAGAAATGCTCCAAGACCTGATCGTGGCCGCCGTCAACGAAGCGATTCAAGCCAGCCAGGCTCACGCCGCCGACAAGATGCAAGGGCTGACCGGCGGGCTGAATATCCCGGGGCTCTGACGCAAGACCAATGACGAATGACCGAGTTGTTTTTCGGTCGCTCGCCTTTCGTCATTCGAGAATGGCAACTCTCACTGTTCCCGAACCCGTCCAACGATTGGTCGAAGCCTTTTCGCGCCTGCCCGGCATCGGCCCCAAGACGGCCTCGCGGCTGACGTACTACTTGCTGCGCCAGCCGCCCGACGAGGCCATCGGGCTGGCCGACGCATTGCGCGATCTGAAAGCTCGGACGCGCTTTTGCGAGGTGTGCTTTAACATCACCGAGGAATCCCCTTGCCCCGTCTGCAAAAGCGACGAGCGCGACCGGGCCATCATCTGCGTCGTCGAAGAGCCGCTGGACGTGCTGGCGCTGGAACGCACGCGGGACTATCGCGGGCTGTACCACGTCCTGCACGGCGCGATCTCGCCGATGGACGGCATCGGCCCGGAAGATTTGAAAATCCGCGAGCTGCTGGCGCGGATCCAAGTTGGCGGCGTGCGCGAAGTGATCCTGGCGACCAACCCCAGCCTGGAAGGCGAAAACACGGCCATGTACGTCCACAAAAAACTGGCGGCGCTGAACGTCAAGGTGACGCGATTGGCGCGCGGATTGCCCGTCGGCGGCGATTTGGAATACGCCGACGAGATGACGCTGGCGCGCGCGTTGGAAGGCCGTCGCGAGATGTAATGGGCCGCCTCAAAACCCAAAGGGTCTTGGCCCTTGGGTTTGTTTGACACATGACCCGATTCCGCTGTGTTCTCCTGATACTGATGATCCTCCTCACCTTTGCGCTGCGCCTCTATCGCCTCGACGCGCAAGAAATGTGGGGGGACGAGTCCGCCAGCGTCCTCGCCCGGCGGTTGAGTGTCACCCAAGCGCTCCTGGGCAAAACCGACGTTCACCCGCCGCTGTATTTCTTTACGCTGCGCGAGGCGCTGCTGCTCTTTGGCGACAGCCTGTTTTCCATTCGCTTTGTCTCCGTAGTTTGGGGCACTCTCGTCGTCGCGCTCGTGTACCGCGTCGGCCAACGCGCGATGGGAGAGCCGGTCGGTCAACTGGCCGCCCTTGTTGCGGCCGTCTCGGCGCTGCAAGTCTTTTACTCGCAAGAAGCGCGGATGTACACGATGGCGACAGCGTGGACGACGGCGTCGCTCTGGTGCGCCGTCGAAATCCTACGGCGCGCTCCCTTCTCTCTGCGAGGGAGAAGGGCCGGGGATGAGGGGAAAAGCTGGTGGGTTGCTTTCGTCCTCACTTCGCTCGTCGGAATGTACACGCATTACTTTGTCGCGTTCGTCGTGATTGCCGAGGGGCTGGCGCTGCTGTGGGCCGCGCGGCGCGACCGGCGGACGTTTTTCCGGCTCGCTGTGGCGACCGCGATCATTAGCGCAGTCTATGCGCCCTGGATTCCGATTCAACGGTCGTATGCCATGACCCAGGCTTACACGCGGTGGGATTTGCTCACACCCGGCGTGTTTGTGGATGTCGTCCAGCAAACGTTGACTTCGTGGAGCGTCGTCCGGTACAACGTCATTCCAACCAAGCCTTTCCCCGGCGCAGATTGGGGCACAGCCGTCGTGGCCGCATTCGCGCTTCTCGGCGCGGTGGCCGCGTTGCGCGCGCGACGCGCTCAAGCAATCCTGATGCCGCTGTGCGTCGCCGTCGTCCTGGTCTTGGGTTGGGCGATCAATCCCATCTTGCCCGTGTTCCAAGATCGCTACTTGATGATCGGAACGCCGGCGTATCTGGCGCTAGTCGCCGCTGGCATTTGGCAAATTCAAGATTTCAAATCTCAAACAAGTCCCCGCGCTCTACGCTCTGCGGTGATGTTAGCCGGGGTGGCCGCCGTCATTGCGCCGCAGGCATTGGCGCTGCGCGCGTGGTTCACCGATCCGTCCCTCGTCAAGGGCGAGTATGGCAAGGCGATGGCGTTCGTCTCGGCGCGCGCGCAGCCGGGCGATATTCTGCTGCTCAACAACTATATCCAGTGGGGGCTGTTCGATTATTATCGCCCGGCGAACGTCCAGGCGGAGCTTGTGCCGACCGAGGCGCTGGGCAGCGACGCGCAAGCCGACACTGTGTTGGGGCCGCTGGCAGCCGGCCACACGCGCGCGTGGCTGGTCGAGTTCGGCTATGCAGTACAGTACGATCCAGAGCATCGCGCGGAACGCTGGCTGGCGCAACACGGTTACAAGCAACTGGCGCAAGACTTTATCGGCGTGCGCGTCAACCTGTACGTCTTGGGCGCGGCACCCGGCGATGTGTCGCCTGCCCATCGCCTGGAGGCCCGGCTGGGTCAGTCCATCGCGCTGATCGGCTACACACTCGAAAGCGATTCGGCGCATCCTGGCGATGACATCCGCTTGACGCTGTTTTGGCAAGCTATCGCTCCAGTGGCAAGTCGTTACACCGTTTTTGCCCACATGGTAGACTCGACCGGCAAACTCGTTGCTCAGACCGACAGCCCTCCCCTCGGCGGGACCGCGCCCACCGACACGTGGCAGGTCGGCGCGATGATTATTGATCGCTATGCTGTTGCGCTAAAGCCCGATACGCCGCCCGGTCAATACGAGCTGCGCGTGGGCATGTACACATGGCCCAACCTCATACGCTCGCCCGTCACGCTGAACGGCAAGCCATCTGGCGATTATGTGCCGTTGGCGACGATTCGTGTGGCGCCGTGAGCCGCGCGAAACACCTAGCCCTAAAATCCCATTGCCCTGGCCGTTCGCGAATGATAGACCAGGAAAACATGGCGATAGGGCGGGAGGTGTTCGCGGCAGCTCAGAACAAACGAGGAAAAAACATGAAAGAAACCGAGGGCTGTACGGTATTGGTCGTGTCAGACCTGCCAGCCTGGTATGACTTTATCAAGAATGGATTGGCGCGCGGAGGGCGTCCGCACGACCAGGTGCGGTTTGCAGCCAGTGGAAACGAAGGGCTAGTCGCCGCCGAGCAGGACCCGCCTGACCTGATCATTTATTTTCTGTGGACGTTGAACATGAACGGCTACGAGTTCTGCCAGCAAATCAAAACGATCTCGGCGCTTGAAAAGGTGCCAGTCCTGCTGGTGGGAGCTACCTCTCCACACATCGCCTATCCGGAAGCGCAACGCGCCGGAGCGGCCGGCTATCTGCGCCACCCCGATCGAGAGCAAGACCTGGTCGCAGCGCGCGACGCCCTGTTGAGGGGCGAAACTTTTTATCCATCCGCCTCCCCGCCACCGCACCCATCCCCTCAGGAGCAAAAGGCGAGCATCAGGAAAGGCTGCAAAGTATTGCTCGTAGACGACGAGCCAGAGCTATTAGAGTTGATTCAATTCATCTTGCGCCACCGGCGCGACGACAGCGTGCGATACGTCAACAATGGGCAAAGAGCGCTGATGGTCGCCGAGCAAGACCCGCCTGACCTCATCATCCTGGATATCATGATGCCCGACATTGACGGATTTGAAGTCTGCCGGCGGATCAAGGGAATGCCGGCTCTGTGGAATGTCCCGGTGTTGTTTCAAACTGCGAGAGCGCTGGCGGATGTCATCCCGGAAGCCAAGCGCCTGGGGGCGGCCGGTTGCATTACCGAGCCTTACGGGCCGCACGAGTTGCTCGCCGCGCGCGACGCCGTGCTGCGCGGTGAGACGTATTATCCACCGTTTGAAATCGGCAGGTCCTCTCTGTGACGTCTACGCGCCGCACAGCGCACAGGAATGCGGCGAATTTCACCCCCGGCGAATCACCTGGCTCATGCAATGCGGGCCGCCGTAGCCGCAGGTTAAAGCGTCAAAGCCGAGAAACCGTGTCTTGACCCCACGCTCGTTCAAGCGCCGCTCGTAATCTGGCCCCGCGCGGCTCACGCCAAGAAAATCACGCGGGCCGAGCAACAGTCCATTCGGCGCATAGTTTTCCTGCTCTTTCTTCGATAAAGTCAAGACGTGCATCCCCTTCTCTTCCAGGTAAGCCAAGAACCCGACCGTCCGAACCTTCTTATAGGTGAACTGGTCTGGCGCGCCATCGGGGGCGTAAACATCTACGATAGGTTGTTGATCGCCCAGCCGGTCGTCGCACAGCGCGCACAGGTCACGGTCGAACACGGCGAAAAAAGTGTCCAGGTGCATTTCGTCCATCTGCGCGCGCGGGTCCCGCACCACGCCGACCTCGACGAATCCGTATACGCGATGATCGAGACACTGCCCTACGCCATCGGCATTGGAAAGCAAACCTTGACCCTGCAAAACAAAATCGCCGCACGGGATAAAATCGCCGCCTTCTAAAAAACCGGGCGGCTGCACGCGATACACCGGCGCGATGCCAAGCTGTTCCAGCGCGTGCGAGACAATATCGTTTTCGATACGGCGCACGTCTAACCGCAATCGTCCGATGACGCAGCCCGCCGCCGTCGTCATAAGCGGGTCGCGCATGTAAAAGAGATTGTTGGCGGGATTGACCTCGTAGCGGCTGCGAAAGCGGCTGGTCGGGTCAAGCGCGTTTTCGTTGTAGCTAATCCTCAAGGTCGGACGCAGCAGAACCAAGTCTGTCAACGTCGCCGGATCGAGTGTTTCGATAGTGCGCCACAGATTCTCGCGCAGCAAATCGCAGTCGTCCGGTGAAAGAGCAGCGTCCATCTCGTAACGCACGCATTTGACGGCCCAGGCACGCAGGCGCGCGATGCTCGCATCGCCGTTGCCCATCAGCGCCTCTCGCACATCCATGACCTGGACGCCGGCCGCTTCCAGCGCGCGGCGGAACGCGCGATGCTCGGCTTGCGCCTGCTTGAGCGAGAACGGAGA
>Ga0315279_10008580_pt1 | contig 12353 bp, 9 predicted proteins | sample YL17G06_20_MG_FD_203694 | JGI IMG/M metagenome (GOLD analysis project Ga0315279, IMG submission 203694) | Sediment microbial communities from Yellowstone Lake, YNP, Wyoming, USA - YL17G06_20 | ecosystem: Environmental > Aquatic > Freshwater > Lake > Sediment | place: USA: Wyoming | collected... | reverse complement strand
GACCCGCTGTTCATCGCCCGCCGCATGGTCATCCTGGCGGCCGAGGACGTGGGCCTGGCCGACCCCCAGGCGCTGGTGGTGGCGATGGCCGCCCAGCAGGCAGTGCACTTCGTGGGGATGCCCGAGGGCTATCTGCCCCTGGCCGAGGCGGTCATCTACCTGGCGTCGGCGCCCAAGAGCAACTCCGCCCTCGCCGCCTACGAGAAGGCCCGCAAGGACGTGCGGGAGACGCGCAACGAGCCGGTGCCCCTGCACTTGCGCAATCCGGTGACCGACCTGATGAAGGAGATGGGCTACGGCAAGGACTACAAGTACGCCCACAAGTACCCTGACCACTACGTGCCGCAGCAGTTCCTGCCCGACAAGCTGCGCGGCCGCCGCTACTATGAGCCCTCCGACCAGGGCTTCGAGCGCACGATCCGCGAGCGCCTGCGGCGGCTGAGGGGCGAAAGCGAGCCCCAGGAATAGCGCCGATGCCCGCCCAACTGCCGCACGGATCGACCTGGGAGGACCGAGAGCACGCCGTCCACCGCCAGGCCTGGCAGTACCACAGCAACGATATGGCCCTGGCCGACGACCTGCTCAGCCACCTCATGCACGGCTTTCGCGAGCTGGAGGTGGTCAAATCCCCGGATGATGCCCAGGAGCTGACCCTGCTTCTCGTGGGAGGCGCCGCCAATTTCCTCCGCTCCGCCCACAACCTCGCCCTCGACGGTTACTACGTGCAGGCCCTCTCGCTGGCCCGAAACGCCTACGAGTACTGGCTGGCGGGGGCCTGGTTGAACGCCAGCCCCCAGGACGCCGCCAAGCTCAGGCAGGGGAGCGCCGACTGGCCGACGCCGTCCCGCATGAGGGAGGCCCTGGCCGCAGCCCTGGCCCACGACGCCAGCGAGCACGAGCGCCCGGAGCCCGCCCTGGGGCGAATCTACCACGACCTCAGCAGATTCACCTACCCGTCCTTTGCCTCCGTCTCCGGCGCCCTCGACAGCAAGGGCACCCTTCGCAGCGGGCCCTTCTATCAGAGCCGCCGCCTGCTCGCCTTCTTCGACCTGGCCTACGAGACGGCGACCCTCCTCCACCGCCTGCTGGAGCAGTCCTTCCCCTCCCTGCAGGAGAGCGAGTGGAGCCGCCGCAGCGACGAGCTGGCAACGAAGGTAGCGGCCTGGGCCGCCCGCCATGCAGCGGAGGGGGAGGAGAGGGGAGGGCACAATCGCTGACACCGAGCGCTAGCCGCCGCCCCATCCCACTTGCAGGCGCGAGGGCTGCCAGGGAAGAGGGTGCCTTGCCCAGTATGACAGACCGGGGCCGAAGCCCCGGTCGCCAATCCTTGCCTCGCCTTGCCTTGCCTCGCCGCGCCTAGCCCCGCCATGCCAAGCCACGCCAGGCCCGGCCTGACCATGCCGCGCCATGCCGCGTTGGCCTATCTCATCAGCCCTGGACGGCCAGCCCCAGGGAACGGGGGCTCGGCCCCCGTTTCGATTCCTCGCCCCGCCACGCCTCGCCAAGCCTCGCCGTGCCTAGCCGTGCCCCGCCTCGCCTCGCCTTGCCTCGTTGGCCTGTCTCTTCAGCCCTGGACGGCCAGCCCCAGGGGACCGGAGCTGGGCTCCGGTTTCGATTACTACAACCAGCGGCGCTACTCGTCCTCCCAAACCAGCCCCCGCCAGTCTGGCGGGATGATCCCGTCTCTCAGAGCGCCCGCGACCATGCCCCGGTGCCGCTTGTCGGCCCGTAGAACATGGCATCGGCGGCACAACGTCCGTAGGTTGGCTAACTCATTGCCACCCAGTTTCCCGCTTCTGATGTGGTCGATGTGGCACTCATCCAAGGCCACAGTCACACCGCAATGAGTGCAGCGACCGGCGTCTCGCTCCCAAGTTTCGCGACGCCGTTCCTGCCATATCTCCTCCGGTGGTCTCTTTCTAGGCACGCTTTTTACGCCTCGCAACCTTGGCCTTCTCAACCTTGGCCTTCTCAACCGTGAACTTCTCTACTTCGAACCTTCCAAAACCAACGTTGCGCCCGTCACCCAAGCCGCTGTACCGGCCAGCATCAGTCGCCGCCGCCTCCATTTGCCTACGGTCCACGATCGTTTCGTCCCAGGAGATCCTAAACTCTGCCCGCCATCCCGACGAAGCCGCCACGCGGTACCGCACATTTCTCCCTTTGCTCTGGGGATTACGAACGCCCCGCACGTCAAGATAGACCGGCTCTGTCGGCTCCTGCGGTGGGTCACCACCCTTCGGCATGAAACGGTCAACCAGAACGCGCTCGTCCAGGACTTGAAGCGTCGCCGCGACCTCCTTTTGGATGGAGGCTCGCCCCTTCTTAGTATATTTCGCGCCGTCGCGGAGGCTTCCGAAGATGTATGTGGGTTCCAGATAAAGCTGGCCATCGTCTGTTGCCAGGTAGGTGGTGCGCCACTCTTCAGGATCGTTACCGGCTACGCCAGTCCGCTCTGTCCTTTCGAGCGCGATCGCCTCCACCCCGAACCGATGCCATAGCAGGGGCCGAGTGCCCCGGATGACTACCTTCGCTGTCAACATCGCGGTCTCAACCCTCCCTTACGCGGTTCTATTGCCAGCCCCATTCTACTCGCAGCCGCAAAGGTTGACAAGGTAGGATGTCACCGGTCCCATAGATGGGCCCTGCTAGCTCCCCCAGTGCCACCCCACTGCCACTCCCCCGTTGGCCTTTGCCCGTCGCCTCGCCTAAGCTAGACCTACCATGCAAGCCGTGCTGTACGCGGCCCCAGGGCTCACGCCCCAGGGCCCAAAACAATCAAAGGCCCGCCTATCTGGCAGGCCACTCACCAAATACCAGCGCGAAAATTCTTCGCGAACACAATCAAATCGAGCCTACGCCTCGGGTTCTCCCTTCGGCAGCTCCATGCCGCAGTGGGGGCAGTAGCTGGCGCCCAGGGGCGGCAGGGGGCAGCCGCAGACCGGGCAGGCCGTCGCCAGGCGGGTGCCGCACACGGCGCAGTACTGCCAGTGCTGGGGGTTCTCGGCCTGGCAGGCCTGGCACTCCACCATGAACCTCTCCAGAACCTCCAGCCTCTCCAGGAACTCCTTCTCCGTCGGCCCTCGCTCTCGCCGCTTCCGCCTCGGCCTTCCTTCGGGAGCTTTCGACACCCTTGCCTCACCCCTCTTCCTTCAGGTGGCAGACGTCGTTCAGAGAGACGAGCACAACAGGGGGAGCGCCCGGCCACTGCCGCGGCGGCGTCTCCACCAGCGTGATCGAGCCGTTGTCCAGGTTGAACGGCAGCGGCGGCCGATTGGGCAGGCCGAGCACGTCCAGCAAGAACACCGCGATGGGCCCGGCGTGAGCGACCACCACCACCGTCTCATCGCCGTGCTTCTCCTGCAGGCCCCACAGGGCGGTGCATACCCGCCGGCGGAAGGCATCGCGGCCCTCCTCGCCCGGGTAGTGGGGGTACTCGTCGCTGCGAGCGGCGATGGCCGCCGTCACCTCCGGCGCCCGTTGCTGAATCTCCGACCAGGTCAGGCCGGACAGCTCCCCGAAGTCGTACTCCTGCACGCCGACCAGAGCCTGCACCGCCAGCCCCAGGCTGCGAGCGATGGCCTGCGCCGTCTCCCAGGCGCGCCGAATGGGGCTGCCGTACACGGCGGTGATATCCACGCCCGCCAGCCGCCGCGCCAGCAGCTCGGCCTGGCGGCGGCCGCGCTCGCTCATCGGGAACTCCCTCTGGCCCTGAAGCCGCCACTCGCGGTTGCCCACCGACTCGCCATGCCTAATCAGCAGCCAGCGCATTCAACACACCACGATCAAGGCCGCCGTCGTCCATCAGCCTCCGCTGGCGGCCAGATGGTCGAAGAAGCCCTTGAGGATGCGAGCCGTGGCCCCCCAGATGCGATGGTCGCCGTACCTATAGGAGAGGATGGGCCACCAGCGGTCGGCCAGGCGCCCGACGCCCTGCTCCAGATTGCGCTCGTCCATCAGGTAGCGCAAGGGCACCTCCACCAGCTCGGCCACCTCGTGGGCATTCAGGGCGAAGGGATACGACGACGTGGACAAGACGCCGACGAAGGGGCTCACCCCAAAGCTGGTGATGGTGACGATGTCGTCCAGGCGGCCCAAAACCTGCACGTCCTCTTGCCGAACGCCGATCTCCTCCTCCGTCTCCCGCAGGGCGGTCGTGAGCAGGTCGCCGTCCTGGGGATCGAAGGTGCCGCCGGGGAAGGAAGTCTCCCCCTTGTGGTGCTCCACGTCCTCGGTGCGCCTGGTCAGGACGATGAAGGGCTCGCCATCCTTCTCGTAGAGGAGGAGAAGAACCGCCGCCGGGGTTGTCTGATTCTGGGAAAGGCGTCGCGGCCGGTAGTCGGCCAAGAAGTCGCGTATCTGCTGAAGCAGGCTGGACCCGCCCGCCGTCATCCCTGAGCCTCCGACAGCATGATAGCGCATCGGCGGCCCGTGGGCCAGCTAGGTGGTGTTTCAGGAGGTGTGAGGGATCATGGTCGCGACTTTGGCCGCTCATGGTGAGCCTGTCGAACCATGAGCCCCCGCTCTTCCTTCGACAAGCTCAGGATGAGCGGGACATTGTATGCCACGGGGGCAGCACATGGTGGGCCTGGCAGGATTCGAACCTACGACCAGCCGGTTATGAGCCGGCCGCTCTGCCGCTGAGCTACAGGCCCACCTTTGCCATGATAGCACCTCGGGCAGCGATTTCAACCGTGGGTGAGCCGCATGTAACGCACTGCCTTGGACTCGCGTCAATTCATTGAGCACTACAAAGACTATTGACCTGCTGTTATGCGACTTCTGAGCCTCCTATATGGTGGTCGGAGGGTGGCAGGTAGTCTGTTGTAGTCAGGGAAAGGCTAGCAGGCGAATGCCTAAGTTGCGGTCGGTTCGGGCGCGGATCATCGTCACGTTCTCGCTGTTGATGCTGCTCCTCATCGGCATCTCGGCGCTGTCCGTCTTCCGCCCTCAGACCGCTCAAGTCAACCCAGACGCCGCCAAGAAGGCCTCTGGCACGGCCGCCGCCCTGGCCGACATCGATGCCGAATTCAGCCTCCAGCTCGAGGTCTTGCGGGCCTTTCCTGTTACCAAGGACTGGAGCTTCGCCGAGGCATTCCGTAGCTCTATCGCCAGGGTTGGGACGGCTGTCGAGGAGGCCAAGTCTCTGCAAGGTGACTCCGTCGACCCCCAAACGTTGGCCACGCTAGACGACATCGCCAAGCGGGTCACCGATATCGGGATGCAGGGCGATGCGGTGTTCCTGTTCACCAATGCATCTGACATCAAGAAGGCGGCGGAAACCCGCTCTCAGATAGTGGACGAGATCGCCAGCCTGAGGCCGGTGGTCGCCGAACTGATCAGCGAACAGCAACGCCAACTGGACATCGCCCTCGCTTCAAAGGCGAGCGGTGGAGGCCTGCCGCTTTGGGTCGTGCTGGGCTTCGCCGGCCTCGTCCTCGTCGTGGGCGTATGGTCGGCGCTGGCGCTGGCGCGAAGCATTCTTCGGCCGCTGGCAGCCCTTCAGACAAGCGCCCGGTTGATCGCCAAGGGAGAGACGACGACGATGGCCCAGGTGCCGGGGCCGAAGGAGTTCGAGTCCCTGGCGAAGAACCTCAACCGGATGCTCGTCGCTCTGCTCGCCCAAGAGACGGCCGAGACCGGCGTCGTCAAGGCCGAGGCAAGATATCGCCAACTGGCGGAGCGCATGGCTGACCTCGTCTTCCGGGTAGACATCCAGAAGGGCCTCACCTATGCCAATCCGGCCTGGGAGAAGGTGACGGGCTTCACGTTGGAGGATCTAGCCTCCGGCCCGCAGATCGTCGGTCGGCTTGTCCACCCGGACCACTGGCAGTCCTTCGTTGCCCTATGCAAGGCCATGCTCTCCGGCAACATGCCCGAAGGTCCGCTGGCCCTCAAGTGCCTGCGCAAGGACGGCGAGACAATATGGCTGACCTTTAGCTTCGTGCCCATCTATGAAGAGGAGCGCCTGGTAGCCATTGAAGGCACGGCCCGCGATATTACAATGCTCAGCCAGCTCGTCAAGGAGGTGCGGCAGCGCGACGACCAGTTCCGCCTGTTCATCAACCTATCGAACGCCGTCGCCACAGCCATGGGGTTTGACGAAACGACCGACAGAGCCCTGGAAGCCGTCCTCGAACTCCTGCAAGGAGCGGACGCCGGGTTCCTCATGGCCTACAACCGACATAGGGACCTGCTAGAGCTTCGCGCTGTGCGCGGTTTGGACCAGAAGATCATGTCCAAGCTGATAGTCAAGCCCGGCGAAGGCCTGATCGGCAAGGCTTTCCAGACAGGCGAACCAGAGCTGTACTCTTCGATAAAGAATCTCACAGCGGCGGGAGGTCTCGGCCCCGAGGGTGGGGCCCTTCTCAAACAGGCCGCTGGAGAATCGGGCTTGCCGCAGAGCATAATGTGTGCGCCGCTGGGCATCGGCGAAAGGCCCTTCGGCTGCCTTGTGCTTGTCACCTTTTCGGAGGGCTCCTCCTTCCAGGTGTCGGACCTGGACCTCCTCCAGGCCGCTGCCGCTCAGGTTGCTCTGCCCCTGGAGAACGCTCAACTGCGGGCGGAGACAGAACTGAAAGCGATCACCGACGGTCTCACAGGCCTATATAACCGCGCCTACTTTCACCAGCGACTGGGCGAGGAGATCGAACGTGCCAAGCGCTACGAGCTTAGCCTTGCAGTGATTATCGCCGACATCGACAACCTCAAGGGCTATAACGACGCTCGCGGGGAAGCAGCCGGCGATAAGGTACTGCTCCTTGTTGCCGATGCCGTCCGCTCGCAAATGCGTCGTTCAGACGTCGCCTGTCGCTACAGTGGCGACGAGTTCGCTGCCATACTGATGCACGTCGACTCAACCCGAGCCCAGATCGTAGTCGAGCGGATGGGGAAGTCTCTGGCCCACAAGCTCAAGGAACTGAATGACCCCGCCACGGCTGACCTGAGCCTGAGCGCCGGACTAGCCTCCTACCCCGATGACGCCACCACCGCCGATGACCTGGTGAGACTAGCAGACATCTCCCTTTACAGCTCCAAACTAGGGGACCCCAAGGCAGCCCAGAAGGTGTAACGAGGCCGCCAAACCGTTCGCCTTCCGAACCACTCCCTTCGGGAAGATAAGGCAAACGTTCGCCTTCAGGCGATTCGCTGGCCCAGCAGCGGCGGCGAGGCGCTATATACCTCCTGAACGGCCACCACCCCAGCCAATCGCCCCAGGCTCCGCTCTGCCCCCAGGAATTCGCCCTTTATCTGATAGGCCACCGGCTCGAAGGTGAGCACCGAGGCCGCGACCTTTGCGCCGGGGCTCAGCGCTGCCAGCGCCGGCGCCGCCAGGTCGCTGCTGAAGACGAAGATCTGCTCACCGGCCGGTATGAGGGAGAGAGCCGGCACGATGTCTGGGTAGCCATCGCCGTCGAGATAGGCCAGGCACTTGGCGGCCTGAAGGCGGGCGAACTTCTGTCGCACCTGGATAGGGACTGTGACCGCGGCGACGCCCAGTCGGCGGGTGCGGCGGGCGAACCACCTGGCGCGGGCCATGTCAAGCAGGACTGTGAGCCGAGATAAGGCGAAGGCCCGCACTACGCTACTCACCCGAATCACGCCGGCGTTGCGGATGCCGGCGTAGGCGTTGTAGCGGAACATGTCGCCGGCCATGATCCGGTCGAAGTAGGGGCCGCTCCGCTGGAACTCCAGGAAGTCCCCCTTGATGACCCAGCCCTGGCTGGCCGTTATTACGGCCAGGGCCACGCGGGAATTGACCTCCAGATTGCGCCTTGTCTTCCACATCATGAACTCGCCGAAGATGACGGTGCTTTCGTCCACCGCCTGCAGCGAGATGATGGGCACTACGTTTGGCACGCCCTCGGAGTTGAGGGTGGCCAGAAACTTCGGTGTCCTCTCGCCCGCCAGGGCCTCGACGATCGCCGGGCTCAGGTTGGCAACAGCCACGTTTGCTCCCCGATAGCTAATCCCTCACCGCTCCCGACCACACGGCAGCGCCTACTCCACCGCCGATGGCCACTGTGTGCAGCCGCTCCATCTTGGCCCGAGTGGGCAGCTCTGCGTCTTCCAGGGGATAGGGCCGGCTCAGACGGCGATACTTGGGCTGGCCGAGGTTGGTGTAAGCTAGCAGGTCCCAGCGCTCAACGGTGCTCAGCTCGTCGCGGATGTAGGCGGCCAGGCCGGCAATGTTATCCTCGCCGTCAGTGTAGCGGGGGACGACCGGCGTGCGCACCCACATCGGGATTCCTTTCTGGGCGATGCGCCTGGCGTTCTCCAGAATCCGGTCGGGATAGACGCCTGTGGCAAGGCGGTGCCGCTCCCGGTCCATCAACTTCAGGTCGTAGAGGACGAGGTCGACGAAGGGAAGAAGACGCTCGTAGATCACCCAGTCGGCGTGGCCGCAGGTGTCCAGAGCGGTATGTATACCCCGCTGGTGACAGAGCCGCAGGAAAGCCTCGACGAATTCGGCCTGCATGACGGGCTCACCGCCCGATACCGTGACTCCCCCGCCGGACGTCTCATAGAAAGCGCTGTCCTTGGCCACCTCGGCGTAGAGCGCCTCGGCCGTCCACTCCCGGCCGATAACCTCCAGAGCGCCCGCGGGGCAGGCCGGAGGGCAAAGACCACACATAGTGCAGCTTTTCCTGTCCAGGCGCATCCCCTCTAACGTCAGCTCCAGGGCATCCTCGGGGCAGACCTTGAGACATTCGCGGGCACCGATGCAACGAACGTCGTACCATACCAGCTCCGGCTGGGGATACAGCCCCTCCGGATTGTGGCACCACTTGCAGCGCAGGGGACAGCCCTTCATGAAGACGGTGGTGCGGATGCCCGGCCCGTCCTCGGTACTGAACCGCTGAACGTTGAAAGTGATGCCGGTGGGCATAGTTCACTCGTACACTTTCTCTTCGATCTGATCCGCCTCCAGCGCGTCGGCCTCCACGTCACGGCCCGGCCGGGGAAAGCCCAGCTCTCGGTAGTACTCGTGCTGGATGATGAGATTCATGATCTCGCTGGAGCCCGTCCAGATCATGGACAATCGCGCGTCGCGGAGCATCCGCTCAATGGGATAGACGTTGGTGTAACCGATGCCGCCCATGATCTGCATAGCGTGGTTGATGATGTCCCAGACTGCCTCGGTGACGAACTTCTTGGTCTCCGACACCAGGCGGCGGAGGCGGGCCGGCTCGTCGCCAGCGTCGATGCAGCGGGCGGTCATGTCGACCAGCGCCCGGCAGGCATCGAGGAGGGTGATGCCCTCGGCCACCTTGAAGCTAACCGCCTCGAAGGCGCGGATCTTCTGGCCAAAGGCCTTGCGCCGGTCGCTGTAGCGGGCGGCGATCTCCAGGGCGGCCCGCGCGCTACCCAGCGTGCCTGCGGCGCTGGTCATCCGCTCGGGGATCATCATCTGATAGAAGAGCTCGGCCCCGCCGTGCTCTTTGCCAATGAGGTTCTCCCTGGGCACGCGGACGTCCCGGAAGTACACCCGCCCGGCCCCACCACCGCGCGTCCCCAGCAGTCCATAGACGTGCTGAACTTCGACGCCGGGCCCCTTCTCGACGATGAAGGCGCTCAGCGCTTGCTGCGAGGGGGCATCGGGGTTGGTACGCGCATATACCAGGAAGTAGTCAGCCCCCTCGGCGCCCACGATGAATCGTTTCTGGCCGTTGAGCACGTAGACATCGCCCTCGCGTCGCGCCGTGGTCGTCGCCCCGAAGAAGTCGGAGCCTCCCCGCGGCTCGGTCAGGGCCTCGGCCACCGTCAGCCTGCCCTCGAGGGCCGGGCGTAACCACCTGTCCTTCTGCTCCGGCGTGCCAAAGACGTTCAACGCCTCACCGACGATGCTGACGAGAGAGTAGAGACAGGTCAGCGAGCCTCCTACCACGCCTACCTCCGCCAGGGCCACCACCTCATCCGACCAGCCCAGCCCGCGGCCGCCGTACTCCTCGGGGAAACGCAGGCCCAGCAGCCGGCGGCGGGCAGCCGCTTCCAGGAACTGGCGCGGATAGTGGACCCGCTCGGCATCCATGTCCAGGATGAGCTGGCGCGGCACATCATCGCGCACGAAAGCCCGCACCTCGTCCCGTAGATTCTTCTGCTCGTCAGTCAGCAGAATGTCCAGCATTATTGCACCTCCTTAGCGGCTGCATTCGTTCCTTTCGGTATCCCGACCCGCCTAGACGCCTCTAGCAACAACCTAGACCCCGTGCGCCTCGCGGGCAATGATCTCGTCCTGTATCTCCTTACCTAGCATGACGAAGTAGGCGTTGTAGCCGGTCACCCGCACCAGCAGATTGCGGTAGGTCTCGGGGTCGGCCTGGGCCGCCTGCAGGGTGGCAGGGTCCAGCATATTGATCTGGAGGCAGGTGCCGCCGACCCGGTCGTAGGCCCGCAGCAGGGCGGCTAGCTTGGCCCGATGCTCGGCGTCGCGAACCATGGAGGGGCTGAGGCTGAGGGTGTGAGAGGCGCCGTTGGGGGCAGTCTCCAGCCCCAGGCGGCCCACCGACTTGATGACCGCCGTGGGGCTCTGGCGGTCGGCGCCGTTGACCGGGCAAACGCCGTTGGAAAGGAAGGCGCCCCGCTTGCGCCCGTCTGGAGTAGCAGCCGTGGAGGGAGCATAGGCAATCCAGTAGTTCCAGGAGAGATAGCCACCCCGATAGCGCCGTCCGCTGGCCGGCGAGGTGTGCTTGAAGGCCTCTTTTGTCCAGAACTGAGAGACCTCCCGCGCGATCCCATCCACATAGGCATCGTCGTTGCCGAACTTGGGCGCCTTGCTGATCAGCATCTGGCGCAGCGCCTCGTGCCCCTCGAAGTTGGCCCGGATGGCCGTCAGCAACTTGTCCATGCTCACCGTCCGCTCCTCATAGACCAGCTTCTTGACTGCTGCCAGGGAGTCCACCGCCGTGGCCAGGGCGATGCCCTCCACGGTGATGTAGTTGTGGACTGCCCCGCCGGCGGTGATATCGCGGCCACTATCGGCGCAGCCGTCCACCAGCGCGCTCAGGTAGGGCGTGGGCTCCAGGGCGGCGCGGATGGCGTCGGCCCCATTGTTGCAGTCGATCAGGCGCTCCAGGAGCGCTTTGAGCTGGACCTTGAAGGCAGCGAAGAAGGCGGGGAAGTCGGCGAAGCTCTGGGGGTCGCCGCTGGCTGGCCCGATCCGCTTGCCTGTCGCTATGTCCCTGCCGTCGTTCAGGGCCAGCTCCACCGCCTTGGCGATGTTGAGGTTGACATCCACCGTGCCCGATCGATCGTTGCCCTGCAGGGTGTTCTCCAGGCAACCGACCGGCGCGTAGTCCCAGAGCTCGTCCCTGGGCAGCCCCTGCCATTCGAGCCCCCGGATGGCGGCCTCGTCGAAGTTGAGGAGGAAGGGAGAGCCCTGGGCCCTGGCGATAAGCTCCACCACTCGCTGGAGCAGGTCATCGGGCGTGTTGTGGTGAAGGCGGACGTTGGGCTTCGGCTCCAGCAGGTTCATGTCCTCGATCACGTCCAGCATGAGCCAGGTGAGAGGATTGCTGACGTCCTCGCCCTGGGGGCCCAAGCCGCCCAGGGTGATAAGCTGGCCGAAGCCGGAGTTGATCCCCTGGTTGGTTCCTACCCGGCCCTGGTAGTCATAGACGTAGTTGTGCTTGATCCAGCAGCACTGGAGGAGCTCTCGCGCCTCATCGCGCGTCATCTGCCCCGATGCGATGTCGCGCTCATAGTACGGATAGAGATACTGGTCGATGCGGCCAAGGGAGAGGCCTGCCCCCGGGTACGATTCGGCGGCCATCACCAGCATGTGGGTGAACCACAGGGCCTGAACCGCCTCCCGGAACGACTCGGCCGGGTTCCAGGGAACCCTTTGGCAGATGGCCGCGATCTGCCGCAGCTCCTCACGCCGGCTGTCGTCAGTTTCCGCCGCCGCCAGCCGCTCGGCCTCAGCGGCATAGCGGGAGGCAAGAACCCCCGCCGCCTGGCAGGAGACGATTAGCGCCCGCAGGAAGCCCTTTCTTTTCCTGCCGCGCGCTCGCTGAAGCTTCTCCTCCAGCTCAGCCACGATCCCTCGAAAGCCGACCCGCAGGACCTTGGGGTAGTTGGGGATGATATGCCCGGGCACAGCCCCGCAGTTGCCGACGCCCAAGCCGTTGAGCTCCTGAACCTTCTTGCGCCAGCGCTCGACCATCCTCTTCCAGCGCCGTCCCTCTCGCCGGCTGTGCGTCTTGGAGAGAGCCGTGTTGAAGTGGGAGCCAACGATCAGCTCACCATCCAGGATCTTGACCGGCAGTTCCCTCTCCAGAACCGTCCGGAAGAAGAGAGCCCGCCGCACGACGAGCGGTTCCTGCCAGAAGCCCGACGGCAGCTCCACCCGC
>Ga0315279_10008579_pt1 | contig 12354 bp, 9 predicted proteins | sample YL17G06_20_MG_FD_203694 | JGI IMG/M metagenome (GOLD analysis project Ga0315279, IMG submission 203694) | Sediment microbial communities from Yellowstone Lake, YNP, Wyoming, USA - YL17G06_20 | ecosystem: Environmental > Aquatic > Freshwater > Lake > Sediment | place: USA: Wyoming | collected... | reverse complement strand
GGCCCGCGGCCACGGCCGCGGCCAGGTCGCGGTTGGTGGTGGCCAGCACGCGCACGTCCACGCGCACCGTCTGGCTGGAGCCGACCCGCTCGAAGGACTTCTCCTGGAGCACGCGAAGGAGCTTGGCCTGGAGCGGCAGGTCGATCTCGGTGACTTCGTCCAGCAGGATGGAGCCGGCATCGGCCAGCTCGAAGCGGCCGGTGCGCGGGCGGTCGGCCCCGGTGAACGCCCCGCGCTCGTGGCCAAAAAGCTCGCTCTCCATCAGATGGGCGGAGAGCACGGGGCAGTTCAGGCTGACCAGCGGACCGTTGTGGCGGTGGCTGGCCGCGTGGATCGCCCGCGCCACCAGCTCCTTGCCCGTGCCGCTCTCGCCGGTGATGAGCACCGTCTCCCCGTTGGGGGCCACCTGCTCGATCCTCGCGTGGAGGGCCAGCATGGGCGGGCTGGAGCCGATCATGACGGGCGGCTCGGGGGCCGGAGCAACGGTTTGTCCGGGCGGACCGCTTGCCGGGGACGATCTGTCCTGGACGAGGCGTCCGTGGCGGATCGCCTGCGCGACGAGCTGCTCGAGCTTGTCCAGCTCGAATGGTTTTTCGATGTAGTCGAAGGCCCCGTGACGCATGGCTTCGACGGCAGTGGCCACGGAGGCATGGGCGGTGACCATCACGACCTGGGCGCCGTAGCGGCGATGCTCCAGTTGGATGATGAACTCCACGCCGTTCATCCCGGGCATTTTCAGGTCGGTGAGGATGCAGTCGAACGTCTCGTGCGGGATCCGCTGGAGGGCCTCGGCGGCGCTGGAGCAGCAGTCCACGCGGTGGCCGGTCCGGCGGAGGATGTCGGCCATGGACTGTCGGGCCTGCGCATGGTCGTCCACGACGAGCACGCGGCCGGGATCGCAGGCGGCGTCGCGATGGTTGGGAGCGGTCATGCGGCGGCCTCCTCGGGTAAACGGGAACGTCGGTTTTCCTCTGGCAGACAGGAATGTCTGCCCTCCTGCGGCAGACAGGAATGTCTGCCCTCCTGCGGGCGATGGGGGATGGTCAGAGTGAAGACGGCGCCTCCGGAAGGAGCATTGGCGGCCAGGACCTGCCCGCCGTGGGCCTCGGCGATGCGGTAGACGATCGCCAGCCCCAGGCCGGTCCCGCCCGGCTTGGTCGTGTAGAACGGCTCGAAGGCCCGGCGGCGCGTTTCTTCGGAGAGGCCCGGGCCGGTATCCCGCATTTCCAGGTCCACGCCCCGGCTGCTTCGGGTGGCGCGGACGGTCAGGGTGCCGCCGCGGGGCATGGCGTCTACGGCGTTCAGGGCCAGGTTCAACAGGGCGCGGCGGAGCATGTCGCGGTCGGCAGTGACGTGCTCCTCGGCCGACAGCTCGCTTATGGGCTGGATTCCCTGGGCTGCCAGTTGCGGGGCCAGCGAGTCCAACACCTCCGCCACCAGCTTCCCAAGCGAAAAGGTCCGCCACATTGGATCGCGATCCGAGGTGAACTGGAGCAGGTCGTTGACCATGCCGTCCAGGGCAGAGAACCCGGCCTCGATCCTCTCCAGCACGTCCCGACACTCCGCGTCCCCGGCGATCCGCCGCCGCAAGAGGCTCAGGTACAACGTGACGGGCACCAGGTTGTTGCGGACCTCGTGGGCCACGTGGGCCGCCATCTGGCCCAGGTCGGCCAGGCGGTTCTTGCGGGCCAGCTCGCGGTTTTTCACCTCCAGCTCGTCGGTGAGGCGGCGGACCTCGCCGCGGAGCGTCTGGTGGGTCTGCTGGAGGCGCACGGTGGCGTCGTGCCAGGCGGCCAGCACGGTCTGGAGGTCGCTGGCCGGGGTAAGCTTCATGGCGTCGGTGAGCACGCGGTCGGGCATGGGTAGAGAGTAGGCAGTTGTCAGTTGTCAGTTGTCAGTTGTCAGTAGTCAGTAGAGGGAAGACAGGAGACGAAAGGTGAAGTTCGGCTTGCCACCCTAATCCCCAATCCCCAATCCCTCATCCTTCCGACGTCAGGTTCAGTTGGCCGGCGGCAAGGTGCGGCCGGGCGAGATACGACGCCCGCGCCTCACCGGCCCAACGGGCTTCCTGAAGTCGTGCGGCCGTTTCGTCGCGGCGCCGGATCATCTCGGTTTCGCTCTGTTTCTCCTCGGAGATGATTTGCCCCAAGAGGGCTTCGCAGGCGGAGACGTCGGCGGCGCACTGCCGGCGCCGCTCGGCCGACCGCCAGCGGCGCTGGTCGGGGTCTTGGCCGCGAAAGGGGTCCAACTCCCGCTCGATCCGCTCCAACTGCAGCAGGATCTGCTGCTTGGCGGCCAAAACGTCGAGCAGGTCGGTCATGCTGCCGCGGCGGACCAGTTCGAGCTGCTTCTGGCCCATGGCCGAAAGGTGCTCCAGGCAACGATGCTTCTGTTGGACCAGATCGCCGAGCAAGTCCGTTTCGAAGGCTGTCATATTCTCGCCGCCCCAATCCCCAATCCCTAATCCCTAATCCCCAACCCCTACTCCCTACCCCCTACTCCCTTCAGCAACTCCTCCCATTCCTGACGGCTCCGATTGGTCGCGTCCTGGAACGCCACCTGCGGACCGATCCGAAGCAGGGCCCTCTCGGCTTGGCGCAGGGCCTCGCGGGCTTCGGCGGCGCGGTCGAGCCGGCGGTAAGCCCGGGCAATCGCCACGTAAGCCTCCATCGCCTCGGGCGCGGGGGGGACGGACGCGGTGACGAGCGTGTACGCCTTGATGGCCGCTTCGTACTGCCCCAGATCGAAGAGCAGACTGCCGGCGGCAAAGCAGCAGTTGCGCAAGAGCGCCTTTTCGAGCGGCCCCAGCTCGCCGCTCTCTTGGGCCCGGACGAGGAACTCCTGGGTTTGGCGGTATCCTTCCAGGGCAGCCTGCATTGAGCCTTGAATCCGCCTGGATCGGGCGATCCGCGAGGTTTCGATCGCATCCTGAGGGAGCCGGGCCGACTCCGCGGCGGCGATTTGGCGGTGCGCGTCGGCGATTAGATAGCGGGAGTGAAGGGCCTGGCGCGCGTCGGGATAGCGCTTGACGGCCTCGTCCAGCCGGCGCACGGCCTCGTCGTAGCGCCCGGTCCGGTAGAGCAATTGCCCCAACGCGAAGAGCGAGTCTCGCCACTCCTTGCTGGCCGGGGTGAGAAGGTCGCCTTCGAGGTTCTCGTTGAGCAGTCGCTCGGCCCGCGTCAGGTTTCCCTTCTCCGTGCACCCGTAGCCGGCCAGCAGCCGGGCCCGGAACGAAGCGGCGTCCCGCGGATAGACCTCGATGCACTTGTCGAGGGCCGTCAGGGCGTCGTCGATCCGGTCCAGGGCCAACAGGGCTTCGCCCAGGCTCGTCCATGCCTGGGGGTTGCGCCGCCGCACTTCCTGCTTGAGGTACTCCCGGAACATACGCACGGCGGCCGGGTAATCGCGGCCCTCCAGGTACGCGTTGGCGCTTTCCCAGAGGTCGTCGGTGTAGGAGCGGGCGGCGACGTGCAAATGGGCCGACCGCTGGTACGCCGAGCCCGCCCTCCGCAGAAACATCCTTGCCCGCTCTTCCGTGGGCGCCGCCTTGGCCGCGGGAAGCCGCTCGCTTTGGGCCAAGAGGTCGCGCGCCCAGGCCCGGTACGTGTCTCCGGCGAGCTGAAGGGCCCGGTCCGGGAGAAATACCGGCGTAAGGACCTGGACCAGGGTAGTACACGCCCGGTAGTTCCGCGCGTCGAGGTACTGCCGGTAGGCCTCCAGCACGCGGTGCCGCAACAGCTCCAGCGAAACGTAGGGGCTGCTGTAGGTTTCCGGGTCCGAAACCGACAGGAGCGCCCGGACATACGCGGCCAGCGCCTCATCGTCCTGCCCGAGCTGACGGTGCAGCTCCGCTTCGTGCAGGTTCGCCGCGAGGGCCTCGGGAGAATCGGAGTCGGCGGCCCGCGTCCGGGCGAACTGGCGGAGCGCTCCTTGCCGGTCGCCGGTCTCCAGCAAGCAGACGCCGGTCAGATACGCCGCCTTGCGCCCGGCGGGGGTGCCGGCGGGCTGGCGGTCCTGGAGCCGGCGGAGAAGCTCGATCGCCGCCTCGCACTTCTTGCGGGCTTTGACCTGGCGATCCGGCGCGGCGAGGTCTTTCCCCATCGCCTGCGCCTCTTGCAGGGCAATCTCCGCGCGCAAGATGATCGCCTCGGGGTCCTGTTGAGAGTCCGCGGGGAGTTGGTCCAGCGTCTTGGCGCACTCGGCTGGCTTCTCCATGCGAAGCAGGATGTCGGCCCGCTGGAGAATGCCGCGCGAGCGCTGCAAGGTAGTCAGTTGGCGGTCGGCCAGGTACTTGTCGCTGTACTCCAGAGCCTTGGGGAGCCTGGGGAGAGGCGACTGAAGGCAGGCGGCGGTCAAGAGCCGGTAGATCTCGCGGGTGCGGCGGGTATCGAACTTGAGGGCCTCCTCCAGCGCGCGTTGGCTTTGAGCCGCCTGTCCGGCCAGCAGCAGGGTCTTGCCCAAGAGAAACAGGCCGTCGGCCATGCGATCCCGCGGGAGTCCCCGGGTGCAGGCCTCCCGGAGATGCCGTGCGGCCTCCAGGTAGAGGCTTCTCCTTTCGGGGCCGGGGGCGTTGGCAGCCTCATCCGCGATTACCACGCCGAGAGTGTATTCCGCGCCGCCCGCCGGCTCGTCCGAAGGCGTGCGCCGGGAGGAAAGCGTCTGGGCGAGCTGCTTGGCTTGGGCGTACTGGCCCGAGTCCAGCGCTTCCCACGCCATGTCCAGCGTGACTTGAGGAGTCGTTGCCTCGGGCGTGGAAAGGGCAAGCCACAGCGTCAGGACCCCGCCCAACAGGGCCACGCCGGTCGCGGCGGCCATCACCATTCGGAAGCGGCTCGCCGCAACCCAAGCGAGGATCCGGCCCACGCGGGCTACCAGCCGGGCCAAGCGTCCTTGCGGCTTTGCACCGGACGATTCGGCGGCCGGTTCCTCAGGGACTTTGGGCGGTACATCGACCATTAGGCAATCCGCCTGCTGCGCAGGCCGTTTCCATGAGACGAGTTTCAGACTCGTCCTACAGGGCGATGCCCATAGACTAGGACGGCCCGCCACTGGGCAAGACAAGACCGAGGAAAAGGTGGCGGTTTGTACCCGAAGCGCCCAACGGGTGTCAATCCGGGTTTGGACGGAGACGGGCCAATGACCACCCGACGGATGGTGTCCCGCCAGGTAGCCGACCCCTGCAGATGACGGGGGCGTGCCGCCGCTATTGTGTCATTTCGCTCGGGCTGTCGGCCTCGAGCGGAGTCTCTCGGGGGGCCGTAACCTGCTCGATGATCCAGCGGTTCATGTCGCCGAGTATCCCCTCGGTCACTTGGTGCCCACAGGGATACTCCCGCAGAGTGACCGACATCCCCGCTGTATGGAACAGACGGAGGTCCCCGCAGACCCGGTCGGACGGATACTCTTGGCTGTGGCGTCCCACCGCCAGGAAGACGGCCAAGCGGCGGGCCTGGGCCCACTGGCCGAACGGGGTCAGCCCGCTGGGGAAGGGCCCACCGATGGAGATCACGCCGACAAAGTGGTCCGGATGGCTCATCGCGATCCGGAAGGCCATCGTGCCGCCGCAATCGAACCCGGCCAGGAAAACGTGATCGGGCGCGACGCGGAACTTGCGCCCGGCGACCTCGATGCTCTCGAAGACCCGCTGCTCGGCCGCCTGGATGTGCCGGAGGTCTTGGGACCACCCCCAGCCCTCGTGGCGCCCGTCGCGCGACGGCGTGCGGAATCCTCGCGGCGCGACCGCCACGTAGTTCCGCATACTCACCAGCGGCATGATCCGCATCAGTTGCCGCTCATCGCTTCCCGGCCCGTGCAGCCACACCAAGAGCGGATACCCGTAGTTCGGCTCATAGTGCAGCGGGGCGAAGATCGCCCGCGACGCGTCGTGCGCAGGCAAGGCCACCGAGGCCGACTCGATATTGAAAGAGGAATTGGCGAACGTCTTCTTGCCGAGTGGAGAGTAAGGGGTCAGGCGTTCAGATCGGTTCATCATTCCCGGAACGTCCCGTATTCGAGATCCGCCGGTATGAAAACGCCAACTGTAAACCATCTCCGTCCGGCGTGTCAACCACAGGACGCGGATTCGCTGCAAGAAAGTCCGCGCGGGTGAGATGCTATCACTGCGCGCATCCGTCCGAGGGACCCCCGGCGGTCAAGCGATTCATCGATTCCACCAGCGTTCTGACGGCTTCGACGCTCTTTTGGAACGCCGCTTGCTCAGGGCCGCTGAGGCGCAGCTCGATGATCCGCTCCACTCCGGCGGCGCCCAGGACCGCGGGCACGCCCACGAAATAGCCACCCACGCCATACTCCCGGTCACAATACGCCGCGCACGGCAGGAGCCGCTTCTTGTCGCGGACGACGGCCTCGACCATCTGCGCGGTTGCGGCCGCGGGTGCGAAATACGCGCTGCCGGTCTTCAACAGCCCGACGATCTCCGCCCCGCCCTCCCGCGTGCGGCGGACGATCTCGTCCAGGCGCTCGGGCGCAAGAAGTGCCGCGACGGGGATTCCTCCGACGGCGGCGCAACTGCTCAGCGGCACCATCGTGTCGCCGTGTCCGCCCAAGAGCATTGCCGACACGTCCTCGACGCTGACGCCCAGCTCCATGGCGACCAGCGTGCGAAAGCGGGCCGTATCGAGCACCCCGGCCTGTCCCATCACCCGGCGGGGCGGAAAGCCCGTCACCTGGTAGGCCCGCTGCACCATGGCGTCCAACGGGTTGCTGACGACGATCACGATCGCGTCGGGGCTGGTGCGTTTGATCTCGGCGGCGACTGAGCCGACGATCCGGGCATTGGTGGCCAGCAGGTCGTCGCGGCTCATTCCCGGCTTGCGAGGCACCCCGGCGGTGATGACCACCACGTCGCTTGCGACGGTCTCTTCGTAGCTGGTGGTGCCCACGATTTGGGCATCGAAGCCGACAATGGGCGACGCCTGAAGCAGGTCGAGGGCCTTGCCCTTGGGCATCCCCTCAGTCTGAGGGACATCCACTAGGACGATATCGCCCAGCTCGGCGGCCGCACACCACTGGGCTGTTGTTGCGCCGACATGACCGGCCCCGATGATGCTGATCTTCGCTCGTTTCATAGAACCTCCCCGGAGAAGCCGCCGGTCCATCGACACGGAGGGCAGACATTCCTGTCTGCCGCTTTTCCTCCTGCGACGTGGAGGGCAGACATTCCTGTCTGCCGCTGTTCCTCCTGCGACAGGCAGGAATGCCTGTCCTCCTGAGTATCCCGGCCGGCAACCGGAAGTCAACTCGCGCTCGTTGGCAATCACCCGCGGAAAGTGGTAGGATGAGACTAGACGGGCAGGAAGTATGGGAAGTCTAGGGGAGATGAGAAATGGCCGAGTGCCTTCGGATTGGGAACTCCTCCGTGGCCACGCGACGAGGGACCCTCGCGATAGCCGTCTGGCTGATTGCCGGCTCAACCATTTTGGCAGCCGACGTTATTAGGACGGCCAAAACCCGATACTCGGGCAAGCTCGTCCAAATGACCTCGCTGGAGGTGACGATCGCCACGGCGGTGAAGAACGAAACCGTCCCCGTCAACCAGATCCAGGTCATCGATTTTGACGAGGAGCCGAGTCCCCTGAAAAAGGCCCGGACGTCGATTAGCTCCGGCCGGCACGAGGAGGCCATGACGGCCCTGGAGGCGATCAAGGACGAGGTAACGCGCGCCGAGGTCAAGCAAGACGTCGAGTTCTATACGGCGCTGGCCGCCTCGCGCCTGGCATTGTCGGGCGGGCTGGAAATCAGCGAGGCAGGAAAACTGATGGCGGATTTCGTCGGAAGATACCCCCAGAACTACCACTACCTCGAAGCCAACGAGATGGTCGGCGACTTGCTCGTGGCCAACATGCAGTACGGCGCCGCCCGCAAGTACTACGACCGCGTCGGCGAGGCCCCGTGGCCGGACTACAAGATGCGGGCCGCGGTGGCCGTGGGCCAGGTGCTGTTGGCGGAGGGCAAGCCGCAAGAGGCGATGAAGTCGTTCGAGGGCGTGCTGAAGATTAGCGCCGGCGACGAGTTGACGCAGGCCCAGCACCTCGCCGCCACGTTGGGCAAGGCCCGGTGCCTGGCCGAGACCCAAAAGACCGACGAGGCGATCAAGATCGCCAACGAGGTGATCGCCAAGGCGGACCCGGACGACGTGTCGCTGTTGGCGAGGGCCTACAACACGCTGGGCGTGGCCCTGCAGAAGGCCCGCCGCACGCAAGAGGCCCTCTTCGCCTTCCTTCACGTCGAGACGCTCTACGCGGCGGACGGCGACGCCCACGCCGAGGCCCTCTTTCACCTGGTCCAGGTGTGGCAGGACCTGAAGAACTTCGGGCGAGCCCAGGAGACGCGGCGGATGCTGGAGGGCCAGTACAGAGAGAGCCGGTGGTGCAAGGCGCTGGAGAAACAGGGATGAAGGATGAGGGATGAGGGATGAATGAAAAGTGATGCGCGCCTCATCCCTCATCCCTCATCCCTCATCCTTCATCCTTTCCCCTCACGCCCGCGGATGAAACCGCTTGTGGACCGCCTTCAGCCGCGAGGCGTCCACGTGGGTGTAGATCTGCGTGGTCGCGATGCTGGCGTGGCCAAGCATCTCTTGAACCTGGCGCAGGTCCGCCCCGCCCGCCAGCAGGTGCGTGGCAAAACTGTGACGCAGTGTGTGCGGACTGATTGCCGAGGGAGCGCCGATGCGCCGGGCGTAGTGCTTCAGCAGCTCCCAGATCCGCTCGCGGCGGAGGCGCCGCCCGCGGTACGACAAGAGGAGCCAAGGCGGATCCGAGGACGCCCGCGCGGCGAGTTGTCCCCGCTCGTATGCCAGATAGGCATTCACGGCGTCGGCCGCCCGCTGGCCGAGCGGGACCACCCGCTCCTTATTCCCCTTGCCGCGGCACCGGCAGAACCCTTCGTCCAGGTGTGCGTCGCGAAGCTCGAGGTGCGAGATCTCCGAGGCCCGGCAGCCCGTGGCATAGAGCAGTTCCAGGAGGGCCTGGTCGCGGCGCCAGAACGGGTCGTGCGGCCTCGGGCTCTCCATGAGCCTATCGACCTGTTGGGAACTGAGGACCTTGGGGACTCGCTCCCAGAGCTTCTGGCTGCCCAGAAGCTCGGCCCGGTTGTCTTGCAGGACTCCCTCCAACTGCAAGTAGCGGAAGAAGACCCGTAGCGACACCAGGTGCCTTGCCAGCGTGGCCGGGCCGAGCGATTGAGCGTGGAGCCAAGTGGCGTAGTCGGCCAGGTCGCGGATCGAAAGGTGCGGGATGCTCCGCCCGTTGAGCCAAAGGAAGAAGCGGTCCAGGTCGCGGCGGTACGCGGCCAGGGTGTTGTCGGCGAGGTGACACTCCCCGCCGGCATACTCCAGGAAGCCTACGAGCCACGACCGGGCGCTCTGGGCGGCCATTGGCGGCTTGGGCGGGATCGGTCGCGGTCGCAAGGTACGCATGAGCGCAGGATCCATTCTCCGCCGTTCAGCCGCCGGGTCGTGTGCCACTGCTTGCCGCAAGGCAAGCAGTGCCAACCATCCGACACGCGCAATGCTTCTGCCGAAGCAGTGGCACACTGCCGGGTCCCTGGATCTGCCTTCGGGTGGCGGGTTAGGGGATCTTCAAGAAGAGTGGCGGCGGGGGAACAACCGCCCCCTTCCATCGGATAGGGCGCGGGGCTATAGTGGGGGGCGGTCTTTGCCCCGGAGCGACCGCCATGCCTCCCGCGTCGATGCCCGTCGTCCGCCTTTCGGATATGGAGCCCCAACAGGAGGGCGACCTCTTCGTCCTCCTGACCGGCAAAGAGGAGCTTCGCACGCGGGAGGGAAAGCCCTACTTCAAGGTCAGCTTCCGCGACGCCAGGCGCGAAGTCAGCTTTCCCATCTGGGATGATTCCCCGCTGGCCGCCGACTGCCGCCAGCGCTGGACCCCGGGCGCGTTCTACAAGGTCCGGGCCACCTATCGCGAGACCAGCTACGGGCCGCAACTGGACATCCGCAAGATCCGCGAAGTGACCGAGGCCGACGCGGCGGACGGCTTCGACCCCATGATGTGTTTACCCCAATCCCGGTTCTGCCCGGAGGAGATGTTCGAGGAACTCTCGGGGATCGCCCGGGCGGAGATTCCTCCCGGTGCCCTGCGCCAGACCGTCGAGTCGATCCTCGCGGCCAATCGGCAGAAGCTGCTCAGTCACCCGGCGGCGCGGCGGCACCATCACGCATTTGTCGCCGGGTTGCTGGAGCACACGCTCAGCGTCACCCGGACCTGTCTCTACCTGGCCGAAAAGTACACCCGGAAGTATCCCGACATGCAGCCGCCGCTGGACCGCGCGTTGGTGGCCGCCGGGGCGATCCTGCACGACATCGGCAAGCTCGAAGAGCTGGACCAGCAGCCGGCCGACACGGTCTACACCGCGCCCGGGGCGATGATCGGCCATTTGCTCTTGGGCCGAGACATGGTGCGCCAGGCAGGGGCCCAAGCCGGCCTGGACGCCGATTCGCTCCTCCGCCTGGAGCACGCGATCATCGCCCACCAGCGCCTGCCCGAATGGGGCTCGCCCAAGCCGCCCATGACGCCCGAGGCGCTCCTGATCCACTATGCCGACGACCTGGACGCCAAGTTCGACATGCTCTACACGATCCTCCGCGACGACAAGACCCCCGGCCCGCTCACCTCCGACAAGAACATCCTCCGCCACCGCGTCTACCGCGGGCCGGGTGCAAGCTGACGCGCCCGCGCGAGCGCATCCACGTATGCCTGCGGGAGCCGCTCGCCGGTCCACCACCGCGGCTGCTCGGTGTAGATCCAGACGTAGCAATCGGACCTTTCCAGGGCCGCGCGCACGGCCTGCTCGAACTCGGCGGGCGTGAAGTGGTTCTTGGAGAAGTCGCTGGTGTTCCACCCCTTCTGGCGCCAATCGTGATCCATCCACAGCCCAAAACCCGCCTCGACGCGGCCGTACTTCTCCGGCACGGCGCTCCACGCGGCCGACTTCACCTTGATCGTCTCGTAGGCCCGGGCAAACTGCTCGGCCTTCTTGTACGGATAAGAAGACTCCCAGGCGTCCACGATGCGGACTTTCTCGGGACAAGCCTCCAGCATTCCGTCGAGGAAATCGGCCAGCAGGCCGTAGCCGACCGTGGAGCGGTCCGCGCCGGGGCGCGGCTGGGTAATGCTGTAGCCGAACGGCAGCAGCACGGTGATCTGGGGGTATCGCCCGGCGACTTCGCCGATCCACTCGCGGCCCCGCTGGCGGACCTTGAGCCGGTAGTCGGCAAAGGGCTTGGCGGCCTGGTGCTTCTGTTTGCGATAGTCGAAGGGTTGGGAGTTGTACTGCTCGACGTCGAACATGAAGCCGCGGGCGCCGCCGTCTCTGGCCACCTGGGCGGCGACCCCGAAATTGTTGAGCACGACGGCCCAGGCCGCGTCGTCGAACCAGTCGACCGCTCCCGGCGTCACGTTGACCCGGAGGAAAAGCTCGGTGAGCCAGCGGAAGCGGGTGGCGCGGAGATCGTCGATCGCCGGCTGGAACTCCGCGAGCTCGAACTTGCGCTGGCCCCAGATGTCCCAGGCCAGTGAGCCGCCGCGGCTCCCCTCCGCGTGGAACACGACCCCGTCAAACGGGAATCGTTCCATCTTCTCGACGTTCTCCCGCATGAACCTGGTGCCGGGCTCGTCCCAGCCCCACTCGATGAGCTTCTTGGCCGCGGGGGGATCGGCTTTCCCGGCGGGCTCGGCCGCGGTGGTTTGGGCGGCGATGGCGATAGACAACAGGGCAAAGATCAGTCGCATACGGGAGTCTCCCCAGGTTGCATGGTTCCGACCGAAGTGTCGCAAAACTGACGAAGGCGCGACCAACGGTCGCGGCTTTATGGTGCGCGACCGGCGGTCGCGGGTTTGCAGTCGATGTTTTCCCAGAGAACCAGTCGCTGGCCGATCCGCATCATGGCGTGGACGCCGCCTTCCCGCGAGATGGCCAGTCCCAGCGAGCCGGGGTGCGCGTCGCAATAGCGGATCATCGCCCGCTGCCGGGCCCCGAAGTCGCTCAGGTCCGCGCGGCGCAGGCGCGCGGCCGTGGCCGCCGCATCGCCGGCCAGGAATACGTCGTTGATCGGGTTCGCGGCCCGCAGCTCCGCGCCGAATCCGCGCACGGCCATCGCCTTGTCCAAGAGCACCACGCCGTCTGCACAGGAAAGGGACGCGATGAAGCGGATCGCCCCCAGGACTTCGCTCTTCTGCCGGCCGAGGTCGTCCTGCAACCCCGCCGCCTCGTCGCCGATGCTCAAATGGCGATGGAGGACACGGCTCTGCGCCAAGTCCACGAGGGCCTTCAGCAGCCGGCCGTAGCGGAGCACGTAGTGGACGCTGGCGTCTT
>Ga0315279_10008578_pt1 | contig 12355 bp, 9 predicted proteins | sample YL17G06_20_MG_FD_203694 | JGI IMG/M metagenome (GOLD analysis project Ga0315279, IMG submission 203694) | Sediment microbial communities from Yellowstone Lake, YNP, Wyoming, USA - YL17G06_20 | ecosystem: Environmental > Aquatic > Freshwater > Lake > Sediment | place: USA: Wyoming | collected... | reverse complement strand
GCTTTCACTATGAGGCGTCTTACCTCTGGTGTGCTACATCCCATCCTCTTATTCCCCAACCTTGTATAAGGGTAAGAAGGTGTAAGAGGTCATTTATAAAATGTTGCAGATGTCACTTGACATTACACTTTCTAGGTGTTGCTGAACGGTTGAGCAAGAGAGAAAGCACGATAGTAAACATTAAGAGATTCCATACGATGCTTAAAGGGAAGAGGTGGATGCAACTATAGAGAAACGTGTTCGGTGCCCTACATGTAAGACCATCATGACTGTTTCAGGGAACCCTGGCGAGACCGTCACAAGCACCTGCCCCACCTGTGGATTCCATGGAATCATTAGATTCGAGGGTGCCCCTCAGAAAACACGTCCTATCATACGCATCGAACAACTGACGAAAACCTTTGGACGATTCACCGCGGTGGATCATGTCACCCTCACTATTTACGGTGGGGAGATCTTCGGGTTGCTCGGACCGAACGGCTCTGGGAAAACCACGACGATCAAGATGCTGTGCGGCTTGCAGCGTCCTACCTCAGGCTCCGCATCAATCCTCGGAACACCGATTCATACCAAGGCTGTCATGCAGCAGATCGGGTACATGCCGCAGGAGATCGCCCTTTATTTTGATAATACGGTCCATGAGAATCTCGCGTTTTTCGCAGGAATCTACGGACTGACCAAGGAGAGGTTCATCGAACAGGAAGAACGATTGCTCCAGTTCGTCAACCTCGAACGATGGCGCGACGCCCTCGTCTCAACACTCTCCGGAGGGATGCGGCATCGCCTGAGCCTTGCCTGCGCACTCCTGCATGAGCCACAGGTCGTGTTTCTCGATGAGCCAACGGTCGGGGTCGATCCGGAGCTTCGGGTGAGATTCTGGGAGTTCTTTAATTCACTCTCCCAGCATGGGGTGACCGTGGTGATTACGACGCATTACATGGATGAGGCGGACCGCTGCACGCGCGTTGGTCTCCTTCGTCAAGGTGTACTCATTGCAGAGGGAAACCCGCAGGATCTCAAGAACAAAATGGGAACGAGCTCGCTCGAAGAGGCGTATCTTCGGCTTGCTGGGAGGCAGACGATATGACGGTACGCAGAACCCTTGCGTTCACCAAACGATCGTTGCTGCAGTTCCGTCATGACCGGCGAACCTTCGCGTTCATCATCGTGATGCCCCTCCTCATGATTCTCATCTTCGGGTACACCTTCGGTGGCGATGTCAAAGGCATCAAAGTCGCCCTCATCAACCAGGACGAAGGCATCCAACCGATAGCCGTGCCTGGGAATCCCTTCCCTCAGGGTCTCTTCCTAGCGCAGAACATTACTGCATCGCTTGATACTACAACGTTGTCCTTGCAGGCGTCTACGGATCCTGTCTCTGCGCGTAAACAAGTCGATGACGGGACCTTGTGGGCTGCAATCATCTTCCCTGAGAACTTCTCTGAAAACTTCCTTAGTGGCCTGAGCCATCCGGAATCGGTTGCTCGTCCTCACATAGAAGTCTACCTCGATGGATCCAACCCGACCATCGCAGGCACCGTGCTGCGAACCGTTTCACAAGCGATTCAAGAAACCATGAAAACGTTCGCTTCCAAGTTGAATCTCTCCCAGACCAACGCATCACTTGCGGTCGACCCGGTCTACGCCTACGGCGGTGGAAACACGCGGTTCATCGATTATTTCGCGCCAGGGGTAATCTCCTTTGCTATCATGATGGTGACGACGATGATCACTATCATTCTGTTCGTCAATGAGCGACGCACGGGTACGCTACAGAGGCTGCTGGCTTCCCCGGCGAAGGAACACGAGATCGTTATCGGATACTCCCTTGCGTTCGCCACGATCGGGCTTCTGCAAAGCGTCGTCGTCCTTACAGCAGCGCTCCTCATCTTTAATGTCTCGATTGTTGGAAACATCTTCCTTGCGTTACTCGTCGTGATGTTGATTGCTCTTGGGCATCAAGGTCTTGGTATCTTGCTTTCTGCGGGCGCGCGAAACGAGCTACAAGCGATCCAGTTTGTCCCCCTGATCCTGTTCCCGTCGATCCTCCTCGCGGGGCTCTTCTGGCCGATCGAGTCAATCCCAAGTTATCTCCAGCCGCTTTGCTACGTCATCCCGCTTCGTTACGGGATTGATGCAGAGCGCTCTATCATGCTGCGAGGGTGGGGCTTGGGCCAGGTGTGGATTGATATTGTGGTCCTGATCGCGTTCGCGATGCTGACAATCGGCGGTAGCGTCCTTCTTCTGAAAAGAAAAAAGTAGAATGAATACTACCTCGGTGAGTATGCATAAGATATCCCCTTTTTTCTTTCTCTTAAAAAAAAAATAGGAAGTACGGCCCATCTCTTCTTACTTCGAAGCTTTCTTCAAGAACGGCCAGACGTCCTCGATGGTTTTTGCGTTGCTTACCAGGTTTTGCTTCTCCTTCCACCAGTCCGTGCCTTGGATGTCCTCATGGGCCTTCCGGAGCTTCTCCTCGGCATGATTAAGCTCGACGATCTTATTCATCGAATGAAGCGTGTACTCCATGTACACAATCACATCACAGAGAACATCCATGTCCTGGGCGAGCTCAGGGTTGATCATGCTGCGGATCTCCTCCCCGACGAACTCAAGGGAAAACGCGGGAAATTTCCTGCTTAGTATACCCATACCTCACAACCTCCGACGACCATGGTCCATGACCTTCAATGAGACTTCATAACAACTAATTCTATATAAGGCCTCCTCTTTCGTTTATAAAAAAAAGGAAAAATTAAGAGGTGACTTCTTAGGAGGATGTGCCCATTGATTCATTGCTGCGCGCTGTTTTCTTCTCTATGGGAATCACTCCGGTGAGCCCGTCTGCGATGACCGCGGTTATTTCGGTATGCGGATCGATCACATATTTCGTCCCGTTCTGCAGCGAGTTTTGAACCGTCTCAAGTTTCTTGTACAGCTGCGCCTCGTTCTTGAAGTACTTTTGTATCGCGGTATTGATCATTTCGATCCTGGCGGCCTCTGCTGCTGCGACACGCCGAATCGCCTCAGCCTGACCGTCCGCCTCAAGGATCGTGGCCTGCTTTTTCCCTTCTGCCATCTTGATTTCCGCGCGTCGCTGCCCGTCCGCCTGGGTTTCTGTCGCGGTCGCAAAATCAATCGCAGCTTGTTTTTCGTTTTCCGCCTTCACTACCTTGTTCATCGTCTCTTGGACGTCCTTGGGCGGGTCGATCTCTTTAAGTTCCGTGCGAACGACCTCGATGCCCCATGTTCCTGTTTCAATGGTGAGCGTCTTCATAAGCTCGCCGTTGATCCTGTCCCGCTCGCTGTTCGCCTCATTAAGCGACAGGGTCCCGATGATGTTCCGAAGGGTTGTCCGTGCGAGGTTCACGATCTGCAGCTCGTAATTAAACACATTATACTGCGACGCTTTCACGGACTCCTCATCAGGTTTTACCTTGAAGTAGACCTGTGCGTCGACCCTTGCGTTCAGTTTATCTTTCGTGATGATCTCCTGCGGCTCCGCGTTCACCATTTTCTCCGTGATGTTCACCTTGAACATGTGGTCCACGATAGGGATGATCCATTGGAAACCGGGATTAGCAAAACGATGATATTTTCCCAAGCGTTCAACTAGCGCCCGCTGCGTAGGTCGTACGATGCGAATCCCTATCGAAAAAATCCATACCACAACGATGATGAGTATCGCTAATAATATCCATGTGAGAAGCTCCATTCATTTCACCTCATCATGGTTGTAATAAAAAGAAGTTTATAAGGTCTGTCGTACGACACAACATAATAAAATTATCACCTATCACCGCATAACAACGCTTTAATTACTCCCAATGCATTCCTTTTTTCGTGATGAACGAACCTTTTCTGAGCCGTTCTGGCGATGATGAAGATCTTGAGTACTGAAAAAAATAATATCGGGGTCAGGCCGTCCGTCGCAGATTATGAGTAAAATGTCTTGGCTCCATCGCACACCGCACTCAAATTAACGCGTGCCCATTCTGCCCGAAGATAATCAAGTTTTACCCCACCCGACCAATACATCACCGTATCAGTGAGATTCTCCCTGCCAGGCCATGGGTTCACTGCCGGGTCAGGATCAAATCCCATGGGTGGTGTACCGTTTTGCCATGAGTGAGCTAACTCAAGATTATGGCCAAGCTCATGCATGAAGGTGTCGCGTAAATTGGTGACGTTGAGATGCCCACCTTCGAGATGGTTGTCATAACACACAACGAAATCATCTCCTAGACCAACATACCTTCCGAATTCCCCAGCGCCGCATGCATCATTACGGTAATTCATCTGGAGTGGATGTGTTCTATTTCTATAGGCGTAGTAATGGACGAAAAGGACGTAGTGGAAGATATCTTCTCGTGCACCGATTTTCCCTCCGTTGAAATACTCACTGGGCTTGAGGGTTATCAACCCGGTTTTAAAATCGTAGAAATCGTTGGAGGCCCAGGGAAGCGGCTGTTCGATCCTCCGTGGCCGGGCTGTATCAAAAAACAGATAGTTTCGGCCATTACGCACCCACCCACCCGCGAATACATTACCACCGGTTGCTCCTCCTGCTGGGCCGGGATCCCATCCCATGTCGATGTGAAGCCGGATGCAATGCTTCGCGAAGATGGTTTGTACGGACTGTAAGACATCAGGGGCGATGAGACATCCTTCGAGAAAATCGATTTCGACGTAAATGTCCTTATTGATGGGGTTAGGAAGGTCATCTTCGCCTGCGAACAGGGTCCCGATGGAGCCACGATGTTTTGACACCTCGACTTCCTGCATAGGGTCGCCGATTTCACCATATTTCTCAGGAGGATCTCTCCATGTACCACTCCCTGCATCCCAGGCCTTATTTCCATTGGCGTCGTCCCAACCGTCGAGGAAACCGTCGTCATCGGTATCCTTATTATTTGGATCAGTCCCAATCATTTTTTCATAGGCATCGGTGAGACCGTCATGATCAGTATCACCACCGACTGTCTGGGGATTTTGTTGGATATTACCGGTGTTTTCCACAGTGTGTTGCAATTGTATGGTTGGTGATGCATCGGACGCGGTGTTCCCAACCGCGTAATCTTTTAGTAGTGGGTATCCAACGTTTCCTTGAACGAGGATATTCATCAGCATGTCGCAATGGTTGTTGTAGAAGCGATTTCTCATATCCCCCATATTTGCGACATTTAAATTTTGTGAAACTGACACGGAGAAATCGCCGCCAAAGCCGTTGTCGGTGATATTCGTGTAGAAGGGCACACCATAGTGCAGATTACCATTCACAAAGACGGTGTTATACGTGTTTTTCTTGGCACAGTGATTATTGATGATATCGATGTAGACGGAGCAGGCGACCAGGTATTCTATCCATCCGAGATGATAGTTATTGGAGATGTCAATGTGCAGCTCATTTCCGATCGTGTTATTCTGAACACCTACAATCAGAAGTCGATCGACGTCATTTTCCGTGAAATTTACATTCAGTGCTTCCCCAACGTGATTGTCCAAAACGCTAATGAGACAGGCGTTAACTTGATTCTCGGGATGGACATCAGCTGTGAGAGAATAATGCACCCAGTTATGGGAGATGACCACTGCCATAGGCATGCAGAAATTGTTGGTGAGCGTGACAACGATATTTCCTACTGCTTGATTTTTCGAGGAGTCCATAATATTTTCGCCGTTGTCGTACACTTCCACGACGATTTCATCATCTGTGTATACGTTGAACACAAGGACGGAGATATTACCGTAGACGATAGGATTTGAGTAGACGCGGAGATGTATTCCGACGGCCCCTGGCCATATAAAAATGATATCGCCCTCGACCCAATTGTCGGTGATGTCGATATGGGGAACCCCTTTGGATCGCGATGTACAATTGACACATTCGATGACGAGATTTCCTTTCACGTGATATCCTGAGATTTGAAGCTCATCGATGACAGTGCTGGTTTTCATGATTTTGAGATCGCCGTCGATGGTCTTCTTGTCGTTGAATTCTCTGGAGTCGTTGATCTGTAGTCCACTTACCACACTACCGAGACAATTGATAACAAATAGCATACAAATGCTGATACTTACAATACACTTATGATTCACTTCCTTTGCCTCCTAAATATGATTTTTATGAAAGATAGCGTTTATTTAAATGTGTCGCCTTGAGAAACCCGTTCGATCCCTACGATTTATACCAATGTGATCGAGTTTTCTAGAAAGAAAAACTGAAACAAGATTAAGCGATATGCTCACTCAAATACACTGCGACTTTCTGCAAAAACGCTGCATCCTTCGCGTCAAACGCAGCGGGTTTGTCAGAGTCAATATCGATCTCGCCAATGACGACGTTATCGTTCTTTATCGGGACGACGATCTCAGATCGCGTCGAGAGGAAACACGAAAGATATCGCTTATCCTTTAACACATCATCAACAATCTCGGTGGTGCCACTTCGAGCAGCAGAACCACACACTCCTCTACCAAGCGGGATTCTCGTATGCTCCGTCGCCTCCTTCCCTTTCCATGGACCCAGGATAAGCATATCGCCTTGGACAAGATACAGACCGACCCAAGAATAATGGGCAAAACTCTTCTGCAGGAAATCAACAACTTGTTGGAGTGCATCCGAGACATCTTTTTTTGAAAGGATCGTATGGATCTTCTGTATCGCGTCTGCGTACTCCAACCTTATTCACCTCCTCTTAATAATCAAGAAGGCTTGTCTGCAAGTTCTTGGGGCCAAGATAAAACGCCCGCGGCTTCCCCTCAGCAGGTAGCTCGATTTTTCCATACTGCCCTCCACCCCCCGGGATGATGATGACTTTATGCTCCCGGAACGCCTGGATCGCATCCGTGATCGCCGGGATCGTCACCTTCGAAATCTCCCTGATATCGGTGTCGATGAGGACGTTGATTTCGCATCCGAATGCGGCGACCAGTTCCTCCCAGTGTTTCGTCACGGATTGTGTGAACGGGGTATGCTGGCCAAGTGCCTTCGCGATAATCTCCGCGAGCGGGATCAGGTGGAGATAGGGAGGTCGATGGTCAGGGTGATGCGGGGTTTGATAGGTCGCGATCTCTCCGATGCGGTCCCGTACCCCTTTCTTTATCCGTTTTCCGCAGCTGCATTTCCATTTTCGCCGCACCGCGTCCTCAAGCGTGTAATGCGTGAAGCAGGCGATGCAAGCGGTCTCATTGTATTTCCCCTCCTGCGGTGGCAACCCGACGTTCAGAACGGGTTTTCGCCCGCCCGTCCGCAGGATCGCTTTTTTGATCTCCTCATAAGTCGCATCCTGGACCTCGAAGCGGGTGAACTCACGGGCGAGCCGCACAGGATGCGGGCTGTGGCTGTCCGAGTTGGTGAGAAACGTGAGCCGGGATAACTCCTCGATCCTGTCCGCGTAATCCGTGTCAGCGCTGAGTCCGAGCTCTACGAACGAAACGTACGGGGCAAGATCACCATAGCAATCCACGAGCGAGGAATGGTATGCGTAGATCGCGGTCCATGGCGTGAACGCATGCGAAGGCCCGATGAGCGCGCCAACGTCTTTTGCACAGGTTGCTAACTCAAGTCCGTCCATGTGCAGGTTCGGTCTGCCGTCGGTGTCAAGGTTCTTTGATTTCGCCTTGATGGCTTCCTTGAAGCTGTCCACCGCGGAGAAACTCGGGAAATACAGAAGGTGATGGACGCGGAAACTATCTTCGACTTCCGTACTAAGAATAAAACGTGTACCATTCAACTCGAATGTCCCATCATCTATCCTGGTGCAGGTTTTAATTTCCTGTTGCCACGTCCCGTGAAGACAATCACCTGTGGCTAGCACATTGATTCCTTTGCGCGGTGCTTCGACAGAAAGAGACGCAATCGTCATTTTATCGCTGGTTGCTCCTGAGTACCGAGAATGGATATGCATATCAGCGTTCACAAGCATGCGTGTCCCCTTGATGTTCCTTCAGTTTTTTGTAATTTTTATTGTTGTGGCGGTGGACTCGGTGGCGTTATCTTCTTTTTCAACGGTGGCCCTGGTTCCTTCTCCTCGAAAAACTTGGCCTGCGCTGAAATCTCGATGATGCCTGCCATGAGCATGATGACCCCTGCGATGAGAAGGAGGTACGCACCGAACCCGAACCCCCAGGTAAGCGTCACGGTCCCGCCGCCCGAGACCCCTGTCACCTGCATGTTGTACTCCCCATTGAATGGTGCCTGCGAGACCCTAGTCATCGCACTCACCACATCGGTGTTGGCTTTGATGCTTGCTGGCGCGATCTGTGGAAGCAGCGATCCGATGGAGAGAACCAGGATTAAAATAAGGATGAACGGTGTGAAGAGGCGAGCTCCGCGGAACAGGTATTTTTTCCCCAGTTTCCCGCTGTCCGAGACCCCGATGGTAGAAAGCACGATGAACACAAGCCCGATCCCGATGAGCAGCGAGAACGGCAAGGTGAAGGCCCCGAGCGGAACCGGGCCGCTGCGATCAGGAAGCTGAATCTGGATACCATGCAGGCCGTCCACGGACAACGCATTGAACGTGCCGGTCTGCTTATAGGACGGCGCGGAGACGTCCGCGGAGACGATGTACCAAGGGTACACCATGCCAAGGACAGCGACAATCATGGCGACGATGCACAGGATATTGCCGATGCTTTTCATATTCCCGCCGTCGATGTACAGAAGCGAAACGAGTCTCGGTCCAAGGCCATACTTCTTATGACGTCGGTAGATAAAGAACCCGAGAAGAAGCAGGCTAAGCACGGTGATGATGATGAACAACAAAAGGAAGTTGTACACCAGCCATTCGATGATGAAGAACGGGTCGCTTGCTTGCTGAAGGCCTGCAGCCCAGGCAAGCGGCTGCCACATCGTGCCGCTTTCCCGGAACATCGGTCCCTGCGGCCCGACCTCGCCGAGGATCGCCGCCTCTGACGCCTGGGAGTCGTTTGCCCCAGCCCAGCCCCAATGTCCAGCGAATTGTAACCACGGTTGTGTTCCCAAAAGCTCAATGGTGTACTCCTCTGGGTGTAACACTTTCCCGTTGTCACCGACAGCATCGCTTGCAAGCCCGATCTTCCCCGAGTAGGGTTTGATGTAGTTCGCATGGCTGCCGCGTGCCACGTAGACCTTGACATGGTCGCCCTGCTTGTCGACCTGCTCCCAGCGTGCGGACTGCCCCGCGTAATGCTGGCTGTACATCACCTGGACGGGCTCACCTCCGGAGAGCACGACCTGGACCATCTCCCAGTCACCCTCATGGCGGTTGAGGTCCCCACCGTTGAACGCGTAGAAGAACCAGTATTGGATTGTATTGCTTGTTGTATCGACGTGGGCGTAGATCTTGTACCCGAGCTGCGCCATCTCGCTTTGGTAATTATCCTCGATGCCGTTGTCACTGACCGCAACAGTCCCTTGCTGATTGTCAAGATAAAAGTTATCCGAGGTGTAGTTCGCAAGCAGCTCCTTGGACGGTGTGGTCGAAATCGGTGAAGGGTTTCCAACCTCGTACAAATAGGAGTTGTCCAATGCGTAGGAGATGTCAACGGGGTAGCACTTTTCGTTCCCTTCGAAATACAGAATCGGTGCGTACTGGTCCGCCAAATCTGGATCTGCTGCGAATGCGAGCCCACTTATTATGTTGATTGATAGTATCAAGCCTGTACAGACAATGATTATTACGATCCTCTTGTTCATAAACCCCACGACAGAGGGATATTCTGTAGGCTATATAATTCTTGTTTAAAAATCGCTGAAAAACCATGATTTTTCATGGGTGAGTATAAAAAGATCCTATCGAACATCTTCAGTTAAGCTTTAAAGTTAACATAGTTAATTTTTAATCAGTATCAGGATAATGTATAATCTAAAATTATTAAGGTCCACTCGATAGTAACCTTTATTAGCTTTCACCCCATATGAGACAACCGCAAAGCTACCCTAGGAGAATGGGAGAAAAAACTCTGACATAAGACAACCAGAACTAGTGTAGACCATGTAACGAGGCAATGACTATGAACAGCAAAAAAACGTTCCTAGAAAGCTCATACGATTCTGATAAAATCCAGGTGCTCGAAGGACTCGAATCGGTCCGAAAAAACCCGGGGATGTACATCGGCAGCACCGACACCCGGGGGCTCCACCATCTCGTCTACGAGGTCGTCGACAACTCCGTCGACGAGGCGCTCGCCGGCTACTGCACCACCGTCCAAGTGATTATCCAGAAGAACGGGGTGGTCGCGGTCGCAGATAACGGCAGAGGTATCCCGGTCGACATCCACGAGAAATACAGAAAACCAGGCGTCGAGCTCGTACTCACCACTCTGTACTCCGGTGGGAAATTTGACGGCCAGGCCTACAAGGTCTCCGGAGGATTGCACGGCGTCGGTGTCTCCGTCGTCAACGCACTCTCAAAATGGCTTGAGGTGCGAGTCAGAAGAAACGGCAAGGAATACTATCAGAAATACGAACGCGGCATCACCGCCAGCCCCCTCAAGATCATCGGCAAGGCAAAAGACACCGGCACCACGGTCACGTTCCTCCCTGATAAAGAGATCTTCGAGACCACCGAGTTCGACTATGAGATCATCGCCACCCGCCTGCGGGAGATGGCGTTCCTCAACGCTGGGCTTCAGATAGAGATCACGGACGAACGCACCGAAAAACATGAGATGTTCCGCTACGACGGCGGTGTCAGTGAGTTCGTACTGCACATCAACAAGAACAAGACGCCTCTGCATCCGAAACCGATCTACCTGCAAGGTGAGAAGGAGTCTGTGCAGGTCGAAGTCGCGCTCCAATACACGGACGGGTACACAGAGAACATCTTCAGTTTCGCGAACAACATCAACACCATCGAAGGAGGCACACATCTCATCGGGTTCAAAGGCGCGCTCACACGTGTGCTCAACGACTACGGCCATGAGAACAAGCTCATCGAGGAGACCTACAGCCTCACCGGGGAGGACACCCGGGAGGGGCTCACCGCGATCATTTCAGTCAAGGTACGGCATCCACAGTTCGAGGGGCAGACCAAGACGAAGCTAGGCAACTCCGAGGTCCGCAGCATCATGGAGGGCATCACCGCGGAGAAGCTCCACGAGTTCTTCGAGGAAAACCCGCTGGTCGCCCGCGTCATCATCGAGAAGGCGGTGCTGTCCAGCAAGGCACGTGAGGCAGCACGAAAGGCACGGGAGCTCACCCGACGCAAAGGACTGCTTGAGTCCTCCGCGCTCCCTGGAAAACTCGCGGACTGCTCGAGCCGAGATCCGAGCCAATCAGAAATCTATCTTGTAGAAGGGGATTCTGCCGGCGGCTGTTTTTCAGGTGATACGAAAATCGCACTTCTTGATGGAAGAAACGTAACCTTTAAACAGCTCATTGATGAGGATAAACAAGGAAAAAGAAATTTCTGTTATACGATAAAACATGACGGGACCGTCGGTGTCGAAGAAATTAAAAACCCGCGAGTAACAAAAAGGAACGCCGAGGTCATTAAACTCATTTTAGATAACAATGAAGAAATTCTTTGTACGCCGAATCATCCATTTTTGACACGAGATAGATTATACCTAAGAGCGGAAAAAATTACGTTTACCGACTCATTAATGTCATTGAAAAAGCAGGGAATAAACAAATACGACGATCACAAAATTGTCCGTATCAACCCAGTTCATGAAAAAATAGATGTATACGACATCGAAGTCCCTCACACGCATAACTTTGCGTTAGCAAGTGGTATCTTTGTCCATAACAGCGCCAAGCAAGCTCGTGACAAGGAATTCCAGGCAATCCTGCCGTTGCGAGGGAAGATCCTCAACGTCGAGAAAGCACGGATGGACAAGATCCTCAAAAGCGAGGAGATCCTTCATCTCATCACCGCGATCGGCACCGGGATCGCAGAGGAGTTCAACCTCGAGAACGCACGGTACCATCGCATCATCATCATGACTGATGCCGATGTCGACGGCGAACATATTCGGACTCTCCTGCTAACGTTCTTCTTTAGATACATGCGTCCAATCATCGAAAAAGGATTTTTATATATCGCACAACCGCCACTCTATAAGATCACCAAAGGAAAAACCGTGGAGTACGCGTACTCCGAGCAAGAACGCATACAGAAAGCAAAGCAACTAGGGGAAACCGGACTTGGCCTCCAGCGATACAAAGGGCTGGGGGAGATGAACCCGCAGCAGCTCTGGGAGACGACCATGGACCCCTCCTGCAGGGTGATGCTGCAGGTGACGATCGAAAACGCGGTCGAGGCTGAAGAACTCTTCACGATCCTCATGGGCGAGGCCGTGGAACCGCGAAAGCAGTTCATCGAGCAACATGCGAAAGAAGTGGTGAATCTGGATATTTGAGGTG
>Ga0315279_10008576_pt1 | contig 12355 bp, 10 predicted proteins | sample YL17G06_20_MG_FD_203694 | JGI IMG/M metagenome (GOLD analysis project Ga0315279, IMG submission 203694) | Sediment microbial communities from Yellowstone Lake, YNP, Wyoming, USA - YL17G06_20 | ecosystem: Environmental > Aquatic > Freshwater > Lake > Sediment | place: USA: Wyoming | collected... | reverse complement strand
GTGGTTTTGAAGCATGAGAAGAATCTGGGGAAGGGTGCGGCGGTCCGAGACTGTTTTGATTGGGCGAGGCGGAACGGTGCGGATGTGCTGGTGACTTTGGATGGGGATGGGCAACATGATCCAGCGCGCATACCTGAGCTTGTTGAAGCGCTGCAAAAGTCTGAGGCTGATGTTGCAATCGGTAGCCGAATCTCCAGACCACCAGACATGCCAAAAACAAGGTGGATGGGAGAACGTTTTCTCGACCTCGCCACGCAGGTCAAGGTTGGCGATCGAGTTATTGATGCTCAGAGCGGTTTCCGAGCCTATTCACGTAAAGCTATCGAGGCCTTGGTTGCGGCGGAGTATGGCATGGGCGTTGACTCCGAGATAGTCATGCGCGCCGACAAAGCTGGAATGCGCATCATAGAAGTCCCAATAGAAGTGAGCTACAACGGGACGAAGACATCAACTCACAATCCTTTGATGCATGCTCTTGACGTGATGTTCAGCGTGGTGAAGTTCGTTTCGATTAGGCATCCGTTGCTCTTCTACGGCGGCTTCGCTTTGATATTCTTGGCGAATTCGTTGATCTTCGGGTTTATGACAATTGACTACTACCAAAGATGGGGGCTCGTCATAACGAACCTTGCCCTAGTCTCCGTGGCGTCTGGAATCCTAGCCTTCCTCGCACTATTTACCGGGATAATTCTGTTCACATTGATCACCGTAATCCGCGAGAAACGCTGAAAGACCGTCTCGCCACAGAGATTTCGGTGTATGGTTGCCAATTTGATCGCGATTAATCGCGCCTAAATAGATTGAGTGTGGTTGTTCTTTGGGACTGTAACCAGGAGGAAGCGCACATCTTCCAAATATCTGTGCAGATGAGAAGACCGTCGTTTTCTTCATCTTTATGTGCGCGTGTCAGGTAGCACCGACAGCCGGTATGAATGGGGGTCTCTTTTCAGTATTCCATCGTCTCTCAATCCTACGTCGGTCGCGTATCTTTAAGAACGAAGATTTGCCTAACAAACTCATTAGGAGGGGAGGCCTTGTTCAGGAATTTCATAAACACTCATGACTTTGAACCAATCATCGAAGAGATTAGGCAAGGCCGGCTGCCCTTACGGAGAATACTGTCCAATCTGTTGGCCTCAGGAAAGAGAAGAACAAAGAAAACATGGTCGCGGATTGATAGCCCGCCCGTAACCTGGTCACACATACCTGCGATCCAGGAACGGTGGAACCGATTGGTGACGGGTGATCCGAATACGGGCTACTATGAATATATCTCGAAAAAATACCTCAATGGTAGAAGTTTCTTACTTGCGCTGTCCCTCGCTTGCGGCTCGGGGGGAAGCGAACTGAAATGGGCTCAATCTGGAAAATTCAAGAGAATTGACGGATACGATCTTTCCGATGAAGGAATTGCACATGCAAATCAAGAAGCCCGGGAGAAGCATTGCGAGAACATAGTCAATCTCCAGGTTGCCGATGTCTACGATTTGAAGATAATTGACAATCACTATGACATCGTGCTAGCCGAGAGCGCTTTCCATCACCTCACTCCACTCGACGTAATTATGGAGAGAGCAAGCAGATTCCTAAACCCGAACGGCTACTTGATAGTCAAGGACTTTGTCGGACCGACAAGATTTCAATGGACGGATAGACAACTCAACATAGTCAACGGGCTTCTCGAAGTGCTTCCCCGGAGATACAGGACACGCTGGGGGAGCGGCACAATAAAATCGAAGGTCTTCCGACCAAGTATTCTCAGCATGTTGCTTATGGATCCTTCTGAGGCCGTGGAATCTTCTAGGATTATGCCTCTTCTTCGCAAGTTTTTCGATGTTGTCGAGGTCAAGGGATATGGTGGGACGATACTAAACCTTCTATTCAGCGAGATCGCCCACCACTTCGTCTCAGACGATGAAGATGCCAACAGAATCCTGAGGCACTGCCTTGAAGTCGAAGATCTGTTGTTGGAACTGGAGGAAGTTCCGAGCGATTTCGTCTTCGCAGTGTGCAAGAAACGGGCTGCCAAATGATTAAACGGCCCGGAACCATGAACGCTCACTTGATGCGAGCCGTTGTCAGGCATACTTCGTGTACAGGGGACCGGATGGCGTTAGCCGCGAGGCATAGATGTATCGCCATTGACGACAGAGACGAAAAGCCTTTCCAACCTCTCGGCGACGATGTTCCAATCATATTGTGCGACTAGTTCACGGGCCCGCCTCGACATATCTCTCCTCAAATCGTCATTAGTCAATAGTGTCTCCAGTTGCAACGCCCATTCTTGCGGAAGACGGTAATCCGCCATCAAGGCTGCACCATGGACGATTTGCTCCAAACCCAACCCTGTCGACACGACGCTTGGTACACCACACGCCATAGCTTCCAGCAGGGCTATCGGGAAAGCCTCCGCTGTGCTCGGCAAAGCGTACACGGTCGCATTCTGCAATAGCTCGATGATTCCGTCTCTTGCAAGTATTCCATGAAACTTCGCGTCGAGATGCAAGGTTCGAGAAAGTTCCGCAAGCTTCGCTCGTTCCGGGCCTTCGCCCGCTAACACCAGCTCGACGTCGGGTATCCTTCTCTTCAGCAGAGCCATCGCTTCAAGAAGGCAAGTAAGATTCTTTTCGGGAACGAATCGACCAGTCCAGACTATTCTCTTAGCATCACGACTTCCACGGTTCGGGTGAAACAACGTTGAATCAACGCCTGGAGGAATTATGACACACCTTTCGGGCTGAACTCCAAGGCTTAGGAGTCGCGTTGCTTCCCGACTTGTCATCGCAATCACGCACTTTGCCTTGTGGGCGATGGCTCTCCCGACGGAAGATATGTAGGCCCTCTGCGTGGCTCCGAACAATGGGCCGCGCTGGACCGAGTAGCCATGGCTAATCAGCACTAGAGGTGCCGACGACAGTAGTGACTTGACCGTTGCGAAGCCTGACGTAAACATGAGATGAGAATGTGCCACGATTAGGTCAAAGCTTGAATAGCGAAGCAGACTAGGTAACATGGATATCGTGAACGGGTTTTCGAATACGGTAAATGCAGCTGGGTACCGTCGCAAAAGATATCCTCGTCTCGTTTCAACTCTCGGTCGAGCGTCCTCCAATGTTGTCCAAGCCTCGATCATATGACCTCGTTTTGCGTGTAGCTGGCAGATCTTGTCAGCGTAGAGAGATAGTCCACCGAAGCAAGGAGGATACATCCTGTGAACCACGTGCACCATACGGAGACTTGTCAATTGATTTCTCAACCCGATTCTGCATCCTGGATGCGGTCATCTAATCATTAATCTGATGCGTAGCCTCGAAGAATTTCATGCAATCGAAGAGCTTGGGATTCCCAGTTGAACTCCTCCAGAACAAGGGTTCTCGCTCTCTGGCCTAGTTCTCTCGACAGGTTACGATTGTTCGCTGCTTCTTCAATGTAGTTCGCAAGGCTCTCTTTGTCATAGCCAGTCAGCATGACCGGAAGTCTCTCGTAAGGCGAACCGAGCCCGCGAACTCCTTCAAGTGTTGACACAACCGGCAGACCACAGGCCCAATATTCCAAGACCTTGTTTCTAGCTCCTCCGCAGACTGCCAAGGGGGGATAAGGTGCCACTGCGATGTCGCATGCATTCAGGTATAGGTTAAGATTTTCAACGTAGCCTGTGTAGATGACGTTGCGAGGTTTGCCGTTAACAACCTCACCGTTCCCAAGTATGACGAAAAGGATCTCGGGCGATCGCTTCTCAAGTAGCGAGGCTGCTTCATACAGATGTCTTATTGCCATTACGTTCGGAGTAAAAGACCTGGGAGCGGTGAAGGCTACAATTTTCCGGTCGCAAGGGAGATTGAGCCGTCTTCTTAGGTCGTCCTTCCTGTTTAGCGGTTGAAACTCTTTCGGATCGACGCAATTGGGAACCACGTGAACCTTGGAGGAGGGCAAACCACGACGAAGGAGTTCCTCCCTTAGCTCTTCCGAAGCAACTATCAGACCTCGGCAGATATTACCGAGCAGCATCTCAAGTATCCAATCGACGCGGGCTTCCAAGGGATTTCCCCAAGCTCTCATTTCAAGGGAAGGAAGCCCATGAAGGTCACCGACGATTGGCAAAGATGCACCTGCCTTCAATAGGCCAACCCAGGAACAGAATATGTTAGGAAGTTGGTGGGCGTAGATGACGTTTGGCTTCAATGCCCGGACTGTATTTGCCAGATAAGAGCTGAGTAGCGCAATGCTTGAAATTCTCTTGAATGTCGCATAGTAGCTCTTCGGGAGGGCCGTAAGTCGAACATCCGACAAGTCGAGGCGGTTCGTTGAGAAGGTTACAAGATGGAGGTCGAAATCAAGTTTTCCTAGATATTTCGCGATATTGTATGGTCTTACGTAGAGTCCATCCTTTCTTGAGGTTATTGTACTAACCATTAACAGACGCATTGGAAATGGTCCAACTCACAAATGCCCTACGAGCGAGGATTCTCCGGAACGAGAACAGGTTCCACAAAATGGCACTGACAGCTGCTCTCAACTCCTTTGCACTCCCTCGCGAAAGTTGCCCTGTTGCTTCCATCAGCGTGAAGGTGGCAGCATAGATGGATCCTATGACTGCAAAAACTGACGTTAGATTGACCAAGCAGAATCGTATCCAGCTGCGATGAAGGTAGTAGAATTTCGTTCCCAGCATTGAAGTTGTTTGGGACACCTTATGCCAAACAACAGACGAGGGAACAAACAGCACCTTGTAGCCCACCCGCCTCGCCCGAAAGCACAAATCAACCTCTTCTCGGTAAAGCTCGTAACCCTCGTCCATGTATCCGATACTAGAGATCAAGTCCCTCCTGACAACTATCGAGCAACCCGCGACCCAATCTAGAAATCGTAACCTATCGTACTGTCCACGGTCAATCTCGCCAAGCCCCAGTACGTGCACAAAGCCGTTCTTCGAATTGAGGAGACCCCCAGCGGAGTAGAACTTTCGATCCGAGCCGTGAAAATAGACCTTACTTCCCGCAATTCCAACAGTCAGATCTGTTTCTAGGTGTGCTACTATTTCCGTGAGCCAAGTTGGGTCAACGCAGGCGTCGTTATCCAGTAATGCGACATACTTGGCAGTGCAGTTTCTGATCCCCTCGTTGACGGCCTGACCATACCCGACCCTTTTCTTCAGCCTCATCACGTCGACTTCTCCGAAGGCAGAATCCACCATTTCGCAGGATCCATCAGTCGATCCATTGTCGACAACTGTCACTTTGAAGTTCTTGTATTGTAGCTCCCTCAAGGACTGCAGGCATTCTCTAAGATTCTCCAGGCCGTTGTAGTTCGGGACTATCACGCATACCGGCGGGGAATAGCCAATCGAAGTCATTATCTGCCAACCGGGTGTGACTGCTTTTCGTCTAAACCACGGACCGTGCGCAGTGTTGCGTCTGTGCCGACCAAGATGTCTGTGAGGAGGATCGGTAGGCGAATTGCGGAGGCTAATGTTTCGCTATCGGGTCTTCTGCGCAGAACATGCTGAATCGTGTACCTCTTGCGCAATGTGACTCGAAGGTTCCTCATATTCCAGAATACGGCTTTCGCCATCAATGCGGCTACGCGCTCCCTTGGCATAAATAGTTTCACAACGTGGGACATCGCTATGATGGGAGCGAACTTGATGATACTCCGAGAGCCCATGTTTTTTGCGATGCATAGGATTTGGTTCTTGAGTCCATTGAAGGACCTGTACTCTTTATACTGCCTTGGTCGAGCATTGCGCTTGCTCTGCCTTCTGTGCAAAACCTTCGATTTCTCAGCAAGTTGAATATCGTATCCAGCTAGTCGGATTCGCCAAGAAACATCGAGATCTTCCATTTCGATTACGAAGTCGGGATCAAACAAACCTACTTCCTGGAAGACTTCAGTTTTGACGACCATCGCCGCACTGCATGCACCAAACAAGTCTGTCCCGGTCACTGACGGCTCACTTCTGCCTTCGAAGACCCCGAGGAATCGACCTCTTTCGAGAGGATAACCCGAGATATCGACTAATGAACCTGCACCATCGACTTTGGACGGATCTGAGTAATCTAACAGCAACGATTGGACAGCTCCGATTTTGGCACGGCTGCATAGAGTCTTGATTGCTTCCGCGAGCCAAGTAGGCGTGGGGATAGTGTCATCATCAAGGAAGGCCAGATACTCTCCACTTGAAGACTTGCTCAACTCATTTCTTGCGGCTGCGACTCCATCATCTACCTCGAACCGTACAACTGTGACTGGAAACTGCGTTCTTATCATCAAATCATGACTAGTTTTTTCAGGTCCAAAGCGTCCAATCAGGACTTCAATGTTTGGGTAGGATCCCTCTGCCAGTGCTTCGAGGCATAGCCTCACTGGTTCGCTGTCGCCGAAACTAAGGATGACCACTGATACAAGACCAGTGGGAGAAGAAGATGGCTTCATGTGCGAAAGGACCCAAGATCACTATTACTGAACGCTGTAGGTGAGCCAATGCGCCGCTGGATAAGCGTGCGCAACACACGAAGGTTCCACAAATAGGACTCGAACAGTGCTACCAGATGCTCTCCTGACTTGGGCTCAAAGGGGCGGATGATCATAGAGGTCAGCATCCGCAACTCGAGCAGGAGCCATCGTAGCAGCATTCCTGCCTCGAAGTTCTTCAGGACGAAGTAGATTCTGCTTTTCTCCATGTGCATGAGCCTGCCAAATGTGCCCAGCACTCTATTCGTCGTAGCCGAACGACTGTGATGGACTATTGCTTTGGGGACATAAACAACTCTGAATCCGGCCCTCTTGGCTCTTGAGCATAGGTCAGTGTCCTCGTAATACAGGGAGAACATGACATCAAAGAGCCCTATTTTGTCTGTCACGCGTTTGCTAATCATCATAGCCGCGCCGATTACATAGTCAACATCGCGCGTCTCGTCGTACTGACCGAGATCGTGCTGCAAATACCCGCGGTTTGTCGTGTAACCTGTGGGGAAAACAACTCCTCCGGCGTGCTCAAGCGTGCCCTCCCGCGCGCCAGCTACGTATACCTTACATCCTAGAATGCCCGCTTGTTCATCGGCTGACGCCACACTTATGAGTTGATCGATACAGTCTGGCTCTATTGTCGCATCGTTGTTGACAAGGAACAAGTATTCGCCCTCAGCAACATTCAATGCGCGATTGTTGCCAAGAGCATAGCCAATGTTGCAGCTATTCTCTATCAGTCGCACGAACGGGTAGGACTCTCTTATGACACCTTGGCTTCCATCTGTGCTACCGTTATCAAAAACGATGACTTCCAGCTTCGGGTACCTGCATGATTGGATTGACCGAAGGCAGGACTCCAATTGGTCTCTCCCATTCCAATTCACCACTATCAGCGACACTAAGGGTACAGTATCTATTGCACCGTCTGCACGTGTCAATTTGTGCCCACTTTCGGCAGCGGCTCGTGTTTCAGGAGCATACAAATATGTCTGCCCTTTAAATGGTCCCGCATCCCCGGAGACGGTTAACGGCACAGCGCGAGAGGATATGCAGATCTATCACCAACCGCCTTATTTCGGGAAGGCTTGCGCGAATGCCATCTAATCAGTCAGGGCTCGTCTCAATCGTGACGACAACCCTAAATGAGGTTGATACAATCGAGACATTGGTCAGGAATGTACATCAGCAAAACTACAGGCCCTTGGAGCTCATAGTAGTGGACGGAGGAAGTCGGGATGGGACGGTGGAGAAGGTGAAGAGGCTGATCGGAGAACTCAACGGCGAATCGTTTTCAATTCGGATATTTAGAGAGAAGGATTTTGGAACGCAGCGAAGTTCAGGGAATGCAAAAAACATTGGAGTCAGAGTATCGAAGGGTTGGAAGGTCTTATTCTTGGACCCAGATATGTCCTTTATGAGCAATGACTCTGTTGACCTGATAAGCCGCAAGCTTGAAGAAGTCCCATTTACAAAAGTGAAAACCGCAATGATTTTGGATACTGATTTGGAAAGGCTTCGAGCAAGAGGCTATCCTCGGTATCATCACTGCGGGTACCGTAGAACCGTTCTTGAGAAAGTTCAATTTGATGCGTCCCTAGGATTTGGAGAGGACCAAGATTTCTGGTTCAGGGTCAAACGCGACCTCGGATTGAACATGGACGAGATTTGCGATGCAATAGTTGCGCGGCACCTGCCGCACACGAAAGCCGAATATCTTCGCCAGAGCAGCTGGTATGCTGGAACTATGACTCAGTTCGCGCACGTGGTCATTGAAAGGAGGGAGTATGAATTCATGGGCGTCTTATGCGACTGGTTGCGTTATTGGTCCTATTGCTTGCTCCCTCCCTTGGCTTTTCTGCTCCCATTCTTCGACTACGCGCGACGGGAGAACAATTTCCCTGTAGGGCTTTCATTCCTGCTTTGGGACAGTATCATTAGGCGGTATGTTTCACTCTATCATTTCTTGCGGACATCCATCAAGACGAATTCGTTGCAGTTCAGTATGAGGTTGCTCTTGGCATGTGCGCACATTCGACTCAGCGCAATCTCAGGCTACAAGTTGCTCCAATCTTTGGCGGTTACCTCGCAGTGAAGATCGTTCAAGTAGTTCATGGATTTCCCCCTAAGCAGACTAGCAGCATAGAGAACTATACATTCGCGCTATGCAAAGAGTTGTCGCGAAATCAAGATGTAACAGTCTACGCACGTGACTCGGACTTCACCTCTCCTGACTGCGCTGAAAGCGAGGAGACTGTTCAGGGCATTCGGGTGCGTAGGATTAACAATAGGCTAGAGTTTCCACATTATTACGACTATGATAACAAGGTCATTACGAATAGCTTTCAGAAATTCCTGAGTGAAGAAAAGCCAGATCTAGTTCATATTCAGCACATGATGGGCCTCTCGGCATCAATGGTTCGCGCCGCTAGGGATTTTGGCGTTCCTGTAACCATGACGTTGCATGACTATTGGTTGCTGTGCAGGAGAATGTCACTTCTCCGTCCAAACTTTGAAGTGTGTTCTGGCCCGGGGGCCAAGAAGTGCCAAGACTGCAGGTTCAGGGAATTAGATCGATTCATCCTTCCCTATCTAGGAAGAGCTGCGCTTCAGGGCATTCCTGATAGACTGTTTGACGACATTGCGCAGAAGGGAGCATTGCGACGATTCGATGGGTCCGACTCATGGGCTGACCGAAATTTGGCAGCGCACGTGTCTAGGACCGAGTATTTGCGGATGATGATGGATCGGATTAACCGGTTCATTTCACCATCAGAATTCGTAAGAGAATTATTCAGTAAGAAAGGCGTTCCCAGCAGTAAGATCATTTGTGTGCCACACGGGCTTCCCGTCTCGAGCGCTGGAAGTGTGGCTAAGAAGTCATCGGAGGTTCTTCGTTTCGGGTATATGGGTACCGTCAACTGGCACAAGGGCGTCCACGTTTTGGTTCAGGCTTTCAACGAGTTGCGCGGCGAACGAGCTGAGCTGAGGGTTTGTGGAGCCGCCCCTTCAGCTACTTACCTAGGGTATCTAAGGTCGATTAACCGCAACGAGAAGACTAGGTTTCTCGGGACTTACCAGGATGCAAGTTCAGCCTTGAGCGAGATTGATGTTCTGGTTATCCCATCGATCTATTATGAGAGTTTCTCATTGGCTATGCGCGAGGCCTTCTTGACACAGACCCCTGTCATCGCCTCAAGAATCGGCGCCTTACCAGAAGGAATAGACGACGGAAGGAATGGGCTGTTGTTCGAAGCTGGAAATGCTCGGGATCTCTTGTCGAAGATCAAATTCCTTCTAGCAAATCCGCGCGTGGCTCATGAGATGAGCGAGAGAGTGCCACCAGTCAAAACAATGCAGGAGCATGCCGAAGAGATTGAAGCCATTTACAAAGCGCTTTGACCAGATTCGGAACTCCTCGGAGAAGACGGATTCCCGTTGCTACGCTGTATCGTCATGTAAGATTCGAGGTCCTTTTGTAATAGATTGGACTTATCCACCAACTCAGGCCGAGTAAGTTTTGCATAAGCGTCAAGAATTGCGAAAATCGCTTCGCGCTTGAATTGATTAGTCAATGCAGATAATAGTTCTCTTAATTGTCTTCGAGCATTGTTACGATCAGATCCTGAATCAGAACCAGCCATTGCGCAACCTCCTAATGATTACTTGCACTAGTGATACGACTTACGACATGACTTCGAGCTGTCGAAACCATCATTGGAGAAAGTGGTCTGACAGAGGAGTTTGAGAACCAATCTCTCTTTGGTGATTCAGAAGAAGCTGAAGCTGCTTACAAAACACTTTGACCGGGGTTTGATTTATCCTGTCAATCCGAGGTGGAGCGTGCCTAGGAATAGTTGGATATTCTGAGTATATAGTTGAAAATACTCAAATTCTTTATCTAGACTGGGGGTGGTCGCAGCACAGGGAGGGAGAGCCAATGTCAGTATCTATATTCAATAGGTTTTCCAGGTTTCTGGCAGTAGCTCTCAGACCGAGACTCGTTAACACAGCAGTGTTCGCTTTACTGTTTACAATCTCCTCGTTCGTCTACGATTCGGGACTAAGACGTATAGGATTCCCGTTCCCCTTCTTTAGTGCAATTCCTCATTCATGCCCCCTCCTTAGTCCAGGATGCACTCCATACACACCGCTCGTGGGACTAGTGAGTTACTCAAATCTGATATTGGATATCGTCGTGTGTTATGTGGTTGGTTCACTCTTGATATCAGCCGTAACCTTGCGCCGAGAGTGGTTCTCTAGTTGATTGGTCCAAGTTGGCCACACTATGGTTTCATGCGAGGCGCAAGGGCACTATTGCTTTTGACCCTCTCTTGCAGCGCTCTCGTTTTTTTCAGTGGTGTGCTCGTTTCGTCCGAACCTCAAGATCCGTACAGTGGCGCTGTTCCTCGCAAACCACCCCAGGCAAGCAATAATTCGTCGACCAGCTTACCATCAGTGCAGTCCACACCACATTTCCAGAACGGCACTTGGAACAGAAATTATGCTCTCCCCCAAACGCCATCGAATCACTGGTGGTTGATTAATTACTGGAATGCATGGAGCTATTACGGTTCCTTCGTGGCCGTGCCCAATTCTATAACGGGCCTTTCTTCCGGTGATGACGTACTCATTTTGCCGTTGAACTTGGCGTATGGCGCCAGTACAAATTTGGAGTGGTTTCAATTTGACATAGACTTCAATGGCGGCGCGAACGGGTGGCCCAACAATATCTGGTGGGGAATATGGAACGTTGATGCTCCTTCTGGCTGTTCTGTGAGCCTCCCCAACTCAAATTATCATCCGAACACGATTGGCTTGACGTACACGATTGGCCATGCGTACCATTACCAAGGCTCCATTGTGGGTGCAAACTTCCGTTTCCAAATATGGGATGACTCTGCTGGAACGAACTGGTACAGGGATTTCACAGTTCCAAGCACCTCACAGGTCAGCGACAGCTACTGTTTTTCGCCCGCCAGCGCCGTAGAAGGGTACACCTCACCTGCTAGTGTGAGCAATGTTCCCTATTACCAATTCACCATAGGATACGGCATGACTTCATTCAATTTTGGCCCATTCGGATCCGGACTGCCTACAGGACTATCGACCGATCAGAGGAACCTGGGCGGTTCACCAAGCCTTTGGCATTATGAGATGACAGGAGGAATACCAGTCACCTTCAATACGAACCCTACCAGCTTTCTCGGTTCCCCTGGATCAATCACTTTCAGCACAAGTACAAGTAGCGATACTTACACGAATGGACAGAGCGGCAAATATTCCAGCGGCACCTACACAGCTACTGCTAATGTGCCTCCTGGCTACACTTTCTCAAGCTGGAGTACGACGGGAGGGCTATCTCTTTCCAGTTCCACAACCAATCCAGCGACCATTACGCTCAGTGGCCCTGGAACCATCATCGCCAGCTTTACAACGGGCGAACCTGTATCTTCGTTGAGTTCGGTTTTGCTGAACGCCCCCGCTAATACCGTGTACTTTATTTTTCCTGATTCGAATTCGGCACACCCTAAGCCTCCTACTGTGGGTTACGCGCAGGTGACGGATTGGACTGCGTTGGGATTCGTTTACGGCGCCATGACTAATATGCCTCAGATAACCGCCCTGGACACGAATTCGACGTATGTGGACACGGGGACGGGTGCGCCTAAGATTCGGGATTCCGTGATCGTATTGTTTGGTAGTCGGTTGGTTAATTCTCTCGTGTACTATTATGAGGTGAATGGGATTTCGCCTTTGTATTGGGCTATGACGGGTTCTTGGTCGACTGGGACGGAGTACTATTACAATCGTACGGGGCAGGTGGCTGCTACAATGTCGATTCCAGTCATTGCGAGCTTGGCGCAGGATCTGCCTTTGGTTGAGGTGT
>Ga0315279_10008575_pt1 | contig 12357 bp, 10 predicted proteins | sample YL17G06_20_MG_FD_203694 | JGI IMG/M metagenome (GOLD analysis project Ga0315279, IMG submission 203694) | Sediment microbial communities from Yellowstone Lake, YNP, Wyoming, USA - YL17G06_20 | ecosystem: Environmental > Aquatic > Freshwater > Lake > Sediment | place: USA: Wyoming | collected... | reverse complement strand
TATCATAGGGACTACAGTTGTGGCTACAAAGGCTAAGGGCAGTAGCGAGATCTTGCCAATAATAGCAGAGAAAATGTGCAGGAGTGGAAAATAGCTGTATGAAACTCTCTGAGTATACCCTGCTTGACCTAGTTCAAAATGGTCGCTTTCGTAAATCACACTAGCAGTGTGCAAATCATTAATCGAATCTGATCCAAAACTGAACCCCCAAATAGGTTGGGCAAAAACAAAGATCGCATGTTGCGAAACAAAAAGAAGCAACAGCGAAATCAACACAATTCTCTTTTCGAAATCAAAGTAACAGATTGCGATGGCCGGAACAAAAGATAGTACAGTCCAAATAGCTATGAGTGGTGTCCTTATGTAAAAATAGATTCCGATCAAAATAGTCACTTGAGTAACTATTAGAGCTTTTGCAATTAACCTCTGTCTCTTTGATTTGATTGGGGAACACCTCATGGAAATCGGCCACCCTATTGCTTGCGAAGAGATTCCTGTACTACTATGGGTCGCCATTTTCGGGTCAATGCAACATAAGCCCAGCTGAGCATGCCGAAAAATGTTCCAAAGAATCTGACAATACAATCGAGCGTCAAAACAAAAAAGATTCCGGGTAGAAACTTTCTGATGGACCGCATTATATTCCCTGAATAAACTAGTATTGAAACCAATCCTATCGTTGCCAAAAGTATGGGAATACAATAGGGGATAATTCCTAGTATCACCAAGATAAGAAAAGGAATAGAAAAAAGATTCGCAATAATGAAAAACATGCTAGTGCCTATAGTAGAAACTGGGCACGTGAGTGCCATCTTTACCATGTGTTTCTTAAGCAACGTAGGTACGCCGATAACGCTCTTCTTGAAGAGCTTCTCTATTCTATCTGATAGACTTGACATTTTCCGTTCGTGGAATACTGTTATTTGTGGATCGAACAATATATTCTTTACATTTCCTCTAAAGTACAGCCTTGCCATTAGTTCACTTTCGTCGAAATGGCTCAATGTTGGATCAAACCCATTGAAAGCGACTGCAACATCTTTTAATATGGCGAGGTTTACTGTTTTCATCTTAGAGGCTGCTTTTATTCCTGTGTATCTTTTCAGTCTTCTCCAGGAGCTTATTCCAGTATGTGTACTATCTTGGGGAATCAAAACATCCAATCCCCCGGCAATTGCCAGATCTCGATTCGTATTGAAAAGCTGAACTATTTCTCTCAGCCAATTGTCCGTTGGATAAGCGTCTCCATCTGTAAAAACGAGGATCTTTCCTTGAGCCTTACTGATACCTAGGTTTCTTGCGTACCCCATTGTGCCCACGTTTTCATAGTAGAGTTTTACCAGAGGAGATCCTTGCGCCTGTGAGTACTTCTCAATCGATTCTCTAGTTCCATCAACACTATGACCGTCAACGAATACAATCTCGTACCTGTTCTTGGGGTAGTTTTGATTCAATAAACCAGTTATACATCTTTGAATAGTGTATGCATTGTTTTTAGTTATCACTATGACCGAAACATCCGTGTTTTTTGTTTCATCGTCATTCATTGTAGGTCTGGACCCCCACTTTCGCTCGTAGATACGTATTGTTGATACAAATGGGACGGCTTTTCAGAAGCTCTTTGCAAGACGCGCGCTAGGGTAGCCTACACGCAATGTCCCTGATAAGTTCTGCATTTAGAGTAGACAAACGCTGCACCTTCATCATATTGGCTTTCAACTCCTTTCTGACGGTTTCCTGATTATTCCACAAACGATCAATCTGGGAGATCAGTCTGTCAACAGAGAGCTCCTCCGTTCTGCAAACATATTGTTGTTGACTAAACATTTCCATTATTCCCAGAAATTTTGGATTATGTGCTATTGCTATCGTTGGGACATTAGAAGACAGTGCAAGTATGCATGAGTGCCCTCGGGATCCAATAAACACATTACATCTGCTTATAATCTCCTTCAATACAATAGGGCTATAGTCGCCCTTGATCAGTATGACCTTTTGCTTTTCCTTGACAAATCCAAATATTTCTTTGGATATGACTCTATCGTCACCTCCATGTCCTTTCCATGTAGAGAATGGAATCAGAATAACCTTTATTCGGTATTTATTGACAATAGAATCTATTATTTCAGCAAAAAGCTCTGCGAATTTTCTCGCCCCATTCTCATAATGGTACGTGGCGGTTTCAGAGCTAACACAAATACCTACCACAGGATCTTGTGTGTCAATGTTTTCACTCTTCAAAACTGTACTAACATCCTCAGTAGGTAGTTTCGGCAGCAAAAAAGCCGGGTCAGCCGTCAGAAAAACTGGTGGATTCGTAACGCCGATTTTTGCCAAATAGCGGAACGAGTTTTCTTCTCTGACCGTGATTAGGCTCATTTTGTTGAGCAATCTCTTAATCAGAGGTTCGGTGGGTCCGATTGGACCTATTGTCTGAGCATAGATAACTACAGGTTTTCTCAGAAGCATGAACAATAGATAGTGGTACGCGTGGCCCAATATCGCCAGTACAGTTCTCTTCAGACCAAAGACAATTCCATGACTTCTAAACGGAATGCATAGGGTGTCCCCTGCAAGATCTAGAATGATATCTGAATTATAATAAGTTGACAGCTTGCCACGTTCGACTAAATAGCTGGTTTTAGAAAGCTTAGAAACTAGTCGCCACAGTAAGCTTTTGATTAACAAGATAACCGCACTTGATTTCGAAGATACAACCATATCAATTACTTTGATGTTAAAGGGGGCGTAGATTTTCTTATCTATTTCAGGATCATAAGACTCTATCGTAAACTCTGAATTCGGAAAAAACCCCCTAATAGTACGGGTAGTTGAAAGAACGATCGCTGCCCATCCTTTGTTTAGAGACGTGTAGTTGTGTGCGATGTGAAATCTTATTGCTCTATCAGCTAATGCTTTCACACGATATTCTCCTCAAAGTCTGTAGGACAAACGTTCGAGGTAATATAGGGCAGTTCCCCATAGTCTTAAACACGGAAAAGGTGTACATCCGATTGCATTGCGGATGACCCTATTCTGTGAGATAAAGGCATCAAAAAGCTGCAATAAGCCTATAATATACAGAAAGGGATTCGCCGAGTTCTTAATTTTGCCGCAGTCTGGTGTTCGAACGCCGAATGAATCCAAGAGAGCCATACGCGCTCTCAATCCTAATTTCTTCCATCTCAATGCACCAGATTGAGACGTCACAACCAGTTCCATGTCTATTCTTCCTAGTGTAATCACACTCTCTAGTTTTGCCTTTGAAAGCAGCTCGTCACCAATTCTGCTTCGCGATATCACAATTGACGTGCCTTCTTTGTCTTTTTTCATTATATCTTTCAGCCATGCATCCCCAAATGATAAGTCGGCTAACTCATTCGCGAGATCACAACAGCTTAGACATCTCAGAGGAGTGAAGAAAAATGGCGCGAATAGCGGTCTCCAATAATCAAAATACTTCATCATCAACTGATGCCCGTTTGAAAGTACGATCGACAACTGGCCTGGCCAGCCATTTCCTCTATAGTTTAGTTGCCTTACGTCTTGTTTCCCAATTCCAAGTTTTTCAAGCAGAATTTCAGTTCCGCAGAAGCTCACAGTGTGCGAGCAGAAGAGCCCCATGTGTAGGATAATTCTTTCCTTTAGTTTGGTGTTAAGAATTTCAGCTTTTCTAATTCCTTGAATGTGACAAGGCAATCCTACAACTGCGAACCTGCCCTTTTGCCTAAGGATATCTCTAATTACTACGTTTGCAGGAACTGGACAGTATTTGGATTTTGAGGCTGAAACAATTTCTTCTCTAGTTCTTGCTATGAATGGTTCCGGCTCCAAAGGTCTTTTTGCATTCATTCTTGTTGTTGCCACACCATCAATAATGCCCTTTTCCAATGCGAAAACTAGCAATTGGGTAACTAGTCCACCAGATGTTGAATTATGCCTTATTTCCTCGTCATTAGAGTATCCGATATAGCAACTGTCGTAGTTACCTATCATAATATTATTTGATTTTCGATCAGGATTTTCCGGATTTAGTTGTCCGAAATTGACAGAATTACCAGGACAAACTTGATGGCAGATTCCACAAAGATTGCATTTTTCTTCATCGATCTTTGAAACATATGTTCCTCTTGTTCTGTCAGTCACTAATCTCACTGCTGATTGTGGACATAAACCTACGCATGTCCCACATCCCATGCAAAGGGCAGAATCGACGACTTCGCATCTAGTCTGATTCCTATGTTTCGTCTTGACTCTACTTGATGGATCTTCCAAGGCATCGCTTCCTTGTCGTGCGGCAACAGCTTGTGTCCTCATTAGCGCACGTGCTATCCTGAGGAAGGCGTAGCAGGAGGATATGATAGTTCTCGATCAACTCCTTTAACCTTATAGTAACCTTCCTCGGGATAGCCCATCGTGTTGTAATAACTCTATCCGCTACTCTTCATTCCTTCATTTTGCTTCTAGACCATGTCCAGAGTTTTGATAACTGAAAGCCGTTTGGCAGCATGATCGATATGCCCGATCCATTCTTTACATGATATGCGCTTGCATAAGAAGCTTAGTAATTACGCACACACATTCATACAAGTTCCAAATCCAGTGCAGAACTGTGAATCGACGATTTGCAAAGCTTGTCTGCCAAGCCTACCGAGCGTGTCTTTAATCGCGCCTCCTTCTTGTTTCGCGTTAGAGGCTAGTTCATGCAGCACGTGTTGCACGTCATCCTGCATAGATCTCTTCTAATCGACGAACCACTTCATCCCAATCAAGAATCTTTGTTCCTAACCATTTCTTCACAGCTTTTCTATGGGGTGTGTCATCAAAGACAGTTTTGATGACATTCGCCAACTCGCGAAGTCTGATAGGAAGCCCTAAACCAAAACATGACTGATTGTCAATCCACTCACTTAATGCCGAAGTGTCAGTCACTATGCATGGCGTTCCAGCAACAAGCGCCTCTGCAACAGCTATAGAATATGCCTCATGCGTGGACAACAAAGCAAATACGTCATTGTCAAAATACTTTTGCAAGAGCTCACGTCTTGGTAGGTCCTTAGAGAACCGAACTCGGTTAAGCACTCCTAGTTGCTTCGCCCGATTTTCAAGTGATTTTCTCATAGGGCCTTTGCCGACAATCTCCAAGACAACCGTATCGTCTAATCTAGGCAGAACCTCCACAAGATATTGTGCACCCTTGTAGCTTTCTAACCTACCTACGTAGAGGATGGACTTGAACTCGCGTTCATGTCGTTTCAAGCCATCGAACTCGCTAAGATTCACACCGTTAGGAATTACGGAAATCTTTTCTTCTTGAAACTTGAACTGCTTGCACAGTAACGATTTTTCGAATTCAGAAACCGCCACAATGTTGTCGGCCTTTTCGAGGATTCTCTTTCCAAAAGGCTTAAACAATCTGAATAAAGCGTCTCGAAAGGCAGTATGCCCCGCGCCATGAAAGTGTGTTGTAACAACCAGCTTTCCATATTTTGCCAGCCGCGAAAAATGCACGGGGAAGCCAGCGTAGCAATGTCCATGAACAATGTCGAATTCGGCTTTCCTCATCCTCAAGATCATTTCAAGTGAGAAGAAATAGGCTCCATTTGGAGCATAACGCCTAAAGCGTTCCACTTTCACGCCTTTCGTCAACTCGTGCCGAGGCAAAAGCCCCTCGCTATCAGTAGCAAAGACGGTGACATCATGTCTTTCAGCGAGACGTTCTGATATGTTTCGGATATGTTCTGCGACCCCGCCCTTTCCAATTTCATAGGATCCGGGAATAACTTGGAGAACTCGCATATCTCAACACCCGTGAAGTGTCACCTGGTCGGCAACGCGCTCGCCCCACTTAGCTCAGAAGCAACAATCATCGACTTGCCACTCTTACCAGGTGGGATATTATCAACAACCTTTGCCCGAAGTGTCATCTTGGCTTCGTCCAAGTGAAGCGTCCGGTTAATATGTGCTACCAAACTGGTTTCCATGGCGCGCTTGTCTATGGCGGCATTGCTAGTCTCTACGAGAATCTCCAAGAGGTTCAGCTCCTTCTGCACGATGCGAAACTGCTCAATGCTTTCGTACTGGTCAAACATATTCACGGCCACAGTAAGCGTTCTTGGCGACAGTATTCGCCCATCTGGCAGGACAACAAGCGAATCCGTTCGCCCTTCAACGGTCTTCATTAGTGGAAGTCTTCTACCACATGAACACTCATCATCAGAGGGCACTCCGACATCGCCAACCTCGTATCTAATAAACGGCATTGCATAGTTGAACAGGCTAGTTTGAATGATTTCTCCCCTTTCCCCAGCAGACACTTCGTTTCCATCTTTGTCCACGAATTGGGTAATTACGCTATCTACGTCCATATGATAATTCTTCCGCTCTGAGCATTGCCAAGCAGTTCTGTTAAATTCAACACAACCGTACTGATCATAATATGGGGCATCGAAAACTTTTTCAATGTACTCACGCGAGGAACCATCTACGACTTCTGCGTTGCCGAAAACTATCCTTGGCCGTATCGCCTTTTGCCCAGTTGTCTGGATTTGTTTTGCTAACAAAAGGATGGAACTCGAGTAACCGTCCAATACATCTGGTTTCAAACTCCTAATCTTGGAGGCCTGTGTACTCACATAATCAAACACTGATATGCATGTTTGCGCATAAATGCCTAAGACCGTTTGAAGCTTTGTTGTACTGCCGAAGTGTCGAGGCCCAGCTATTACAACCCACTTGTCCCGAGGCTTTTGGCCGCAACATATATTTGCACGCATATAGACTGCCTTCCGCCAATCATCCTCGGCTTCTGAAATGAACAATTTCAGCGGTCTTCCCGTGGAGCCACTTGTGGTCAATGGCTTTAGATTCGCGACAGAGACTCTTTGGGAAACCACGTCTTCGGATTCCAGCCGCCTAAACTCGTTCCTCGTCACAATTGGTATCTTGGCTAAATCGCCAAGTCTTTTGATATCAGATGGATTGATGCCGGCTTCTTTGAACCATCTGTGGTAGAAGGAAACAGAAGCATAAGCATGATTCACGATGTTGCGAAGACGCTTCTCCTGATAACGCACAAGCTTGCTTTTGTCCCATCTCAACCTGCGCATCGAATCCGCTAATTGATAGAGTAGTCTTGAAAGATTAGTCATTGTGCATTCCTCGCGCGCGCTCTTCTTTGAAAAACCTTTCTACCTTCTATCGATCTTCTTCCAAAAAACACCCTTTTTGAAAGAAGAGAAAAGCCCTAAGAGTAGATACACTTGATGCAACACAAAGCCGGACAAGAAACTAGCTAGGCGTCTGCTTATCATGAAAGAGAGGGCAACAGACACGAGAGACATCATCAATAATGCCCAGAGCACTATACTCTGGGAAAGAATAACAAAGATTATCAGAGACGCCGAGCCGATAACAATCAACGTAGGGCATATTACAAACATTGCAAACTTTAAAGGGAAAATAACTGATCCGAATTCACCATACTTCTTATTGAATAGAATATCGGTATTATGAATCAAAACTTGGATCAACCGCTTAGCTCGGCGAACCTTCTGCAGCCTATGTTGGCTCAAGCTTTCTGGCACAGGTTCATAAACATCCGCGTAGGGAACATAAACAAATCTGTATCCACCTTTTATGATGCTTATCGAAAGGTTTCCATCCGTACTTCCATAGTCAGTCGGAATTAAGCTGGTAAGCACGGATCGCCTAAAAACGGTCAACACCCCACTTCCAGGAAAAGCAGAATGACGAAAGCTCTCCACTAACATCGACCTGTTTGAGAAGTTGCGATAGCCTTCTTCCAGTTGAGTTACCCTGTTGCTTTCATTGAAGGAAGGTGAGATATTTCCGGTGACGCCGCCGACTTTGTTCATTCCTTCAAGTACGCTAATCACGTTTCTTAAAGCGCTTTTTTCGAATGCTACATCTGAATCTGTAAGACATACAATATCGTTTGAGGCAGCTTCTATCGCTACATTTAGAGAAGCGTTCAAGCCTATGCGCTGTCGATTTTTCAGAACTCGCCCATTGAGCCCATGCTCCAAAAACGCGCTCTCTGCGATTTCAGCGGTTTCATCCTTCGAGGCGTCATCAACCACAAGTATTTCCATTCTGTCAAGAGGATATTCCAAGCTAGCCATGTTTGCCAGTTTTCTTCGAATCACTTTTGCTTCTTCGTAAGTAGGTATGATTACTGAGACATTCGGCACAGAAGCCGTTTTGGCTTCAAGGGTCCTTTGAAGATCACCCAAGTACTTATCTACCTTGTTTTTGGCACCGTAGATCAAGACATAATATAAGGAATAGATTGAGAGAACTATAGAAAGTGGGATCAGAGCGATTATCAAGAAGAACAAGAATTCTCACAAGCATCGAGCTTTTCTTAGTCTTTTTTATCACTACTAGAATAGTGAGCTGACATTGCTTCATTTATTCGAAGTACTTCTTCTAGAAGTCTTGGATTGATCTTTTTCTCCTTAGCGAAGTTTATGAAGGCTCTAAGATCTTTAGGCAAACAACTTCCTTCAAAGGGACGACCGCCGTAAACACCGTACTCTCCAATCCTCGGATCTGACGCAACTGCTCTGCTGACAACGTCAGGATTGAGCCCCAGGTCTTTGCAGATGAGAAAGATTTCGTTAAAGAAAGATATTTTGCTTCCGAGAAAAAGATTCGAAACATATTTTGCCATTTCGGCATGATCCATATCCATTCGAAAGATTGGAGCATCGAACCGTTTGTACAGTTCTTCCAGCACATCACCTGACCGCTTGTCAAGTTCTCCTATCACGATTCTACTCGGATTCAAGAAATCTTGCAGAGAAGACTTCTGGCGCAAGAACTCCGGATTCATGCACACCCCAAAACCTGTTCCAGCCTTCTTCTTAGAATACTGCTCCAGCAGAGGCACGATCTTGCAGCGCGTAGTTGAAGGAAGAACAGTACTTCTTACTGCAACTAGATGATAATTTTCAGATTCTTTCAATCCATTACCTATTTCCACAGAAGCCGCTCTCAAAAAGCTGAAATCCATCACTCCGTCAACTGTTGGCGTTGGAACACAAACAAAAACCACATCTGAATCATTAACTGCAGACTCTATCTTATCTCTTACTCCGTAGCCTTTTTCTTTCAAGGCCCCTAGTTTCTCTTTGTCAATATCAAAGAATATGACTTCAAAGCCCTTAGTAGAGAAACCGATGCCTGTGGCTTGCCCTGTGACGCCTGCGCCTATTATTGATATTCTCATTTTTCCTACCCTGCAGACATTGACCTAGACGGCAACTCCGTAGCTTAATTCGCTTGTTCCTAATGCCGCAATATAGCGCTTAGAAGCAAGAGTACGCGCATATTTTGCTGATGTTGTTACACGCTATAAAACGTTCAACTACCAAGTCTTTCTTTGAGAAGCTCAAAGGTTTTGCGTGCGTGCTGTTCCTTGGATACGCCCACAACAACACCTTTCAAGTTTGGTCGGGTTCTGATATAATCTATCGCTTCCGGAGGCTTAAGGTATCCAGCGGCCAGTATGCTCATAGCTGTTACGTTTGATTCTGGAATAGTACTCAGAGCTTTCTCACATTCTATCTTTGAAGGGTTCATCTGAAAGCCTACTCTGTTGAAAGCGGTGACAATAGCTACTTTCCGGAAATCGATATCCCATTCTTTGAATTTTCTTACAAGATACGCGAAATTCCGTGTTTCAAATCCAGGTTGTATCTTGAGCTTCCACATAAAGTCTATGTATGACCTGAAAAACCAGTCAAGATTCAGAGCAAGCCCAACTTCCGTTATTATCTCATGAAGCATCACGGAATCCAGATTTGCTTTACTACGTGTTACTGATCTAATTCTTGAAATCTCGTAAAGCATGTATGCCTTCATTAGAGAAATGGGATCTGTCCGCACAACTCCTTTCAAACCAGTGACGATTGCTTTCACGTTCATTGTAGCTATTACCTGTTTTCCAATCTTCTTGGCCAACCCAGTAATTCCACCTGCTTGAGTGGCAAGTCTAACATATTCATATGCATAAGGTACTATAGCGTGTAGGCTAAGATTCTTGATTTCTTTTTTGCATACCTCTTGCAGTATCGAAAGCGTAGTTTCGCTAACCGAAAACATGAAACCATCGGCCCCGTTTTCGAGCGCAGTCATAACCAACTTAGCTGCATATTCAGCATTATCTACCGCATTTCCTCTGGCCCTACTTCTTTCTTGCGAGAGATGACTTATCCCGTGAAACGGGTTGTCGCCAACCAAAAGCCTCATTGATCTCTTGTCACTCATTTATTACCACGCACCATTTCTAGTTACTTTCATACGCTTCATTCTTAACCTGTTCAATTATTCTGTCAACTCTTGAAGCACTGTAGAAGTTGGGCTCCATATTGATGCCGTCTAGAATCGACTTAATGAAGCATTCATCCTCTCGGAAATACTCTGGCGCTCCCAGAAGAAAACCGACGTTATCATCAAGATCATGCCTATACCACTTGTGCGGCTTCTTATCATGTAGCTCTAGTTCTACGTTGTCATCATTCACACTCATAATGCCATCTGTCCCTTGAATAAGAAATCCAAATTCAGGCATTCGATATTCCTTCCTGCACCAAGTTATATCGAATTTCCCTTTCAAATCGTTAGGTCCTCTTACTCGAAAACGTGCGGAATCTTCTGCCCCCAGGTCACTTACCGCTTCTAACTTGGCGCTCTCAACCTGCAGATCACCAAAAAACCAGAGAGCCAAGTCCAAAACATGAGAACCAAGATCACCTAGAACGCCTCCTCTGGACATTGAGGCTCTTGAACCTCTACTTGTTTCTGAAAGATCTGAAGAGTAGGCATACGCACTAAAAGCAACTACATCTCCCAAGATACTCCCGTTCAAGAGTTCCTTAGCCTTCTTGAATGTAACTGCGAATCTTTTCATATACCCAACCATGTTAGCGCCGCCAGACGCTTGAGCTAGCGCATACAGCTTCCGGGCTCCATCATAGTTAGATGAGAGGGTCTTCTCAACAAACACGTTTCGGGCTATCTGCATTGAGTATATCGCCTTTACAATTGGGAAATGAGAAGGAATCGGTGTCGTTATGTAAACCGCATCCAGGTTTAGGTCGTAGAGATCTTCAAGATTGTCATTCACTTGGACTCTTCTGAAGAATGATTTAAACACTCTGCGAGTCATACCGCTCTTGTCACACAATGCAACAAGCTCTACATTCGGTAGAACACTCAACAAGCTACTATGCAACAACCCCATCTTACCCAGGCCAATCACTGCGACTTTCAAAATTCCTCTACTGGATTTGCTCATTTCGCTCAACGCCTCTCTTAGATGTGACTCCTTGAAGTCAAAGTCAGTGATTATAGCCGGAAACTTTACGCGCCGATAATCAGTATCCTCAATATGCCTTCGCAGCGCGCGCTAGACAGCTCGCACATCAATACCATAATCGCCCGCGGTATTTATGAAAAAGCCATATCAATTGGAACTTTTGAAATGACTTTCCTTAGTTTACCAGAAGAGTCAGCTTTTATCTTCTCGACTATTTTGAAAATCACTTCCATGTCTTCACCAAAAAACTGTTTGATTCTTGCTCTCGCTGCTGCTAGCTTGTCTTCATGTATATTGTAGCCCTCTTTTACAATGATCTCGAACACTATTCTGTATCTGCTCTCTTGTATTATTCTGAATTGCTTGATCCACATAACATCTTCGAATGGATATGGAAAGAAGATGGTTGGAGGGACTATTTTTCCACTGGTTGTGACGAGGAAATCGCCAACTCTACCTTCAATAATCTTGATAAGAGGTAAACCTATCCCACACTGACATTGATCATCAGATAGAACGCCTATGTCGCCGATTTTATACCGAATAAGAGGAAAGGCCTTGTTCACTAGGCCAGTACATATTATTCCTCCTTTTTCGCCGTGACTGACAACCTCACCATTTCTGGCAACCTCAAGCAACACGCTCTCAACGTTGACGTGATAGCCTGAATGCTCATGACACTCCCACCCCATGAGACCAAACTCGACACTCACATACAAGTCGAATACGTCTGCTAGAAAAACCGAACTTATCGATTGCCTTGCGTTCTTGTCCAGAAGCTCCGCGCCCGTAAAAACCAAACGCAGGTTTATATTCTTCCCATTCTCTCTGCAGAAATCGGCCAAAACCTCGGCACATGAAGCATAGCCTCGAAGAACGTCTGGCCTATACTTTTCGATTATAGATACTTGTCTTTTTGTATTATCGAAAATTGAGATATACTTTGTTTGGAGTATCCCAAAGCGTTCGTATAGGTGTTGCCTATTCGGAAAATTCTCTGGATCTGCAATCCG
>Ga0315279_10008574_pt1 | contig 12357 bp, 13 predicted proteins | sample YL17G06_20_MG_FD_203694 | JGI IMG/M metagenome (GOLD analysis project Ga0315279, IMG submission 203694) | Sediment microbial communities from Yellowstone Lake, YNP, Wyoming, USA - YL17G06_20 | ecosystem: Environmental > Aquatic > Freshwater > Lake > Sediment | place: USA: Wyoming | collected... | reverse complement strand
AACATGACACCTGATTGCTTCTTTAAGATTTTTCTTTGTTTCTTCTAAGGTTTTTCCCCACGTATGACAGCCGGGAAGAGAAGGAACGAAGCCATGGAAAGTTTTTTTCTCGTCTGGTTCAATAATAGTTCTAAAAGTATAAATACGCATATTGATGATTGATTGATTAATTAATCTAACTTTACTCTATCACCAAGGACGATAAGCGTCAAATGGAGTTCAAACCAAACACATAAAATATTTTATATGCTCGGCTTGGACTTACAAAAGTCTAAGAAAGTTCTTTGAAAACAAAAAACAGCGTAAGCTGTTTAATAAAAGAAAGAATGAACGCCCTATTGAAAATTGAGATTAGAATTTCTGGTAAATATCCTTTCGATGACCAACTAAGAGAAGTTTTATTGTATCAGTGTTAACAAATTGAAAAATTACTCGCCAGTCGCGAGTAATTCTGAAAGAATAAAGTCCCGAGAGAGAACCAGAAAGAGTTTTTGTATGAAGAGAGGGATGAAAAGGATTTTTCTGAAGAGTAAGAATTAAATTCGCAAATTTCTTTTGTTGATGAAAAGGCAATTTGCGGGCAGACTTTAAGAATGATTTTCCATAAACAACCGTTGTCATACAGCTTTACTTAGACGATTCAAGAAGGATTTTTTATCCTCAAAAATATATTCTGCTTTTTCTTCAAAAGCTCGGAGTACTTTTTTTACAAATTTGGAGCGGTATTTTCCTTCTCTGTCTTTTTTGACGCAACCAATAACAAAAGAGCGTAAGAGATTAATTTCTCTTTGTAAGTCAGTAATATTTACTTTTCTGTGATTAATCATTTGAGCCATATTTCTAATCTTAGTTTACCATTGTTAATCAATAGTGTCAAATGGAGTTCAGGCCGGCGTGCCCAAAGAAATTAGACGCGGCGGCTTGGACTTACAAAAGTCTAAGAAAGTTCCTTGAAAAGTTTTTTTGGAAACAAAAATCGCCAAATTTATTGGCGATGGAAAGATGATAAGATTAATGAATTTTCACTACCTGGCACAGGTCTTTAAATAATTACTAAGCAACTCTTTGAGCGAAGGATTAATATCAAGTTTCGGAAGATATTTTTTGAGATCAGTTTTAGTCAATCCTAAAAGATCGCCAAAGCGAAGTTTGCGATTGAGATACCAGATTTTGACTTTCGGATTACTTAAATCCATTTTTTTAACATCATAATCCCAAATAATTTTGCTTTTTTGCCTATTCATATATTTATTTTACCACAAAATAGGCGTTAAATCAACGGAGTTCAAACCCGTGCGCCCGACTTCTAGATTCTAATTTCTAATTTCTAGATTCTGGGCGTAAGGGCTTGGGCTCCACCGAGCACATAAAGCGTTATGTGCTTCGGAAATATTGGACCATGCCCCGAACTCGGACAAGTTCGGGGGTTAGCCCCGGGTCGGAGGATTTCGGGGTAGGGTCCCATAAAGGAAACCAAGGAAAAGTCGGCCGGCCGTAGCAGGTTAGACGGCGAACCCCAGTTGAATAGTCGCTAATACGAATTCAACGGGGCAAGAAAAATAATTAACAAATAATAATTAATTATTTCGCGAATACGCACGAATTAAGACACAAATTTCACAAATATTAGTGAGATTTGTGAAAAATTAGTGAAAATTCGCGATTGCAAAAATGAATAAGAAAATATTAATTAGTTTATCAGTTATTGCTGCGGTTGCTGTTTTAGCAATTGGCGGAACAATTGCTTACTTCAGCGATGTTGAAACATCAACTGGCAACACATTCACTGCTGGTGAGTTGGACTTGATTGTGGATATTAATGGGGTTGATCAAAACCCATTAGTATCTAAACTTTTTGATTTGAACGATATGAAACCTGGCGACAATGGGGAAGTAACCGTCAGCTTAAAAGTTGCTGATAATCCTTCTTGCGGTTTTGTTGATATTTCAATATATGATGACTTAGATAATAATTGTACAGAACCAGAAGCAGCAGATGAAGGAGCAGGGTGTCCCTTAGCTGGAGGTGAATTAAATGATGCAATTAATTGGATGATTTGGTTAGATCAAGGTGTTACCCCTGGCTTTCAAGGGCCCCAAGATCTTAGCGAATGCGATAACGATTATATCGCACAATTTGAGCCGTCATTAACTTCAGGTACTCTTACGGGAAACAAATCTTACGCCATTGGCGAATTACCAATTGCTCCCAATAAAGCTTGCTATGGTGTTGCTTATTGTTTCGGAACCTGGAATGCAGGAGTTTGCGATGGCTCTTTAGTAAACAACGTTTCGCAGAGCGACTCTTTCAAGGGTGATTTAACAATCACTGCGAAACAAAAGAGAAATCAGTTTGATGATCCAATACAGTATCCAAACGGATGTCCAGTCGGAGATTGGCCACGAATACCAGCTTAGTTTTTCGTTGATTTCCTAAAACCCTGTTAAATATTCGCTAAAGTCGAATTTAATAGGGTTAGAGTTAATTAGAAAAAATCCCCCACCTATTAGGACTTTGTTATGTATTATGTTTATCTTATAAAGAGTATTCCCACTAAAAAATTATATGTAGGATACTCAAATGACTTAAAAAGAAGGCTAAAAGAGCATAACGAGAAAAAAGGTGGCAAATATACTAAAAACAAAGGACCATTCTCGTTAATCTATTACGAGGCATTCAAATCGGAAAATGACGCAAAAAAGAGAGAGGATGCTTTGAAACTTCATAAAAAAGCATATACTCAGCTGAAAAAAAGAATTTCAGAATGCCTCGAGTCCTGATAGGTGGGGGAAAAATCATGAACAAAAAAATATTAATTAGTTTAAGCACGATTGCGGCGATTGCGATAATTGCGATTGGAGCCACGGTTTCATATTTCAGCAACACCGAAACATCTTCAGGTAATACTTTCATTGCTGGAGCCATTGATTTAAAGATTGACAACGAATGTCATTTGAATGGCAGAGTTTGTACCAACGGTTATTGGCAGGGAACTGATGAGCCATGTGACTGTACTTGGGAACTGATGGATTTAGACGGCAAAGCTATCTTCAACTTCACTGATGTTAAACCCGGTGATGATGGAGAAGATACTATCAGCTTGCACGTTGATAGTAATCCGGCCTGGATTTGCGCCGAAGTTTCCAATGTAGCGCAGAATGAAAACGGCTGTAATGTGCCGGAAGATATTGTTGATGGAACCTGCGGAACACCTGGTCTAAATGAAGGTGAACTCTGGGACAATCTTACATTCAGCATTTGGATGGATAAGGATTGCGACAATGTATATGATACAGAAGACGCTCCTTATTTGGTTGAAAATGCCAAAGCTACAAATCTCAAATGGCCGATTGCTGATTCACAACACGGCCAAGGCCCAATACAAAACGCTTGTATCGGAGTTGCTTGGTCTGTTCCTGATGCTGTCGGCAATATTATTCAAGGCGACAGCGTCACTGGTGACATCACCTTCAATGCTTATCAAGCAAGGAACAATATGAGCTTCCTTTGCAATCCTCCTGTAGGACCTGTCTGTGGGAATGATATAGTGGAGACACCAGAAACCTGCGAACTGCCGAATACTATTAATAATTCCTACTGTGCTCAATCAACCAGCGAATGCGTAGGTCCGAAGCTTCAAACCAGAGATGGTTTTGGAGATTGCGGCGGCAGTTGCGGTTGCGTTTATGATCCATGGAGCACTCCAGTTTGTAGCGTAGCTGCTTGCTATGCAAAATGTGATTCAAACGATGATTGCGATGACAGTGATCCAGCAACTATTGACACATGCAATATGGAATCATGCGGATGCGAACATAATAATCCGAATGTATGCGGTGATGGAGATTTGGACCCAGGCGAGCAGTGCGATGACGGCAATACTGAAAACAATGACGGTTGCAGCGCAACTTGCCAATCAGAGCCAGCTTATATAGTTATTCACAAAGATGTAGTGAATAACGAAGTAGGCACAAAGAGCGCAGGTGACTTCAAGATGACACTTGATGACGTATTAACCGCCCAGGATACGCCAATTAACATGGGTAATATTAATAACCATGTGGTTAGCGAACAGGATGCTATGGGTTACGTCAAGACTTACAGCGGCGACTGTGACACAAATGGCAATATAACTGCGGCCTGGAATCTGACCAAAACTTGTACTGTTACCAATACCATGCCGTATGGAACACTTACTGTTACTAAAACGGTTACAAATAATAATGGCGGATCATTAGTGGTTGGCGATTTCACTCTAAGAATAGATGGAATTACGGTAACGAGTGGCGTTTCTAAAAACGTTGCTGTTGGTGCGCATAACGTTGACGAAAACGGCGTGTTTGGCTATTCGGCTACGGTTGACGGGGATTGTGCTGCTACGGGTGATATTACTATAGCGGCAGGCGACAATAAAACCTGTACTATAGTCAATGACGACATTGCGCCACAGATCCAGCTTGTGAAGACTGTAGTTGGTGGCAGCGCCTTGCCTGATGATTTCGATGTATCAATTGACCACATCGTAAGGACTTCTGGCTCATCTTATCTGGTGACTGCTAATAGCGCACACGTTATCGACGAAGAGGTGATGGTCAGCGGTTATAGTTTCACTTCCCTTGCTGGCACTTCTTTCCTGGGAGTATCTTGCCCAGTAGCATTGGAAGGAACAATCACGCTTTTACCGGGTGACGTCGTGAAATGCACGATTACGAATACGAAACCTTAATAACGCGAGCTTAGTTTGAAACCCCGGTACTAGAACCTATTGGTTTAGTACGGGACTAAAATCTTTTAGACTGCCTCACGGCCCCAAACCAGTCCCGCTCTCACGCGAGGGCGGGACGGTACGGGGTAAACTTGTGGCGTGGGACAGCCAATAAAGGTTTTAAGAAATATAAAGAATGAAAATATTTTACCCTGTTAAATAATTCCGTTTACGGAATTGTCGCTTTGCGACATTTAACAGGGTAAAAGTAATTTATTCACCAAATGAAAGTCCTAAGAATAATTTATAGTATTTTTGTAGCCTTTATTGTAATGGTGGCGTTATTGCTGATTGTTTCGGTTTTTCCGATTACTGGGAATTACAAAATAATGATTGTCCAGTCCGGTTCGATGACGCCCGCGATAAAAATGGGAAGCGTAGTAATTGTAAAGCCCCTTTCGACAAGCTCAGGGCAAGCTGGCGATTATAAGATTGGGGATGTGATAACTTTCGGGCCTTCCACCAAGACAAAAGCGCCAACCAGTCATCGAATTTTTGATATCAAAGTGGTTAATGGCGAGCCGGTCTATATTACCAAGGGTGATGCCAACAACGCGCCTGATTCAACAGAAATTCAAAAGAAAGACATTATAGGCAAGGTTCTGTTTTCCATTCCATATATTGGATATGCCGTAACTTTCGCCAAAAAACCTTTGGGTTTTGGATTAATCATTATTGTACCAGCCGCTTTAATTATTTTTGACGAGGTAAAGAATATTTTTCAAGAGATAAAAAAACCGAAAGAAACCGGAGAAAAAATATGAATAAGATAATTAGAATAATTTCAATAATTTTACTTGCTGTTTTTAGCGTTGGTTTTTCTTTTACGCCTTCGGCTGTCGCCCAGAATGGTAATTTAGTTGTTCAATTTGAAAGGACGCCTTTATTCAATGAAACGAACTTTGTGCCAGGAGAAGGTATTACCCGTTGGGTGAAAGTAACGAACAACAGTGGAGACAGCCAACGAATTGCTGTTGAGACTATAAATGAAAATGATCCTGATAATTTTGGTTCTCAATTGGATTTAGTTATTAAAGAAGGAATAACGACTCTTTATAGCAATACCTTGAATAATTTTTTTAACGCTGGCGAAACGTACCTTTCCGATTTGAATAACGGAACCACAACCCAATACGATTTTACTATTACCTTTAATTCGGCGAGCGGAAATCCTTATCAAGGAAGGATACTAGGATTTGATCTTTTGGTCGGTTTTCAAGGTACTGAAGGCGGTCTTCCTCCAGCGCCTCCAGGCGGTGACGGCGGAGGCGGCGGAGGCGGTTTACCGCCCGGTCTATCCATTCTAGATGAGTCAGTAAGAGTAACAGATATTGAAGAAACCAGCGTAACTATAATTTGGACGACTAGTTATTTTTCCACTAGTTATGTGATTTATGGAACAGGAGCAGAAGCTCATACTCTGGATTTAAGTGATAACGCGGGAGTGCCGCCAAAGTATGGTTATAGCCATACAACTCCCGAATATGATACGAGCCCAAAAGTTACTGCCCATTCCGTAACTATTATCGGTTTAAACCCGGCTACAACATATTATTTTCGAGCAGTTTCTCACGCTTCCTTAGCCATCAGTCGACAGTTTAGCTTTACCACCTTAGAATTCTCTGGATTCACAGAAGAAAAAATTGGAGAAATAGAAGAAGGGGAGTTAATTAAAGGAACGCCAACTGAGGGGGTGCCAACCGAGGGAATACCACCTGAAGGAGTGCCACTTGAAAGTGGAGAGGGAGAATTCGCTGGCGAAAAAGGAACTGAGAATTTAATAACGCAGGAAAAAAGAAACTGGTTAGATGATTTAATTAAGGGAGGCCTGTTGGCGGCAATAGGATTAGTACCATTTAATTTTAAATCGATTTTATTTTTACTTTTAATAATTATCGCTGTCTTAATTATTTTGAAGTTGATTACTAAAAGAAAGAAAAAAAATGAGGAAAAATCTAACTGAGAAAAAAACAAAGATTAAAGTTTACGAAATCTTTCCACCGGAAGATATAATTGATGTTTTTCCGCCTGTCCTGGTGGCAAAGAAGATAGCTATTAGAATTGAGAAAAAGAGAATAAAATTTCCAGATTTTTGGTATGGAATAAAAAGTCCCTTGGTAAGAATCGTTTGTTTCTTAACCATTGTCTCTCTAAACTGGTTCGGTCTTTCGGCTATTATTAATACTTTTGCTTATTTCAATAATACTGAGAATTCTCCAGGGAATTCATTTACTGCCGGTACGCTTGATTTCGAGCTGCAATCTTTGGCGGACTTCCCCTCTGTTTGTTCTGATAAACCCACTTCCAGAACTATCAGTATTGTAAATTACGCCAATCCTTTTAAATATGTGGCTTCAGGCGCAGAATTTTCCGGAGACGTCTGTGATTATGTGACTTTGGAAGCCAATGTTGACGGCGGGGACCCAGAATATGTTGGTCCGCTTAAAGAGTTTAATTTCGGTCCCTTAGATTTTTCAGACCCGGATGACTGGGTGTTTAATGCGACTTTTAATCCTGATTTACCGCAAGGGCTCTTGGGGCAGACCTGTACTTTTAAATTTGTTTTTGACGGTTCACAAATCAAAAATGACCTGCCTTTTGGTCAAGGATTTACCGATAGAGAAGAAATTACAAATAATATTAAGGTGGATGTTTGCTGCACTTCAGAGATTCGCTCTTGCGGTTATTGGAAAACTCACTCCAACGTTTATCAGCCCCACTTGCCTCAGACTTTGGGCGGATATCCGCACGATCAAATAGTTAGTACAGTAACCCAAGCCCAAAATATTCTGACAGCTGCCTGTGGAACTTGCGGCTGCGGATGCGACAACACAATGAGAGGAAAATTAAAAGGACAGTTGCTGGCAATGAAATTTAATATCGCCCATTTTGGAATTGGAGAATATTTAGTTGAAAGTGAAGGTAAAACTTTAAATCAAATAGTTGAGGAAGCTGATGATTTACTGCGTCAGAATTCGCCACCCCCAGATTCGGTTTTGGAAGAAATGAAGAATCTGTTGGATCAGTTAAATAATCTCGGCCAGATACCATTTTGTTCTGAAGTGCCGCCTGAGGGTTGTACGTTACAGCTAACCAAGACTGCAGATTCCAGTGAAGTTAACCGCGGCGAGACAATAACTTATCATTTGACTTTCGATAATATCGGCAACGAGGTCTGCACAGGCGGAGGAGTGAGATTAAAGGACATCTTTGATGGCAATTTGCTTAAATATATTGAATATACCTCTACCAGAGACCCAAAATCTTTCAATAAATCAACAAATTATGTTGAGTGGAATTTCGGCAATGTCTATCCTGATGATGACTTGATTGAGATAGATTTAACGATGAAGGTTAAGAGCGGCGCCCAGTGCGACTCCTTCGTAACTAATACAGCTAACTATTGGTCAAATGAGACTGACTGGGGCGAAGAGCCCGTGACTGCTGATATTCAAGTTACTTGTCCGCCGCTGCCACCAGTTGTTATAAACGAATTTTTGCCAAATCCAAGTGGTAATGATAATGCGCCAAAACCAAATGGCGAGTGGGTAGAACTTTATAATAAAGGCGTAAGTGACGTAGATGTTGCTGGCTGGGTGCTTTATGATGAAAATGATAATAACGAGCTTCCGATTACCACTAACAACACTGATACCGGTTCAACTATTGTTAGTGCTGGTGGATTTTTGGTGGTTTATCGCAATGGCGATTCTGATTTTGCCTTAGACAATACTGGTGGCGATACAGTAAGACTATATGATGGAGCAATTGGTGGCGACGCTAATTTAATAGATTCTCATACTTATACAATTAATGCTTTAGAGGGAAAATCTTTTGCCAGGATTCCTGATGGTTCAGACAATTGGGTGGATCCTTTACCAACTCCTGGCGAACCGAACGTTATGGATGAGGGCGTGGAGACAGATTTTGGTCCGGCAGTAGCTGAAGAAGGTGAAAAAGGATATGAAGAGATTTCTTCTCCAGAAATAATAGGCGGGGGAGGAGGCGGAGTTGCAGTGCCAGAAGAGCAAGTCATTGAAGAATCGACTGTTGAGGAGCCTATTACAGAAGAGACTCCGACGGAAGAAACTCCAGCAATACCAGAAACTCCGGCTGTTGAAGAACAAATTCCTCCTGCTACTATTCCTGAAGAAATTACAAGCGAATTACCAAATCCTTCAGAAACTACGGGAGAAACTACTCCGTCTGAAACAACTCCAGAAAGCAATCCGGTTACAGAGAGTATAACTCCTGAAACGTCAGTTCCAGAAACGCCAGCGCCTGTAGTGACCGATATTTCAATTCCATAAAAATTTTTTAAAATTAAAACCAAAAACGCCCTATACCTATTCGGTCGGGCGTTTTAAAATAAAAAAGAGTCCTTTCGGACTTTGACTATGCGATGAAATATTTCTTTTTTATGAATTCAGTGAAATCTTTCATCTCCCGCTGATACCGCTTTAGCTTTTTTTCTTTTCGTTCTTTCGTGCGAATTTTTTGGAAAATTTCGCCAGCACTTTTTAACCATGAATTACCATAGATGCCAAATTCTTCTAAGATAAGGCGGACATCATATGAGACTTTTCTTTCTTCGTAGAACTCATCAAGAAATTGCATCAGGCGTATCTGTCCTTTGAGATTTTTTTTCGTAACAAATCTTATTTTTTCTGCATCGTCGTCGTTAAGAATTCCTATTGATTCTCTTTTTCTTATCAGGATTTCTCTTGGTACTTTTTCTCCAATACTAATCCAGGGAGCAGCTGGACCACGATCAGCGTGTCCCTCACACGATGCCCTTGTGACAAATCCTAATACTTGAAGCACAATGATGCTTTCTTTGATTCCATTATCAATGCCTCGGCCTACTTTATCAGCGATAGAATTGACTTTTATTTCAATTCGCGACCATCTATTCTTTTTTCTAATCATTCTATCCACGATTCTCATCCTCCTATTATATTTTAAGAGCTATTTTTACCCTGAATCCTTCGGATTCAGGGCTTCTTCCAACCCCTCTCTTTTTGCGAAAAGGGAGGGGTTGGAAGAAAAAGAGGAAAAGAGGGAGAGAAAAAACTAGTAGAAAGCTTCCCTTTGGTCGATTATTGACTTCGCGATTTTTTTAGCAGTTTTCTTTTTCTTACCAGAAGACATAGCAATTACAGCTGCATCTAAGTACGAGAATTCTTTTGGCGCCTTTTCGTCAAAGGTATTATCCACAGTTATGGCGATCTGTTTTTCTTTGGACTTTACGTTTATGTTAATTATTTTCTTCCGAGCCTGTACTGACTTATGGGCTAATGCTAGTCTTACCGCTTCAACCATCAACATCGTGTTTTCGTCGTTTTGGACCTTCTTTGGCTTACCATTTTCGCTAAGGAATATTATATTATCTTCTTTCGTGTTCTCACCTCCAATTCTGGGTGATTGAACTATCTACCAAAACTGATAAATAATTCATTCACCCAGAAATTCTTTCCTCTTATAATTTTATTAAAGAACTTTCCTTTTTCCAGACCACACTTCGCTAAAATTATTGTAAAATACTTCGATAAATTCAGTGTAAACTGCTTCGAAAAACTAAGCGCAAGCATGATCTCGAAAAAAGAAAGAAGAGGAAAATGACGTTGATAATTCTATGCTTTCAGGTCGAAATTCCATCAATAGTTTTTGTGAAACACTCAGAAGTACCTCTCACTAAGTGCCTCTCACCAATTGATCAATAATTTGTCTCATCTCTTCAGGAGTCGCTTCTTCTCTCTCTTTCTCTTTTTGTTCTCTCTCTTTTTCTCTTGCGACATCTCTTGCTATATCTTCCATCAACTGTTCCAAATGTTGAATATCCTTTAAAGGACGAGGATCTTCACTATCTTCATTGTGGTCAAGCCAACGGGTGACGTTAAAACGTATACGTCCATTTTTCATTGTTAACACAAGGCAGGCTGGTTCGAGACAGATTATTCTATTTTTTATGAGGTTGCGTGCTAATCGATTTATTCTTTCTGGTAAAAGAGAGTTTTTCTTTGGAGCTGTAGATGGCCACTTATGCCATGGGGATAGTTCGATTACTCCTTGAATGATTTTTTCCGAAATTCTTATTGGGTTTTCTTTAGCCTCTACTTCAATAACAATTGGAGGAACTTCAATTTTGTTATAGCCTCCAATTTTTGCAGGATCAGGCATTCTATATTTCATACTTTCTTTCTCCTTGCTACCTCTGCGGAAAAGAAACGAATCTTCGTTTCCTATCCGCAGAGGTATTTTTCCTCTTCTTTTTTACTTTTAAAGAACTTCGCTTTTTTCAGCTTACAATAAAAATATTATAAACTCAAAAAAGAAAAAAAGAGAGATTGGATGTTTACAAAGGAACAAAGACATTTTTCAGTTCCTCAAGAGTCTTTTTGCTAAGGATTTCTTCTACCTTTTCTTTAAGCCATTCTTCTGTTTTCATATTATCCAGCAAGGATTTTCCTTCGTATCTACGACGAGCAGCCAAAGCCCGCATTATGAAAGTTAGCTTTGCGCATCCTAGTTCGTAGGGACAGTCTTTACTATTTTTGTGATTTCGTAACCAGTTGAAGCACTGAGGTTGAACTATCATCACTTGATCTCCGTTGTCCTCTATCATTTTCTTGATTCTGTCAGCGTCAAATGGAGCTCTTCCTCCTTCTTGAATAGAATTAGTTCTATTTCTTAGATACAGTTGAATCTCTTCTCGTTCCTTGTCTATTTTTCTTAGAGCAATTATTGTCAAAAGAAACTCTTTGATTGAAATCTCTTCTCGGTCGATATTTCTCCATAATTGGCAAGCTACCATGGCGGCTGATACTGGACCCGATTCTTCTTGAATCTGCGAGTAATCAAAATACGCTTTCATTACCCTTTCTTCAGTGAATGGTAGTTTTTCAGTCCCGGAATTAACTTCTTTTTCTAATTTAAGATATAAATCTTCGCATTCTCCTATTTCAAGTTCAATTCCGATAGCTTCGACAGCTTCTCTTATAGCTTCAGTAATATCCTGGGCTTCAGTATTTATAGTATTCAGCCTAATCTTTTTTTGAAGATCTGTTTGGTTCATCTTGTTTCATCCTCGTGGAAAAGAAATATAAACTTCCTTTCCGCGAGGATGAAACCTCTCTTTTTCTATATTTTATTAAAGAACTATTTTTCTTTTTCCAGACCACACTTCGTTATACTTAGCATAAATCCAATTAACAAAATCAGTTTAAACTGCTTTGATAAACTAAACGCAAGCATGATCTCGAAAAAGAGAAAAAGAGGAGTAGAAGAGTGTTTATTTGAAGTTGTTACTCTTCTTGTGACTCTTTGTTTTCAGTCCAGTCTTTGGCTTGTTGAATAAATATTTCAAGCTCTTCAGGCGTGACTAGAACTGCTTTCTCTTCAGATATTTGACCAGTGGTTCCGTCGTCGCACTCATAGCTGAGATCAGACCAGTTTTCAATATCCGAGGTTTCTAAAGGTGTTGGGCGTCGAGGTCCTGAGTCGAATGGTTTAACTGCGGTTATTCTCGCAAATAAAGCATTGTTTTTTGGACTACTGAAGACAAAGAAATTGCCAACTTCTGGTTTTTTTC
>Ga0315279_10008572_pt1 | contig 12358 bp, 22 predicted proteins | sample YL17G06_20_MG_FD_203694 | JGI IMG/M metagenome (GOLD analysis project Ga0315279, IMG submission 203694) | Sediment microbial communities from Yellowstone Lake, YNP, Wyoming, USA - YL17G06_20 | ecosystem: Environmental > Aquatic > Freshwater > Lake > Sediment | place: USA: Wyoming | collected... | reverse complement strand
TTAGCAAAGCCGGGCAGTATTACTCCTCATACTGAATTTGAGGCAGAAATTTATGTTCTAACCAAAGAAGAGGGTGGTAGACATACGCCTTTCTTCACAGGTTACAAGCCTCAGTTTTATTTCAGGACCACTGATGTAACGGGAGACGTAACTCTGCCAGAAGGCACCGAGATGGTTATGCCAGGAGACACAGTTAACCTAAAAATTAAATTACTTTCCCCAATTGCCTTAGAAGAAAAACATAGATTTGCTATTAGAGAAGGAGGAAAAACAGTAGCTTCTGGTGTCGTAACAAAGATTGAAAAGTGAACTACCCCTTCGGGGCGAGTTCTTTTAGCGGCATGGTATTCCCGCCGCTAAAATAAAAAATTAAATTTGCGATTTGTATTTTAATTAATATTTGACTAGTGCCTTTAATGTTCTTTTAAGATGCCAAAACAGAAAGAAGTCGCAATCAAAGAGGAAGTCAAACCAAGATTACGGATTAAGCTCCGTGCTTATGATAATAAGGTTATTGATAGTAGTTGCCGCCAAATTATTGAAACAGCCATACGTTACGGGGCAGAAGTCTTAGGACCAGTTCCTCTTCCAACTGAAATTCATAAATATACGGTTAACCGTTCTTCTTTTGTTCATAAAGATGCGCGGGAGCAATTCGAGATGAGAATTCATAAAAGATTGATTGATATTCTGAGTCCCAATCCAAAAGTAATTGATGCGATGATGAGTCTGACTTTGCCTGCCGGAGTTGACATTGAAGTTAAAATGTAATTTAGGCCAACTGATGCACAAATTACACGGAAATTTTATGAGAATATCACAATTTTTAAAATTTTCATAAATTTGTTAAAATAAATAGCTCAGGTTTCTGAAAGCCGGGCTTAGCCCGGCTTTCAGTTATCAATAAATTCAGCGTAATTATGAGGTTTATTCTTGGTAAAAAATTGGAGATGTCTCAGGTTTTTGACGAAAAGGGAAATGTAGTTCCTGTAACTTTAATTGAAGCTGGTCCCTGTCAGGTTTTGCAGATTAAGGCAAGAGATAAAGATCACTACGAAGCCATCCAAATTGGTTTTGAAAAGATAACCAAAGAAAGGAAAATAAAAAAACCGCAGAAACAAAAACCATTTAGATATTTGCGAGAATTTAAAGGCGATATTTCAAAATACAAAGTTGGCGATAAAATTGACGCTTCAATTTTTCAGGAAGGAGATTTAGTTAAAATCTCGGGAACTTCTAAGGGCAAGGGTTTTGCCGGAGCTGTAAAAAGATGGGGATTCTCAGGCAGAGGAGCTTCTCACGGTGTTAAACACGAAGCCAGGACTTTAGGGTCTGTTGGCTGTTCCTTTCCCGAAAGAGTAATAAAAGGCAGGAAGATGCCAGGCAGAATGGGGACAGAAAGAGTAAGTGTTAAAAATTTAAAAATAGTGAAAGTTAATAAAGATAATAATTTATTAGCTATAAAAGGGGCAGTACCTGGAAAGAGGGGAACATTATTGGAAGTACGGAGTATAAAGTAAAAAAAAGAGGCACCGATGAACGATGCCCATGGAGATGGTGTAGGAAGAATGAGAGGGGCCCTAAGGCCGAGCTATATTAAGGTATATCGTTCTACTTCGGTCATGAATATCAATTTCCAGCTTTCCTTCTTTTATGAGATCGGTCAATGCAGAAGTTAAATCACCATCGTCGAATAATATATAGCGACTTTCTGTCCAACTATTAAACATTGGAATATCAAAACGGAGAAGACCGTATTTAAACCTAGGATCGTTAAGACGTTCTCCAATAAATTCTTCAACTACCCTTCTGAGAGCGACCTTATCGCCTGCCGTATCTTGCCAGAGCATTTTAACCCCCTTCTTCCTAAGCGAGTGTTCTATATAAAGTATTATCGTATTAAATTATGTTAGTCAAGGTTTATGATCAAAACGGAAAAGAAGTTGGACAGACCAGATTACCGTCTGAAATCTTTGGTGTAAAATTAAATCCTGACCTAGTTCATCAAGTCATGGTTTCTCAGATGGCAAACCGGAGAAAAATTATTGCTCATACAAAAAACAGGGGAGAAGTGAGAGGTGGTGGTAAAAAACCATGGAGGCAAAAAGGAACGGGTAGAGCAAGACATGGTTCCATAAGATCACCAATTTGGCGTGGAGGAGGAGTAACTTTTGGACCAAGAAAAGAGAAGATTTTCAAAAAGATAATTCCAAAAAAAATGAAAAGGAAGGCTTTATTTATGGTTTTGTCAGAAAAGGCCAGGAAAAATTCACTTTTAGTCTTAGACAATTTAAAATTAGAAAAACCAAAGACAAAAATAATGTTTAAAATTCTTCAAGACCTAAGAGCTAAGATTAAAAATTTCAGAGAAGGAAGTCTTCTTATTGCTCTTCCTCAAATTGAAAAGAATATTATTCTAGCCGCTAGAAATATTCCGAAAACTCAAACTATCCAGGCAAGAGACTTAAATTGTTTAGACCTACTTTCTTTTAAATATTTAATTTTACCAAAAGAATCAATCAAAAAAATAAAAGAGGCGTTTCTTAAATAATAATGATGGCAGTTTTAGATTTTTTAAAAAAGAAAAGTAAGAAAGTGAAAGAGGCGAAAAAGCCCTCCGAGATTAAAGTTGAAAAAGAAATAACAGAAAAAAAAGAAAGCGTGAAAATTCCTCAGTCCCGCCCTATTAAAACCAGAGATAGAAAAGTTGGCATAGCTTATAGAGTTTTAAAATCCCCTCAGGTCACTGAAAAATCCACTGATTTAACTGAGAAGAATCAGTATACTTTTAAAGTCTGGCCAGAAGTTAATAAAGTTGAAATTAAGAAAGCGATTGAAGACCTTTATGATGTTAATGTATTGTCGGTAAAAATAATCAAAGTGCCGCCAAAAAGAAGAAGATTAGGGAGAACACTCGGCTGGAGAAAGGGCTATAAAAAAGCAATAATAAAATTAGGCGAAGGACAAAAGATAGAAGTTTTGCCAAGATAATAATTCCTTCATCCGAAGATTTATGAAGTTAATTTTGACTAAAAAAGAGCCCGAAAAAAAATTGCTAAAATTTTTTAAAGAAAGAGCAGGAAGATCCCACAGAGGCAGGATAACTGTTCGCCATCGGGGAGGGGGAGCAAAAAGACTCTACCGCATCGTTGATTTCGGCCAAGGGAAAATAGATATTCCGGCTAAGGTCGCTGCGTTAGAATATGATCCCTATCGGACTGCTTTTATTGCTTTGATTGAATATCAAGATGAAGAAAAGAAATATATTTTGGCTCCCCAGGGCTTAAATATTGGAGACCAAATTATTATTTCTGAAAAAGCTGAGGTAAAATTGGGCAATAGAATGAAATTAAAAAATATTCCTCTGGGAACATTAATTTATAATATTGAAATTGAGCCAGGCAGAGGAGGGAAATTTATAAGGTCAGCAGGAGCTACGGCAAGAGTTTTAGCTCAAGAGGGAAAATTCACCCACTTGGAGATGCCTTCAGGAGAAATTAGAAAGTTTTTAGGAGAATGCTTTGCGTCAATTGGGTCGGTTTCCAATGCTGAACATATCTACGAAAATTTAAGGAAAGCAGGAAGAAATCGTCTTAGGGGAATAAGGCCGACAGTAAGAGGATCGGCTATGACTCCTAAATCTCATCCGCATGGAGGAGGTGAGGGAAGATCTCCGATTGGGTTAAAACATCCTAAAACTCCCTGGGGTAAGCCGGCTTTGGGAGTAAAAACCAGAAAAAGAAGACACACAGATAAATTTATAATTCAAAGAAGAAAAAAGAAAAAATAAAACATGGCTAGATCGCTAAAGAAAGGTCCTTTTGTTGACCAAAAATTATTAAAAAAGATAAAGAATTTAAAGCCAGGGGCAAAGAATATAATTAAGACCTGGGCGAGGGCTTCTACAATTCTGCCAGAAATGGTTGGTTTCACTTTCGGCGTCCATAATGGGAAAGAATTTGTTCCAGTTTATATCACAGAAGAAATGGTTGGGCATAAACTTGGAGAATTTTCGCCGACAACGAAATTTGGTAGGCACGGAGGGAGAATGCAGCGGGAAATAGAGCAGAAAGTAAAAGAAAAAGAGACCGAAAAAGTTAAAGAAACCAGCGAAAAATAAACAGAAAGTAATGAATAGTAATCTGTTAACAGATTAATTCCAATAATCCACTATAATATGGCTGTAACAGCTAAATTAAGATATCTAAGAATAGCGCCCAGAAAAGTTCGTTTGGTAACTGATTTGATTCGAGGGAAGAAAACTTCTCAGGCTTTAGTTTTGCTTCAATTTACAACCAAAAAAGTAGCTTTACCCATTACAAAGCTTTTAAAATCAGCGATTGCCAACGCCAATAACAATTTCGGTCTTAAAGAAGAAAATCTCTATATTTCTAAAATTACCGTTGATGAAGGGCCAAAATTAAAGAGATGGATGCCAAGGTCTCGGGGAATGGCATCAGAGATTCAGAAGAAAACTTCTCACATAACTTTAGTTTTAGATTCTCTTTCCGGCGTCATAAAACCCCCGGGCCGAATCAGAAAGAGGAGGTTTAAAAAAGAAGAAGTAGGGGTTAAAAAAGAAAAAGCGATTCCAAAGATGGAAAAAGCAAAGAGAAAGCCCGAAATTAGAGTGGCGAAGCCCAAGATTGGGAAAATAATGCCCCGAATTTTTAAAAGAAAATCATTCTAAATATGTCTCACAGAGTCCATCCTAAAATTTTTAGAATAAAAGAAACAACGGATTGGGATTCCCGTTGGTTGGCAAAAAAAGACTTCTCGAAATTTTTAGAAGAAGATTTTAAAATTAAAGAATTTCTTAGAGAGAAACTTTCACAAGCAGGAGTGGAACGGATTGAGATTGAGCGTTCTGCCGGGAAAATAAATATTATCGTAACTTGTGCCAGGCCCGGCTTAGTTATCGGCCGAGGCGGCGGCGGAATTGAAGAGCTTAAAAAAACACTAGAAAAAAATATTCTTAAAAAAGATTTTTCCGCTAATAAAACTTCGGCAAAAAAGGAAATAAGAATTGAAATCAGAGAAGTGAAAGATCCATGGGTTCATTCTGCCCTAGCAGGACAGTGGATTGCTCAACAATTAGAAAGGAGAGTTCCTCATAGAAGAGTCTTGAAACAGGCCTTAGATAGGATTATTATGCACAAAGAAATCCAAGGGGCAAGAGTTGAAGTAGCGGGACGGCTTGGAGGAAACGAAATTGCAAGAAGAGAATGGTTAAAAAAGGGTCGCCTTCCTCGCCAAACCTTAAGGGCTGATATTGATTATGCCGCCTCTGAAGCTTATTGTAGTTACGGAGTAATAGGGGTAAAAGTTTGGATATACAAAGGTGAAAAATTTTAAGAATAGTAAATAAGGGAAAAATGCTTTATCCTAAAAAAGTAAAACATAGAAAATGGATGAAGGGTCGCTCCAGGGGGATTGAGACTAGAGGCACGGAACTTGTTTTTGGTAGCCATGGGTTAAAAAGCCTAGAAGCTCATTGGATTAGTTCTCGTCAGCTTGAGGCTGCCAGAAGAGCAATAATAAGATATCTAAGGAAAGGAGGAAAGCTCTGGATCAGAATTTTTCCACAAAAACCAGTCACTAGAAAAGGAACAGAAGTGCCAATGGGGGGAGGAAAAGGAAGTGTGGATCATTATGTTTTTCCAATTAAGCCAGGCCGCATTATCTTTGAATTAGACGGAATTAAAGAAGAATTAGCCAAAGAGGCTTTAGGCAGGGCAGGAGCAAAATTACCAGTAAAAACAAAAATTATCTCTCGTTGATATAATGAAAGTCACTGAACTGAGACAAAAAACAGAAGGAGAATTGCAAAAATTTCTATCTGATGGTAGAGAACGTTTAAGGGTTTTGAGCTTTGACCTGGCCTCAGGAAAAGTAAAGAATGTTAGGGAAATAAGAAAAATTAAAAAAGATATTGCTAGAATTTTAACCATTCTTCGCCAGAGCTCCGAAGGAAAAGCTAAAAATTAAATACGTTTTCTAGAAGTTTTAATAAAGTAAGAATATATTTTAAATAAAGTTATGCCAAAGCGTAAATTAAGAGGTATAGTTGTTTCAGATAAAATGCAAAAAACAATTGTTGTTAAGATTGAACAAGTAAAACAACACCCAAAATACAAGAGAAGATATAAAATTCATAAAAAATATAAAGTACACGACGAAAAAAAAGAATATAAAGTAGGAGACCAGGTTATTATTGAAGAATGCCGTCCTTTAAGCAAAGAAAAAAGATGGCGAGTTATAAACAAAGCTTAAATGCGCAATGAACAACGGAAAAGTTCTCATTTAGAAGAAATATTACCATTTTATTGTTAAATTTTTATTAATATATGATTCAACCTAGGGCAATGTTAAAAGTAGCAGATAATAGCGGAGCAAAAATTATCCAATGCTTCAGAGTTTTGGGTGGTACAAGAAGAAGATATGCGCAAATCGGTGATGTTATTGTAGCTTCAGTAAAGAAGGCTGAACCTAGAAGGCCAGTTAAAAAACATGATATTGTTAGAGCAGTGATTATTAGACAAAAAAAATCATACCGAAGAAAGGACGGAACCTATATACGCTTTGATGAAAATGCTGCTGTAATTTTAGATATAAAAAAAGAACCCAAAGGTGGAAGAATTTTCGGACCGGTTCCCCTTGAACTTCGAGAAAGGGGGTTTGAGAGGATAGCGACCCTTGCCGAAGAAATCGTTTAATATAAAATCACAGCCTATTTTTTAAAAATATGAAAATAAAAAAAGGAGATCAAGCCATAGTGATTTCAGGCAAAGATAGAGGCAGAAAGGGCAAGGTCTTAAAAGTATTTCCTAAGGCAGAGAGAATTATGATCGAAGGTATAAATCTGAGAAAAAAACATTTAAAGCCAAAAAGGTCAGGTGAAAAAGGTCAAATTATTGAAACCCCTGCTCCTATCCATATTTCCAATATTAAGATTATTTGTGCAAAATGTGGTAAGGCAACAAGGGTAAGTTATAAAATTGAAAAGAAAGAGAAATATAGAATTTGTAAAAAATGCGCGCAAGAAGTATAGAACTATCAACAAATTGATTATTTTATTTTCGACGGCGAGAATACCCCGCTGCTTGCAGCAGGGATGAAAGCCGCCGAAAGAACTCGCCCAAAGGGATACCCCGTCCCTTTAGGACGGGATAGTTCATAAATATGCTTAGATTACTAGAAAAATACAAAAAAGAAGCGGTACCGGCTATGATAGAAAAATTCGGTTACAGAAACGAGATGGCCATTCCTAAAATCGAAAAGGTAATTGTTAACACTGGTTTTGGCAGGATATCAGCCGTTAAAACTAACGAGGAACAGAAAAAGATTGCAGATAGCATTTTAAACGATCTTTCTTTAATTTGTGGACAGAAACCAGTCTTAACGAGGGCTAAGAAATCAATTTCTAGTTTTAAAATCAGGAAAGATCTTCCGATCGGAGCCAAAGTGACCTTGAGGAGAAAGAAAATGTATGATTTTTTAGAAAGATTGATCCATATCACTCTTCCCAGATCAAGGGATTTCAGAGGCATATCTTCCAGTTCTTTTGATCGAAAAGGTAACTTAACTATTGGTATTCGTGAACATATTGCCTTTCCAGAGATCTTGCCAGAAAAGACAAAGTTAAATTTCGGTTTTGAAATAATTATAGCAACAACAGCCAAGACAAGGGAAGAAGGCACAGAATTATTAAAATTACTTGGTTTTCCCATTAAAAGTTAAATAACCATGGCAACAACGGCACAAATTGTTAAATCTCTCAGAAAGCCAAAATTTTCAAGCCGAATTGTTCGACGTTGCTTTCGCTGTGGAAGAAAAAGAGGGTATTTAAGGAAATTTGGGCTGTGTCGAATTTGCTTTAGAGAAATGGCTAATCGTGGAGAAATTCCAGGAATTAAGAAATCAAGCTGGTAATTAAAACTATAAATTTGAATTAACCTCATTTTAATTAAAACAATGACAGATCCTATAGCTGACTTACTTAATCGAATAAGAAATGCCCAGGCCGTTTTCCATCCAACGGTTGAAATTCCCTTTTCAAATCTTAAATATGAAATAACTAAGATCTTAGAAAAAGAAAGATTTATTGAAAAAACAGAGAAAAAGGGAAAAAAGGCAAGAAAAACAATAGAAATTGTTTTGAAGTACGATGGGAAAATCCCTGCTATTTCCGGGCTTCGGAAAATTTCAAAACCAGGGCAAAGAATTTACAAAAGCTTAAAAGATATTAAACCTGTTAAGGGTGGCTATGGAGTATTAATTATCTCAACATCTAAAGGATTAATGATCGATAAAGAGGCGCGGAAAAAAAGACTAGGAGGAGAAATATTGTGTGAAGTATGGTAATAAAAAAATTCTATCTATGTCACGCATTGGTAAAAAATCAATTTTAATACCGGAAAATGTAGAAGTAAAAATTGAAGGCCAGAAGGTAATGGTTAAAGGTCCCTTAGGTGAGATTTCGCGGGAAATTAGACCTGAAGTTGGCGTAGAAATAAAAGAGGGACAAATTTCTGTCCATCTAAAAATTAAAACAAAAAATACAAAATCACTCTGGGGATTAACCAGAACCTTAATTTCCAATATGGTTTCAGGAGTAACAGAGGGTTATCAAAAAAAATTAGAGCTTGAAGGCATTGGCTATCGCTCATCCGTCGAAGAGGATAATTTAGTTTTACAGGTAGGCTTTACGCATCCTGTAAAGGTAAAGGCTCCGCCTGGCATTAAATTTTCCACAGAAAAAAACTTAATTACTATCTCAGGCATTGATAAAGAAATGGTAGGTCAAATAGCTGCTAAGATAAGAAAAATAAAGCCGCCTGAACCTTATAAAGGAAAAGGAATTAGATACCAGGGAGAGGTCGTTAGAAGGAAGGCAGGAAAGAAGGCAGCAGCAACAACATAAAAAATGAAAAATATAAAACAAATAAAAAGATATAGACGGCGCAAACGGGTGAGGTCAAGAATATTTGGAACAGCTGCGCGACCTCGACTTTCTGTTTTTCGCTCAGCAAAACATATTTATACTCAATTAATTGACGATGAAAAAGGTCAAACGTTGGTTGCAGCTAGTGATTTAGAAATAAAACGAGTAATAAAACACAAGAAAACCCCTTTAGTAAAAGTTAAAGAGGATAAGCAAAAAAAAGTTATGGCTGGCAAATCAACAATAGCCCATGAAGTCGGAAAACTAATTGCCGAAAAAGCCACTAAGAAAAAAATTGGAAAAGTAGTATTTGATAGGGGTGGCAATAGATATCATGGAAGGATTAAAGCCCTAGCTGAAGGAGCGAGAGAAGGGGGATTAAAATTTTAATTAAGAAAATAAATTTATGGCAGGAATAAATATCGGGAGAAAGAGCAGAGATTTTTCACCCGCAAGGACTTCAGAGGATAAAGAATTTGAATCAAAGTTATTAGACCTTGCAAGAGTGACAAGGGTTACAGCTGGTGGCCGCCGTTTTAGATTTCGAGCTGTAGTAGTGGTTGGCAATAGAGCTGGGAAGATTGGTATTGGCGTTGCTAAAGGAGTTGATGTGGCCCAAGCTGTAGAGAAATCCACTAGAATGGCTAAGAAAAATTTGATTGAGATTCCAATCGTTAAGGATACCATTCCTCATGAAGTTTATGCTAAATTTGGGCCAGCTAGAGTTTTACTTAAACCTCAGCGGAAAGGAAGGGGATTGGTTGCAGGTGGTACAGTAAGGGTAATTTGCAATTTAATAGGGATAAAGAATATTTCCTCAAAAGTCTTAGGGAGAACGAGAAATAAATTAAACAATGCCAGGGCGACTATTGATGCCCTAAAAAAACTAAAAAGTAAGTAAAGATTAAAACATTACAAGATTACTATATCTTTTTAATGTCCTATGCAGTTACACGAAATTCGTTCAATCCACAAAAATAAGAGAAAAAAAAGAGTAGGCCGAGGCGGTAAACATGGCACTTATTCTGGCCGAGGAATAAAAGGCCAAAAGTCAAGGGCTGGTAGAAGATTAAAACCGTTTATCCGCGAGCTAATTAAGCGTTACCCAAAGTTACGAGGAACTAAATTTAAGAGTTGGAAGCAGAAGCCAACGATTGTTAATATTGAAGTTCTTGAAGGGAAATTTAATAATTTAGAAATTGTTTCACCAAAGAGCTTGATTGAAAAGAATATTATTCGTAAAATAAAGGGGAGATTACCAGAAGTAAAAATTCTTGGCCAAGGAAAAATAAATAAAAAGTTGACTATTAAAGATTGTAAGATCTCAAAGGGGGCTAAAGAAAAAATTGAAAAGGCAGGTGGCAAAATTTTGCAATAAAAACTTAAAATAAATAACAATTAAGCCTCTTTTTTAAAAGATGTGGTGGCAGAGAATCATTCAAATATTTAAAATCCGCGACCTTCGAGATAAAATCCTATTTGTGTTGGGAGTTTTTGCTATATTTAGGATAATGGCGAATACTCCCATGCCGGGGATTGATGCCCAGAAAATGAAAGATTTCTTTGAGTCTAATCAGCTTTTTGGATTGATGAACGTATTTACTGGTGGAGCCTTGGACAATCTTTCAATCGTTATGTTGGGCCTTGGCCCCTATATTACTTCTGTTATTATTTTACAATTATTAACCATGATATTTCCTCAATTAGAACGCCTCTATAAGGAAGAAGGTGAGGCGGGCCGTCAAAAATTTAACCAGTACGGCAGAATTCTAACCGTTCCTCTAGCTGCGCTTCAAAGTTTTGCTATGCTGGCCTTATTCCAACGTCAAGGCCTTATCGGAAATCTCTCCCCAAATTTACTCGCTACTTCTATACTTACTGTTACAGCAGGCGCCATGCTATTAATGTGGCTAGGGGAATTAATTTCTGAGAAAGGGATTGGTAATGGCATTTCTCTTTTAATTTTTGCTGGCATTGTCGCTGATTTCCCCAACAATATTCGCCAAATAGCCGCGACTTATGACCCAGCCAGAATTCTTTCTTACTTTCTCTTTTTTGGAATGTCTTTGGTAATCATTGCCGGAGTTGTCCTAATTAATGAGGCGAGGCGAAATATTCCGGTTTCCTATGCCAAAAGGGTAAGAGGAATGAAGCTTTACGGAGGAGTTTCTACCTATTTGCCTCTAAACGTTAATCCAGCAGGTGTAATACCAATTATTTTCGCCATGTCTATTCTGCTTTTTCCCGGGATGATTGCCAATTTTCTGGGAGGAGTGGGAGGCTCCTTCGGTAAAATTGTCCAAAGTGTAGGAAATTTTTTTAATCCTCAAACAAATCTTTTAGGATACGGAATTTGTTATTTTATATTAGTTTTCGTCTTTACTTTCTTCTATACCGCTGTTACTTTTGATCCAAAGGCTATCTCTGCAAATTTGCAGAAAATGGGTGGTTTTGTACCAGGTATAAGACCCGGCCAAGCTACCGCTAATTTTATATCCTACATTTTAAATCGGGTTTTACTAATTGGTGCTTTATTCTTAGGAATAATTGCCATTATGCCTTATGTCGTCCAGGGGATTACTGGCGTGACGGTCTTCCGTTTTTTGATCGGTGGAACTTCTTTACTTATCGTTGTTTCCGTTGTTTTAGAAACCGTACGCCAAATTAAAGCCCAGCTTCAAATGCGAGAATATGAGACATTTTAGTCTCCATCCTGTGAGATGAGGAAACCTTCTGAGGTTTCCATCTTAGAAGATGAAAAGACCTTTTGAGGTCTCCGTTTATGATGATAAAATATTCTAAGAAATTAAAAGTAGTAATTGTAATGGGTCCGCCGGGATCTGGTAAGGGAACCCAGGCCCAACTTTTAGCAGAGAAATTATATTTGTTTTCTTTAGAAACTAGTGAAATTATAGAGAAAAATTTAGCGAATATTAGAAAAAACGATTTTGTAAAGGTAGGGGGCAAAAAGTATTTTCTTACAGAAGAAAGAAAATTAAGAAATTCCGGAAAATGGATGAGCCCTCCTTTAATCACCTTTTGGGTAAAAAATAAAATTAAATCATTAGCTAAAGAAGAAAAAGGAATTGTATTTTCTGGCTCCCCGAAAACTATTTATGAGGCAAAAGAAATTACTCCTTTATTGAAGAAACTTTACGGCGTTTCAAACATAATAACGATTTTAATAAAACAGCGTCCGGAAGTTTCGATCTGGAGAAACAAAAAAAGAAGAATTTGTGAGCTAATGCGTCATTCAATTTTATATACTGTGCAAACTGCAAAACTAAAACTCTGTCCTTTTGATGGTTCAAAATTAATTCACCGAGAAGATAGTAAGCCAGCAGTAATTAAGTCAAAATTGGACGAATTTAAAGAGAGATCTCTTCCTATCATTGATTACCTTAAGAAGCAAGG
>Ga0315279_10008571_pt1 | contig 12358 bp, 8 predicted proteins | sample YL17G06_20_MG_FD_203694 | JGI IMG/M metagenome (GOLD analysis project Ga0315279, IMG submission 203694) | Sediment microbial communities from Yellowstone Lake, YNP, Wyoming, USA - YL17G06_20 | ecosystem: Environmental > Aquatic > Freshwater > Lake > Sediment | place: USA: Wyoming | collected... | reverse complement strand
GGCCAGAACCCCTGGCTCCTCCTCAAGGACCGCCTGGCGCCCGATGAGGTGCCCGCCATCGCCGATGCCAACACGATCACGTGGTCTCTCGGCAAAGCGGTCGGCGACGAGGTGCCCTACACCGACCAGCGGGGCCGGCCGTTCCGCCTGCGGCTCGTGGGGGCGCTGGCCGGGAGCATCCTCCAGGGGTCTCTGGTCATCTCAGAGGAGGCGATGACCGAGCGATTTCCCTCCGAGGGCGGCTACCGCATGTTCCTGATTGACGCGCCAGCGGCGAGCGCGGCCGAGATCTCGGCCATCCTGTCGGAGCGGCTGTCCGATGCGGGGCTGGCCATCATGCCGGCGACCGAGCGACTCGCGGAGTTCAACGCCGTCGAGAATACCTACCTGGCAATCTTCCAGGCCCTCGGGGGCCTGGCGCTCGTCCTGGGCAGCGCGGGGCTGGGCGTCGTGGTCCTGCGGAACGTCCTGGAGCGCCGCGGCGAACTCGCCCTGATGCGGGCCGTGGGCTTCGAGGCGGGGCTCCTGGCGCGGCTCATCCTGACCGAGCATTGGGCCCTGCTGGTCCTGGGCCTGGCGGCCGGGATCGTGCCGGCGCTGGTGGCGGTCGCCCCGGCGGTGCGGACGGCCGGAACGGCCTTCCCATACCTCTCCCTCGGCCTGACGCTGGCAGCCGTGGCGGTTACCGGGCTGGCATGGACTTGGCTGGCCACGCGTCTGGCCCTGCGCGGGCCGCTCCTGGCGGCTTTGCGGAACGAGTAGCCGCCGGCCGGGTTCAATCTTGCGGGCGAATCCCAGCAGTTGTGCGCGGTGGGCCGTCCAGGAGTTGTGTGCGGTGGACGGTCTTGCCCACCGCGGGGAAACCGGGCCAGGGCAGCGCGGCGGGCAAGACCGCCCGCCGCGCGATTCACTCCGGCCGCCCCACCCGTTGATTTCATGGCCGCCGGAGTGTAAGATTCCTGGGTCGGTCGGCGGGGTCAGACTCTCCTTTGAGCGGGTCTGGCCCTTTTTTGCGAGGAGCCACGATGCCGATGGTCTGGCGAGCCATCCCGGTGCTTCTGGCGGTTGCGGGAGCGGCCGCCCTCGCGCTCTGGCTCACCTGGGACCCGGCGCTGAGGCTGAAGGAGCGGGCCGAGACGCCCAGCCGCGCCGCCGCGCTACAGTCCGAGGCCAAGTTCCCCGGCGAGTTTGCCGCCGGCGACGGCAAACCCGCCCCCGACCTTGGCGGCTCCTGGCCGTGTTTCCGCGGCGAGAACCATGACGCCATCGCCACGGACGAGACCTCCCTGGCCCGCCAGTGGGGGCCGGGCGGCCCCAAGGTCCTCTGGTCGGTGCCGATGGGCATCGGGTACGCCGCTCCGGCCGTCCTCAACGGGCGGGTGTACGTCCTGGACTACGATGAGGCCAAACAGTCCGACACGCTGCGGTGCCTGTCGCTGGCGGACGGCAAGGAAATCTGGCGCCGCGGGTACCAGATCCCCATCGACCCCGACCACGGCGTCTCGCGGACCGTCCCGGCGGTGACCGAGAAGCACGTGGTGACATTCGGCCCGAAGTGCCACGTCATGTGCGTCGACGCTGTGACGGGCGACTTCCGCTGGGGCATCGACCTGGTGAAGCAGTACCGCAGCGTCTGGCCGAAGTGGTACGCCAGCCAGAACCCGCTGATTGACGGCGATCGGGTCATCCTCGCCCCGGCCGGCAAGGAAGTCCTCATCCTGGCCGTCGACTGCCAGTCCGGCAAGGTCCTCTGGAAGACCCCCAACAAGCGCGGCTGGAAGATGACGCACTCGTCGGTCGTCCCGATGGAGTTCAAAGGCAAGCGGATGTACGTTTACTGCGCCAGCGGCGGCGTGGCGGCCGTCGCGGCCGAGGACTATGGCGACGTCAAGGCAGGCGACGTCCTCTGGGAGCGGACCGACTGGCAGGTGCCGTTCGCCAACGTTCCCTCCCCCGTGATCATCGGCAACGGCCACGTGCTCCTGTCGGGGGGCTACGGCGGCGGCGCCATGATGATCCGTCTCAAGGAGGATGGCGGCAAGTTCACCTCCGAGACGGTCTGGCGGCTGACGAAATCCAAAGAGTTCGGCTCCGAGCAGCAGACGCCGGTGTTTTATAGAGGGCGGATCTACGGGGTACTGCCCAAGGAGGCGGCGTCGTTCTCCGAACAACTCGTCTGCCTCGACATCGAGGGCAAGCACGTCTGGACCAGCGGCCCCGCGGCCCGATTCGGCCTCGGGCCGTACATGATCGCCGACGGCCTGATCCTGGCGATGAACGACGACGGCCTGCTGGTGATCGCGGAGGCATCGCCCGACGGATACAAGCCGCTGGCGAAGGCCAAGGTCCTGAAGGGCCACGAGACGTGGGCGCCGATGGCCCTGGTCGGCGGCAGGCTCCTCGTGCGGGACCTGAAGCAGATGATCTGCCTTGACGTGAAAAAGGGATAATCGTGCGCCATGCCCAATTGCCTGCCGCGGGGGGCCGCCCTTCGCGCGGGCGTGTCGAAGACTCGACGCGGCGAGCATGCCCAGGCGAAGGCGGCCCGGGCATGCCGCCCGTAAAGTCTAGATAAGTAAGGAGCGGTGCCTTGGCGACGCCCGCCGAAAGACAGAAGACGAGCGGCCTCGGGCCGGAGTACCAGTACGACCTGAGGGAACTGCTGAAGGTCGACCCGGCCCTGATCCATTACCAGGAGGCCGCCAAGGTTCAGACGGGGATGCAGGAGCCGCGAGGCATCGCGGTGGCGACGGACGGCCGGTTGCTCATCGCGGGCGACCGGGCCGTGCGCACCTTCGACGCCGCCGGAAAGGCCGCCGGCGAGTTCGCCACCGAGGCCCCGCCGCACGGCCTGGCCGTCGGGCCGGGGGGCACGATCTTCGTGGCCATGAAGGACCATGTTGAGACGTTCGACGCCTTCGGCAAGCGGCTGGCCGCCTGGGAGTCGCTGGGCGAGAAGGCGTACCTTACGAGCGTGGCCGCCGGCCAGGAGGACGTCTTCGTGGCCGACGCAGGCGCGCGGGCCGTCGTCCGGTACAATCCGTCGGGCCGCCCGGTCAAGCGGATTGCCGGTACGGTCGACGAGAAGGGCGAGGGGGGGTTCCTCATCCCCAGCCCCTACTTCGACGTGGCCCTGGGCCGCGACCGGCTGGTGTGGATCGTCAACCCAGGCATGCGCCGCGTGGAGTGTTACACGTACGAGGGCGAGTTCCGGAAGGCCTGGGGCAAGGCGTCGCCGAGCATCGAAGGGTTCTGCGGATGCTGCAACCCGATTCACATCGCCATCGCGCCCGACGGCTCGTTCGTCACGAGCGAGAAGGGGCTGCCGCGCGTCAAGGTGTGCAGCCCGGAGGGCGCGCTGGTGAGCGTCGTGGCCCCGCCTTCCGCGTTTGCCGCGGGGACGAGCGGGCTGGACGTGGCCGTGGACGCGGACGGACGCGTGTTCGTCCTCGACCCGCGCCAGCGCACGGTGCGCGTGTTTGTGAAGAAGAAGGCATGAAGGAAACGAAGCGATGAAGGAAGCCGGGCAGAGCGCGGGGGCGCGGCACGACCGGAGGCGGCGCGAATTTCTGCGGTCCGCCGTCCGCTGGCCCCTTGTGGCGGCACTGGGCCTTCTGGCCGGGCGACTCGTCGTCCATCGCGGCCCGCTGAATCCCGACGAGACGTGCACGAACCGGGGCGTCTGCCGGGGGTGCTCGGTGCTGCCCAAGTGCGGACTTCCGCAGGCGACGCTGGCGCGAAAGGCACCGTATTAGTGCGCCGCATCTATGGTTTAGCCGCGGCCGGCACGGTTCGGCCTTTATCGTTTAGCCGCGGCCGGCGCGGTTCGGCCTTTATCGTTTAGCCGCGGCCGGCGCGGTTCGGCCTTTATCGTTTAGCCGCGGCCGGCACGGTTCGGCCTTTATCGTTTAGCCGCAGCCGGCACGGTTCGGCCTTTATCGTTTAGCCGCGGCCGGCGCGGTTCGGCCTTTATCGTTTAGCCGCGGCCGGCACGGTTCGGCCTTTATCGTTTAGCCGCGGCCGGCACGGTTCGGCCTTTATCGTTTAGCCGCGGCCGGCACCGTTCGGCCTTTATCGTTTAGCCGCGGCCGGCACCGTTCGGCCTTTATCGTTTAGCCGCGGCCGGCACGGCCGCGCAGAATTGCTGCGAGATGGTGTGCGATCATGAGCGAACCTAAAGACATCAAGGTCACCCGGCGCGAACTCGTCCGCAAGGGCGCCCTGGCGGTGGGCTTGGCGGGCGTCGGCGGCACAGCGGCGCTCCTGGCCGCCCGCGCCGGCCGCGGCGACTTCGTCTGGCAACTCGACCCCGAGAAGTGCATCCAGTGCGGCAACTGCGCCACGAAGTGCGTCCTCAGGCCGTCGGCCGTCAAGTGCGTGCACGCGTTCGCCCTGTGCGGCTACTGCGACCTGTGTTTCGGCTATTTTCCGCCGCACTTCGAGCCCGACCCGGCCATCGAGCAGCCGGCGGCCGAGAGCCAACTGTGCCCGGTCCAGGCCATCCAGCGCCGCTGGGTCGAAGGCCCGCACTTCGAGTACACCATCGACGAATCGCTATGCATCGGCTGCGGCAAGTGCATCAAGGGCTGCGGCAACTTCGGCAACGGATCGCTGTTCATGCAGGTGCGGCATGACCGGTGCCTGAACTGCAACGAGTGTTCGATTGCGGCCGCATGCCCGGCCCAGGCGTACCGGCGCGTCCCGGCCGACCATCCCTACCTGCTGAAGGGCGAGGACCGCAAGACGTGAAGCGCGTGGCGATGATCGCGGCGGTCCTCGGAGTCCTGGCGGCGCCGGCGGTGCCGGCGACGGAGCGGTTCGCCCTGCCGCAGTTCAAGAGCGGCTACGTGCGGCCGACCCCCACGGCGCCGTCGCCGCGCGCAGACGTCTATGAATATATCGATGTCGCCGTGCTGGCCGCCGCCCTGGCCCTCGCCTCATACCTGGCGATCCGCGTGCGGTCGCGCCGCGGATTGTGGGTCCTGATGGCGGCGTCGCTGGCGTACTTCGGCCTCTGGCGCGGCGGCTGCGTCTGCTCCATCGGCTCGATCCAGAACGTGGCGATGGCCTTGTTCGACAACGGGTACGCCGTCCCGCTATCGGTTGCCGCCTTTTTCTTCCTGCCCGTTCTGGCCACGCTCTTCGTGGGCCGCACATTCTGCGCCTCCGTGTGCCCGCTCGGGGCACTTCAGGACGTGGTCCTGGTGCGTCCGCTGAAGGTCCCGGCATGGCTCGAGCACGCCCTCGGCCTCCTGGCCTACGTGTACCTGGGGGCAGGCATACTCTTTGCCGCCACGGGCAGCGCGTTTGTCATTTGCGAGTACGACCCGTTTGTCTCATTCTTCCGGCTGCTGCCGATTTCGCGCCCCGGCGTGGCCGCCGACGCCTTCGGCGGAAGCACGAGCATGCTGATCCTGGGCGGATGCTTCATCGCCGCGGGCCTGTTCATCGGCCGCCCGTACTGCCGCTGGCTCTGCCCGTACGGGGCGATCCTTAAACTCCTGGGCCGGGCCGCCAAGTGGCGCGTAGCGATCACGCCCGACGAGTGCATCCGCTGCCGCCTGTGCGAAGACTCGTGCCCGTTCGGCGCCATCCGCAAACCGACGCTCGATGGGCCGCGTGGAAGTCTCCAGATCGATCGCCGCCGCCTGGCGCTCCTGCTGGCCCTGGCGGCACCCGTGCTCCTTTTCGGCGGCGGCCTGGGGTGGCAACTCGGCCGGCCCTTTGCCCGGATGCACTACACGGTGCGCCTGGCGGACCGCGTCCACCTCGAAGATGCCGGCACTGTCGAGGGCACGGTCGACATGACCGACGCGTTCTACAGTTCCGACGGCGACCGCCGGAAACTCGACCAGGACGCGGCCGCCATCGAGCGGAAGTTCCTGCGCGGCGGCGCACTCCTGGGCGTGTGGGTAGGCCTGGTGGCCCTCGTGAAGTTGATCCACCTGTCTGTCCGCCGCCGCCGGCCCGACTACGAACCCGACCCGGCCACGTGCGTCTCGTGCGGCCGGTGCTTCGTTTACTGTCCGGTGGAGCGCGAGCGGATCAAGAAACGCGGGGGCGTGCCGCCCAAACCATGACCGCAGGCACCGACAGTTCGGGCCGGACCGCGGCCGCGAGGGCCCGCTACCACGCGGCCCTCTCGAGCGCAATCGTTGCCGGGGTGTTCTGCCTCATCGTGGTGGCCGTCCTGACGGGCACGCACCTGCGGCGGCAGACTTTGAACCTGGCGAAGTCTGAGGAACTCAACCAACTGCGCGCCGCGCTCCTCCAAGCCCCCGACACGCAGGCCCGCGAGCGGATTCAGGAGGAGGTGCGGCAAAGGGACCTGGCGCTGCGCCAGGAACACACCCGCCACCAGGGGTTCGTGAGGGCGGGCGGGTTCCTGATCCTGGGCGGCCTCGCGATTGGCGTCTTTGCCGCCAGCCGCGCGGCCGCGTATCGCAAGCGCCTGCCGATGCCGCAGCCCGAGACCCAACGGCACCGCGCGGCCCGCACTCTCGCCCTGGCGCGGTGGGCCGTGGGGGGCCTGGCGGTGGCCCTCGTGGGCATAAGCGCGGCCCTGCTCGCGCTGGTGGGCGGCCCGTTCAGCGAAGGGCCCGGCGCGGGCGATGGCGCCCAGATCGTCCCAACGGTCGTGGACTTCCCCACTGCCCAGGAAATCACGAAGCAGTGGCCGAGGTTCCGCGGGCCGGGAGGCCTCGGCATCTCGGCCTACACTAACGTCCCGACCACCTGGAACGGCAAGACCGGCGAGAACATCCTGTGGAAGACGCGCGTGCCGCTGCCCGGCGAGAACTCGCCCGTCGTCTGGGGCAACCGCGTGTTTCTCTCCGGGGCGACGGCCGAGAAGCGCGAGGTCTACTGTTTCGACGCCGACACCGGCCAACTCCTCTGGGCCAAGCCGGTCGACACGCCGGTGGGCCTCGCCTCGGATCCGCCCCAGATCGCCCAGGACACCGGTTTCGCCTGCCCCACGACCGCGACCGACGGCCGCCGCGTCGTGGCCATGTTCGCCAACGCCGACATCGCGTGCTTCGACTACCTGGGCAAGCGCATGTGGGCCCGCAACCTCGGCCCGATCGACAACGCCTATGGCTGCGCCTCGTCGCTGAACCTGTACCGCGGCACGGTCCTCGCGCTGCTGGACCAGGGGACGCTGGCCAGGCCCCACGGGTCGCTCCTGGCGCTCGACCTGGCGACCGGCAAGACCGTCTGGGAGACAAAGCGGCCAGTGCCGAACTCGTGGGCCACGCCCGCCCTGATCAACACGGGCAAGCGCGACGAGATCATCACGTGCGGCAAGCCGTGGCTCATTGCCTACGACCCGGCGACCGGGACGGAACTATGGCGGGCCAAGGTCCTGGGCGGCGACGTGGCGCCATCCCCCGTCGGCGCCGGCGGCATGGTCTTCACCGCCAACACCGAGGCGCAACTGGCGGCCGTCCGCTGGGGCGGCTCCGGCGACGTGACGGCGACCCACCGCGTATGGGCCGCCGAGTCCGGGCTGCCCGACATCGTCTCGCCCCTGACCGACGGCAAGATCGTCCTCCTGGTCACGACCGACGGCACGCTGACCTGCTACGCGGCCGCCGACGGCAAAATGTTGTGGGAGAAGGATATCGACGCGATCTTCAAGTCCTCCCCCACCCTGGTCGGCGACAAGATTTACCTGATGACCGAGAAGGGCGTCATGTTCATCCTGGCCGCGGGCCCGCAGTTCAAGGAACTGGGGAAGGCCGAACTCGGCGAACCGGCGAACTCCAGCCCCGCGTACCTCGATGGCCGAATCTACATTCGTGGCGAGAAGAACCTTTACGCCATCGGGAAGAAGTAATGGATAACGTGGACCTCCAATTCGTCGACGAAGCCGTCGCCCGCCTGGGCCAGGGGCCGGAGGCCGCCATCCCCATCCTCCAGGCCCTCCAGGACCACTATCGGTACCTGCCCGAAGAGGCCCTGCGCCGCGTCTGCGAACTGACCCATATCACGCCCGCACAGATCACCGGAATCGGCACCTTCTACAACCAGTTCCGGCACCGCCCGATGGGCCGGCACCTGGTGAGCCTCTGTCACGGCACGGCCTGCCACGTCAAGGGCTCCGTGCCAGTGCGCGACGCCCTGCTTCGCCACCTGGGCATCGCGGCCCCTGACGACACCGACCCGCAGGGCGTTTTCACGGTCCAGAAGGTGGCGTGCCTGGGCTGCTGCACGCTCGCCCCCGTGATGCAGATCGACGGCGTGACGTACGGCCACATGACGGCAGACCGGGTGCCGGAGGTCCTGGAGGACTTCCTTGAACTGGCCCGCGCGGGCGCCGTCGGGCCGCGGACGGAGCGCACGGCGGCGCGCCGCGACGGGTTCGGCGAAATCCGTATCGGCCTGGGCTCGTGCTGCGTCGCCCGGGGCTCCGGCGGCGTCCAGGCGGCCCTCGAACAGGCGGTAGCCGAGACCGGCGCGCCGGCGGTCGTCAAGCGCGTCGGCTGCGTCGGCATGTGCCACCAGACGCCCCTGGTGGAAGTCATTCCGCCGCAAGGGCCGTCGGCCCTGTACGCCCAGGTGCTGGCCCAGGATGCCCGGGCGATCGTTCTCAGGCATTTCGAGGCCCGCGGCGTCGCCGGTCGCCTGCGGCGGTCGCTCGCGCGGACGCTCGAGGTGCTCCTGACGGACGAGGCGTGGGAGCCCGTCACCCGCCGCAACATCACCCTCCGGGACCCGCCGGTCGAGGCGTTCCTCGGGCGGCAGCGGCGCCTGGCCACCGAGCACTGCGGCCACATGGACCCGATTGATCTTGATGAGTATGTTTCTTACGGCGGCTTCCAGATGCTCGAGCGGTGCCTCAGGCAGCGCTCGCCCCCGGAGATCATCGAGGAGATCCGCGCGAGCGGCCTGCGCGGCCGCGGCGGCGCGGGGTACCTGACGGGGTCCAAGTGGGCCCAGGTCCGCGCGGCCCAGGGCGACCTGAAGTACATCGTCTGCAACGGCGACGAGGGCGACCCCGGCGCGTTCATGGACCGCATGATCCTCGAGTCGTACCCGTACCGGGTAATCGAGGGGATGGCCGTCGCCGCATGGGCCATCGGCGCCGAGGAAGGCGTCTTCTACATCCGGGCGGAATACCCGCTGGCGGTGCGCCGCGTGCGCGAGGCCATTCGGCGGTGCGAGGAGCGCGGCATCCTGGGCGGCGACATGCCGGGCCCCGGCCGGCGGCTGCACCTGCAGATCATGGAAGGCGCAGGGGCGTTCGTCTGCGGCGAGGAGACGGCCCTCCTGGAATCCATCATGGGGCGCCGCGGCATGCCGCGCCTGCGGCCTCCCTACCCCGCCGAGCAGGGGCTCCGGGGCAAGCCCACCCTTGTCAATAATGTAGAAACCTATGCGCTGGTGCCCTGGATACTCCGGAATGGCGCCGCCGCCTTCGCGGGCCTCGGCACCGAGCATTCGAAGGGTACGAAAGTGTTCGCCCTGGCCGGGAAAGTGGCCCGAGGCGGCCTGATCGAGGTGCCGATGGGCGTCACGATCCGCCAGATCGTCGAGGAGATCGGCGGCGGCATCGCCGACGCCAAGCGGTTCAAGGCCGTGCAGGTCGGCGGGCCGTCGGGCGGCTGCGTCCCGGCCACGCTCGGCGACACGCCCGTCGACTACGAGGCGCTGACTGCGGTCGGCGCCATCATGGGGTCCGGCGGGCTGGTGGTCCTCGACGAAGACGACTGCATGATCGACATTGCCCGGTACTTCCTGGAGTTCACGCAGGACCAGTCGTGCGGCAAGTGCACGCCCTGCCGCATCGGCACGCGCCGGATGCTCGACATCCTCAACCGCCTGACGGCCGGCGAGGGAAAGAAGGGCGACCTGGAGGAACTCGAATCGCTCGCCCTGTTCGTCAAGAAGGCCAGCCTGTGCGGGCTCGGCAAGACCGCCCCGAACCCGATCCTCTCGACGCTGCGGTACTTCCGCGATGAATACGAGGCCCACCTGGCCAGGCGGTGCCCGGCCGGCCGGTGCAAGGCGCTCATCACGTACGCCATCACCGACGATTGCATCGGCTGCACGATCTGCGCCCAGCACTGCCCGGCCGAGGCCATCCTGATGACGCCGTACGAGAAACATGCCATCGACGCCGCCAAGTGCGTCCGATGCGGCACGTGCAAGCAGGTGTGCCCGTCGAAGGCTGTTCGCGTGACTTGAGGGAACGACATTTCACCGCACAGAGCGCACAGAACGCACAGAGAAGCAGTGACTGGGTGACTAAGTCACGGAGTGACAAAGTGACCAAGTGCGGCGAGGACTTTGCTGGTCCAGGGGTGCAACTGTCTGCCACTCCATCACTGCGCCACTCGGCTCGTGCGAATCGCTAGTGGCAAGAAGGACCTGGGGCCGATGCCGAAACTGCAAGTAGAGGGCCGGGAAGTCGAAGTGGCCCCTGGGACCTCGATCCTAGAGGCTGCGCGCCAGGTCGGCATCACCATACCCACGCTCTGCTTCCTTGAAGGCTGCACGCCGGCCACTTCATGCATGGTCTGCGTGGTCAAGGTCAAGGACCCCGACCGGCTGGTCCCCTCCTGTGCGGCGCGGGCCGAAGACGGGATGGTCGTCGAAAGCGAGACCGACGAGGTGCGCGACGCGCGGCGGACGGCGCTGGAACTCCTGCTGAGCGATCACCCGGGCGACTGCATCGCGCCGTGCCAAAGCGTCTGCCCGGCCCGGATGGACATTCCGCTGCTGCTGCGTAACGTGGCGGCGGGCGACCTGGCCGGGGCCGTCGCGACGGCCCGCAGCCGCCTGGTCCTCCCGGCGACGCTCGGCCGCATCTGCCCGGCCCCGTGCGAGAAGGGGTGCCGGCGGGCGGCCCACGACGGGGCCCTCTCGATCCGCCTCATGCATCGGCATGTCGCCGACGTAGACCTGGCGGCCGCGCGGCGGGAACTTCCCGCTCGCCGCCCCGCCACGGGCAAACACGTGGCCATCGTCGGTGCCGGCCCGACAGGCCTGGCCGCGGCGTGGCAACTCCTCCAGGACGGCCACGGCATCGCCGTCTTCGACGATCACGACAAGCCCGGCGGGGCGCTCCAGTATGCCATGCCGGAGGACCGGCTGCCGCGACAGGTTCTCGACGCGGAGACCGCCCTCGTCCAGGAGTTGGGCGCCGCGTTCCGCCTGGCCGTGCGTGTCGGCCGCGACGTGACCATCCGCGACCTGGCCCGCGATTTCGATGCCGTGCTGGTGGCGTGCGGGGAACTGAGCGCCGGCGCCGCCGCCAGTCTCGGCCTCGAGCCTTCAACCCACGGCATCAAGGTCGACCCGCACACGTTCCTGACGCCGATGGCCGGAGTCTTTGCGGCGGGCGACGCGGTGCATGCGCGGCGGATGGCCGTCCGCGGCGTGGCCGACGGGCTGGCGGCCGCCGAGTGCATCAGCCGGCACCTGGCGGGCATGGCCATCGCGCCCGCCCCCAGGCCCTACACGACGCGCATGGGCCACCTCTCGAAGGAGGAGATGGCCGCCCTCGTGGCCGGCGCGAGCCCCGACGCCCGCGCGGCGCCGGCCGCCGGCGAGGCCGCCGGTCTTGCGCCCGATGAGGCCCGCCGCGAATCGGCCCGGTGCCTCCACTGCGATTGCCGCAAGGCCGACGCCTGCAAGTTACGCCACTGGGCAGAGGCGTGCGGGGCCAGCCCGCATCACCACCGCGGCACGCGGCGGCCGGTGGAACGTTTCGTCGATCATCCCGAGATCGTATATGAGCCCGGCAAGTGCATCGCGTGCGGCCTGTGCATCCAGGTGGCGTCGCGCGAGCACGAGCGGCTGGGGCTGGCGTTCATCGGGCGGGGATTCAGCGTCCGCGTGGGCGTGCCCTTCCACGAGTCGCTGGCGGCGGGTCTGGCAAAGGCCGGCGCGGCATGCGTGGCGGCGTGCCCGACGGGGGCGCTGGCCTTCAAGTGAGACAGGCGCCCCGGCCCGCAGGCTATCTGGCCTTCAGGCCGAAGTAGTTCAGGAGCGACGCGCACGACGACTGGTACGTGATGCACGGCTCGTTAAACTCCCACGGGTTCTGGCGCCAGTCGAGGTTATTCACGTATCGCTTCATATTGCCATTGACGCCGCCGACCACCATGCCGGGGAAGGGGCCGATCTTGCCTTCGCCCTCGCCGATGTAACGCTGGCCTTCCTTGCTGTTGGCGTTCCCGACCCACGAGTGGAACATGACCATGACGGAGTTCTCGGCACCGAAGGACTTCATGTTGGACCAGAAGCACAGGCCGATGGGGTTGCGGCCGTTGAGATAGTGCAGGTATTCCTCAGCGGCGGCAAGGTAGCGGGCGCGCGCGGCCGGATCGTCAGCGAGTTCGGCGGCCACGAG
>Ga0315279_10008570_pt1 | contig 12361 bp, 9 predicted proteins | sample YL17G06_20_MG_FD_203694 | JGI IMG/M metagenome (GOLD analysis project Ga0315279, IMG submission 203694) | Sediment microbial communities from Yellowstone Lake, YNP, Wyoming, USA - YL17G06_20 | ecosystem: Environmental > Aquatic > Freshwater > Lake > Sediment | place: USA: Wyoming | collected... | reverse complement strand
CCCGGCATAAAAGCCTGACAGGAGAAAAAGATTGTTTTTCAATACTACATCGGTGATGCGGCTCGCTGCCCCAATTGTGTCAAGCATTTTATATGCGGCAATTGTAGATCCGTCGGTTGCCTTCAGTTTTGCTAAAAAGCCGCACGGGTTTTGAGTCTTGGATAACCGTATTACTGTTGAACCAAGCCCCAAATACCTTTTAAATTGGCCTGCTATATACACCGATCCATTCGCAGCAACAATTCCGCAACCCATGCTTGTATTAAAATTGCCCTCGCCTGCTGAATCGGTAAATGCCTTTATCCACGCAGGCGTCCCATCTGATGCATTCAGTTTTGTGACGAAAATTGCATCATTAGAACTGTTCTTTGACCTGAGGTATGGCGTATTTCCAAATTTTAAAGTATCACGAAACAGGCCGACCACATAGGCGTTCCCCTGGGCATCCGGAGCAATATCATACGCATAATTAACTTGTGTATTCCCTTTAATCATCCTGAACCATATAAAATTCCCATTATTATCGAATTTCGCCGCAAAGCCGTCGTTCCCGTTTTTAATGGTGTCGCCCACCTGCATTTCGTCGCTGTAATAAACCCACGTGGCGGTTGTCGTTCCGCCGTAGCAATAGCCGGATGTATAGATATTGCCTGCATCATCAATCGAAATCCCTGTCACCGCGTCAAGGCTTTTGGTGCCCGCGGCCACACGCTTTACCCACAACGGCGTTCCGGATGGATTATATTTGGCGATAAATGCGTCACCTTCGATTTTCCAGAGGGCCGAAGGATACGACGGAGCGGCGGAATCGCCTAAAGGATAGGCCGTGTTGTTCGGCTGCAAATATCCGCCCACGATGATATTTCCGGCCGGATCAACCGCGATCGCAAGGCCTGCATCCTTTGCTTTCGGATTGGAAATTCTCTTTGCCCATTGCAATTGTCCGGAATTGTTGTATTTGGCTATAAAAGCATCACTGGTATCAGCATACGGCAATGCGGTTGCGCCAAACGCAGGCGTGCTGAGCTTGTAATAGCCCGTTACATAGGCATTGCCGGCATTATCCGCAGCAACGGCTTTTATGACCTCGTTCCCCGTTCCCGTGACCGCATTCGCCCACTGCCATGATTGGGCACTGACGAATCCCGCACACGCAGCTATTACAGCAACCGCAAGAAGACTTTTAGAGGATTTCATGGAAGAAGGCTCCTTTCTTTCGGTTTTATCGCATGACGCTGTTTATCCGCTTTAATGCGAAAAAGGAGGGAATCGCCGGATATAATAGTCCCGCGGATGTCCCCCTTCCTGAAAATCAAAATATATTAAGGAAGCTGAAAATCTCTTAAAATCGCATAGGTTGAATACGGAATTCGGCACTTGCATAATGTAGCGGATTTTTAATGAAAATGCAGGGGAATTATTGATAATGGATGGCGATGGACGTTTTTCGGGTGGTTGAATGCCGGATGATAGGGAGATAAATACCGCAAGACGATTTCGGGAATGGAGTAGCTCCGAAGGAGGGTGACCCGGCCTTCACCATCCTCCTGATTTCCAATAGCGTATGCGATTCAGCCTGGTTTCCTGCATGCCAACCTAAAAAGAAAGAGCCTTCGCCGGCGAATGATCGCCTTTGAAAGCCCTTGAGCAGCGGATTGTATTAAAAACCGTTACTTGGCCGGAGGAGCGGCAGGCTCTTTTTTAGGAGCTGCTGCGGCTTTAGCAATTTCTTCGGTGACCTTCAAAGCGACTTTCTTGCCTTCTTCATTCTTGTAGGTTACTTTGACTTTGGCGCCGGTTTTCAGATCGCCGATGGCGATTGCTTTACCTGCGGACAAAATTTTTGTATCGGCGTTTACTGAAAAGGTATCTTCCGCCGCTTTGGTCTTGATAATAAGAGTATTGGCGATCGCATCAACCGATACCACCTCGCCCCTGGCTATCAGATCTTTTGCTTTGGCAGGCGCAGCGGCTTTTCCCGCGGGCGGAGTGCTGGATGCTGGTGTGGTGGTTGCCTGGGCGAAAACAAGACCCGTGCAAATGGCGATAAAAGCAATAACACGTGACAATTTCATAATGCCCTCCATTAATTTTCGAGTGAACAGTATTATGCGGTGATCGCGTTAATGCTCTGCGCAGGAGCAACTGATTATTATGCAAGCTCTATGCCAACAGCTATTATCGCGCCTATTTGAAAGATTTCCGCGCTATTCAGGAGCTTTTTCCGGATCGATAACGCAAAACGTTAATCGCATGCACCAAAACGTCAGTCAAAATGGCTATTCTTCCCGCACGAGACCGAATTTAGCCGCGCGATATTGAAAAGTGCGATAGGTCATTCCCATAAGCTTCGCTGCTTCCGTCATCGTGCCGTTTGCGCGTCGAAGCGCCTGCTCGATCAGGTTTTTTTCCAGATCTTCAAAAACAATGCCTTCGCCGGGAAGCTGCCATGCGGGTTTTCCTCCGGCGCTGGCCGGTTTTCGGATCTCCATCGGGAGATCGTCAACGCCGATGATATCCCCCGGAGCGATAATGATGCAGCGCTCCATGACCGCTTCCAGCTCGCGCACATTGCCGGGCCAGCGGTAGCTTTTCATTAGCTCCAATGCTTCGGACGAAACCGTGCGGCGGCCGGCCCTGCGTGAAAGGAAAAAGTCGATGAGTGCGGGAATATCGTCCGGACGCTCCCGTAGCGGCGGTATCACGATCGGGATCACATTAAGCCGGTAATACAGGTCTTCGCGAAAACTACCTTTTGTCAGGCACTCTTCGATATTTTTATTGGTAGCGGCGAGAATGCGCACATCGACGCGGATCACCGCGGTGCCGCCCACGCGCCGGATCTCTTTTTCCTGCAACATGCGCAATACCCTTGCCTGCGTATTCAAGGACATGTCGGCTATTTCGTCCAGAAAGAGAGTGCCGCCGTCGGCGGACTCCACGATACCTTCCTTGCGGGCCAGCGCGCCGGTAAAAGAGCCTTTCTCGTGGCCGAAAAGCTCCGATTCCAGAAGGTTTTCGGGCAGCGATGCGCAGTTGACGCTCTGCATGGGACGCAGACTGCGCGGGCTCTGGTAATGGAGCAGACAGGCGATGCGTTCCTTGCCCGTGCCTGATTCGCCGCGGATGAATACGGTCGCGTCCGTTGCGGCCACTTTTTCAACCAGAGCAAGGATTTCGCGCATGGGCGCGGAGCAGGCGACGATGCCCTGTGATGACTGGCGCGCCATCTGGTCCCGCAGGACCTGGCCATTGACGCGGAGCGTGTATTTTTCCGCGGCGCGGGCCGCCGCCATAAGCAACTCTTCGCGCTCGATGGGCTTGGTAAGATAATCGTAAGCGCCCAGGTGCATGGCGCGCACGGCGGTATCGACCGACCCGAAGGCCGTTATCACCACAACCTCGGGCGGGGGCGCGCAACGGCGGGCTTCCTCGACCAGCTCAAGGCCGCCGCGACCGTGCATTTTCAGGTCCGTGAAGACCACCTCGGTCCGCTGATCAGCAAGAATGCGCAACGCCGCGTCAACTCCGTCGGCCTCGGTTACCGAATGCCCTTCGGAAGAGAGGATGCTTCCCATGATGCCGCGCTGGGCGGCATCATCGTCAACTAACAGAATTTTTGCCATTGTCCGCTTCCAATATCGGTATTTCGATTTCAAAGCAGGCGCCGCCCGCGGGCACGTTGGTTGCCCGGATGCAGCCGCCGTGCTCTTCCACGATGCGTCGTGACAGCGACAGTCCCAGCCCCGTGCCGCCGCTGCGTTTGGAAAAATAGGGTTCAAAGATCCGTTCCAGGTCCTCCGGCGGCACGCCGGGGCCGTTGTCGGCCACCCGCAGCAATATAGGGCCGGGGACGTTGACATCAAGGGACACCTCGATGCGGCCGCCCTGCGGCAGCGCTTCCACGGCGTTGATCAGGAGGTTCATGAGCACCAGCTGGAACTGTTCCCGGTCGGCGATGATCCTGGCGCTGCCGGGCACCGCAAGCGCCATCTCGATGCCCTTTTCCGCCATCTGCGGCCGCACGAGCGCCGCAACCTCATGGATGAATTCGCGTGCCGCAAAGCCGCGGCGGCGCAGGCGGACCGGTTTGCCGATCGAAAGGTAGTCGTTGACCATGGCATTGACATGGCGCACCTGTTTTTTCAAATTGTCCGCGAGCTCGTCGAATGTTTTTCGCTCTTTTTCATCGCCGGGACGATACTGATGCACGATATGGTCGGCCGTCAGGTTGATAAGGTTGAGCGGATTGCGGATTTCATGCGCAAAGGTGGCGGCGGTTTCGGAAAGGATCGCTTTCCGCTCCATGGAGCGCAGGCGGTCTTCGAGCACTTTCTGGTCCTGCAGGGTATCGGCCATGGCATTGAAGGCGGCGGTCACTTTTCCCACTTCGTCATGTCCGGGCCGTTCGATACGCACGGTCAGGTCGCCCGCGGCGATGCGGCCGGCCGCTTCGTGCAGGCGACGCAAAGGCCGGTTAAGGCGGGCGATGACCGCCCAGGAAACGCCGAAGGCCGCGACGAAAGCCGCCAGCGCCACCAGGATGTTCTTGAGATACATAGCGCGCAGAAGGGCGCGAAGGTCATTGACTATGATGGAAGTTTCGAGGAGTCCGATGAGTTTGCTGCCGCGAAAGATGGGAACTTTGACGGAATAGCGGATGTGCTCGCTCCGCGCATCATTGGCGCCCAGCTGCTCGCGAACCACCATCACACGATCGACCAGCGGCTGTTTTTTGCCCACCTTGCGGGGATTGCTGCTCGCCACCACTTCCTGGGTGCTGCCCACCACCGATACCTCCCGTATCGCCGGGTTGCGCCGCGCATTTTCGATAAACTTGACAAGAGCGTCATTATCGGGCGATTGCTCCAGCGAAAGCTCCTGCGTGGAAGACTGCACCGAATGCACCACGCTTTGCAGGTCGCCCTCCATGGTATCAACCAGCCCCCGCTCCGAGCGCATTGACAATGCGAGCATGATCGCCGTTGCGGCCACGAATGATACCATGAAGACAATAAGCAGTTTGGTTTGAAAACGCATGCTATCCCAGGTTTTTCAGCATTTGCATGACGCCGGCCGTGGCGGCGAACCCGTAGATCCATCCGCTGATCACCTGCGCGGGCGTATGATGATGCTGGAACAGGCGCGCCGCGCCCACAATGATCGCAAGCGCGGCGAACGTAATGCCCGCGGGAAGATTGATAGGCCAGAGCAACGCGGCGCATCCCATGGGAACGCCGGCATGCAGGCTGATTTTCCACCAGAAACTGATGAGCATGGCGCCGGCGCCGGCGATGAGCGCACAGGCGAAACCCACAAGCAGGTAATGCGGCGCTCCGATCAGACAACAGACGGCATAGGACACGCCGATACCGGCCATGAGAAGCGGCAGCACGATGCGGCGCTCGCTGACGCGCAGGACATGATAATGGCTGATGGCGCGCTTTTTCACTTCGTAAATGATATAGAACAGTCCCGGAAGCAGGCCGGCAAGAAGGATCCCGGTATCGATCAGCGCCATGCCGAGGGAGCCGCGCTGATGCAGGCTTGCCAGAAACATTGCCCCGGCCATGAGTATGGCGGGATGCAGAACATAGGACGTGGCAGTGGCGATGCGATTGAGCATTTGAAGAAAATACGATATTGCGCGCCCCGGACGCGGGACCTTTTCAAATCAGAATGCCGCGCGCCGGAGTCAACAAACCCGATTCGAGCGCCGGCCGGCTTCACAGATACCGATACTCCCACGCGGATCCAAATGTTGGTCCACCCCTGAAATAATAATCCCCATATGGCAAGGGCGGACCGTGATCCGCCCTTTTTAAGCCCCAAATGCCGAGTACCGATACGATCATGAACCCCGGAACTCGCGAACTCCCCTGGCGCGCCACCGTGCTCCGCCATAGCGGCTACGCGACGGCGAGTAGCCCAGCTGAAAGCAGGGCGACGGCGGCTGAACTCCCCCAACCGCTATTTCTTTTCCGCCGGCGCCGTTGCCGGCCATTCCCAGTTGAATGTCAGACCCGCGGAAAGAGTCTCTTTAAGCCGGATCCGATTATGGGCTTCGATGACTTCGCGATCGTAGAGCATCTGGACATACAGAGAGAACATGATATATTTGGCGATATTTACATTCATGGTATTTTCCCAATTGACATCAGGATAGCGCCAGTAGTTCAGACTGTCGGGATTGACGCGGAAAAGGGCCTCATAGAGCTGAAGCTTGCTGATAAAGGTGATGACTTTTGACGGATGCGCCGCTTTCAGGTCGGTGATCAGCTCCAATCCGCCGTCGGTCTGCACCAGACTGTCATTGGGCCGCACCCGGTTGATATTTTCACGCACCGCGCCGCCAAATCGCGAAATGAGATTGACCTCGGGTTTGCCTAGAAATGTGCGGGTGATTCCAAAGCTCTCCGTCAGATCGACGGGATTGCCGTGCAATTGGAGGCGTATGTTATTGGCATCGTAATATTCATATAAAAACAAGGATTGCACATGCAATGCCGCATAGGGATCCACAAATCCCCCCAAGGTGAAGCGGAGCACCGATTCACCATCAATCTGGTCTGATGATTTAGCGGGCCGGGACCATGTCTTGCTTTTCGGGTCCTGGGTTTCGGTCTGTCCAAACGAGAGCTTGAGTGTCGTTTTATCAGCGAGCCATACGTTGAATTGCTTCTCCGCGATCGCCTGCATCTGAGCGGCCCAGGAGAAGGTGCCCACATCGCCGCCCGTCCAGTTATCGCTGTAGGAGTTAAGTGTTGTCGTGAGATTGGATTGAACGGCCAGCTTCCAGGGATCCGCGCTGATCATGGATGCGGTGATGATAATAAGCATTCCGGCAAGAAAGCGCATACATCGTCCTTTCTGCTACTTTTAGAGGCGGAAATATAATCGATGCGCTGGATCTGATGTTGAAAATACAGGAGGGAATGATTATTTATACGGGAATTCGTCCCATGCCTTGTCCACGAACGCTTTGAATTCGCGTTCGAACCGAGCGCGGGGGAATTTCTCGGCATTCGCGCGGATCACTCCGGGATCAAAAGAGTCCTCTTTGCGGATGAATTCCCGCACGGCGTCCATGATGGCCTGCGCGTCCTGTTTATAGAAAAAAAGACCGGTTTTGTCTTTGATCACCGTTTCCAGCGCGCCGCCGCGCGCATAGGCGATTACCGGGATTCCCGAGGCCTGCGCCTCTACATTGACAATCCCGAAATCTTCTTCCGCCGAAAATACGAAGGCGCGCGCCTTGCGAAGGTGCGCGTCCAGTTCATCGACGGGCAGATGTCCCAGAAATGTGATGGCAGGCCCGGCGATCGACTCCAGTTTTTTGCGAGCAGGTCCGTCGCCGATGATGACCAGCGGCAGCTTGAGCTCATTAAATGCCCGGATGATAAGGTCGATGCGCTTATACTGCACCAGGCGGGACGTGGTGACGAAGTAGTTTTCGCGTTTGTCGCAAATTGAAAAACGGTCCACGTCCACCGGGGGATAAATCACCGTTGCCGGCCTGCCATAGCATTTGGAGATTCGATTGGCGATGTACTGGCTGTTTGCCACGAAATGGTTGACCCGTGATGCGGATACGCAGTCCCATAGGCGAACATAGTGGAAGATCGCCCGCACCAGGAAGCTGGCCAAACCCCGCTGCAGGCCGGCGGATTCGAGATACTCGAATGTCAGATCCCAAACATAGCGCATGGGGGAGTGGCAGTAGCATATATGGAGCTGGTCCGACGAAGTAAGCACGCCTTTTGCCACGGCATATGATGACGAAATGACAAGCTTGTAATCGCGCAAATCAAATTGCTCCACGGCCATGGGGAACAGCGGAAGATACATGCGGTGGCGCTTTTTTCCCCACGGCATGTGCTGGAGGAATGAGGTGTTGACTTTTGCATGTTCCCAGGGCGAATCCGCGACCCCCCTGGGATCGTGGAAAAGCGTAAAGATATCGCCGGGGTACAGACTGTTGATCGATTGCAGCACGCTTTCGGCGCCGGCAATGGTAACGAGCCACTCGTGGATGATCGCTGTTTTCATCGGATAATTCTGAATTCGGATTTGCTTTGATTATACGTTGGCGCCACGGCGGGTGTGTATAAGAAAAAGCGGGCGTCCGGGTTCCGCTGTATTCCCCGGGCAAGAGGGAAACAAGTATTTTCGTAACTACCTACGTCCCTATGGTCGAGCATTTTTTAGCCCCGTTAGGGGCGACATATTTGTAGCCCAGGACGATAGTCCTGGGTTGACAAATAGAATCCCCCACCCAACCCTCCCCCGCATACGATTTCATAGCGGGGGAGGGCAACGGGAGGGGGTTTCCGCATAACCCGGGGCTATCACTATCACCCCGGGCTACAAATATGTCGGTCCTGACGGACCTAAAGAAAAAATGCATAAGGATATTTTCATAGGAGAAAATTGTTCCTTCATAGGGACCTATGTAGTTACGTATTTTCATACTAATTGCAGCAACAGGCGCATGCGCCGAAAACCGCCCCAAGGGAGGCATTCATGTTTCGTCCGGAAATCAAGGTCATCGATTGCACCATCCGCGACGGCGGACTCATGAACAAGTCGAAATTCTCGCTGGAAATGGTCCGCGCCATCTACACGGCGTTGTGCGCCGCCGGAGTGGATTATGTTGAGATCGGCTACCGCAACAGCAAGGCCCACTTTTCCACCGAGGAGTATGGCGCATGGCGGTTCTGCGACGAAGATATGCTGCATAAGGCCATCGACGGCGTGCCGAATCCCAAAGGAACGAAACTCGCGGTAATGCAGGACGCGCACAAAGCCGCCGCCGACGATATGCTGCCCAAGGAGAAGAGCCTGGTCGACCTGGTGCGCGTGGCAACCTATGTCAAGGACGTTGACAAGGCGATTGCACTGGCCAATAGCGCCCACAAAAAGGGCTACCAGACCACCATCAATATCATGGCGGTGTCCACGGCGCTGGACCGGGAGCTGGATGAGGCGCTGCAGCAGATCGAGGCGGAGACCAGCGTGATCGCCTGCTATATCGTGGATTCCAACGGCGCCCTGTACAGTGAGGACGTCGATTATCTGGTGCACAAATACCAGCGATTTCTCACAACCAGGGAGATCGGCGTGCATTGCCACAACCAGCAGCAGCTGGCGTACGCCAATACCATCGAGGCGATCATCAAGGACGCGAATTTTCTTGACGGAACGCTCTACGGCCTGGGTCGCGCGGCCGGCAATTGCCCGCTGGAACTCCTGATCGGATTTTTAAAGAACCCCAAATTCGACATCCATCCGGTTCTTGACGTTATCAGCAAAGAAATACTGCCGCTTAAAAAAACGATTGAATGGGGCTATAATGTGCCCTACATGGTATGCGGCATGCTCAACATGCACCCCCTCGAAGCCATCAAGCTGGTGGAATTGCCGGAAGGCCACCCGGATAAGTATAATTACGCCAAATTCTACGCGAAGATGTCGGGCGAAGTGTTCGAAGAGAATTGATGCGGCATGGGGGCTGGCGGTTCCCGTCCGCCGGCGAATCCCGCTTACATCAGGTGCCGCAGCGCCCATACCAGCCGGGGGAAGCGTCCCACGCTGGCGCCGAAGATCCTGGCCATGGTGAGCTTTTCGCGCGGCAGGCCCGAAAGCGTGTACGCCGCCCGATCATAATCCGCATCGGGGACTTTCTCCAGGGACCCCTTGACTTTTGCGAGCTTCATGTGTCGTTTTCCCCGCTTTTCATACCATGCCGCCTCGTAGCGGTCGCAGATTTTTGCCGTTTGCCGTTCCGTTTCCGCGCCAAGCATTTCGACTGCGGCATCGCCGGCGCTGCCGCCGCACATAAGCGCTTCCACGATCCCGGCGCGTGAAATGGGATTGATGGCGCCGGCCGCGTCGCCGGCCTTGATCAGGCCGCGCACCGCCAGCGTATGGCGCCGATACCCGCAGGGAATGGTGCCGGCGAACCATTGAAGCACCGGCGCTCCGGGACAGTTTTTTTCGATAAAGCCGCGCAGCAGCCGTCTGATCTCCACCTTTCCGCTATACCGGCGGCCTACCAGAACGCCGGCATTGACCAAACCGTGATCGCGCGGGAATATCCATGCATAGCCGCCGGGCGCCAGATCGCGTCCTACATGGATATGCACGGTATCGGATGCGAAATGGTCGCACTTGACAACAGCGAAATAGCCGGGTTCAAGGTCATCATGTTTCCAGGCAATCGGCTCGTTCTTGCCGAAAGACGAGAGCGGACCCGAGGCGTCCACTACCACGGCGCCGGCCACGGTGCGTCCATCGCTGAGTTCGAGAACTCGATTGCCGTTTCCCGCGTGCGGAGAAATACCGGTGACCCGCGCATCATACAGCATCTCCGCCCCAAGATTGATGCAGCGGGCCGCCAGGTCCTGCTGCATCGCCGCCCGGTTGATGATATAGCCGCCCCGGTTGCTGTCGGTATAGGTGACCGTTGTGCCGTCCGGTGAATGAAAAGCCGCGCTGTTTACATTAAACCGTATCCACCGATTGTCTACCGGTATCGCTTCATGAAAACCAAGCCGGCCGACAGCCTCGGCGCAGGCTATGGGCTTTTCCCAGGGAACTTGTTTGTCAATAAGGAGCAACGAGGGCCGGGTAGAAGCCAAGAGCGCATGCAATGCGGCATTAAGTCCGGCAGGGCCTGCGCCGATAACAATGACATCATAGCGATCACGGATGGCTGCTTTAGTTGCGCCCACGGCTTATCCGGCTAATCGGAGTGAAAAAATAGTAGCAAAATATCCATTAATATACATTAGCGACTTTCGCTGGAATTTTGCTGCTATTGGATTCGGAATATCCGGTGGATATTTCTGATAAACAAATTTAGTGCCAATTATTTTGCCGCAATATATATTACGTGGCTTGCGCCCTTAGCTCAATGGATAGAGCATCTGGCTTCGGACCAGAGGGTTGGGGGTTCAAGTCCCTCAGGGCGTACCATATTTGCCGGCTTATCGGCGAAATTAAAAGCGCCTGAGGCCGGCTTCAGATTCCTCATTTCTGATGTATCCTGCGAAATGAGCTGGACCTGCCGATGCAAGGAATCGTTACATTGCGTTAAATGAAACAGGCTCTAAGCCGTACTATTGATAGATTCGTATAACCCTTTGAAATATTGATAAATTAGGAGTAGATAGATGCGTCGCACCAATCTGTTTCCCGAAGAAGATTTCCTGGATTTATACTTGAACGATATTAAAAAGTATAAACCGGTGAAGTCGGAAGAAGAAGTCCGGCTTGCCGATGAAATTAAAAAAGGCAAAAGGGACGCGCTTGAAAAGCTTGTCAAAGCCAATCTGCGCTTCGTTGTAAGCGTCGCACGCAATTACCAGAACCAGGGCGTTGCCCTGGCCGACCTCATCAACGAAGGCAATATGGGCCTTATCAAAGCCGCGCAACGTTTTGACGGCTCCAAGAACTTCAAGTTCATTTCTTATGCCGTCTGGTGGATCCGTCAGGCGATCCTGCAGGCATTGGCCGAACAGTCGCGTATTGTAAATGTTCCGCTCAATCGTGTCGGTATCATCGACCGCATCGGCAAGACCAAGGAGCGTCTGGAACAGCGTTTTGGACGGCTGCCGAATATCGAAGAAATCGCCAATGAGCTTGGCATCGACCTTGATCACGTGACAGAATCGGTGCGCGTGGGAAACCGCCATTTCTCACTCGATGCGCCGATCGACCCGTCGGATGAAACCAGCCATATGGACTTTCTGGTGGACAGCTACACTGAGCGTCCCGATGATACGGCCGCGCGCAAGTCGTTCAAGGATACGGTTGTCAAGGGTCTTGATTCGCTCAAGGAGCGCGAACGCGAAATTCTCAAGCTGTATTACGGTCTTGAGGGCGAAGTGCCGCATACGCTTGACGAGATCGGCGAACGGTTCAGCCTGACGCGCGAACGCGTGCGCCAGGTGAAGGAGAACGCGATTAAAAAGCTCAAGCGCGATACGCCCAAGGAGCTGCGCGAAGCCTATTCGGCGGCCCGGTAAGCGTTTGACGATCGGATAGTGCGACGGCCCGCTTCGGATTAAATCCGAAGCGGGCTTTTTTCATGCCGGATCGCCCTCACGATAATCGAATGTGATTGCGAGGAATGAAATGACGAAGCAATCGCCCCATACGATACCCAATACGGCAGGGAAGCGGGACCGAGATGCCGGAATTCAAAACATTCCCGTGCCTTGAGTTATCAGCGAAAACAGGGTGTATTAGGCGCTTACGGCGTCCTCGCGACAAAAGATTGTCAGAACGTATGATTCGCATGATTTTCAAACCCGGTACGCAGAGGTCGCGGAGGATTCGCAGAGACTCGCAGAGAAAT
>Ga0315279_10008569_pt1 | contig 12361 bp, 7 predicted proteins | sample YL17G06_20_MG_FD_203694 | JGI IMG/M metagenome (GOLD analysis project Ga0315279, IMG submission 203694) | Sediment microbial communities from Yellowstone Lake, YNP, Wyoming, USA - YL17G06_20 | ecosystem: Environmental > Aquatic > Freshwater > Lake > Sediment | place: USA: Wyoming | collected... | reverse complement strand
CGTATCGGGCTGTTCAAGTTCCTCGGCCAGCACCTCAGAACCGAGCGCAGCGACTTTCGCCCCAGTCCGCTAAAAGTACAGTTTCAGGGCGAACTGGATGCGGCGCGGCTGATCGTTCAGCGGCGAAACCGTGGGCAGCGATGAACTGAAACCCTGGCGGCCGAACACTGCCTGCCCGAAGTCCGGGGATTCCAGGTTGGCATCCGGGCTGTTCAGGTTGGTGTGGTTGAAGGCGTTGAAGAACTCGGCGCGAAACTGCAGCGACCCGCCCTCGCCCAGCATCCGTAGCGGGAAGCTGCGGCTCACCGACAGGTCGGCATTCCAGAATCCGGGCCCGCGGAAGGCGTTCCGGGGAGCATTGCCGATCTTGCCCTCTGCCGGGCCGGAAAACGGCTTGGGGTCCAGCATGACAACCCCTCCAGGCACATTTCTTCGCGGATGTAGGTATGCCTGGCCACGGTCGTCCTTGCCGAGGAAATCGGCGCGGTTGTGGATCAGCAGGCCGCCGGCCTGGGGCAAATACAGCTCGGTGCTGTGTACCGTGAAAGGAAAGCCGGAACGGAAGCCGGCCAGCGCCCCAGCCTGCCAGCCGGCCGCCAACCGCCGCCATCCGCGGAATTTGGGCGCCTGGGCGATGACGTTGAGCACCAGGTTGTGAGTCTGGTCGAAGTCGGCGCGCCCGAAATCGGCGCTGGGATCGAACTGGCGGGTAAAACCCGTGGACAGTTGGAAGAAGGAGCGGACATCGGCAATGTGCTTGGAACCCTCCCCCGGTGGCAGCGGATCGCTCTGCACGTCCCTGGTGTGGCTCCAGGTATAAGAGGCCTGAAACTGCACCCCGCGAGACCAGCGGCGGGTCAGCCCGGCCTGGAACCCGGCGTAATTGGAATGCCCCTGGTTGCCGTGGTAGCTGATGTCGCCTGTGGCTGGATTATAGCGGCCCAGCGGGTTCTCCTGGGTCGGCGGGAGCGACCAGGCGCGATTGATCATGTCCGTGGTGATCAGGCGGCGGCCCAGCGAGCCCGTCTGGTTCACTTCCACCACCGTATTGGCCCCCAGTTGCCGCTGCAATCCCAGGAACCAGGACTGCGAGTAAGGGGTGCGCAGTCCCCGGTCAATGGCCACCGTGGATGAAGCCATCAGTGAGGCGGGATCGACGCCGGGGATGGCATCGTGAGCCGGGATGGTGTAGCGGAACTCCCCCATCAGGAAGGTCCCCAGGGCCAGCGTGTTGTTGCGGGTGTTCAGCCAGATGTTGTTGAACAGGCGATCGAAAAACAGGCCGTAGCCGCCGCGCAACACCGTCCGGCCGTTCCCGCCAAGGTCCCAGGCGAAGCCCAAACGCGGCGCGAAATTGTTGCGGTCGGGCTGATACAGCGGTTCGCTTGCCAGCCGCCCGGACGCGATCCGTTCTCCGATCCAGCCGCCGCTGCCGAACACGAAGTTGTAATCGCGCGTGCCCTTGCCCGGCGACGGCACCCCGAAATACTCGAAACGAACGCCAAGGTTCAACATCAACCGCGGCCTTATCTTCCAGTTGTCTTGCAGGAAGGCGGCGAATTCCTTCTGGGTGTAAAAGCGCCGGAAGTCGGCGTTCACGGCCGGCCTGCCGGTCTGCCGGTTCAAGGTCAGGAAGAGGAAGGAGGGGTCGCCGCGAAGGAAATCGAAGATGCCGTCAAAAATGTAGTAGCCGTCCCGTCCAGGTGTCACCAGCGAATCGCTGGCCGACTGGCGCCACTCAAAGCCCATGCCCAGCGCGTGCTTCCCGCACAGCCGGCTGAAGTTGTCGAGCACATGGCGCACCGTGTCCTGGAAGGAGTAGTCGTAGGCCGCTTCGCTGCCCGGCAGCGCGATGGGGTCCAGCAGCAGGCCGATGGTGGGCGTCTCGGGATGCGGCCGGAAAGCGGCGACGGCGGTGCGGCTGTATCCCAACTTCAGCTCGTTGGAACCGCCGGCCAGGTCCCGCGTATAGTTGGCGGCGAAATTCCACCCCCGGACGGCCAGCGGCGCATTCAGCCCCGGGTACTCGCTGAAGATCCAGTCGTCCGAGGTTTGGCGCGACAGCGAGTAGCGGGCGCTGAGCCGGTGTTTCCCGCCCGGCGATCCATAATCGACCCGTCCCAACGCCAGGGTGCTGCGCTGCACCAGCGGCTCCGAGAACACCCGGCTGGTGGCATAGAACACGCCCGGGATGGGGTCGGCTTTGGGCGGCGGAAACTGCCCGAGCAACTGCCGGGCCAGGCTGCCCTGGGGCGCCAGCGCCATTAGCAGGTCGCTGGGCAGGAAAATCTGCGCCTCGTGGCTGCGGCTGGCCGACCGGAAGCGCTCGAAATTGCCGAAAAAGAACAGCCGGTTGCGGCGCAGCGGGCCGCCCAGCGACGCCCCGTACTGGTGCTGGCGGAAGGGCGGTTTCGGCCAACCCTGCCAGTTGTCGGGGAAGGAATTGGCATTCAGCCGGTCGTGGTTGAAAAACTCGAACAACGCGCCGTGCAGGGCGTTGGCGCCGCTGCGGGTGATGGCGTTGGCGATGAAACCGGATGAACGGCCGAACTCGGCCGAGAAATTGTTGGTGTTCATCCGGTACTCCTGCACGGCGTCGGCCGATACGCGGGCGGCCGGCCCGGTGACCAGCAGATCGTTGTTGTCCACTCCGTCCAGCAGGTAATTGGAACTGGCCGCCCGCTGCCCGTTCACCGAAAAGCCCAACCCCCGCGCCGTGGCGTTGTCGGAGCTGACGCCGGGCTGCAGCACCAGCAAGGTGTACACATCGCGGCCGTTCAGAGCCAGCTCCAGGATCTTGCGCTCATCGATCAGGCTGGAAAGCGAGCCGGTCAGCGTCTCGGTTGCGGGCAGCGGAAGATCGTTGATGAAGGCCGTGGGCAAAGCGCCGTCGGCCCCGTACCAGCGTTTCAACCTTTCCTGGACGTCGGGCGGCAGCGCGGCGGCCGGCGCCGCCGGCGGGGTGGCCGCTCCCGCAACCGTGCCGGCAGCCGGCAGCGCGAAGTTCAGCTCAATCCGCGACGACACAGGCAATTCCACCGGGCTGCGCTCCTCCGACTGGAAATGGACCTCGATCACCTTGATGCTGTAACTGCCCGGCTGCAACGCCGCGAACGAATAGAACCCATCTTTGTTCGTGTAGCACGCCAACTGGACGTTGGTTTGCAGGTTGCGCTCGATCACCACCGCACCCGGCACCGGGGCGCCGGAGGCCGCGCTGGTTACGCGCCCCATCAGGGTCGCCTGCGACGACTGCGCCCACAAAATTCTGGTGGAACAAAGGACGAGAACAACGCAGAGACGCAGAAGCCGCAGAGAAAACGCAGAGGATCTCTGAGAGCGCTCGTCTTCTCTGCGTTCCTCTGCGATCTCTGCGCCTCTGCGTTGAAAGGATGCCGGCCGCGTCGCCGTTCGATATCCGTCTGTTCCGATCCGTGGGTTCATTTCCGTTTCTCGGCCGAACTCAGTTTCCTCTGAAGGTCTCGCTGCAGCTTGGGATCGGTGGTGCGGGCCAGCGCCTGGCGGTAATCGTCGGCAGCCTGCGGGAAGTTGCCCTGCGCCAGGTGAACCTCACCCAGACAGATCCACGGCGTGGGCGAGGCCGGGTCCTGGGCGAGCATCTGGAAGAAAACCTGTTCGGCGTCGGGATATTTCTTGCTCTCCAGCAGGAACCGGCCGAGCACCTCCAGAGCGGCGGTGCTGGCCGGGTTGGCGGCCACGGCCCGGCGAAGGGCCTGTTCTGCAAGTTGCCGCTTGCCCTGCTTTTGGTACAACTCGGCCAGGTGCAGATGAGCCGCCGCGAACCCCGGATCCAGTTCGGCAGCCTTGCGGAAGTTGGCTTCCGCCTCGGCCGTCCGGCCACGGTTCCTGGCAAAGAGGCCCAGATGGTAGTAGCTGTTGGCATCCTGCGGGTCCATGTCCCGGGCCCGGCGGAACTGCTCCTCGGCCTCCCCGTACCGTTTTTGCTCGTAATACAACTGGCCGAGGTTGTAATGGAGGTAGGAATACTTCAGGCCCAGCTCGGCGCCCAACTGGATGCCCTTCTTCAATTCCTGCTCGGCCTCGCGATACCGCTGCTGCGCGGCATAGACGCGGGCCAGGTTGGCGTGCGGGTAGACCCATTTCTCAGCGCGCTGGGAAGCGCCGCGGAAGTGATCAATGGCTGCCTGCCACTGCCCCTGCTCCATGTACGCGATGCCCAGCGCGTTGTACGAGTAAGCCGCGTCCGGGTCCAACCCAATCGCCTCTTTGAGCACGGGAACCGCTTCCGGATAGCGGTCGCGGGCCACCAGCGCGCGGCCGGACATGAACCGCGCCTTGGCCTGGATGGCCGGGTCATCGGGGTCCAGTTGGCGGGCGCGCGAAAACAGTTCCGCGCCCTCCTGGTACCTGGCCGCGTCCAGCGGCTTCACCTGGTCGCCCCGCCGGTAGGAAGCCAGGATCTTCTCGCCGGCGTCGGCCAGGGCGATGTAGAGGTCATCCTGGAGCGCGTCTTTCTGGGGCTGCGTGACCGACAGGCGGCTGTAGCTCTGAAAGAGGTCCCAGGCATTGTTTTGCGCCGGAGGCAGCAGGCGGCCCTCGCGCAAGGCGCGCTGGAATTCGGTTCGCACCTCGTCGCCTTCGGGCGCCAGCCCGAAGCCGCTGAGCGCGTAAACGGCGGGCCAGTGGCTCACACGGCCGAACGGGGCCAGCGCCGCCAGCAGGTTGCCCGGCCGGAACGGCAGGTAGCTGAGCTTGAAATCGGGCGGGCCGGGCTTGTCAACGAAAGCCAGCGGGGTGTTCGGTTCGAACTCGCCGAAGTCGCGCACGTGCTGCTGCTTTTCGGTAGCGGCTTCCACGCTGGCCTGCATGTAGCTGATCAATTCCGCAGCCGTGACTATGCTGTCCTTGTCACTGTCGGCTTCGCCCATCAGGCCCCGCAGGAGGAACCAAGTGAACACGCCGTGGCCCCCGCCGAACCCTTTGCCCTCGCGCGAGAACTCGTTGGGGCGGCTCGCGAGCAGGCCCATCATCTCGCCGCGCTTGCTGGCATCTTCCATGTAGCGGTTGATGTTGCCTTGTCCCTGACCGAGTTTCCCCGCACGGCAGGCGTCCGCGAACAGGAAGATTCTCTTCGCTCTCCCAAGGCGATTCTGAATGATGTCGGCTAAGTCTTTCATCGGCAGGGCAGTGGTATAGAGGTCTTCGCGGTCGGAGTCATTCGCCAAGAGGTAGCCCGCTCTGGCCGCCTCTTTCTCCACCACGCCGTGGGTCGCGACAAAGATGTAAACGGTGTCCTCCGATTTGAGCTTGCGCTGCAGCGTGGTTCCCATCATGCGCTTCATCGACTGCAGCCCCGCCCCCTCGTTGGTCAGCAGGGTGATATTGTTGGCCGGAAAGCCGCGGCCGCGCGGGCTGGCGATGACTCTTGCGAAGTCAGTCGCGTCCGCATCGGCGAACTCCAACCACTCCTTTTCCGGCAGATTGGCAAACTTGGAGATGCCGATTACCACCGCATAGAAGTTGGCTTGTTCCTGCGCCGGCAAGATAGCGCAGCCACCCAACACGACGCTTAGAACCAGCGCGGCGCAACGCACACACCGGGACACGACTCTACTCTTCCTTCCGGGGGCGCCCGGAACCAGGGATGGAATGCTTCTGCGTGGGCAGTGTATAATTCGCCAGCTACCGGAGTCAATTGGACAGACAGGGGTAACAGCGGTTGCCGGTGCACAGAAAGGCACACAGCAGGCATGCTGGTGCCACCGGACAGCCAAAAGAGGTGCAGAGAAGGGAAGTTATCATGTTGCGCAGTGTCCTCCTGGGTTTATTCATTTCGTTGGCGGCCCATGCGGCGGAACCGGCGGGCCTGCTTTCCATGGTCGCCGGCAACGTGCAGCTCGTGCGGGCCGGGCAGAAAACGCCGGTCGAGGCCCGCGCCGCCGATCTCGTCTCGGTCGGCGATCGGCTGCTGGTGGGAAAAGGCTCGGAAGCCTCGTTTCTGTACTGTCCGGACCAGAGAGCGGGCAAGATCGGGGCGGGCGGCGAAATCCTGTTTGAAGCAGCCGGCGTCCGGGTCTTAAAGGGCAAGCTCACCGAGGAGCGGAAGGTGCCCGGCTGCCGGTTGCCCGGCCACCTGGCATTGGCGACCGCCAGTCAGCAGCAATCCGGCATGACTCGTTTGCGGGGCGACCTGCTGTTGCGCTCCCCGTCCCGCACCAGCACCGCCACCGCTCAGCCGGTCTTCCGCTGGGCGCCGGTCGAACGCGCTACCGCCTATGACATTAAGGTGCTGGACCGCGAGGAGCGCGTGCAGTGGCGCCAGACGGTCTCCTCCACGGAGGCCCGCTATCCGGCGACCGCTGCGCCGCTTGTCTGGGGACAAAAATACTGGTGGCGCCTCACCGCCCGCAACGGCGAGGACACGGTCGATGAGGCAGCCTCCTACTTCCAGTTGCTGCCGGCCGACCAGGCGAAGCAGGTGCAGTCGGCCGAGCGCAACCTGCTGGCCATGATCCAGAACGATCCGGCCGACAACGGGCCCCGCTTCCTCCTCGCCTTCCTCTACGATGAAAACGGAATCCTGGATGAAGCGGCCCGCTGTTACGGAGAACTGGCCAAACGCATGGGGACGCAGCCGTGGCTCGAGGCGCGGCTGCACGAACTGATGAGGAAACTCGGCTGGGACCGCCCGGAGAATTGACCGTTTAAGGAGCAGGTGTCCCCAGGGGAAACTCCTTTGTGCCTATTCGTGTTCCTTGTGACTTTGTGGTTTGTCCTGCTTTTCAGTACCCGTTGACGCGGCGGATGGCAGCCAGAGCGGCGGCACGCACCGCGCCTTCCTCCTCCTGATTCCGCGTGACAGCGGCCAGAACGGCGTTGGCCTCACGGTTGCGGCTTCTGCGAAAGATGCCGCCCAGGCATTCGGCCGCGGTGGCCCGCACTGGCGCATCCGGGTCGTCAACCACCATTTTCAAAAGTGTTTCAGCGTCGGAGTGTTGTCGGCAGTGCTGCGCCAGGTAGCGGAGTGCCGCGCAGCGTACCTCCGGAGACTCGTGGCGCAGCCACTCTTTGTTCTTTTCGTAGAACCCGGGCGGATGCTGGCCGGCCGGCTGGTGGCGCATGGCCTCGATCTTCTCCTCCAGCGGCAGGGTCTCGAGCTCGGCCGGAGTCGGCGCCGGTGGCAGCGAAATGTGCAACTCCGACATGATGGGCGGCGCGGCAACGGCCTGCGCATGAGTTTCCTGCTCGGCGGCTGGTGCGGTGGCCTGGACCCTCGCCGGCTGCGCCGCAGCCGGACGGACCAATGGCTCGACCGCCTTGGGCCGCGCGGTTTCGACCGGCCGCGGTTGCTCAGCGGGCGCGGCCACAGCGGGCGGCGCCATGGCCGGCGCCGGCTTGGCGGCCGCCGGCGCCACGGCGGTCGGCTCCGCCGACCGTCCTATTCCCGCCCCACAGAAGCGGCATTTGACTGCCGCCGCCTGAATCCATTCCGCACAGACGGGACAACGGACCAGGCGGCCCCGGCGGGTCGCTTCCCCACTCGAGCCGGGACTGGCGATGACCAGGACCAGGTAGCCGATCAGCGGGGTGATGAAGAAACTCACGACGGTGAAGTTGGGCTGGGAACGCCCCCGCCGCCGGGCGGCTTCGCCAACCGCCCAGCACAACGCAACATAGCCGGCGAACACCATCGCCGGCAGTACGTACGAAACAAGCACCGACCACACAGCAGGCCTCCGCGCTCGCCGACATCAATTATACGCGCTGCGCCCCCAGTGCGTTACCGGGTGCAGGCTACCCCTTAACCACAAAGACACCGAGAACACAAAGATGCACAAAAAAGTTTCCCCTTTGTGATCCTTTGTGTCCTTCGTGTCTTTGTGGTTTCATCGTTCTGCTGCTGTAAACTAGCTTGCGGCATATGCCCACGCTTCCACGCCTGCGCGGCGGTCTTGACATCATTCCCTCCGCGGACGGAGACCGGCCGGGATTTGCGGTTCGTGATCCGTACCGCTACACCGATACAGTCTTGTTCATTCCTGCGGTGTGGGCGGCGGCGCTGGCCTGCCTCGATGGCGGCCACACGGAGCTGGACGTCCAGGAGGTGATGACGCGCCAACTGGGACGGCTCGTGTTTTCCAGCGACGTACGCGCCATGGTGGACACGCTTCAGACCCACGGCTTTCTGGAGACGGAAGAGTTCGCGCAACGGCGTGACCAGAAGCATGCCCAGTTTCGGGCCGCAGCCTCCCGCGACGCGGTGCACGCCGGGTCGGCCTACCCGGCGACCGAAGAGGAAGCGCGGCGGTTCTTCGCCGGATTCCTGGAACCAGCCTCCCCCGAGGAACTGGCCCCGGGCGCGCTCGGCATCGCCGCTCCGCACGTCAGCATCGAGGGCGGCCAGGCTTGTTATTCGGCCGCCTATTCGCCGCTGGCGCGCCACCCGGAACTCGCCGGCCGCACCATCGTGGTGCTCGGAACTTCGCACTACGGCCAGCCGGAGACGTTCGGCCTGACCCGCAAACCGTTCGTCACTCCGCTCGGCAGGCTCGCGGTCGATACCCGGCTGGTGGACTGGCTCGAGGCCCACGGGGGCAGCGCGGTCACCAGCGAGGACTACTGCCACGCCATCGAACACTCCATCGAGTTTCAGTGCCTCTTCCTGCAACAGTCGCTGGGCGCCGAGGCGCGTATCCTTCCGGTACTGTGCGGATCATTCACGCAGGCGCTTCAGGGCGGGCGGCCTCCGGAATCACAGAGCGAACTGGCGCGGTTCTTTGAAGCGCTTCAAGAAATGGCCGAGCGCGAGGGGAATAACCTCTTCTGGGTGCTGGGCATCGACCTGGCTCACGTGGGCCGCCGCTATGGCGATCCCTTTGCGGCGGTCGCCGGGAAGGGCCGCTTGCTCGAAGTCGCCGACGAAGACCGGCGGCGGATCGCCCTGGTCTGTGACGGCAACGCTGCCGGTTTCTTTGAACTGGTGGCGAGTGATGAAGATGATCTGAACTGGTGCGGCTTCTCGGCCCTGTACGCATTCCTCAAGGCGCTGCCTGGTGCCCGCGGCCGGCTGCTTCGCTACGAGCAATGGAACATCGACCCGCAGTCGGTGGTGACCTTCGCCGGCCTGCAATTCGCAACCGAACCGCGACCGTAAGGGAGTGCCTCGTGAGCCTTCGGCCAGCGGTATGGAGCGCCGGCCTCTGGCCGGCCCCGGGGCGCGGTAGCAACCGGCAGGACCCCTGGGGCCGACGGGACGCCAGCGCTCCACACTGGGGCCTTCCGCGCAGGCAAGGAGTCGGGGACGCTGCCTTACGGGCGCGGCTCGGTTGCGGTTGCGCATGACAGAAACGTGACAATTCTTCCACTGAATCCTGAGTAGACGTGCGTACAATCGGCCAAGGTCGTTATGCCTATCTGGGACTGGTTCAAGCCGCCGCGCAACCTCCTGGTCATCCTGCTGCTGCTCACTCTGGGTTCGGTATCCGCCTTGTCCTGGTTCGGCTGGAAGCTGCTGGAACAGGAGCGAATCGTCGAGGCGCAGCGAACGCAGGACCGGCTGGAGCAAGCGGCTGACCGGGTTGCCGCCAACTTGCGAGCCAACCTGGCTGAGACCGGGGAGCGCCTGAGCACCTGGGCCGCCAGCCAGCCCTCGGGCCGCGCCCGGCTGCAGCAGGGCCTCCTGCTGATCCTTACCCGAGACACTCTTTCAGCCTATCCGCCGGAGCGCCTGCTTTATTACCCCATCGCCTCCCGGGAGCCGGAAGCCGCGGCGAAAGTCTTCGCTGAGGGTGAAGCGCTCGAGTTTGGAAACGAGCCACTCGAGAAGGCGGCGGACATCTACCGCCGCTTGGCCGAGTCGAAAGATATCGCCGTTCAGGCCGGCGCCTGGATGCGCCTGGGACGCGTGCTGAGAAAAGCGGCGCGCTACGATGACAGCCGCGCGGCCTATGAACGGCTGATGGCTCTGGCCGGAGTGCGCGTCGCGGGCGCTCCGGCGGAGCTGGTGGCCCGGCACGCCGTTTGCGACCTCAGCGGAGACCGCACCAAGGCGGAGGCGCTGAAGAAGCACCTGCTCGCCGGCCGCTGGCAGCTTACGCGCGGGCAGTTTGAGTTTTACTGGTCGGAAGCGGGCCGCTTGTCGGGACTCGAAGAATCAATCCCGGAAGACACTCTGGCTCTGGCCGAAGTGGCGGCGCTCATCTGGGCCGATTGGAAGCGGGAACCGAGCGCGCGCGGCCAGCGGACTGTCTGGAGCGTAGGGCGGCCCTGGTTCCTAATCTGGCGGGGCGGTTCCGGGCGCCGGGCAGTGCTGGCAGCGGAGCCGGAGTCCGTCTTGAAGCAGGCCTGCACCGACCGCGAGGCTCTCTGCGCCGCCGTGGATGCGGATGGGCGCCTGTTGGCTGGGCGCAGGGAAGGCCCTGGCCGCGCGGCAGTCCGTACCGCCGCTGAAGGCGAGCTTCCCTGGACGCTCTATGTAATGAGCGTCCGTGGCGGTCAGCAGGCCAGCCTGCTCGCCCGCCAGCGCTTCGTGCTGGTAGGGGTCGCGGTAATGGTGGTGTTCCTGATCGCCGGCACCTACTTCATTGCCCGCGCCATCCGCAAGGAAATCGAAGTGTCCCGCCTGCAATCGGATTTTGTTTCGGCCGTTTCCCACGAGTTTCGCTCTCCGCTGACTTCCATGCGGCAGCTTTCGGAGATTCTCGCGGAGGGGAGGGCGCCGAGCGACGAGCGCCGTCAAAGGTACTACGAAACCCTGGTCGGCGAAAGCCGACGGTTGCAACGGCTGGTCGAGACCATCTTGAATTTCGGCAAGATGGAGGCGGGCGCGCGGCAGTACCGCTTTGAAAAGCTGGACGCCGGCGAACTGGTGGAGCGGGTGGTGGCGGAATTCGAGCCGCAAATCGCCGCCGCCGGACGGCGCATTGAGTTGAGCAGCATGGCCAACGGGTGCGGCGTCGAAGCCGACCCGGAGGCGCTGTCGCTGGCCGTGTGCAACCTGGTCGATAACGCGCTCAAGTACTCGCCCGGCCAGCCCACAGTCTGGGTGGAATGCGCATGTGAGACCGGGGCGCTGGCGATTCGCGTGCGCGACCAGGGAATGGGCATCGCGCCTTCCGAACAGAAGGCGATTTTTCGCAAGTTCGTGCGGGGAAGCGCGGCGGTCGCCGCCAACGTGAGGGGCACGGGCGTGGGGCTGGCTATGGTGCGGCACATCGTGGCCGCCCACGGCGGCCGGATCCAGGTCGCCAGCGAGCCCGGCCAGGGCAGCACGTTTACCATTTTGCTGCCCACTACTCACCACAAAGACACGAAGAACACCAAGCTCTCTACGAGCTTGTCTTAGTGAACTTTGTGCCCTTCGTGCCTTTGTGGTGTGTAAGGGAGCTGAAGTGGCGCGCATTTTGGTTGTGGAAGATGAGCCCGGCATCGCGCTGGGTCTGGAAGACGACCTGAAGATGGAAGGCTACGAGGTCGAGGTGGTCGGCGACGGCATCGCGGCATCGCGCCGTGCTCGCGACGCGGCGTTCGACCTGATCGTGCTGGACGTAATGCTGCCGGGCAAGGACGGGTTCGACGTGTGCCGCGAGCTTCGCCGCGCCGGGCTGCGCACGCCCATCTTGATGCTCACCGCCAAGGCGCAGGAGGCGGAGAAGGTGATGGGCCTGGAACTGGGCGCCGACGATTACGTCACCAAGCCCTTCGGCACCCGCGAGCTGCGCGCGCGCATCAAGGCGCTGCTGCGTCGGGCCGGCGGCGAGCAGGACATCGACTCTTACCGCTTCGGTGATGTCGAAGTGGATTTCCGGCGGGGCGAACTGCGGCGCGGCGGCCAGGCCATCGAGCTGACCCCGATCGAATTCAAGCTGCTCGGCGTGTTCATCCGCGCCCGCGGGCGCGTGCTGAGCCGCGACCAGTTGATTGACGGCGCCTGGGGGACGGGCACGTTCTGTTCCGACCGGGTGGTCGATAACCACATCGCCAACCTGCGGAAGAAGGTCGAAGCGGACCCCACCGAGCCGCAATACCTGCGCAATGTGCGCGGCCTGGGCTACCGCTTCGACGGGTAGTGAGTGTGAATCACAAAGGCACAAAGGCACGAAGCCACGAAGAGAAAATCTTCTTTGTGCCTTTGTGGCTTGGTGCCTTTGTGATAATCCGGTCCATGTTCTTACGCAAATGTGACGGTATCGGGGGCGCAATCTCCGCACTGGTTTTCTATGCTGCCGGCCAGGAGGGAAACCCAATGAAAAACGGGCTCTGAGCGAGAATCTGTAAGGCCCCCGGTTTTGCGGGCTTTTTGTGACAGACGGCTCCGGGGATATTGGAGGCTCGGATTCTTGCAGAGCACGTCATCGCCAGTGTTTGCAGGCCTTTCATA
>Ga0315279_10008568_pt1 | contig 12362 bp, 6 predicted proteins | sample YL17G06_20_MG_FD_203694 | JGI IMG/M metagenome (GOLD analysis project Ga0315279, IMG submission 203694) | Sediment microbial communities from Yellowstone Lake, YNP, Wyoming, USA - YL17G06_20 | ecosystem: Environmental > Aquatic > Freshwater > Lake > Sediment | place: USA: Wyoming | collected... | reverse complement strand
CGTCCACTTATCCAACGAAACACGACGAACACGGTCCGTATCGGCACGCAGGAGACGATCAGGAACATGCCGTTCCGCGGACTCCAGAATATCGTTGCTCTGGAGGCCAGCGTGGTTCAGCAGGGTGGTAACATCTACGTTCGCGGTGGCCGAGCCGGGGACGTCAACTACTATGTTGACGGTACAAACGTCACAAACCCGGTCCTGAGGGCTGACGCGGCAAATAACACCAATGTCAATCTCATCCAGGAGGCGTTGGAGGAGTTCCAGATGCAGGCGGGAGGATACACGGCTGAGCTCGGAGGCGCAAATTCCGGCATCGTCCGGTCGACGCTTCGCACCGGCGGTGAGAAGCTGAAGTTAACGGGTGACTATCAGACGGATGATTTCGCGAAGCCGGGCAAAGAGTTCCTCGGGACGACCTCGAGAGGCTTCCGGAATGCTGTCTTGACACTTGGTGGCCCCGTGCCGTTGCTGGACAAGGCACGTTTCTTTGTGGCCTTCCAGCACAACTACGAGCGAAACCGTCGTGCGATGTTCCTGGAGCCGTTTGTGTTTGAGAACCTCGTGACGGACGCAGTGGGATCGTATCCGGCAGGCACACCGCTTCCGGGACCGGTTGAGTTCAAGAAGAACTATCTGCACAACAACTGGACTGAGAGCAACGTCCTGCAGGGGACGTTAGTGTATAATATTGACCCGTTCAAGATCCGCTTCACGGGCAACTACGAGAAATTCCGAAACCCGAACGGTGGCAACTGGCCTGGGGCGCTGGAGGAGTATTTCAACCAGAAGCGTAACACCATAACCGCGACAGACCGCCAGCTTGCGAGTCTGCGTGTCACGCATATGATCGGCAAGGAGACCTTCTATGAGATTGCCGTGTCGTATCAGAACAGCTTTGCCACGACGTTCGATCAGGATTTCAAAGACGACTGGTACAATTACGTTGACAGCCTGAAGAATGCCGAACTCGGATACACAGGATTTGTCAGCAGGTATGGGGCGCCCTATAACTACAGTGTGATCAATGCTTTCAATTTCACACATCCAAACTTCCCGAACAACAGCTACAGCAAGAGGTTGCAGCGTTCGATTTCCAGCACAATCGACCTGACCAGTCAGGTCACGTCGAACTGGGAGTTCAAAGCTGGTGGGAGCATCGAGAGCTGGATCAGCAGGAACTTCAACGTTGGCAACATCAGTATGCTGCGGCAGTATAATGACTCGAATGGCGATGGGATTGACGATAGGACGTTCGAAAGCGAGCAGGCCAAGAGGGTGAACTGGATCAAGCGGGGTGCCATGAACAACTGGGGGTATGATATCTATGGCAATGAAGTTGAGTCGGGGTTTGATGCGCCACGCAAGCCGTTGTTCGCTGCGGCCTACATTCAGAACAAGTTCGAGTATGATGACCTTGTGCTGAACTTCGGCGTGCGTTATGAATACTCGGACGGCGATGCGCTACGTGTGCCGCAAGAGAAGATGAAGAACCCCGATGCGGACAACAACCTGGACGTGATTGACGAGACCAAGCTGATCGAAACAGATCCGATCAGCCTGCTATTGCCGCGGGTCAGTTTTTCGTTTCCGGTGACCGACCGGACCGTGTTCTATGCGTTGTATGGCAAGTATGCTCAGTTCCCGTCGTTGAACCAGATGTATATCAACTCCGTTCAGTTGAGCACGGAGCTCTTGCCGACTCAGCGCACGCCATACTGGCTGGGAGGTAACTTGATAGGGTTCATGCTGAGGCCGGAGCGGACGACGCAGTATGAGATGGGTCTGCGGCAAGCTGTGAGCGACAATTTTGCCTTCACGTTGACGGGATTCTACAGGGATCTGAAAGACCAGATCCAGGTGCGGCGTGTGTATGACGAGAATGGGAATCCCTACACCGTAGCGTTGATGAACGAGGACTTCGGAACGACCAAGGGCGTTGAGTTGACGCTGGAACTTCGGCGCACGAACAGGCTGGCTGCTCGAGTGAACTATACGCTGTCCGATGCTCGGGGAGCCAGCTCTACCTCTACCTCGTCGAGCTATTCGGTTTCCGACGAAGTCACAGCGCGCTTCCCGCTCTTCATCAATCCGTTTGACTACAATCAGGCGCATCGAGGATCGGTGATGCTGGACTACCGGTTCGCGAAAGATGAGGGAGGACCGATCCTGGAAGGTATGGGTGTGAACCTGCTGCTGAGCTTCAACAGCGGTCATCCGTACACAAAGATTGAAGAGCCACGGAACCTGGGGCAATCGAATCCGTGGACTGTTGGAGTCCGCGCTACAATTGACCTCCGGTCGAGGAATCCAGTTGAACCGATCAACTCTTCAACGACACCGTGGGTGTTCAACATCGACCTCAACTGGTCCAAGATGTTGTACTTCGGCGGTTTCAATGCTGAGCTCTATGTGAACGTGCTGAACCTTCTCGACACGAAGCAGATCCTTGATGTCCATCCGACGACAGGTACGCCGACGGACGATGGTTGGCTGAAGAGCCCGCTGGCTGCCCAATACCGCCAGACTCCGATGTACGAGGAGTTCTACAGGACCATCAACCTCCAGAACCGGTGGGCATGGTTGGGGATCCCAGGGAAAGCTGCGTCTGACTTCTACGGAGTACCCCGACAGGTTCGCGCCGGTGTGCGCCTGGAACTCTAGCTCACAGAGAACGTCTAAGGATCCTTTAAACGAAGGAGTAGCTACTATGAGGCAAACAAGAATCCGATTCTGGATGACAGTGCTGGCGTTGTTTGGTGTCCTGGCGTGGATCGGTGTGGCAGGAGCTGAGGAGCCGGAGAAGGGGAAGAAGGCGCGAACTGCGACGCTGGAGAAAACGACCGGGGATCCCATCTACGCGGTGCTGAACATCAACAACCTTTCTTCGTGGATGAGGCATGACGGTGTCTCGAACTTCTCCGCACACGGGGAGGGATTGATCTATCCCCGGTTCACAGCGGGGGTCATCTACAAGGACGGTGTTGTCTGGGGTGGCAAGATGTATCTGAATGCGGCCAAGACCCAACCGGCGCCCCTACAGCTTGTTCGGGCAGGAGGGAGCACATACGGATGGGGGACCCAGGCTGGTCGTGTTGTTGGCTTCGGGGCGACAGCGGTTGCAGCGGACAGGAATGCTCCGGAGGTTCGCATCTATCGCATCCGTCGTGACTATATGTCGATGAGCACGGATGAGTTGCGGAAGGATGCGGCGAACACCAATGAGGTGAATGTGAGTGATGTGACGGATGCTCAGATGGCAGCCGTGAGGAACCAGTATGACAAGGACTGGAAGGAGTGGCCGGTGAGCCTTGGGGCGCCGTATGTGGATCGCAACAAGAACGGCCAATATGATCCTCCGCCGGCATTCAGTGCAACGTTTACCGTGGATAGTCTGGTCAGTCAGAACCGTGATGAGCCCGGGATAGCCGGAGCTGATCCAAACTCTCCTGGCGACCAGGTGATCTGGACGGTGTTCAACGACTTGAACCCGAGCTTGACGCAGGGGTTCCTGAACTCTGAGCCGATGGGTTTTGAGGCACAGGTGACCATCTGGGGATACAAGCGCAGCGATGCGTTGGGGAACCTGTATTTCAAGAAGGTGAAGCTGATCAACAAGGGGGGAGTGGATATCGGAGGCGGCCAGAAGGGATCGTTCTACGTAGACAGCATGTATATCTGCCAGTGGTCCGACCCTGATCTTGGCAATGCGGGTGATGATCTGGCGGGATGCGATACGACGCTGAACATTGGATACATTTACAATGGTAACCCGGTGGATATCACGTTCCGTGTGTTCAGCTTGCCTCCGCCGTCGTCAGCCTACGACTTCCTGCAGGGGCCACTTGTTCCCTCGCCAGGGGATTCGGCCATCTTTGACTTGAAAGTTCGCAAAGGCTTCAAGAACCTTGGCATGACGTCGTTCGCATACTTTTCTGCCGGCAGCCCGTATTCCGATCCACCGAACCGTTTGCCGGGTTCATACTCGGTGACGACGGGACAGTGGTGGAAGATGCTTCGGGGGTTTGCACCGATCGGTGACCTCGCTGGGGCAGACATTCAATATGAACGAGGGCCGTGGCCGCCGAGCAAGTATCCTCTGTCCGGTGATCCGGTGGCAAAGAGAGGGTTCATTGATGGGGTGGGCGCAGCCTATTCGTTCATCCCTGGTGACCGTCGTATTCTGTTGAACACGGGACCGTTCACGATGGCTCCCGGCGACACGCAGGAGATCGTGGTAGGCACGGTGGTGGGGTTGGGTGCTGACCGATTGTCGAGCGTGGCGGTGATGAAGTTCAACGACCGGTTCGTGCAGAACACGTATGACGCTCTCTTCCAGGTGCCGAAGGCTCCGAAGGCGCCGAATGTGAAAGTCGCAGAGTTGAACGGGCAGATCGTGCTGGAGTGGGGGAGCGACGTTCAGAACGTGGCGGACACGGAGACCAAGATCGGTCAACCGGGATCGTTCAAGTTCGAAGGATACAACCTCTATCAATTTCCGAGCGCCCAGGCCCGGTTGTCGGAGGCGAAGCGGATCGTGACCTATGACCTGGAGAACGAGCACACGGTGGTGTTGGATGAGACGTTCGATCAGGTATCGGGACAGGTTCTGCGGCTGCCGGTGCAGTTCGGGCCGAACACCGGGATCCAGAGATACTTCAACTTCCGTCGGGATTATCTGTTGGACCAGGACAAGATCTTCAACGGTCAGGAATACTACCTTGCAGTGACAGCCTATGGGGTCTCCTCGATTGCCGGCTACCTGCCATTTGTTCTGGAATCTGATCCGCAGGTGTTGACGGTTCGTCCGAAGGTGCCATTCGGAAAGACCCTGGTGACACAATACGGGGATACACTCACCGTCACGAAGGCAGGGACAAGCGACGGTTCTGTGCTTCCGCGAGTGCTCGACCCCTTGTTAAGCACGGGTCACACGTATGAGATCCAGTTCGAATCGACGGGCGGGACGGATACGTGGAAGGTCGTCGACAAGACCACGAACACGACGCGGCTGGCGGGTCAAACCAACCAGACGGGGGATGACCTGTCTCCGATCCTCGACGGGATTATGGTGAAGGTCTTTGGAGCTCCGAACGATGCGAAAGATTTCTTGCATGTGAGGAATCCGTCGGGCGCCATCACTCCGCCGTCGTATGCTGCGTTCGCGTCATGGAACTCGCTCGGCTTCCCGAATGCATCGGGTGTGGAAGCGGCAAGCGGTGGTGGTCCGGCGACCGATTACGGCGATGGCGGCAGGTGGGGTGTCCATACCGGAGGGACTTCCGGAGATGCCTCATACGCAGGACGCTTCGTGCCCCGCACGTTCCGTAACGACAACTTCACGCGGTTTGTGCCGTACGACTTCGAGATCCGATTCACGGCCACCGGTGGAAAGGCCTGGTTGGCGTTTACGAGCCTTGCGGTGATCGACGTGCCATTCGAGCTGTGGAACATCGGCATCGGCACACCGGATGACCCATCGGACGACTTCAGGATGATCCCGTGGATCAACGATGAAGACGGGAACGGCCAATTCAATCTGGTGAAATTCGACCACGGCTTGTCAGGCGGCGACAATGATCCCTATACGGACTGGATTTACTGGATGGACCCGGATCCCAAGACGCCGGGTTCAGCCGGATACAATGCTTTTGTTGCTGCTGGTTCCGCCTACGACGGATCACAAGGCACTGGGGACGAGGTCATGGCACGCATGGTCCTGGTGAACGTCAACGGTGGAAGCATCACTGCGGCAAACTGGCCGGCCAACGCCACTTCCACGATGCCTGCGACAGGGAACGTGATACGGATTACCAGCACGAAGCCGAACAATCCGACGGTGACATTCACGTTCATAGCGCCTGCGCCGGATGAGAGTATCGAGCAGAAGAAGGAGAGTGCGAAGAGGGCCGGTGTCTTTCCAAACCCATACTACACATCGAATCCAGCAGAGACCAATCGGTTTGACAGGTTCGTGACGTTCAACAACCTGCCGCCGACGGCGACGGTCCGTATCTTCACCTTGTCCGGGCAGTTGATCCGGGTGTTGGAGAAGGACGATCCGAGCCAGTTCCTGAGATGGAACCTGGCAAACAGGGACAACTTCCCTGTGGCCAGCGGGATGTACATCGCCTATATCGAGATGCCGGAGATCGGTGTGACGCAGATACTGAAGCTTGGCATCCTGCAGGAGCAGGAGATCTTCGATGTGTATTAATGCCATGCAGTGTAACTACCAGGACCTTATTGTCAAGGAAGGAAGAAGACTATGAATAATAAACCCTTGATTCTCAGCCTGTTCATCTGCGTGGCACTTGGGTTGGTGATGAGCAGTGCTGAAGCACAGAACAAGAGAACCGGAACTGCGGGGGCTCAGGAGCTACTGATACCCATTGGAGCCCGCGATCTTGCTCTGGGAGGAGCGAGCATCGCTACGTCCTCCGGCGTTGAAGCGATCTACTGGAATCCTGCAGGACTTAGTCGGTTGCAGGGAGCCGCAGAGGGGATGTTCTCGTCGATGACGTGGATTGCGGACATCAATGTCAACTACGGCGGTGTGGCTGCGTCGTTTGGGACGTTCGGCGTCCTCGGCCTGAGCGTGAAGTCGCTCAGTTTCGGAGACATCCCGCTGACGACGAACGACGATCCCGAGAACGAGATCGGACGGTTCTACTCACCGACGTTTGTCACTCTGGGGCTGACGTATTCTCGAGCTCTGACCGATGCGATCTCAGCGGGAGCGACGGTGAAGGTGATCTCGGAGCAGATCGATCGAGTCAGTGCCTCGGGGATCGCCTTTGATATCGGTGTTCAATACAAGGGGCTCATCGGCATATCGAACCTGAGCCTTGGGGTGACGGTCAAGAACATCGGTCCTCAGATGAAATTTGACGGGCCAGGCTTCTACAAGATGGCACAGGCGGCTGACGATCGCAGGCCGCAGCAGCGGTATCGGTCTGAATCGTCTGCGTTCGAGTTGCCGTCGTTGATCGAGATCGGCATCGGCTATGACGGGAAGTTCGGGGACAACCTGCTGTATGGAGTGAGCTCATCGTTTACGAACAACAATCTCTACCTTGATGAATATCGTCTTGGCGGAGAAATTGGCTACAAGCTTGAGTCGCTCCAGCTGGTTGGCCGGGCTGGTTACAGTGCCGTGCCGCAGGCCGATGAGAACATCTTCGGGGTATCATTCGGCGCAGGGATATCCTACGCCGCCCGGGGAATCAGCATCACGGTCGACTATGCATATCGGCAGGTCGATTTCTTCGATGCCAATCAGGTGGTCTCGTTGAAGCTCGGATTTTGAAAAGAGAAGCTTTCCTTGTTTTCGATAGAGCAAAAGGCTGCCCGAGGAGGGCAGCCTTTTCTCTATGCGTGCTCTATTGAGATTGCGCGCTCGGCCATCAATCGAGACGGGGTCACGGGAACACAAGAGAATTGCTCTTCAACTACCGAACATGAAGGAACGGATCGTCGGTCGAAGTGACTACTGTTACTAACATGTTCAGCGATTTTGTAATGGACGATCTTCGAAGTGGACGCAACACAGTATTCTGTGCATTCGTAAACTTGCTGAAGTCGTCAAGGCAACCATACAGTGCAAACTGGATGTCGGGAAATAATCGATCTCAGAGTGGAGTGAGATATGGGAACTGCATTAAGGATTTTGTCTGTTGCTTCGATGCTTGTTAGCCTGCTATGCTCATTTGCTTGTTCTCAAGATCAGGCCGCCCTAGAATCAATCAAGGGCAGCGAGATCGTGCACCACATTAAGTTTCTTGCCTCTGAAGAGATGCGGGGGCGGGAGACATTCACACGGGAGCATATGATCGCGGCCCGATACATTGCTAATGCCTTTGAATTGTATGGTCTGAAAAGACCCCCAAACTATCCTGATTATTACCAGCGCATCCCATCGAAGCTCCTTTCCGTCGGAACTCCAAATACTTTCGCGACCCGCGAGAATAACTATATCGAGGGAGAGGACTTTCGAGCGGCAGCAGTCGGCTCAGGCACACTTGACGCTGAAGTTATGTTTGTCGGCTATGGTGTTACGCGGGAAGGCTACGATAGTTATGCAGGCGTGGATGTTAGGAATAGGATAGTCATGGTGTTCGAAGGAAATTTCCCGGGTAAAGGTGGTTCCTTTCCCAGCCTGCCACAGTTATTAGTTGGGAATGCAATTCAGCATGGCGCAAGCGGGATGATTTTTGTGCGTGGTTCTTCGCCAAAAAATAAGAAGTGGGAGATCGGATCTGAGGTTTCAACGGCCTCTCTAGTAAGCCCAATTGTCATGGCAAAGAAGATGAAAATCCTCGACTGGAATGAGATAACCTGGAAGCAATGGTCTCATTTCCCAATGGTCTATGTATCGATGGAGGTTGCAGATGACTTGCTTGGCCGATCAAAGAGGACAATTGGAGAACTGAAGGAAGAAATTGATCGACTTGGCAAGTCGCTCTCTTTTTCTCTTCAGCATAATGTCTCTCTCTCAATAGACGTCTGTGAGAGTCAACAGTCGACGGTCAATGTAGTAGGAATGATCGAAGGAACGGATCCAGTATTGCGTAAAGAAGTCATTATCGTTGGAGCCCATTGCGATCACCTAAGTATTTCAAGTGAGTCAGGGGAGACGTTATATGGTGCCGATGATAATGCCTCGGGTATCGCGGCCCTTTTGGAAATCGCAGAAGCTTTTTCTTTCTGCGATGCGAAGCCGAAACGTAGCATTCTGTTCATCGCATTTACCGGTGAGGAGAAATCTCTCATCGGTTCCCAATACTATATCGATCACCCCGTGGTGGCTTTGGAGAAGACGACTGCAATGCTGAACCTGGATATGATTGGAAGGAATGACTCAACGGAGATAATTGTTGCTTCGCAAGGTCAGATCAAAGGATTCTCTCCTTTCTTGCATGAGCCGGCTCATAAAGTTGGAATCGTAGTGAGAGAGTCAGAAGACATCTCAGGTAGCGATCATGTAGCGTTCAGTTTTCAGAGTATCCCAGTCATCTTTTTCTTTGATGGAGGGGGCGAGTTCGGTCATTCGCCGAATGACACGTGGGTGCAGCTTTCACCATACAAGATGGAGCGAGTGGCCCGACTGTGTTTTCTGGCCATTGATCGCATAGCTCGGCAATGAATATGGAATGAGTCTTTGAGGCAGATGTCTGTGAACGTGAGTATCGCAGACATCTTTTGGTGGAAGGGCGGCTTGTCCTGGGGAGCGCCATTCATCGCTGGTGTTGTTGCGCTCGGGCTTCAAGTGAATCCAAATCTCACTCCAGATCAGGTCAGGGAATGTCTCTATTCCACGGGAACACCATTCAAGCGCGGACGTATAATCAATCCGGCGGCGTTTGTTGCTAAAGTGGCCAGGTTGAAATGAGATCTACGACGCCGTGATCGCGCTGCCTTGCTGGCGGTAGCTAAGACAATCTCCCTGGAGGTTTCGACTATGGCGACAAGATCGTGCTCGATATGTTTGATTATCGTCATAGGCTTGACATTGGCCCTCACGTCGTGTGTTACTTCGCGCGAGGCCCAGATCATGACATACGAGGAATATGCCCGGATCCCGGGACCCCACAAGACCCCTTACATCCTCCGAATTCAAGGGACCAAAGGGAGCCTCCTCTATTTCGGTGCGGATCATTCGGTTGATCCCAACCATCCGCAGGTTGCCGAAATTGTAAAACAGTGGGCAGAATTTCACCCGACAGTTGCTTACGCTGAGGGTGGGATTCCGTCTCTCCACGAGACCTTGGATAAGGCGGTTCGTAGCAGTGGCGAGGGAGGACCGGTGAGATTCTTGGCTGAACGCGACAGAATTCCTGTCCGTAGTCTCGAGCCACCGATGAGGAACCAGGTCGAGATGCTCGTCGAAGATTTCTCGCCAGAACAGGTAAAGCTCCATTACCTCTTGCGACAGGTGATGCAGTACCGAAGGGAGGGAAGAACCGATTCGCTTGAATTGTATCTGGAGCCGCTGGTCCGAGAACTGAACAACATTCCTGAGCTAGATGGGCCTCCTCGCAAGGCCGCAGAGATTGGAGAAAGTGTTAAGCGTGCTTTCCCGGAGTTGGCCGACTGGACCAGAGTTCCGCAGACATGGTTTGTTCCGACAAGATCAGAAGGCGTCACCAATGAGATAGCGCGCGAGCTGAGCAGATTCAGGGACAAGCATATGGTGAGCGTGTTGATCGAAGAAGTAGAGAAAGGTGAGCGAGTGTTTGCGGTAGTAGGGTTCAGCCACGCAATTATGCAGGCGCCGGCGCTTCGAAATGCAATCGAATAATATGTTTCAAGGAGGTGCACGGCGAGCGAGGTCATTTCTGTCCTAACGCTGCACAATGGGAGGCGGCAGGGAAGATGAGCTTGCATGCACCCTGGGTATTCGGGGACGACGTATAGATGTTCATCATTTCAAGGGAGAGGAATATAGGATGAGTATGACACGATACCTAACCGGCTTGACTTGTTCTTGTTTGTTGCTCGTTTTTGTAGGGGTGTCGACATCAATGAGTCAGGTCTGGTGGGAGGAGACGGGTACTCAATACCCGTATGACCTATCACGGCATCGCCTGCTGATTTTGCTGGGAGAGGATTTTGACTTTCAGGAAACGATGATCGTTAAGAGGCACTGGGAAAGCTGGGGTGCGAAGGTCGACATTGCAGGGATAAGAAAGGTGTTGACTGGACATCTGTGGAGAAAAACTGCTGAGGGATGGGATCGTTCTCAACAGCAGACGATTACATGTGATATATTGCTGGAGAATGTAGATCTCGCTCGATACAACGCCCTTTTCTTCCCAGGAGGTAACAGCCCGACGAACCTTCTGAAAGAAGACGGCTCGATGGTTGTGAAACTGATCAGACAGGCAAACCAGCTCGGACTAGTTCTCGCGGCGATTTGTCATGGACCTCGCGTGCTTGCTGCGGCAGGCGTTGTGAAGGGTCGGATGGTCACGGGGCACCCCGAGGTCGAGGAGGAGCTTCAGAGGGCAGGAGGGTCAGTTCCCAAGCGGGTGTTTGTGGTTGACGAAAACCTCGTAACCGGCAACTGGCCGTATTTCGAGACGATGGCGATCAAGGTTGCCGAGCGATTGTTGTATCCTGAATATCTCTCGGCGACGCAATTCATCGATGCAAGAGACCCTAAGATTGTTGCCAAGACAGAAGAGCTCACCGGCAACTGTAGCACAGATGTGGAGCGTGTCAAGAGCCTTTTTGAGTTTGTCCGAGATGGGTATAACAACGCAAGCTGCAGTAGCTTCATTGCATCCGAGGTGATGGACTGCGGTGGGAACTTGTGTCGGCAGCGATCAATCCTGCTTGCCGCGCTCTGCCGGGCTGCAGGAATTCCAGCGCGCCTGCATCTGCAGAAGGTGACAATCAGGAGCTGGAAACGGTCTGATGGGACCGTCGCCGATATCACCTTTGCACACGTAATCACGGGGATTAACGTTAACGGGCAGTGGCACCTCTACGAAGCTGTCGGGAACAGGGACAAGTGGATCAACTGGACGCAGGATTCGAGTCGTGCATCGGAGATGCCCATTGAATTTTCTGGTGATCGAGATTGCCTCTTCAAGCCTGATGCTGGGATCTTCATTGAGACGCTGCCACAATTTTTTGCCGACCGGGCTGGAGAGATGGTAAAGTTGATTGAAAGGACCGATGGAGATGTGCGATATTGAGGCGATGATCGTCGGGTGACTGTTCCAAATTTGAGTGATCACAAAGCGGGGAGTCCTGAAGGAATGCTCGATTTTGTATTTACACACATTGTCAGGGAACCTGAGAGAGCTATGAAGATGAGACAACCTGTCGGTGAGAGAATTCGCTTCAACCTCATACTCAGTATGTGCATTTGGTTGCTTTTTGATCTCTGTCCGTACCAGGGATATGGTCAGGGGAGCGAGAAGGAGAGAGTAAAGTTTGAGGAGTTCACGTTCAGAGAAATTGAAGCATTGGGCAAAAGGGGAACGACGGTCTTCATTCCGGTGGCTCAAATCGAAGCTCACGGGCCTCACCTTCCTGTAGGTGCACATCTGTTTTGTGCTGAAGGAATCTGCACCCGAGCTGCTCGTTCTTCGCATGGAATCGTCGGGGTTCCGATTACTCTGGGCGACTGCTTGGATTTTGCGGCGTGGCCCGGCTATATTGTCATAAACACACAGACGCTCATGGAGATATTCAAGCACTATTGCGAAAGCCTGCAGAATCAGGGATTCAAACGACTCATATTCTTCAGCTGCGCCGGCGGCAATGTCATGAACACACTTTCGCTTGCGGCGGGGGAGCACCTGAAATCACACCCAAATGCAGACATTGTACTTGCGCAGCTTGGAAAT
>Ga0315279_10008567_pt1 | contig 12362 bp, 10 predicted proteins | sample YL17G06_20_MG_FD_203694 | JGI IMG/M metagenome (GOLD analysis project Ga0315279, IMG submission 203694) | Sediment microbial communities from Yellowstone Lake, YNP, Wyoming, USA - YL17G06_20 | ecosystem: Environmental > Aquatic > Freshwater > Lake > Sediment | place: USA: Wyoming | collected... | reverse complement strand
CTGCAGTTGCAATGATAACTGAAATCTCTGTTAAGTCAACGATTTTCCAACACCCAATAGACAAGGTTGGGTGAGATAAGTATTAAAGATTACATCATGGACTATCTCACAAGCGAGTGACCAAACCTGCGCGCGTTCTATGCCTTTCTTATTTGATCTGTCTTCAAAAGCGCGCGCCTTTTATATCTGTCTGTTTGCGGTTTGTTGTTAAGCCTGACAAGTGAACATTAGATTTATTAGTGCCATGGTCGGAGGATGCCAGCTAGAGCGAGTACCTGTCCCGCAATGGACTGTAATTTTCTTGTGCGTTAGTGCAGGGTTAATTTCCCGATTGGCTGAAGATCTTTTAGATCCGCTGGGAAAAGCCCACTGAATTTGACAAGTGCCTCTTCATACTCGCTCCGTGTGCGTGTGTGTTGTATATGGTGGTAGGTAGGTATTGGCGTAGGGGTAGTGATTGGAGTAGTGAGTTGTAGGCAGAAGTAGTGATGTGTTGGTTGGTTGGACTAAAATTTAATACAGAACCAAACACCCAATTTAATCACGACAAAGTGAAGCCCAAGATGAAGAAAAGCTACATTGAAATCGGAATTTGTGGTCTTTCCTGCAGACTCTGTCCCGCCTACCATAGGGAAACCAAAAGCAAGTGCGAAGGATGCAAAAGCGAATACCGAATGGGTGCAGTATGCCCCTTCCACACCTGTGCCATTAAGAAAAAAAGCATAGACTTCTGCGGGGTCTGCGATGAAAACAACACTTGTGCCAAGTGGAGAAAATTCAGAGAAGCGGGCAAACAACACGACTCATTACTCAGCTACCAGAGGCTTGGAGAAAACATCGCCTTTATCCAGAAAAACGGAATGGAAGCGTTCGAGAAACAACAAGAAACAAGAGAGAAGTTGCTTGGGGCAATTCTGGCAGAATTCAACGAAGGACGCTCAAAAACCTTCTACTGCATAGCTGCAGCTGTCTTGGAAATCGGTGAGCTTGAAAGAGTTTTGGAGAATGCGCGAGCGAAATCGAAGGGATTAGACATTAAAGCGAAATCTGAAGTTATGCATTCATTCTTAAACGAAATTGCGAACAACAGGAATTACTTGCTAAAACTGAGAAAATAGAACCACAATCATTATCAAAAAAACCGTATACTCGTTTCCGCTATTACGTACCCTATATTGAAATTTAACTTGAACTTGTATCTACGGTTATCCTACATGTTAACAATGCCATAATTATCACCTGTATAGCCTGAATCCTGTATACAGCCGCTGTAGCCTGTTTTATACAATTTCATCAGCGCTGTTGTACGTTCAGTTAGTTGGGTTGGTTGGATAAAACTTTAGCCCGCATTTTTACATAGTCTCTTGACTTATGTTTACCGTTGTTTTGTGGACACCAAGGCCCATCGGTCCGAGAGCGCAATGAAACCGTCGCCCCCTCTTCGCTCGACTCTGAACCCTTCAAGTATTTTCTCCCACTCCGCTTGGCCCACATAGCTGAGAAAACCTTTGGTCACACTAAGGTACGTCAGTCCTCCTGGTTTGAGGATACGCCTTATTTCGTTCACTGTTGACTCGTGGTGTTGTGGTGCCATTGAACATAGTAGTCCATTGGCAAGAACGAAGTCAACGGACCCGTCTTTTATGAAGTTCAAGTCGGAGGCAGATGAAGTGTGCGCTTCGATGTTGTGGTAACCACGTTCTTCAGCCTTTTTTTCCAATGCTCGGATGGCCTTTTCATCTGAATCGACTGCGTAGACTCTTCCTTTCGGACCGACGCATTCAGCCAAAGCGAGTGTGTAGAAACCTGGGCCACAACCAAGGTCAGCGACCACTTGACCGTTTGTGACGTAGGAACAGAATTCGTTTGGGTTACTGAATAGCTTTCTGAACGGGTTGTCATGCGCGAAGAGGGGGAAGTGTTTGTCTCGTTTTTCTTTGCTCGTAGCCATTTCATGAACCTGCCTTATGTCCTGATTTGTACATGCTCTGCCAGAATGCTTCAATCCTGATTGTCTCTTTTCTTGATATTTAATGGTTATCGTCTTCATATCTACTGTAACGCGCACTGGAGGCTCTTAGTTTGGGGTAGTCTTGTAGCACGGGCCTATGTCCAGGCGCGCACACAGAGGATACTTCTATATCATCTCTACACTAAAGTTAAGAGCAGCTTTGGGTTCTTCTGTGATGGGGAAGCTGGGGTACAACCATTCTTAGAACCGCTAGTTTATCCTCGATGTTCAAGAGTTTATTGTCGCCATAGGGGATCGAGAACTACTTCAAGGTATCACCTTTCCCCAGCGTTGAGGGGGCGCGATGATAGAAGTTTCCAAACAGAAAGGAGGTGAAAGGAGATGAAATACGAGAGACTGCTAACTGTGTCTTTGATCTGTATTTTGTTGGCTTCTGGGATTCTTGTCGTGTGGTCTGCTTCTTCGCGTCTGTCACGTGCCTATGATTACGGATCACAATTTGCGGCAGCGGCTCGGGTGGGCGAGAGCAGCACGAACTTGTCACTGGTAGTGTATAGCGACCCGCAACCTATTCGACAAGGCATTGATCTTTTCCAGTTTGTCACGGCCAAGAATATTGAATGGCGAGGAACAAGTGCAGATCCGCAAGGGAATCCCGTAAACGTTGCATTCAAGCTCGGTAGCGTATACTTCGGAAAGCTAAACGAGTACAACTATAATGGTAACGCAAGTGGGCTAGACGCACATGTTTCTATCGACGACTTACTTGACGTGGCTGTCAAAGCAGACAAGGTTGACGTCAACATGACTTTCTGGACGTACATGGACATGTTTCCTGCAGTCAACATCACTGGAATGCTAACGGGCAATGTTTACGTCAGATTGTCCGTTTCTGTCCTTCCGTTTCCAGGGTTGGATCTAGCGCTGTACGCATACAGTGGGGACCGGTTTTCTGTGTCTATATGTATAATGAAACCCATGAACTTGGCCATAGAAACCCCTGCGAACGGACAGAGAGTTCGCGGTGATGTAATGGTTCAAGCGTTGATCCAGGCCGTGCCAGAGCTCAGTGTTGAAAACGTAATGTGCAAGACCGACTACGGAGAGCAGATTCCGATGCACTACAACGATGGTAATGGCCGCTGGGAATGCACGTGGAAATCATACAATTCTGGAAACAGATGGACTGGACTCAACGTGCATGCAGAGGGCGTTGTCAGGAAAAGCGGACAGGAGGTCAGGTATCCAATGGACGCCGGAATCAACGTGGAAGTCGACAATCCCTTCCTCAACTCATACGTGTCTAAGCAACAGGGGTTGGAGATGTTTGGCGGACTAAGAATTGATTTGAGGCTTGATTCAAACTCGTGGAGCATGCAGACTGGCTTCAACTTCTGGCCTTCAGTGGGCTTGACCCTTACGGCTCAAGAATACTGGGGGGACGGAAACATGAGGTTCAACTGCTGGAGGATAGACGGTGAACAAGGGAATGTGCTTTTCCAGTCTTCCGACTTGACGCTGGGAGTCACAGAAGAAATATCCAACATGCTGGCTAACGGCGAAGGCAGGGCAAGAGAGCTGAAATGCGTCTATATACCATCCTAGTGCGGACGGGGTCGCTACACTTGAAGGCAAGCCAAGGTAAAGCGGATCCCCCTTTTTTTCTCTAACTCATTGCCTGTTGTTCGTTGGTGCTTTGTTGATCTGTTGAGAAGAGAACTTTTTTCGGGCTCGTGACAGATAGTAGATCTGTAGTGCAATCATGAGTAGCAGGATGACTAGGAAGGCGGCGGATACTATTCTTAGTTCCCAACTTTGAACGAAGAAGTTCACTAGAAAGACAGCGACTAAGAGAGTGACAATAGCCAATTGGACCAGTCTCAGCGTCATGATTTTGTTTCTTGGATTCCAAGCTTCGCCTCTTGCAGATCGCATTTCTTCTATTTGCTTCAATCTTTCCTCTGAAAGATAGTACTTGCCGTTTACTTCTACGAATACGCCTGAACGGCCTAGACGTCTCTTCATTGCCTCTTCGAATCTGGGCGGAAGATCGAGTTCCTCAACTGTCATTGCTTTATCGGGGCTGATGGCTCCTTTTTGACGGAACTTTTCGACGACGTTGTAGAACCAGTTCTCGATCTGTTTGCGTCCCGTGAACATGATATTCCAGCTGCTAGAGACTGTTGGCTCTGTTACTCTTTGTCGGCTGTTTGGTCTAGGCCTTTTAAGACTCTTGATGCGAACTGTCTCATTGCATCTGCTTTGACCATGGTGATGCCTCGCCTATTTTTGCCTGCTACTACGAGTAGTAGGTCTCTTGGTTTTATGTTGAAGTCTTTTCGGGCTTCGGCTGGAATGACGACTTGGCCTCGATCGCCGACTTTTACGGTACCGTAGATAGACATATCTTCACTTCTTTCACTCATGGGTATTCCACTTTTCACATATTTCACATAATTCATACCATCTAGAAAGCGTTATGTATGGAATCGAAGGTTAGGACATGAAAAGGATATCTTACACAACAAAGTTAAATAAACTCGTGATAATAATATACCATTGCGAGTAAGTCCTATCCGAGGCAATGATGCCCGCGCTTGTGGGATGGGAGTATTAGGATAGGGGTCGCGTTTCTGTTATTTCCAGAGATATTTGAATAGTCCAACTTTGTGCTCAATCATGTTGACGTATGAGTCGTTTTGTTTCTCGTATTTTTGGAAGTAGGCGCCTGCTACGGCGTCGGCTGCTTGCAGGCAGAATTCTTTCTCAGAAGCTATGTGATTTAATGAAATACAGTTGGATGGGAGACTGTTTCCTGCTTCATATAAGAGGTAGCTGGCCTTGTTTGCTACATATGAATTGAATTCGTTTATTCTCCACATTGGGAGGCTTTTGTCGAAGGTTATTTGTATTTTGTTGCCCGCGACTATCTGCGGAAGTAGTGAAAGCATTATGTTGTGTACTACACACCAGTTGTAGAGGACTGTCGGGTCTTTCCTTAGTTTGGCTTTTACACGTGCCTTCTCCAAAACGACAGCGCCTAGTGAAGCGTCGCACTCGACTATTTTTGCCAGGACGCTTTTTCTGCAATAATCATCCATTCTTGAGAACTTGAGCTCGTTTCGGCTCTTAGAGTATCTTCTCTTTTGATGAAGACGTTTAAGAAGGCGTCTTAGCTCTGTTCGGAGTCTTGTCGGCGCCTCGCATTCTATGTAAGCTACTAGGAAATATTTTGTTGCTGCTTCGGAAAAGCCGAGGTCTCCGGATTCGTCAACGAAGACATGCAACGTATTCACCTTCTATGTGGCGATTTGGTGCGGCAATTTGGTTCGAGCGGATTGTTTGCTTGTGTTTTCTGGATCAGGAACCAGTATGTGAGCAGGTTTTTTTCCTTAGTCTGGTAATCTGGGTGTTTTCTGTTTATTAGGTTCCAGAAGGTTTCGTTGTGTTTTCTTTCTATATTGTGGGCTATTTCGTGGTAGATAATGTAGCTTATCAGGTCTTCTGGGAGGAATTTGAGAAGGGTGTTTATGGTTAAGTTGCTGTTTTTGCTGTGGCTTGCCCATTTGGTTTTCATTTTCTTGAAGTATATCTTGTTGATTTTGGTGTTGAGTTCTTTTTGAGCTGCTTCAACGTATCTGTTGACGAGGGTTCTTAGCATTTTTTCAGTTCTTGTTTTGATGAGGCTTGTCTTTGTTGTTTGTTGTATGGCTGTGTTTATGGTTTCTTGTTTGCGTGTTATCCATTTCCCGTATTTTTCTAGAACCTGCTCGGGAGTCCAGCCTGTTTTTGGCAAAATCATCAATAGGGTGCCTGTTTTGAATTCGAGGCGTGGGTGTTTTACGTTTCGGTATACTGCAGTGTATTCTTGGGCGTTAGGCATAGGTTTTCACGCTGTTGACTATTTTTTGGTACAGTTCTTCCATGTTTGCGAGTGAGAGGTTGTTTTGTCGGATGTATCTTCTTAGGTACTTGCGGGTTTCGCGTTCTACTGATTTTCGGGCGGTTTGTTGGTATTGCCAGCCTTTGAATAGGTAAGGCTTGAGGATAGTTGTGAGTTCTTGTATGTCTTTGGTGAGGTCAGTGTTGGTTCCGAGGGTTTTTTCCATGTTTAGCAGCATTGCGTATTGTAGGTTTGTGAAGGCGAGTTGTTTTTGGCGATTTTGGAGGTTTTGTATTTCTTGGAAGATTTGGGCGCTTTCGTTGTAGATTTTTTCGAAGTCTTTGGTTTTTTCTTTCCAGAGTTTTAGGATGCGTTCCACTTTTTCTGTGAGGGTTTCGTAGATGGGGTTGCGTTGTTTGTCTATGATGACGAAGCGGTTTAGGGTGAAGAGGATGTTGGCGGCTTTTTCTTCTTTGGTCTTGAGTTTTTCTTGGAGGTTTTTGAGGTAATTAGCATCGAATTGGATGGTTAGGTATTGATGGTCTATGGTATCGAGTTCAGTGGTTTTGTAGATGTATTTGAGTGTTTTTTGGAAGTACTTGTGGGCGAGGCGGTTTTCTGTTGCATAGTCTTGTCTTGTTTCGTGGAGGTAGTAGTTGTAGACCTGTGTCAGCCAGGCGTAGTCTTTGAGTTTGTCCAGTTTTATCGGATGTGGTCCTAGGAGTTCGAAGAGTTTTCTTAGGCGGCGGTAGTTTTGTTGGAATTTTTTGGTGTTTTTCTCGTTGGTGGTTATGACCTCGAAGGCTTTGAGCATTGTTTGTCTGTCGTATTGGTCTTTGGAGACGTCGGCGAATAGTGCGGTTGTTTCGTCTAGTTTTTGGGTGAATTCTTTTGCTAAGTCATCGGTGCTGACGAGTATGCCTGTTATGTCTTCTTTGGTGTAGTTTTCGAAAGCGCGTGTGAATTCTTTAAGTATGCCGACGTAGTCGATTATGAGGCCTGCTTCTTTGAGATCTTTGTAGGGTCGGTTTGTTCTGGCTATTGCTTGGAGAAGTCGGTGTTCCTTGAGTGGCTTGTCTAGGTACATGGTTTGGAGGATGGGGGCGTCGAAGCCTGTGAGGAGCATGTCGGTTACGATGAGGATTTTTGGGGTTTCTTCTTCCTTGTATTTGGTTATGGCGTCTTTGCGGATGTCGTCAATTTCTTTGCCATGGTTCCGTTGTTTCAGTTCTTTCTCGTAGTTTCGGATTTCTATCGTGTCGTTTCGGGTGTAGGTCATGACGATCTCTGAGTGTTCTTTGGGTAGCAGTTTGTCGAGTTCTCGTTTGTAGCGTACGCAGGCTAGGCGGTTGACGGCTACGATTAGGGCTTTGAATTTGCCGTCGAGGTTTTCTTTGAAGTGGGCTGCGATGTCTTGGGCTACGAGTTTGATGCGGTCGTTGTTTTCGAGGAAGATCTTGATGGTGTTGAGTTTTTGCTTGATTTTTTCTTCTGTCTTTTCTCGGTATTCTTCGGGTATTTCATCAAATTCTACTTGGATGAAGGTGTCAAGCATGTCTTTCTTGAGGTGTACATCTTCCTCAAGGCGGGGCTGATAGGCGATTTTGAGGGTGAAGCCGTCTTCGATGGAGTCAGTTATGAAGTACTTGTCTAGGTAGAGTTCTTTCGGCGGGTAGCTGAATTGGCTGTAGGTGTCTTTGCCGATTTTGGCGATGGGTGTGCCGGTGAAGGCGTATGGTTGGGCGTTTTTGAGGATTTGGTTCATTTGGGCTGCGAGGGTTCCGTACTGTGTCCTGTGGGCTTCGTCTATGAAGAGAATAACGTTTTTGCGGGTTTGGATGGTTTCTCTTGTTTGGCTTAGGGTTTCGAGTTCTTTTTGAAGCATGGTAAGTTCTTCAGGGCGGAATTTGTGGATGAGTGTGATGAATATGCCACGTTTGCCTCGGTTTTCGTCATGTCGTATTATCTGTCTTAGTGCGTGTATGGAGTCTACTGTTTCGGGTTTGGTTATGTCTAGTGCAGAGAATTCTTCGTAGAGTTGGGTTTCGAGTTCTTCGCGGTCGACTATGAAGAAGATTGTCGGGTTTTGGAGGGATGGATGCCGGTAGAGTTTGTTTGCTGCGAATATCATGGTGAGGGTTTTGCCGCTGCCTTGCCAGTGCCAGATTAGGCCTTTGTTTTTTGTTTCTTTTCCGTCTATATTGTTTAGGACTCGGTTACAAATCTGTTCGGCTGCGCGGTATTGCATGTATCGGGTGATTACTTTTGTTGTGGCGCCTCGTTCTATGCGGATGAAGAGGTAGTTTCGGATTATGTTGAGCAGTGTTTCTGGCGTGAGCATTTCAATAGTGGAGTCTACTGTGTCTTTGTTTGGTTCGCGCCACTGATGAGTCAGTGTCTCTTCTTGCCAGGGTGCGGTTGGGAAATAGCGGGCGGTTTGTTCTGATGCTACGCCTATCTGAATGTACTTGTATGGTTCTGGAACTGCTTTCTCGTATTCTTTGATTTGTCTATATGCGCTGTACCAGTTTTCAGTTAGGCTAGCAGGGTTTTTGCACTCAATATTGACGAGAGGAATGCCGTTTACGTATAGGATTATGTCGTGACGGATTTGTTTGTCTCCAGCTTGGTGAACAACCTGACTACTGATGACAAGATCATTCTTCTTAGAGTCATTTTCATTATTTTCGTAATCAAAGAGCTTGACGTATTTTACTACTCTTTCCTTCTCGAATTTTACGGGAATGCCGTCCTTGAAATAGTCCAAGATTTTCTTGGAATCTTCACTTCCGCTGGTCCTTAGTTTAAGTTCATTTAGGACCTGCTTTATTTCTTCGTCACTTATGCCGAGGTTGGCGTTTAATCGCTTCAATGATCGAATTAGCACAGGGGTAAGTAGTGGCTCTTCAAGGTTCTCTCTTTCAAGATCATCAGCGGAAACATATTTCCAACCTTTCCCCTGTAGTCTTTCTGCAAAATAGTTTTCGATCAGAGATTTCTCGCTGAAAAGAGGCATAAATCAATCCACCTTAATCCTGACTTTTCCAGTAAGAAGCAAATCCATCAAACCGTGTTTTGTTCGTTCTAGTTTCTTTCTCTCAGCAAGTTCCAGCTTAAGTTTTGCTTCGATAGCAGAGAGAATTGAATTGATTTTTTGTTGTTCTTCGATCGGGGGCACTGGTATGGGAATAGATTTTACGTCTTCTTGGTTCACGCTTGCTTGATGAACTGCCCTCTTGGCGTTTGATCGTATGTATGAGAGAGCCTTGGGGCAATTAAGATAGGTCACTAGAAATGCGGGGTTTACGACCTTTTCGTCTACATTAAAACGCATCATATTAGATTCAAAAACAACAGGTTCAGAAAGTTCACGAATGACAACGGATTTTCCCACATGATCTATGCTATTTACTCTATTTAGTACTATGTCTCCTCTGTTGAGAGAATAGCATTTTAATTCCGGTTTTTCCAGCCGAATGCGTTTCAGAGTCGTGGGTTCTATCTCGCTGCCAGAACTAAAGCTATCTATTCTAACGATGGCGATGCCATCGCCATAATGCTTGGCTTGTTTGTAGAGGCCATTCTGAGGACCATCGATGACAACATCTCCAAGTTTAGTAACTTGCCATTCTTTGGGTGTTTTCCCTAGTTCTGTTACTTCCAACTCGGTGTGTCCTATTCCCCGTGTTAGAAGCTGCTGCATCAAACCCTTCTTCAAACGCTCAGTCTTCGCAATAACCTTGTCAGTCAAATCGATAGCAGAGTCAACATCACCCAGAACCCTAACAATATTCTCTTGCTCAGGAAGTTTGGGTATGGGGATAACAAGACGGTCTAACACATTACTGTCAACATGGGGGACTCCAGTGCCTTTGGTCTGCCCTTTGAGATAATGTTCGCTCATTTTCAGCATGTAAAACAGAAATTTTACATTGTGTCTTTGTTCCTTTAGTGCAATTTTAACCATCGTTGAAGACAAAATGCCTCTTTTTGCAAGAAAGACCTCTCCGGCATTCGAGCCATCCCATAACAAAATAAGGTCGCCTTCGCTTACCGTAATTACTTTCTCCGAAGATTTGGCAAATTTGGCCGTCCAGTCCTCTCTTAGATACCGCGTTGATAGATATGGAAGATACCCTTCGACGTACTCTTCTTCTATCTTATCGGGTTTTTTGCCTTTGTTATAAGTGCATGACTCTCCAAGCTTAACAATGTCCCAGTTCCTGGGAATCTTGCCTAAGGGCGAATCCTGAAATTCAGTTTCCCTGTAAAACATGGTCTTTTCCTTCCACAGCTTTCGCTATTTCAGAAATGTATTCTTCAAGTTTGTTTGCGACTTCTTGTCTTTGCTTTTCCAGTTCCTTGAGTTCTGAATATTCTTTGACTATGTTAATTCCTTCGCTTTCCTCATCCTGCATAACATAAAGCGTCACGTTTAGGTTGCTGCCGTTCTTGTCCATCTCTTTCAAAGGGACAACGCGTGAGAAGCCTTTTTCTTCGCTGAAACTCTCGTAAGCATCCACAATTTTCTTAATGTTGCCGTCTCCAAGCATGTTCAGCTTGCGCACTTCTGGATGTTGCTCAGACTCTTTGGAAGCGTTAATGAACAATACTTTACCTTTTCGTTCAGGGCGTTTGTGCAGGTTGAATACTATGATAGCTCCTGGTGCTCCTGTGTTGTAAAACAGTTTTTCAGGCAACAGTATGACACATTCAATAAAGTCGTGTTTTTCGCATAGCAGTGCTGAGCGTATTGCTTTTTCTTTCCCGCCTCTAAATAGACAACCGTTATCAATTACGATGCCTACTCTGCTGCCAATGTTTTTTGCTGATGCAAGCATGTGCTGAATCCACGCCCAATCCGCACTTTGCCTTGGCACAAATCCGAAGCCGAACCGTTGCTTCCAGAATTCACCTTTCTTCAATACTTCTTCGTCGTAGCCGTCTTGGTTCCATGGCGGATTAGCCAAAACCACATCAAACTGCTTTATGCCCTCACCTTCCTTAAACTTGGGATACAGGAAAGTGTCTCCGAATTCTAAGTGTGCGTCGCGTATGTCGTGGATGTACATGTTCATTTTGGCTAAGGCTATCGTTCGCTGGTTAACCTCTTGCCCGAACAGGAACAGCTTCTGAGCCTCTTCAAATCCACATTTCTCCTCAACATGCTTGAACGCTTCGATTAACATGCCGCCTGAACCGCAAGCCGGATCATACACACTTTCCATTGGCTTGGGATCCAAGATCTCTATCAGAAGCTTGATGGCTTCTCTGGGCGTGTAAATCTCGCCTTCCTTGGCTTTGGTAGGCGCAAAATACCGCAGAATCCACTCATACGCATCTCCAAGCACATCAGCTGAAACATGATTCAGTTTTTTCTCGCTGAAAAGCTCCACAAGCTGCCTTAATGTCTCTGCGTTTTCTCTGCTGCTGGCGAACTGAACAAAATCGACGCTGTCAACAACGTCTTTGAGCTCAGGGTTTCGCTCAGCAATAGCCTTCAACGCTTTTGAGAATTGTTCCGTCAACCCGCTCACGTTTTTGCGGAGGTTCTCCCAAAGGAATTCTTCAGGTAAATTGAACAGGTGATACTCGTCACGTTTAGCCTCAGCCTTCGCGTCTTCCTCGCTTAAGCCATCAGCCCGCGCTTCTTTGTAGGCTTCTTCAAACTCTATCTCCCACTTGTCACTAATGCGCTTCATGAAAAGCAAAATGAGAATAAACTTGTAGTCCACACGAGTTCGGATCAGGTCTGCTGCCCGCTTAAGCAAAGCGTCTATGTCGCCTCGCCCCAGCTTCTCTTCAAACTCCACATCCTTGCTTTTCAGCCGATACAACTTCTGTCTCGCATCACGAACATCAGACTCGACAATGAGACAACCAGCCTTCCGCAGCTCAGACAGGAAAACAGGCACCTGCTCCCGAGCATCCTTATTCCGCTCCGTCAGAACCTTGGCCGCATCCTCAAACCTAAACGTCTTATCGCCAAAAACATCGCATAAGATGCTATAGCGACGACTGATCCAGCCAGGAAGATCATTATTCATACAAACGCCCCACTTAACAAACACGAATAAGAAGAATAAAAGGATTATGCTTATCAGATAAGCTACAACAGAAGTACTTATCTATTCCTCATGGGTCAAAGACCAGCCAAACTACCTCGGGTTCTCAAAGCTAAAAGGACCTGTAGTCCAGATCTAGGGACCCGTAGTCTAGGCTGGATTAGGACACTGGCCTACGGAGCCGGAGATCTTGGGTTCAAATCTCCTCGGGCCCGCTAATCTCTTCTCCTTAGAACAATATTCGAAATCTCCTATAGGCCCGAATACTGTTTTAATACTACTTTCAACACAAGAATTCAACCAGTGCATATCCAATGGCCAAGCAACCCCAACAAGCCAAATCCACTTCACGCAAGTTTGTTTCAGTCGACCCCTTCAAATGCACCGGCTGCGGCATCTGCGAATACGTCTGCGCCTCAGAAAAATGCGAACACTGGACCCC
>Ga0315279_10008566_pt1 | contig 12362 bp, 11 predicted proteins | sample YL17G06_20_MG_FD_203694 | JGI IMG/M metagenome (GOLD analysis project Ga0315279, IMG submission 203694) | Sediment microbial communities from Yellowstone Lake, YNP, Wyoming, USA - YL17G06_20 | ecosystem: Environmental > Aquatic > Freshwater > Lake > Sediment | place: USA: Wyoming | collected... | reverse complement strand
CTTGGCGAAAATGTCGCTGGCCCTGGCGGGCCTCCTCGAAAAATAAAAATCCCTCCCCCCTCGAAAGGGGGGAGGGTCAGGGTGGAGGGTTCACCCTTGTGGGGCTTCAGACGCGAATCAGATCGTAATCAGGTCTTTGAGCTTGGCGAAGGTTTTTTCGCCGATCCCCTTGACCTTCATCAGCTCTTCGACCTTTTTGAAGGGGCCGTTCAGCTTGCGGAAATCGATGATCCGCTGGGCCACCTTCGGACCGATGCGCGGCAGCCGATCCAGGACATCGGCCGGGGCGGTGTTGATGTTGATCTTGTCCCCCGGCTTGGGCTGGGTCTGCTGCGCGGCGAGCGGCGCGAGGAAGACGCTGAGCATGACCAGGATCGCGATCCCTCTCATAATGTTGGTTCTCATGACCAATCTCCTTTCGCCCCCTTCTTATGCAAACGGAATGCCAAAGCCGCCGCGCCGCGGAATTCGCCGATTATCAAGACGATACGGTTTCGGGCCGTGATGCGCGGCTTACGACCGTGGACGCTTCGCGATGGATCGGTCAACCCCCGTTGACGTTCAAGCGAAACCCGGGTCGGGCTCGGGGCAAGCCGGGAAAAAATGTCGGCGGGTCCTGCCTGCTCCGGCGCCCCGTCTCCGCTCGCACGACTGACGATCCGGGAGGCGCGGGTCAAAACACACGGATTTTCCCCAGCGTGGAAAATCCGCTCCGACGCTCCTCCTTCGCTCTTTTCGCCTACGGCGAAAAACCATGCCCGCTCATTCGTCGCACGGGTTTTGACCCGCGCCTCCCGAATCGTCGTAAATATCGATTCAGCGCGGACGGGCGCTTCCGTCGCACCAACCCCGAAGTCGAGTCGCGAGTGAGCTAAAGATCTTCTTTTTAGGGCAAGGGGGATGCGGGGGGAAAACCCCGTGCGACGACCGAAAAATAAAGTGTTTTTGATTAAGGGCGAAGGGTGCGGGGGTGAGAGGGCTGGGGGATGCGGGGGGAAACCCGTACGACGTACTATGCTCGCTAGAGCAAAAGCGAGCATAGTACTGTCCTACGCCTTGGCTAGGACGACGGAGCGGGCGACCGTTTTTCTTTTGTTTGGGCGAGGGGCGTTAAATCCGAAACCCGTCGACGAGCGAGCGGGCATGGTCCTTCGCCGAAGGCGAAGGGAGCGAGTGAGGAGCGGAGCGAAAATCCTCGCCGGGGATTTTCGCGTGTTTCGGATTTAATGCCCCGAGCCCTACTTGGCCCGGGGATGGCTCTTGCGATAAACGTTCAGCAATTGCTTGACGTTGAGATGGGTGTATTTCTGGGTCGTGGCCAGGCTCTCGTGTCCCAGCAGCTCCTGGATGACGCGCAGGTCGGCGCCCCGCCCCAGCAGGTGCGAGGCGAAGGAATGGCGCAGGGCGTGCGGGCTGACGCCGCGGCGCAGCACGGTCATCCGGATGTATTTGTCGACCAGCCGCTCGACCGATCGCGGCGAGATCCGCATCCCCCGGTAATTGAGGAAGACGGCCGCCTCGCCGAAATTTTCATGGAGAAGCGTCGGCCGGATCCGAAGATACGCCGCCAGGCCCTCGACGGCCTTGGAGCCGAACGGCACCAGCCGCTCCTTCTTCCCTTTTCCCCGCACCCGCAGCATGCGGTCCTCCAAGCTGAGATCGTTCAGATCGATGCCCACGAGTTCGCTCAGCCGGATGCCCGAGGCATAGAACAGCTCCAGGATGGCCCGGTCGCGCAGGCCCAGGACGCCGCCGGTGTCCGGACGGTCGAGAAAGCGTTCCATCTCCTCCTCGGATAGAAACTCGGGGACGGGGCGGTCGAGCTTGGGCGTGGAGACGATCTTGGCCGGATTGTCGTCGACCCAACCCTGCTTGACGCCGTATTGGAAGAACGACCGCAGGGCGGCCAGTTTGCGGGCGACGGATGATTTGGCCAGCCGGGCCGCGGCCAGCTCGTGGAGAAAGCCGCGCAGAACGACATGGTCGACGCGCCGCACGGGGATCTTGCGGGCCGCGAGGTAGGCCTCGAGCTGTTCGAGGTCGATCCGATAACTGGAGACGGTGTGGGGCGAGGCGTTGCGGCTGTGCCTCAAGTATTCGAGAAACTCGTCAAGCTCCTTGCGCATCCTCGGGGGCCGCCGCCTTGTCTTTCGCCGCTATTGTAGCCCCCTCGACGACTTCCTTCCAGCCGCAATTTTCGTCCTGGCAGTGCAGATAGGTGCCCTCCTTCTTCGTGCTCTTGCGCAGGACGAAGGGCTTGCCGCATTTGGGGCAGGGCTCTTTGACCGGTTCGTCCCAGGTGGCGAAACGGCATTTGGGAAAGCGGCTGCAGCCGTAGAAGAAGCGGCCGCGCTTGGTCTCGCGCTTGAGGATCGTCCCGCCGCAGTCGGTCGGGCAGGCTAGGCCCGTGTCCTCGGATTTCTTTTTCTTGATGTATTTGCACGTCGGGTAGTTGGAGCAGGCGATGAAGAGTCCGAAACGGCCTTTGCGCTGGACCAGATTGGACCCGCATTCGGGGCATTTCTCGTCGAGCGTGATGACCTCCTTCTTGACCATGGCCTCCTTGAAATCGCAGTCGGGGTAGCCCGAGCAGGCCTTGAAGCTGCCGAACTTGCCGCTCTTGAGGACGAGCGGCTTGGCGCACTTGGGACAGGCCTCGTCCAGGGGGATGCCGCTGGCCTTGACGCTGTCGACCTTCATGGCCGCTTTGAGGTCCGCGTCCAACTTCTCGTAGAAGCTCTTGAGCGAACCCGTCCAGTTCAAGGCCCCCTCCTCGATCTTGTCCAGTTCCTCCTCCATCTGGGCGGTGAACCGGATTTCCATGATGTCTGGGAAATTCTTGATCAGGAATTCGGTGACGAACATCCCCAATTCGGTGGGCTCGAACTTGCCCTCGTTCTTGACCACGTAGGTGCGGTTCTGGAGGGTGGAAATGATCGGCGCATACGTCGAAGGACGGCCGATACTCTTGGCCTCGAGCTCCTTGACCAGGGTGCCTTCCGTGTAGCGGGCCGGCGGCTGGGTGAAGTTCTGCTTGGGTTCGATCGTCTGCAGGGCGAGCGTCTCCCCTTCCTGGGCCGGGGGCAGGGTTTCTTTTTCGCCGTTTTCGCCCTTGGGCGTGAGGGCCAGGAAGCCGGCGAATTTGAGGACTTCCCCTTTGGCCGAGAAAAGATAGGTCTTGGCCGTGATCTCGAATTCGGTCTCCTCGATCAGGGCCGGGCTCATCTGCGAGGCCAGGAACCGGTTCCAGATGAGCTGGTACAGGCTGAATTCTTCCTTTTTGAGATAGGGCTTGACCACGTCCGGCGAAAGTTCGAGCGAAGTGGGCCGGATGGCCTCGTGGGCGTCTTGGGCGGCGCTCTTGTTGGCGTAGAAATTGGGCTTGGCCGGAAGATGCCGGGGCGAGAATGTCTCCTCGATATAGCGACGGGCCCAGGCCAGGGCCTCGTTGGAGACGCGCACGGAATCGGTGCGCATGTAGGTGATCAATCCGATGGGGCCGCGCTCGCCGATGGGCATGCCCTCATAAAGCTTCTGGGCGATGAACATCGTCCGCTTGACCGGATAGTGCAGGCGCTGATAGGCGTCCTGCTGGAGCGTGCTCGTGATGTACGGGGGTGAAGGATTGCGCTTCTTCTCCCGAACCTTGATCCGGCTCAGAAGGAACGCGGCGTCCTTGAGGTCGGCGACGATCGTCTCGGCCGTCTGGCCGTCCTCGATCTTGGCTTTCTTGCCCTCGATTTTGGCCAGGGCCGCCCGGAACGGCGGCGGGTTGGAGGCGGATAGGTGGGCGAAAATCGTCCAATATTCCTCGGCGACAAAGGCCCGGATCTCCTTCTCGCGTTCATAGATGAGGCGCATGGCGATCGACTGGACCCGGCCCGCGCTCAGGCCGCGGGCGACTTTCTTCCACAACAGGGGGCTGATGAGATAGCCGACCAACCGGTCGAGCACGCGGCGCGCCTGCTGGGCGTCGAACATGTTCTTGTCCAGGACGGTCATGTGGCGGATGGCCTCTTCCACGGCCGGCTTGGTGATTTCGTGCAGCTTCAGCCGATGGAGGGGCTTGTCGCCCTCGTCCAGGAGGGCCTTGAGGTGCCAGCAGATGGCTTCGCCCTCGCGGTCCGGGTCGGCCGCCAGGATGATGGTGGAGGCCTCTTCGGCCGCTTTTTTCAGCTCGCTCACGAGTTTTTTCCGCTCGGGGATAATCTCGTAGAGGGGTTCGAAGTCTCTCTCCACGTCAACGCCCAGTTTGCTCTTGGGCAGATCGCGGATGTGGCCCATGGAGGCCTTGACCACGTAATCCGGGCCCAGATATTTATTGATGGTCTTCGCCTTGGCCGGCGATTCGACGATGACCAGCGATTTTTCCATTAGAGACTCCTCAAATAACGCTTGCCCGGCGCGGCTTTGACCGCTCCCTTGATCTCCAGGCTCAGGAGCAGGGCCAGCAACTCGGATACCGTCCGGCCGCTGCGCTCCGTGAGCTCGTCGACCGAGACGGCCTCGTCCGGCGCGAGCCGGCCGAGCACGGCCGCCTCCTCTTCGGAGAGGAGCGGCAGGGGTCGGGTTTCGCCCGGCCGTTCGGCCAGAACCGCTTCGCGGAAAGGGCTGGGCAGCGCCTCGGCCACGTCCTCCCAGCCCTCGACGAGCGCCGCGCCCTTCTTGATCAGCCAATGGGTGCCGCGGCTCAGGGCCGACGTCACGTTGCCCGGCACGGCCATGACCTCGCGGTTCTGCTCCAGGGCCAGACCGGCCGTGATGAGCGAACCGCTCTTCTCCGCCGCCTCGACCACGACGACGCCGAGCGCCAGGCCGCTGATGACCCGGTTCCGCAGCGGGAAATGGAACCCGAGCGGCTCCGCGTCCGGCGGAAATTCCGTGACGACCGCGCCGCTCTCGGCGATCCGGGCGAAGAGCCGCCGGTTTTCCGGCGGATACACGTTCATCAGGCCCGAACCCAGCACGGCGATCGTCCGTCCTCCCTTCAGGGCGCCCCCATGGGCGATGGCGTCGATCCCCCGGGCCATTCCGCTGACGACGGTCAACCCCCGGAAGGCCAGATCCTCGGCCAGGCGCTCGGCGACCGCGCGGCCGTACGGAGACGGCCGGCGGGTCCCGACGATGGCGATGGCCGGGCCCTGCAAGGCCTCCGTCCGCCCCGCGCAATAGAGGACGTACGGAGGATCGAAGACTTCTTTCAAGAAAATCGGGTATTCGACATCCGCAAAGGTTAGGAGAGAATATCCATTCTTCCCCAGCCTGTCAAATTCTTTTTGGGCCCGGTCCCGGAGCCCGGGCGAGAGGAAGCAGCCGGCCAGGTCGTCATCGAAGCCTAGGGCCCGGAGCTCGATGAGCGGCGCGGCGAAGGCATCGTCCGGGGTCGGATAGCGGTCCAGGACGGCGCGGGCCAGGGCCGGCCATTCGGCCAGGGCCAGGTTAAAAGCCAGCCAGGACAGGCGTTCCTCGTGCGAAATGGTCACGCTTTATTAGACGGTTCAAATAACCAAACGTCTCATAGGAGAAATCGAGGTGTCTGGAGAACTCGAGGCATCCGGGGAAGCTGACCAGATTGTAAACCGTCACTTGAGGATGTCTTTGTATTTCCTGAAGATCTGCTTGAGCTGTTCCTTGGTGACGATATAACCGCTGAGGTTCACCGAAATCGTCGTCCGCATCGGATCGTTCGATTTCAGGAGGACATACTCCCGCACCGGCCCCATGCGGGTGACCAGGGACATTTTCACCGTGACGTCAAGGTCCTTGCCCGCGGCGATCTTGACCGGGAAGACGGCCGGCTTGCCGCCGATCAGAAACTTCGCCCCGGGCAGGGTCGCTTCGACCTGCAGTTCCAGCTCGCCCTTGTTGAAAATGGTCAGGGGAGCGATCAAATCGTCGCCTTCGACGAGCAGCCCGCCGTCGAAGCCGTAGCGGTCGACGTCGATGCGCGGCTGGGGCTTGACGTCCACGGACGCGCTGATCTTGAGCTGGATACGGGGCGTGAGGGGATCGTCGGAATCGACGTAGACGAAGCGGCTCACTTCTCCGGAATAACCCCGCGTGTTGAACGTGATTTTGAGCTTGCCCGATTTGCCGGGCTCGAGGGTCCGGTCCGAGACGAGCGCCGCCGTGCAGCCGCACGACGTTTCCACATTCTTGATATTGAGCGCGGCGTCCCCCTCGTTCTTGAAAATGAATTCGTGGACGAGGTCCTCGCCGCTTTTGGCTTTGCCGAAATTCCAGGCCTCCTGCTTGAAGACGATTTTGGGTGTCTTGGCCGGGGCGGCCCAGGCGACCGCGGCCAGGATCAGGCCGGCGAGGACGATGACGGCGAATGGAGGATGATGGCGATGGATGATCATGGCGTCGACTCCCTTCCTGGGAAATTTACTCCAATCGGGCGAGCTCCGCAAGACGGGTGAGAGGAGCCGCTTGAATCGGGATAATCCTTATTATATAAGGATGGCCGAGATGACCCGAACATATTCCTTGGCCATCGCCCTGGCCCTCGCCGCGCCCGTCTTCGCCCAGGCGCCCCGCCTGCGGGGCGAGCTCGAGCTCAACATCGGAGCCGGATTCTCCATGGCCCAGGGAAGCATCGTCCAACGCCAGAGCTGGGCCTCGGGTGTTCTGGCCGGCGCCTCGATCGAGAACGCCGTCAGCGTCACGAACCGGTCCGCGCTTTTCCTGGGCGGATGCTACACGAATTTTTTCACCGCCCACCTGGGGATCCAGGTCGGCTTCGGCTATCTGAAATCCCCGCTTGAAGCGCAAACCGATTTTCGCCGCGGCGCGTCCGGCGTCCACTCCCGCCGGCTGGCGGCTAATCCCGATCGGAGCGAGCTCGCCGCCGTCCCGTTCTATGCCGCCGTGGCGATGGGCTGGAGGGGGAAACGGACCGGGATCATCCTCACGGCCGGACCGGCCGTCATTCTCCATTCGCTCCTGATCGAGGCGCAAATGGGAACGCTCTTTTCGGAGGGTGGCGCGCCGGCCGCTTATCGCGTGTCCGTCGCCGTCCCCGATCAGACCTGGGCGGCGTTCGGCGGGCTTCTGGGCGCCACCCTGGACTTCAAAATCGGCGAAAAAACGGCCCTGGCGTTCGACGCCCGCTACGTTCTCTCGCCGGTGAAGAAATTCGTCTGGTCGTGGACGGCGGAGACGGCGATCGGCCTCGACGATTCCGCGGCCCGCGCGGCCTTCGATGCTTCGGCCGCCGGCGCCGCGGCCGCCGGCGCCCCGCCCGTCTCGCTCAACCCCTCGTTCCTCCAGGTTTCGCTGGGAATCAAGTTCGGGCTCGGCTCGATCTGATCCCGCGCTGACCGTCAAAAATGAACCCCGGGCTCGGAGCACGGGTTTTGCCCCGAACGCCTCCTGGCCCGGCTTAGTATCTCGTAAATTTCCATCGTCGGGGTCTCAAACCCGATCGACGGTCAGCGCGCCGCCGTGCTATAATCAAATAATAGGAGAAGGACGATCATGACAAAGCCCCGCCCCCATCCCCTCGCCGGTCTGGTCCTGATCCTCCTGTTGGCCGCGGCCGCCCAGGCCGCCGTGATCCGGCTCAAGGTCACGGCCGAGCTGGCCAATATCCGGCTCAAGCCGTCGATCTCGAGCGTCATCATCCGCCAGATCAAGGAGGGCGCGATCCTCGAAGCGATCCGCAAGGAGGGGGAATTCTACTTGGTCAAGCTCGAACCGGACGAGTCCGGCAGCACCTCGGGTTATGTCCACGAAAGCCTGGTCCTGGCCCTGGACGAAAACGCCCCGGCCGAGAAAATGCCGCGGATCGTCGAACGGGCCGAACCGCCCAAGCCCAAACCGATCGTTGAGACGCCGCCGGCCCGCACGGAAGCGCCGCCCCCGGCGCGGACCGAGATCCGCCCGACGGAAACTCCTCGGACGGAAGAATCGGCCTCGCGGCCGGAGGTCTCCGATCAGGGGCGGGCCTCGCTCGTCCTGTCGGGCGGGGGGATCTATGCCTCGATCGGCGACTTGAACGACGGCGCCCAAGGATTGTCCGATCTCTACGCCTTCCAGCTCGGCGTACCCGCCGACAAAGCGGCCGGCGCGCTCCATTTCGCCCTCCACTACGGCGGCGAATTGATCGTTCCGCTGTCCGCGCAATTCTCGATCAGCGCGGAAGTGGATTATTACGCCAACACCGCGGAGACGCTCATCTCCTATCCGAAAGGGCTCTCGACAAGCACGCTCAAAGTCAGGCCCGAATTCCGGGCCATCCCCATCAAGATCGGGTTGATCTTCTATCCGGCCGAATTTCTTTACTTCAAGATCGGGGCCGAATATGCCTTTGCCCGGGCCGCCTACGCCTACCGTTTCGATCACGACGCGTTCTGGCAGGAATGGTCGGGCGAAGCCACCGGCGGGGCCCTCGGTATCTTCGGCGCCGTCGGGCTCGAATTCTCGATCAACCGGACCTTCGCCGTCCTCCTCGAAGCGGTGGGACAGTCCCTGTCCGTTTCCGGGTTGTCGGGGACGGGGACGTTCCAGGACTCGACGCTGACGGCGCCGGTCACGGAAATCGGGAAGCTGTACGCCTATGACGGCCTGCCCACGCCGCTCAACAGCTACCGCCTCGTTTTCCTGCGGAGCAAGACGCCCACCGAGGGCGGGGTAGCCAACGCCCGCGAAGCGGTGCTCGATCTGTCGGGAATGATTTTCAAAGCCGGATTAAAAATCACGTTCTAAAAGAAAATATATTTCGGGTGTCCGTCGATCCGCACCCGGGATGAGGGGGCGAGTTCGCCGCCGCCGCGGCCGACGATCCGCGTCACCGGCCGCTCAAAATCGTTCTCCCAAGGGGCGCCGTTCGTCCAGGCCACGCCGAATTCCCGGCCGCCTTTCCCGAAATAGAACACGTCTCCGCCGCGGGGGCGTTCGCGCCGCAAAAAAACGCTTCCGGCCAGCATCGCGGTCATCGTCCGGAAAGCGTGGAACGAGGGACGCCGGTGCCCCGGCCTTTCCCGGACGTCGACCAGCCCATAGCCGGGCGCGGCGAGCTGCCACCAGTAGACGCGGCTGATGAGCCCCGAGGCCAGGGCCAGTATGTAATAGCGGATGAGATAGTCGGCCTGCTCCTCCTCGCCGACATTGGGCTTGCCCGAAGCGGGCGAGTAGGGGCCGGTGCCCGCCAGCGGCCAATTGAACTCGGTCACCCAGCAATCCGGCCGGCGGCCGGTACCGCTTTCGGCCATCGCCTGGAACAGGGCCATCTTCATTTCGGCGGTGAAACCGTACTGAGCGTTTTCCGGCGCGCCGACGCGGTCGACATAGAGAAGCGAACTGACGATCTCGAATTCGACGGCCCGCAGAACCGGCGGGTAGAGGTGAAACTCAAAATCGATCACGGCCGGGCCGATGAGCCGGACGCCATGCTTCGCGCGCAGCGCGGCGGCCGCCCGGGCCAGCCGGACGTATTCGGTATAGTCCCAGACGCCCCACTTGGTCCGGTTCCAGGCGTGACCGATCTCGAACCCCGCGGCATAGCGGTGAAAACGGCCGAACACGTCGTCGAGAAAGGCGGACCAGGCGTCGAGGCGGAAAACGTCTTCGCGCCGCTGGAGCAGGGCGATGATGGGCTCGAAGCCGCGGGATTTCAAGGCCCGGGCGAAATCCTCGAACGCCTCGAGCCTCTCTTTTTCCCAGGAGGGAATGCGGAACAGGATTTGCCGGGCTCCCGTTTCCCCGAGGAGTTCGAGGATCTCGTCCATCCGGCCGGGCGCGGGCGAGACGGCCAGGCCGAACATGTCGGGCCGGATCGGGACCTCCGCACGATACATCGTCCTTCGATTACGGCGATAAAAGCCGTACGCGGAAAAGCCGTGGATGAGGTTCGAACCGAGCATCGACAGATAGGTCCGCCCATGCACGAAATGGTGGCGGGTCCGTTCGCTGCGCGGAGCGACATTGTGGGGCTGGTCGGCGAGGGCATTCCATGCGAATTTGAATGATTTCATTGGATCTTCAGGCGGCGCGCCCAGCGCCGGAGCCGGGCCTTTTTCTTGAAGCGCAGCCAGCCCTCGAAAACGGACTTGGACTTGGCGTAAAAGAAAACGAAGGACGGCCGGAGCCCGGCCGGACCGGCATAGGCCTCCAGAAATCCGCGGCGAAGATCCGGCGGAATTCCGAGCCGGACGAGATTTTTGGCCCGGGCGAAACGGCCGACACGCCGTCGGCGCCGGACGCGGTTGGTATCCAGAAAATAAAATCGAACGCCCGCGTCCGGCCCTCCGGCGACGAGAACATTGCCGTCCGAGAGATCGCGGTGGACGATCCCCCGATCGTGGCCGCGCCGGACCGTGCGCGCCAGTTCGGCCAGGACGGGCCGCAGGGCGTCCGCCGCGGCTTCGCGGAAAAGAAGGCGGATTTCCGACCCTTCGGCCAGCCGTTCGGCCAGGAAAAAAGCGCGCTGCACGACGCCCCGCCGGCGCGTTTCGAAATAGGCGATCGGGACGGCCGTGAGCAGGCCCGCCTCCATAAGGGCGTGCGCTCCGCGCCAGGCGCGGCGGGCTTTTGAGGCGGCCAAGAGGGTTTTGAGCCGGGTCAGGCCGCGCAGGCGGAAATCCTTGATGACGATTTCGAGCTTGCGCCCGCCGCCCGCATCGATGCCCACCGCCGTCACGGTGTTGCGCCCTTGGTGCAGGATTTCCACACCCGGCAGGCCCAAGCGGGCGTCGATATGGACGATCAGCTCCCGGACTTCGGGACGATCAAAGGCCGCGGCGATTTCGCCGCCGTTCCCTTCACATCTAAATCGATGATAACTCATGGGGAATCAAATAACCGGCCGGATTTGTTGAATGTTGAGACCTGACCCCTTTCGAGGATTTCGAGCAGGCGGCGGCCGACGGACCGGGGAGAAAATTCCGCTCGGATCAGGCGGAGCCCTTCCTCCGCCAGCCCGGTCCGCAAACCCGCGTCGCGCTTCAGTTCCAGGACGGCCAGGGCCAGCGACGCGGCCAGCGGTTCGTCACACATGTAAATGGAACGGCGGTGGACGAAAAATTCCTCGACGGCCGGGTTGCGCGCGGTGATGACCGCCTTGCCCATGGCCAGGGCCTGATAAATCTTATGCGGGACCACCCGCCGCGATTTCTCCGTCCGGCCGAAAACGCCCAGGCAGATATCGGCCTGGGCGATCTCGGCCGGCAGGCGGCCGATCGGGAGGCGGCCCAGGAATTCGACGTTTTTCAGGCCCTGGGCCTTGATCAGGGATCGGACCCGGGAATAGGTCTGCCCCTCGCCGATGAAACGAAAACGGATATCCGTCTCCTTGGCCAGGAGACGGGCGGCCTCGGCGATGATCTCCACGCCGTGGAGGGGCAGAAACGAGCCGAAGAAGAGCACGTCGAACGGACGCTTCTCGCCCGCCTGCGGGGAGGGCGGCAGCGGCCGGAAAAGGCGGTCGTCACAGCCAATGGGCAAAACCGCGACTTTGGCCGGATCGAGCTTATAAGTCCGGCAATAATAATCCTTGTGAGCGCCCGTATCGGCCAGGATGAGATCGGCCAGCCGGAAGGCGGCGGAGTCGATGCGGAAATTCCACCAGGCCGTGAGCGAGGAGGGCGGCTTGCGGCGCCAGTCCAGGATCTTGGTTTCGTAGCGGGCCGCCAGCGGATCAAAAACCACTTTTCGGGCGGTCAGAAGGCCGAGCAGCTTGGCCAGGGGAACGTCCTTGGCGCAAAATTCGGGGACGAACAGGAAGCGATGGAACGCACGCGCTCCCCCGGCGCCGGCCGCGCGGCCGTCCCGGACAAAACGCCGGAGGAGGAGCGGATAGCGGGCCCAGAATCTCCAGCGCGTCGAGGCCGTGCATTCGCGCACGGCGGCCCCGTTCTCCGCCAGCCCGCGGCGGACGACGGCGTTGCGGGGATAGGCGGAGTCGTAGGCCCCGAAAAAAATAAAACTCGCGCGCGCGGGACGGGTCATGGCCGCACCTAAAATAGTATTTTCCAGTTGAAAAGGAAAGTCGGGGCAAAGATCGCCTTGACTCGCCCGCGTCCCGCTACAATCTTATTGATATCACCTCCCCTGCCCCTCCTGCGCAGGAGGGGATTTGTCCACGGGCTCGTAGCGGAGGCGAGGGGGGACGAAGTCAAAACCCGTCGACGAGCGAGCGGGAGAATATGAGTCATTCATCTTTTAGCCGGGGCGAAGGGGGATTTGGGGGAAAACCCGTGCGACGACTGAGCGGGCATGGTCCTAACTCGTCGGGCTCAATATTGGCTTGACGAGTTAGGGAGCGAAGGAGAAGCGTCGGAGCGGATTTTACACGCTGGGGAAAATCCGCGTGTTTTCCCCCAAACCCCCGGGGGCCCCCCCCCCCCCCCCCCGCCCCCCCC
>Ga0315279_10008564_pt1 | contig 12363 bp, 7 predicted proteins | sample YL17G06_20_MG_FD_203694 | JGI IMG/M metagenome (GOLD analysis project Ga0315279, IMG submission 203694) | Sediment microbial communities from Yellowstone Lake, YNP, Wyoming, USA - YL17G06_20 | ecosystem: Environmental > Aquatic > Freshwater > Lake > Sediment | place: USA: Wyoming | collected... | reverse complement strand
AATGGCTCTCGCGGTGCCGACACACAGGCATCCTTACGGATGAGAACACCGGCATCCCCCTGTCCAAGCTGGGAAGCTGGGAGTACATGGAAGCGCTGGTCAGGAAGATGGCGCTGCGCGAAGGCTTCGGAGACGTCCTGGCGCAGGGCATACAGAGGGCAGCCGCAACTCTGGGCCCGAAAGCCGAGGAATTGGTCGGCGACTACATATCGAAGGCCGGTCACCTGCTCAGCTATTGCCCTCGCACCTTCCCGGCTCACGGCCTGCTCTACGCGATGGAACCGAGGCAGGCTGTGAACCAGTTGCACGAGATGGGACTTGTCCTGTTCCAGTGGGTCAACTGGGCCAACAATCCCGAAAACTCCTATCTTTCCAGCGAGGTATTCCACAAGATAGCTGCCAGGTTCTGGGGCAGCGAGCTTGCGGCGGATTTCTCGACGTACGATGGTAAAGCTCTGGCAGCGGCTGCCATCCAGGACCGCGAGTATGCCAAGGAATGCCTCATCCTCTGCGACTTCACCTGGCCGGTAACGCATACTATGGAAGGAGACCACATAGGCGACCCCTCAATAGACAGCCAGATGCTCGCCGCAGTAACCGGGCGCGATATAGACGAACGGGGACTGTACCGCATCGGGGAAAAAGTGTTCAACTTGCAGCGCGCCATACACATCAGGGAAGGACACAAGGGCAGGGAAAGCGACATGATCCCCGAAGCTCTCTTCACTACCCCGCTCAAGGGCAACGAGATGAACCCCAAAGCCCAGGCCCCGGGCAAGGATGGCGAGGTAACTTCGAGAGTAGGCGTGGTGGTGAACAGACAGGAGTTCGAGAGGATGAAGAGCGAGTATTATCAGCTCAGAGGATGGGACGTGGCCAGCGGCCTGCAAACCCAAAAGAGGTTGAAGGAACTCGACCTCGCCGAAGTCGCTCAGGAACTGGGGCGCATGGGCCGCGCCCTGTAGCAAGCCCAGATCAAGGAGGTATTGATGGCCAAGCAACCTCTATCAGATATCCGAGTGCTCGACCTGACCTGGCACATAGCCGGTCCCGCCTGCACCAAGTTCTTCGCTGACTATGGTGCAGACGTCATCAAAATTGAAAGGCCGGATGGGGGAGACCCTGCCAGGAGCCTGGGCCCCTTCTACAAGGACGACCCTCATCCCGAGAAGAGCGGCCTGTTCCTCTTCCTCAACACCAACAAGCGCAGCATTACCCTGAATCTGAAAACCCATACGGGAAAGAAGATACTCAAAGAGCTTGTCAAGGATGTGGATATCCTGGTCGAGAACTTCAGCCCCCGCGTCATGCCCGGCCTCGGCCTGGACTACGAGACCCTGAAGAAGATCAACCCCAAACTCGTAATGACCTCCATCTCCAACTTCGGCCAGACCGGCCCGTATCGCGATTTCAAAGCATCGGAGCCCATCATCTACGGCATGGGCGGGGCCATGTGCAGCACTGGCGTTGGCGACTGCGAGCCCGTCAAGAAAGGCATGAACGTCATCCAGCACCAGGGCGGGTACATGGCGGCTACAGCCACTATGATGGCGTTCTACGGAGCCGGAATGCAGGGAGTCGGAGAGCATATTGACGTCTCGCTGATGGAGACTCAGATGGCTGCCATAGATAGAAGGATGAGCGAACTGCTGGCCTACGAGTATAACAAGGAGCTGACCCCCAGGATGGACATAGCGGGGCTGCTCCAATATCCATACGGCATCTTCCCCTGCAAAGATGGCTACGTCGATGTCGCGGGCGGGTTTATGTTCCTGGATCGTATCGAAAGGGTGCTTAAAATGGCCCTCATGGAGACCTACGGCGGGGCGAACCAGTTCGACGAGACACGCAGAGAGGAGTTTCTGGGCACTATCTGGTACCCCTGGCTGATGGAGCGGACGCGGAGCGAGATTGTTGAGGTCTGCCAGGAAGGGCGCGTCCTGAGTGCTCCCATCAATACCACAGAAGACCTCGTGGCTGACCCCCAGTTCCGGCAGAGAGGTTTCTGGGCAGAGGCCGAGCACCCCGTGGTGGGCAAGCTGACCTATCCGGGTAGGCCCGCCATATGCTCGGAGCTGCCCTGGAAGATAAAGCATCCCGCACCGCTGCTGGGTCAGCACAACGAAGAAATTTATACCTCCCTGGGGTACTCGAAAGAGGACCTGGTGAAACTGAGGGAAGGGGGTATCATCTAGATGGCTAAGCTACCTCTCGAAGGCGTAAGGGTTGTGGGCATGACCCAGATGTGGGCCGGCCCCATCGTGGAGATGCACCTGGCCGACTGGGGTGCCGAGATCATCAAGGTCGAGTCCATTCACTATCTCGCCGTCGGCACCAGGGGCCCTGCTCCCAGGCATCCCAAGTTCGCCGTTGATTTCGTCAAGGGCGGTTATGCCGCCTATCTCAAGGAGGGTTACGACGAGACCAAATGCAGGCCCTGGAACCTGAGTTGCATGTTCAACGTGCATGGCCGCAACAAGTATTCCTGCACCGTGGACTCCGTCAAGCCGGAGGGCAAGGAAATAATCAAGCGCCTGATACAGGTGAGCGACGTTTTCATCGAGAACAGCCAGCCCGCCGTTATGGAGGACTTCGGCCTCACCTACGACGTCATCAGCGCCTGGAACCCGAATATCATCATGCTTTCCATGTCCGGCTTCGGTCAAACCGGCCCCTATAAGTATTTTCGCTCTCTGGGCGCCCATCAGGACGCCTTCCTGGGGCATACCTATCTCAGGGGCTATGCGGACCGCGACGTCACGGCCAACTCGGCAATATACCATTGCGACGAAGCTTCGGGAACAATCGGTGCCTTCATGGTTGTGATGGCGCTGCACCAGCGCAACAAGACCGGCAAGGGCATGTTCATCGACATGGCGCAGACCGAGGCTACCATGATCCAACTGGGCGAGGCCATCATGGACTACACCATGAACGGTCGCATCACCGAGAGGACGGGGAACCGCGACCTCTACGGCGGCGTCCAGGGCTGCTATCGATGCAAGGGTGATGACAGATGGATATGTATCACCATCCGCACCGATGAGGAATGGCAGGGCTTCTGCCGCGCCCTGGGCAATCCCAGGTGGGCCAAGGACGACAAGTTCGCCGACAGCCTGAGCAGGTGGCGTAACCAGGACGAGCTGGACAAACACATCGGCGAATGGACCGGCCAGCATGATGCCTTCGAGGTCATGTATATGCTGCAGAAGGAAGGCGTGGCCGCCGGCCCAGTAGAGCACCCGGACGATGCTTACAACGACCCCCAGATGAAAGCAAGGGGCTTTTTCGAAACGGTGACTCAGGCTGAATGCGGGACCCACAGGTATCCCGGCCTGGCATTCAGGATGTCCAAGGCGCCCAACCATTTCCGGCTGCCTCCTGTCCGTCTAGGCGAGCACAACGAGTATGTCTACAAGAAGCTTCTCGGCTTCTCCGACGAAGAGTATGCTCGGTTGGAAAGGGAGGGGCACATAGGGATGGACCTGGTGCCCGATATCGTAATAGGCAAATACAAGCCGGAATAGCGAACGGCTGCCGTCAAGGGGAAAATGTCGCACGTCTGTCAATCAATAGTGGGGGAATGATATGAAATGTAGGGGCGCACGGCTGTGCGCCCTTCCGTATGTCTTTCCTGCGCAAGCAGGAATCCAAATCCCCCCTTTTGTAAAGGGGGCGAGGGGGGGATTTACATACATGTCATTCCTGCCCTGAGCAGGAATCCAGGCCTCTTGGGTAGGTCGGAGCACCCGCTCCGACCTTTGTGTAGCGTCGTGACGCCCGTCACGACGTGGAGAGGCGGTTCGTGCCCACGCCATGTCATTGCGAGTCCGCCTCTGGCGGACGAAGCAATCTCACCGCTACCCCTGTAGTTGCCCAATTCATTGGGCTATTTCTCCGCAAATATACTTCTTTCCGTTCGCTCTGAGTCCTTCTGGGAGGAAGGGGCCTATAATATGTCATTCCTGCCCTGAGCAGGAATCCAGGCCTCTTGGGTAGGTTGGAGCACACGCTCCAACCATGTAGGGGCACGGTACACCGTGCCCTTCCGTATGTCTTTGCAAGGAGTCCGCCTCTGGCGGACGACGAAGCAATCTCATTTAGAAGTTACAATGGATAAGTTTGATGCAGACAGCTAACTGAGTGAAAACGCTCCCGGCCAGATGCCCTGAAGTGACTTGGTTTTGCAACCCCCACGCGTTATAATTGCAGGCAGCCCGGATATTCTTCTGCGTAACTGTAAGGGGAGTCATATATGCCTAATAACAAACTCGATGTGCCCACATTGGAGAACTGGCTCTGGGATGCTGCCTGCAAGATTCGGGGCGAAATCGATGCCCCGAAGTACAAGGACTATATCCTGCCTCTCATCTTCCTCAAGAGGCTATCCGATGTCTTCGGGGATGAGGTCTCAAAGCTATCCCAAATCTATGGTGATAAAGTGCCTGTGGAAAAGCTGCTGGCGGAAGACCATAGATTGGTACGGTTCTATCTGCCACCCGAATCCAGATGGCAAAGCGTTGCCAGGCAGACAACTGGAGTCGGCCAGTACCTCACCGATGTCGTCCGCTCCATCGCCAGAGAGAACCCCAAGCTCCAGGGCGTCATCGACATAGTGGACTTCAATGCTACGCAGGCAGGACAGCGCATCATCAGCGATGAACGATTAAAGATGCTCATAGATGTGCTGGGTAGATACCGGCTCGGCTTGAAAGATGTAGAGCCTGATATACTCGGCAGGGCTTATGAGTACCTGCTCAGGAAGTTTGCCGAAGGCTCAGGACAAAGCGCTGGCGAGTTCTACACACCACGAGAAGTTGCCATCTTGATGTCGTACATTTTAGACCCGCGGCCCAATCAGGAGATATACGACCCCTGCTGCGGCTCCGGCGGTCTGCTCATCAAATGCTATTTGAGGTTCAGAGAGAAACACGGCGACAATCCATCTCTGGCACCCCTCAGGTTCTACGGTCAGGAGATTCAACACTCCACCTACGCCATGGCGAAGATGAACTCCTTCATCCACGACATGGAAACACAGGTCGCCCTCGGCGACACCATGAACCGGCCCGCCTTCCTGAACCAGGATGGGTCGCTGAGGAAGTTCGATATAGTCACCGCAAATCCCATGTGGAACCAGAAATCATTCTCTGAGAGCACTTTTGAAAATGACCCGTATAATCGCTTCACCTTTGGCTATCCGCCCTCCAGCAGCGCCGACTGGGGCTGGATTCAACACATGTTCGCCTCCTTGAACGACAAGGGCAAGATGGCCGTAGTGCTGGACACAGGCGCAGTGTCCCGGGGCAGCGGCAATGTGGGCAGGAACAGGGAGAGGGATATCAGGAAGGAGTTCGTGGACAAAGACTGGGTCGAAGCCGTCTTCCTGTTGCCCGAGAACATGTTCTACAACACCGCAGCGCCGGGCATCATCATGGTCATAAACAGGGGCAAAAAGAAGAAGAGCGAGATACTGCTGGTTAACACCTCAAAGCTGTTTGAGAAGGGCAGACCCAAGAATTTTTTGCCCGACAGCAGCATAATGCAAATCTCCAATATCTACCTGAGTTGGAAAGAGGAAAACGGCGTCAGCAGGATAATTGCCAAAGACGAAGCCGTGAAGAATGACTACAATCTCAGTCCCTCCCGCTATGTGGCGCAGAACGGAGGGGACGATACCCTGCCCCTGGAAGACGCCGTTGTCCAGCTTCAGGAAGCCGAGGAGGAGGGGAAAGAGGCGGATGTCAAGCTAAAAGAAGTGCTGAAGGGCTTAGGGATAACAATATGACAGATGCCGCTGTGGTTTCTGAAGAATTCAAGATGACCGAACTGGGCCCGCTTCCTAAGGAGTGGGAAGTGGGTCCACTAGGAGAAGTAATCTCTTTCGCAAGGAAACCGCACGGCTTAGACCTGAGTTCTTATGCCGAAATACCATTTGTTCCGATGGAATACATACCTGACTCACAGGTAGACATTAGCCACTACGACTTGAAAAAACCAACAGAGCTCGGGAGCGGGACATTCTTCTACAAAGGTGATCTCCTGGTTGCGAAGATTACCCCTTCTTTCGAAAATGGCAAGCAGTGCATAGTCGATAACTTGCCTTGCGATTTCGGATACGCTACCACCGAGGTTTGGCCTCTTCACAAGACTGGCAGGGCTGACTTGTTATTCCTATTCTATTATCTGAAAAGAAAAGAAGTCAGAGTGGATATTGCCGCGAAGATGGAAGGAAGCACAGGGCGACAGAGAGTGCCCAAAAACGTTCTTGAGACTCTGTTGGTAAGCCTCCCTCCCCTTCTCGAACAGAAGAAAATCGCTGCTGTTCTCTCCACTGTGCAGGAGGCAAAGGAGAAGACGGAGGCGGTTATCAAGACTACCAGAGAACTTAAAAAATCCCTGATGAAGCACCTCTTCACCTACGGTCCTGTGCCTCTCGAAGAAGCAGGTAATATACCCCTGAAGGAGACAGAAATCGGACTGGTGCCGGAGGGGTGGGAGGTGGCAGAACTCGGCAAATTGGTTGACATAGTATATGGAGCACAAGCGGCGGTAGCCAATCTTGTCGACCCATCCAGTGGCATACCAATCTTGACTAATATCAACATTGGAAATGATGGTGCATTGGATTTGTCAACCTTGCGTTACTACGAGGTCCCCGAAAGCAAGCGTAGTAGACTGCTTCTAGAACGGGGAGACCTGCTTTTCAATTGGAGGAGCGGAAGCCCATCTCATGTTGGCAAGACTGCGCTATTCAATTTGGATGGTGAATATACCTTTGCCTCGTTTATTCTGCGATTTAGAGTTCTCTCGGATTCAGTTCTTAACAGCTATTTATTTAGGTATCTCAGTCATCTTAAGGCGAGAGGTTTCTTCGCCAGCAACCGTATGCAATCATCAGTGAATTCTGTTTTCAATGCCAGTCTCGCAGCTAGAATTCCTGTTGCGTTGCCCGGTTATTCTGAACAACGAGAAATTGCTTTCATGCTCACAGCAGCGGATAGGAAAATACAATCAGAAGAGAACAAAAAGAAAGCCATGGAAGAGCTATTTAGAACTCTCCTGGGTAACCTGATGACAGGCAGGATAAGGGTGGCTCAACTGGAGGTCGGGGCGTGAGCGGGAAGCTCGGCGGCGAGAGGCACGCGGTGCAGAATCCCCTGATAAGGTATGTCAAAGAGCCGCGCGCTGAATATGAGGCTCTCGACGGCGGAAAAGTGCTGCTCAACCTCGGCTGGCATTATGTTGACCCCGAGGAAGCGCTGAGGCTGAGGGGTGGGAAGACAGGCTTTCTTTTCAGAGAGCTTTTCATCGACCAGATACAAAAGCTCAATCCGGATTTCATGGATTCCACGCTGGCTGAGGAGCTTATCAAAAGGCTGGAGCGCATCGCGCCCACCATCGAGGGCAATCTCGTTGCCTGGGAGTACCTCAAGGGCTTGAAAACTGTCTTCGTCCCCAATGAGAAACGGGAACGCAACGTAAAATTCATCGACGCCGATAACATAGACGCCAACAACTTCCATGTCACCGATGAGTTCGAGTTCAGCAACGGCAGCCGGATTATCAGGACGGATGTGGTTTTCCTCATCAACGGCGTGCCCGTCTTCCTGGTGGAGACCAAGGCGGCGCATAAAATCGAAGGCATGGCTGAAGCCCTCAACCACATCAGGCGATACCACCGGGAGGGCCCGGAGCTCATGGCGCTGCTGCAGGTCTATGCCCTGACCCATATCATCCGTTACTACTATAGCGCCACCTGGAACCTCTCCGAGAAAACCCTGTTCAACTGGAAAGAAGACGTCAAGGGCGATTTCGAAACCCTCATTAAAACCTTCTTCGACCGAGAGAGGGTTGTCAGGATGGTTAATGACTTCATCCTTTTTACCAGACAGGATGATGAGCTTAAGAAGGTGTTGCTGAGGCCGCACCAGATGAGGGCGGTGAATCGTCTGCTGGAAAGAGCCCAGGATAAGGAGCGGAGAAGGGGTCTTATCTGGCATACTCAAGGCTCAGGCAAAACATACACCATGATAGTGACCGCCCAGAAGATTCTGGAGAATCCCATCTTCGAAAAGCCTACCGTCATTATGCTGGTGGATCGGACCGAGCTAGAATCCCAGCTATTCGGCAATCTCGACGCCATCGGTGTTGAAAATGTGAAAGTTGCCGAGAGCAAAGATGACCTCAAACAGCTTCTGGAGAGAGATACCAGAGGTCTCATCGTCACTATGATTCACAAATTCGAGGGCATCCCTGAGAAGGTCAATATGCGGGAGAACATCTTTGTGCTGGTGGACGAGGCTCACCGCACTACCGGCGGCAAGCTGGGCAACTACCTCATGGGCGCATTGCCCCACGCCACCTATATCGGGTTCACCGGCACTCCTATCGACAGGACCGCTTATGGACAGGGAACATTCATCACCTTTGGACGGGACGACCCGCCGTATGGATATCTGGACAAATACAGCATTGGCGAATCTATCGAGGACGGCACCACAGTTCCGCTGCACTACAGCCTGGCGCCCAACGAGTTGCAGGTTGACAAGGAGACCCTGGAGAAGGAGTTCCTGGAGCTGAAAGAGTTGGAGGGAGTCAGCGATATCGAAGAGGTCAACAAGGTATTGGAGCGGGCGGTCAACCTGCGCAACATGCTTAAGAACAAGCAGAGAGTAGAACAGGTCGCCAAGTATGTAGCCGACCATTACAAGCAGCACATCGAGCCGCTGGGCTACAAGGCTTTCCTGGTCGCTGTGGATAGGGAAGCCTGTGCTTTGTACAAAAAGGAATTGGATAAGCACCTGCCCCAAGACTACTCTACGGTGGTTTATAGCTCGTTCTACAACGACCCCGAGGAGCTTGCCCAATATCATCTCTCAGAGGAAGAAGAGAAGAGGATACGGAAAGCCTTCAGAAACCCGAAGCAACTTCCCAAGATTTTGATTGTCACGGAGAAGCTCCTCACCGGTTTCGATGCCCCTGTCCTCTACTGCATGTATCTGGATAAGCCGATGAGAGACCACGTGCTCCTGCAGGCTATTGCTAGAGTAAATAGACCCTACGAGGACGAGCAGGGCAGGAAGAAGCCATCGGGCTTCGTTCTGGACTTCGTGGGTATATTTGATAACCTGGAGAAGGCGCTGGCCTTCGATTCCAAGGACATCGAGGGCGTGGTCAGAGACATAGATGTGCTAAGACAGCGCTTCAAGCTGCTGATGGATTCTGCAGGTAAGAATTATCTCCGGCTCATCGAGGGCAAGTCGCAGGACAAGGCGGTTGAGGCTGTACTGGGGCACTTTATCAATGAAGAAAAGAGGCATGAATACTATCAGTTCTTCAGGGAGCTCTCCGACATCTATGATATCCTTTCCCCTGATGCCTTCTTGAGACCCTATATAGAGGACATGGAAACGCTTGCCCGGATGTATCGAATACTCAAAGAGGCTTATGACCCGGGCATTTCCATCGAGAAGGACTTTTCCAAAAAGACGGCCGAGTTGGTGCGGGAGCATACCAAGGGCGGCGTGATAAAGCCGCGGCTGGATGTTTACGAAATCAACGAAAAGACATTGAAGTTAATTGAAGGCAAAAAGATTTCGGACACGGAGAAGGTCTTCAACCTCCTCAAGAGCATCGAAAAGCTTGTTATTGACCAGGCTGACGAATCTCTTTATTTGCTTTCCATAGGCGAGAAGGCCGAACTGATAGCCCAGCTGTACAAGGAAAGGCAGAAAAGTACCCAGGAGACTCTGGAAGCGCTGAAAGGCATTATCGAGGAAATCAATGCCGCTCGAAAAGAGCAGGCGGAGAAGGATATGCCGCCTGAAGTGTTCTCAATCTTCTGGATTCTAAAGAAAGAGAGTATTGACCATCCTGAGGATAAAGCTAACCAGATGCGAAAAGTGCTGGAGCAATACCCTCACTGGAAGAGAAGCGAAGCACATGAGCGGGAAGTCAAACAGGCGTTGTACAAAGTGCTGCTGAAACCGGGTATGAAGGATACTCACAAAGTCAAAGAACTGGTTGACAGAGTGATGAGAGTTATTATGGGCAGAACGGTATGATGAGTAGAAAGAAATTCAAGCGTAGCGTAATAGCTCTCTCCGAAGAAATCGGAGTTGGAGTTAAGGAGATACACATTCGTAAAATGAGCCGCAAATGGGCTAGCTGCTCAAGCAGCGGCAGGCTTACCTTCGACCCGTCTCTGCTGGCTCAGCCCGATGAATTCAGGCTGAAGGCAGTTTTGCACGAACTGCTCCACATGAGATACCCCAACCACGGCAAGATGTTCAACCTTATGCTCAGCACTCACCTCACAAGAGCGAAGGGCTCCGTGAGTCCTCAGTGAGATTGCTTCGTCGCCCGCCGAAGGCGGACTCCTCGCAATGACATGAAGGGCACAAGATTTTGTGCCCCTACAGCCGGGATTGGAGCGGGTGCTCCAATCTACCCAGGGGAGTTTAGATTCCTGCTTGCGCAGAAATGACGTAAGGGGCTAATACCCTTTAGCCACATTTAGGAAGGGGGGGGGAATTGGGCGAGGAGACCTCGCCCCTACGGTTTTATAGCGACGAAGCGCTGTTTATTAATTGAGGGCACGGCATGCCGTGCCCCTACTGCAGCATGACGCGGAGATTGCTTCGTCCTTCCGGGGAAGGACTCGCAATGACATGAAGGGCGCTTCACGAACCGCCCCTACCCATAAAGCCATCACTTCCAGAAACGCTTCCTGGCTACAGCAGCAGCCAGAGGAGCAACCACAAGCCACAAGGCTATGGTCATCAGCATCGCCATCTTGTACCCTATGGTCTCGATGCCGAAATCCGGAGCGATAATTCCCCAGAACATCATCAGCAGAAACGAGCTGAAGAAAAATCCTCCGGTAGCAGCAGGTATCGAGAAGTAAACCATTTTAGACCTCCTTTGCCCCATTATTAAGGTAGGCGCATATCTACTTTCTCTGCCAGCCTTCCCATTCCTTGCGCTTCAGCTCGGCGCGCTTTATCTTGCCCGAAATGGTCTTGGGCAGCTCGGTTACAAAATCAATCTTCCTGGGATATTTATAAGGTGCGGTAACCTGCTTGACATGCTCCTGCAGCTCTGCTTTCAATTGCTCTGAGCTGGAGTATCCAGGGGCCAGTATCACAAAAGCTTTTACAATCTCCCCTCGCAAATCGTCCGGGCTCGCCACGACCGCTGCTTCGGCCACGGCGGGGTGCTCTATCAAAGCCGATTCCACCTCGAAAGGACCTATCCTGTATCCCGATGTAATTATCACATCGTCGGCACGGCCGATGAACCAGAAATAGCCATCCTTATCTTTATATGCCTTATCTCCCGTGAAGTACCAGTCCCCATGATATACCCTGGCGCTTTCTTCCGTGTCCCTCCAGTACTCTTTGAACAGGCCCACTGGCCGTGTCGGCTTCACCTTTACAGCTATATGTCCCTCAACGCCCGGGGCCAGTTCTCTGCCCTCAATGTCCACCACTGATACGTCAAAGCCGGGAGTAGGTTTCCCCATCGAGCCGGGCTTTATCGGCAAGCAGCGATAGTTTGCCACCAGATTCACTGTCTCAGTCTGGCCATATCCATCGTATATCTTCATGCCTGTCCCCTTCTCCCACTTGGATATGACCTCCGGGTTCAGCGGCTCGCCCGCAGCAGTGCAGTGCCGCAGTTTACCCAGGCTGTACTGTTTCAAGTCCTCCAAAACCATGACGCGATATACTGTGGGAGGAGCGCAAAAGGTAGTGACTCCGTATTGTGCTATAAGCTTCAGCGTCAGCTTGGGGTCGAATTTTACAGGTGCATCGTGTAGAAAAACAGCCGCGCCGATGGTCCATTGTCCGAAAATCTTGCCCCAGGCCGCCTTTGACCACCCCATATCGGAGATCGTCCAGTGTATGTCCCATGGCTTCAAGTCATGCCAGAACTTGGCTGTAATCAGGTGTCCCATGCCGTACGAGGCCTGCGTATGTATCACCATCTTGGGATAGGAGACCGTGCCCGAGGTGAAATAGAGGAGCATAGGGTCATCGCTTCTCGTTCGTGGCACTCCGTCAAGCTTTTCCTGAGCGTTGGCAAGCTCCGCAGCGAAATCCAGCCATCCTCCTCGTCTATCCTTTCCCACCAGCATCAGGTATTTCAATGACTTGGGTCTTTCCTTGATCGCCTCGACCTTCTCCGCATTCTCGTCGTCAGCTATCACCATAACTGCGCCGGAGAGGCCGATCCTGTATTCGATGTCTTTCGAGGTGCATTGAACGGTAGTAGGCACGGGGATGATGCCGAGTTTAATCATTCCCAGCACGCTCATGTACCATTCGGGGATGCGAGGCAAAAACACAATTACCCGGT
>Ga0315279_10008562_pt1 | contig 12364 bp, 19 predicted proteins | sample YL17G06_20_MG_FD_203694 | JGI IMG/M metagenome (GOLD analysis project Ga0315279, IMG submission 203694) | Sediment microbial communities from Yellowstone Lake, YNP, Wyoming, USA - YL17G06_20 | ecosystem: Environmental > Aquatic > Freshwater > Lake > Sediment | place: USA: Wyoming | collected... | reverse complement strand
TTGTTTATTTAGCGTCCTCTCCCGACGTCGCGACCGTGACCGGGAAGTATTTTGAAAAAGGGAAAGAGTCGAGGTCGTCCGAGGAAACCCATGACCTGGAGATCGCCCGCCGTCTGTGGGACCTCAGCGAGAAAATGACGCGTTCGGCTTAACGATGCCGGACGCAATTTCTTGATTTTCTCGATGTCTTCGACCGTCTTCTTCGCTTTGGCCGAGCGCGCGCCGTTCGGCTCAAGGGTCAGGAACTTATGAAAATATGGCGCGCCTGGCCGGGCTCGAACCAGCGACCTAGGGATTAGGAATCCCTTGCTCTATCCATACTGAGCTACAGGCGCGCAGGACAAAAAAGAATTGTAACTTATTGATTTCAATTTAGCAAGTGGACGTCGGCGGCCGTTGACGGAAGCGCCCGGCCGGTCTCCCTCTCAATCGCATTGACGTCTTTTTGACGTCCTCGTAACCACTCTCCGAGTGCCTCAATCGCCGCCCGCTTGTCCAGGTCCGAGGGATGGACGTACCTCATCGTCATTGAAATATCTGAATGGCCGAGGATCCGGGAAGCGGTTACGACGTCAATCCGCTTAACTAGTTGCGAGGCCGCAATATGCCGTAAATCATGGAAAACAATCCCCTTTTCCCGGCCGCAGTCAATCTTCGCCTTCCGGCAAGCTGCCGCAAACGACTTGCGAATGTTCTTGATATAGGTCTTTCCGTTCGGAAAAACATACTCGTTGCGGCGCTCAATCGCCCCGAAAACATCATAAAGGTCCCGGCCGAGGGGACGGGTTGACCAGCTCCCCGAGTTTCCCTTTTTTAGCCGCGACGCGCAACTCTGCCAGATAGGCCTTGGCTTCTTCCTTGGTATGGCCCGCAAACCGCCGAACCCGGCGATAATTGAGGGTGATTTCTGTGATGTAATAGCCGGGCTTTCCGTCGCAGCCTTTGACGAATTTTAAATTTTTTTCTTCCCTGTGCTTTTTCATGGCCTATCTCCGGCAAAGATTAATTATCATTAAGACGATTCCCGCGACGCCGATGACGATCAAAACCCATGTTAGCCAGTTCAGCCTTTTTGACAAATTAATAGTGACACGCCCCGTATCGTCGGTTGATTTTCTTAGTTTTTCTATGCTTTGATAAACCCACGTCAAAATCGTTTGTTGCGGTGGCTCCATACTTTCGATAGCTTTCTTAAAATCCCTCATTATCGACCGCTCATTTTCTGACTTCATATCTCCCACGATCTTTTTTAGATCATCACCGGTTTTTATGCTTTCAACGATTTTTTTCCGAGTCTCGTCGTTTTTCTTTTCAAACAATAATTTATTAATCTCTGCCATTTTGAGATCCTTTGTCGTCACGTTTTCTGTTCCCTGCTTTTGCTTCCTTCTTTATCAAAGACAAGTCCTTTCTGTATATGTTATTTGCGATCATATGTTGAATCTCTGAATACATAGAGAATCTTTTAAACTGACAATCAAAATAATTTTTCTTACCATCATAAATCAAATCATCAAAGACATAGATTTGATAATCCCCGGCTACTTTAATCCCTTTTGAATGTGGTCCGATAAAGGGCGTTCTCCCTTTAATGCGCTCTTCGATCTCGGCCAGGGTGCAGATCCCTTTACAATCGTATTCTTTCATTAAATCATTAAGGTATTTTTCTACTTCTTCTATCGGCATTGAATATATTTTTTTTGGCAAAACTCCATATTTATCATTGTAACTTTCCATAGCAACCTTTAAATCTTCTCTGTCATAACCGCCGATTTCGACTACTGCAGATTTCCTTAATGTTTCTTCGTCCGCTTTCCCTACCACAAGCTTTAAATTGTCAATTTTTTCTGCCGCTTCCAAAATGTCTTTCAATTGTTCTTCTGGAAACTTCTTCCCAAAAATACTTTTTATCAGAGTCTTCAGCCCAGCCATGCTTTCCCCTTCACGTTTATTTGACCTTCTGAAGCTCCGCGTCCAGGATTTCGCCCGTCAAGATGTTTCTGACTTTCATTGTTTAGCCGCTATCGCCAGCTCTTCGCGGACTACCTCTCGGATCGTTTGTTCAAGGGCTGCATGGTCCAGGATATACGCCAAAGATTTTCTCTGCTCATGGTTCGCCTGGTCCCATAGAGCGCAAAAATCAACTAAATCCATTTTTAGCAGAGCCTTCGTGTCTATGGCATGAATCTTTGCCCATAGCTTTTTCTCCGCGGTCGTTTTTTGATTCATTTTCCCTCCTCTATTTTTTAAAGAATTTTCTTTATCCGCCGGGTCCCGCGCCGGATTGCCAGACGGCTCATATAATTCGGGATGGCCTCTTCCTCATGCCAGCGTCTCATCGCCGGCCCTTGCATCTGAAATCAATCTTCCAGCGCCCCTTCGGGTCCTTGAAGAGATTTTTTTCGTTTTGATGTTCTCTCATTTTTTTCCTATGAATAACCATATATTTTTCTAATTTTAATTATTATTTTATCCTGCTCTTCTATGATAATATTTCTTACAACTTTTTCGGATTCGCGATATTTTTTAAATGCTTCTTTGCTTCTATCCAAATCAGCGAATAAAATATTATCCAATAATTCTTGAATTTTTTTCACTGTAGCCTCAGATGCCATATATTCTTTTTGCCAGATAAAATATCGAGCATCGTTCCTTAAATCGTTCATCTTTGCCGTTTCAGAGGTATCACTATGAAGCTCATCTCTTAAATCATTTAATTTTTTTATAAAAGGGGCGTAAAATTCATTTATTCTTTTTTCATAAAAAGCTGCAATTCTTTTTATCTTTCCTTCCTTAACGAGCTTATGAGTTTCAATCGCATAAACTAGCGTTACAAAAACTAGGGCGACTATAGCTTCAGCTTGAACTATATCGCTCTTATTCGGATAAAGGAGGCAACCCACAAAAATCATCGCTAAAATGCCCACAAGACAAATTATTTTTAGGTCTTTCATATTCTCCCTCAAAGATTCTTTTTAATTCGCCGAATTCCGCGCCGGATCGCCCCTTTTTGACGTAAAGCCTGGTCAACTTCTCTTTCATTTTCGGCGTCGGCATGAACGGAGGACGTCCCCGCTTCACTTCCAGCCCGATGGCTTCTTGATACTTGATCCGTCCCATGAGAATTATTCCCGGCGTCCTTCGTCCTTCATCATGAGGCCCGCTTTCACCGCAAGGCCTGGAACAAGAAGAAGTCGAACAGGCGAGAGTTCGGGAAGGATAGACGGCACGATGCATACCCCCCATCAACTATTCGATCGTTTTCTTAACTGTCTTGCCCATAGCGTCAGCCAAAGATTCAATAAAGCCAGGGGCCAAACGCATGCCTTCATAATCAATATGGCCCAGAACCACACAGTCTGGACGAAAGACCAGGTCGTGCCCGGGCCCCACAAGGACAACAGCAATGCAGGACGAGCGGACATGATCAGCAGGTACAAAACCCACTGAATCAGAAGAAACCCGACGTCGACCAGCAAGGTCCACCAGCCCGCGACAGCCGCCGCCCTTACGCGGTTTTCTAAAACATCGTTCATAGAGAACCTCCTATTCGGCAGATAGAATCTTTATTTTGATGGGAATTTCCTTTTTAGCGGCGCGTCCTTTCGTCTGGCCAGGCGGCCGGCGACCCCCGGCCCCTGGCGTCAGCCGCGGACGGCCCCGCTTACGCTGAGGGGGCGGCCCTAAGGTAGGTTTACTTTTGCTCAGGTTTTCCCCCTTTCAAGATAAAGAGACCGAATCCGATTAACAAAACTATCGCAACAACAAAGGGGAAGCCTTCGCCAAATGGGTCGTTATATAAATTGTTACCACCCATGCCGAAATACACTAAAAAAAGGAGCGCCATGATAAAACCCATAATGGCTACGATTTTCCGTTGCGCCTTGTTCATGTTTTTCTCCTTGTCATATTATAGAATTCATTCAAGTCTTGTCCTTCGTCCAGTATCATCTGACGCGGCGCTGGAAGCCCGGCCCGAATAAAGCGGCTGGCGATGTCCCGCGTCCCCTTCCGTCCGGCGTCGTCGGCGTCCAGGATTTCACCCGTCAAGACGTTTCTGACTTTCATCGTTTCCCCCTTTTTCTCTAGTACAATGTAATCGCTTGAAACCTATATGTCAATCGGGCCGCGTCATTTATGCCCTCGGCGTCCGCGCCTCTAGGATCTCTTCGAGCCGTTCAAGCCGCTTCTCGAGCTCTTGCGTTTCCGCGATCTTCAAAGAGAGGGCCAGGATCTCCTGGGCCGTCAACCGCCGCGTGTTTTCATCCCGCGAATCCAGAAGCTCAATCAGCTTTCGCGCGGCTTTCGATGTCCCCGCCTTTATAACACCCAGGCCCTCATTGAATACTTCGGCCCGCGCCTCTTCAAGCCGCTTGCGGAAGGGCTTCTGTTTCATCCATTCATAAAGAGCCGTTTTCCCAACGCCAGCCTGTCGCGCGGCCCCGTCCATTGATCCGGCTTCGATGATTGCCATAATTACTCTTAGCTGTTTAGCCTTGAGCTCGGGCTGCCGTTTTTGATTTCCGTTCTGTTTCATTCGCTTTCGTCCGGGCCTTTTTTTCTCTGGCTTTTGAGGTTGATTCTTAGTCATTTATAACCTATTGAAAAAAATTAAATTACGTTTTTTGGCATATAGCAAACACGTCAATAATCACGTCAATTTTCCTTCGCATATGGGGAGAGACATGGACTAGGTATCCAGCGGGCGGAGAACATTCTCGAAAGGATAAAACAGACGTGAAGGCGGATTTCTTCTGCCCCTAATTTCATCTTCAACGCCACGTGGTGATAAAATTTTGTTACCAGGTGATAAAATTTTCTCATTACAGCGCCACCAGGTGATAAAACTGAATATTTCCAAGGCCACCACGTAACGACCTTTTTATAATTATAGCCATATTAAGATACCTGGACCTTAAAGATGGAATGGCGAAGCGCCGCGATGCGTTGCCGTTTTTCGCTTTTACGATCTTCTGGCCATTTTTCTCTCTTAAGGACTTCGACTCTTTTAAGATCGGTGGCTATTTTATCCAGGCATACTTCGCTGCCAGGTTCACAAAAACGCCGCCATCGATCGCTTAGGCTGAACAGCGTGCAATTTCTCTCAAGCCGGCCCCACCTTCGCACGTCAATGAAGCCGAATCCTATCAACTGCCAAAGCGCTCGAGTGAAGATCGCTCCGCTCATGGCCGGACGAACCTCCGCGTAACTAAGGGATAAATCTGAACGATTGAAGCCGGTAAATTTTGAATAAAACTTAAGGAGGACGCACTGAGCAAAAGGGTCAAGCCGACTAAAGGGAAGCGTTCCCACACCTTCGACGGTCTTAAACGGCTTCTGCGGTTGGTATGCCTTCCGTTCATGTTTCTGTCGCACTGTTGTCCCTTTTATGCGAAGGCCGGACGGGATCCCAAAGGAAAGGGACTAGCAAACCCCCAGAACCCCGCCGGCCCGAAAATTTCAATTTCATCGCCGCCCCTTTCCATGACCCGAAAGCGCCGCGCCCGCTTCGATCAACTCGATGCAAAAGCGAACCTGCCGGCCGAGCTTAATGACGCTGCCCTCCGGAAGTAAATTTCGAGCGGCCAAGCTATAAAAGGATTTCGCCGGTTTCGAGAAATATGCTCCGACCTCGGCGGCGGAGTACCAACGGCGTTCCGGAGTCATGGCTGGGTCTTCTTGATCTCCGGGAAAAGATCTCGTTCGGACATCTCAAGCACGGTCGCGATCCGCCGACGCGTTTCTGGTGACACGGGGACTCCGCGCTCAGCGCGCGAAACAATGGCAGGATCAATTGACGCGGCGGTCGCGATCTGATCTTGAGTGAAGCCACGCAATAAACGGGCCAGTCGGACGCCGGAGGGAGGGGTTGGTTCTTGACATTTGTCTTTCATTATTATATCCTCAATATAGTAGACAGATTTATCAAATATAATCTATTGAGGCATGAAATGAAGAATGATAACGAAGTAGGACACATTTTCAATTCGAATTTTTGCTCCCTGATTTCTCGGGTCCGGGCCGGGGATTCAGCCGCCGAGGAAGCGCTTCTCCGCCTGATAGGGCCGCTCATCTCCCGCATAGTCCTTAAATGGGTTAAAGGCGCCGCCGGCGTAGACCGTGGAGACGCTGCACAAGACGCCATCCAGGAAATTCAAATACACGTCCTCGAAAAACTCCGCCAACCGAAAGCAAAAGGTAAAATACCTAATCCGGAGGCATGGATTGTACTTGTTACTAAAAATTACTTAAAAAACTTATACGCAAAAGATAAGGCATATCCGGGAGATGACGAAGTTTCAAATTCTATCGAAAACCCGGAGACCGAGGACGATGTTCCGGTTTCAGGAGAAGAAAGCCCGGCCGACCCGCAGGAAATCGCCGTGGAACGTGGAACGGTAACGATCGAGGGATTATATGGGAAGCTTCCGGGAGATCTCCGGGCCGGGATCGAAAAAAGCCTGGATCTCATTGTCCAACTTTTCCAAATGCGGGGAAGACTAAGGAAGGACCTTCGACACAGTCTCCGGATATTCAAGGCGATGGAAGCCATCGGTAAAGCGGAGCGGCTCATTGCAAGAAACGAAAAACTCGTCCCTAAGAGTCAAGACCTCCAAAGATTCTTAAACTTGAAGTATGATTCTCCGCTTTTACTTGGAACGCCTGATGGCGGCAGGACCGAGGAGGAAAGACGGGCGGAGATGGATAAGATAAAAGAAAAATTTGGGGAAAATGAGCTATCGGTTGCCCTGCTTCTGGATGAAGCTCAGACACTACTTGATTTGAACGTAGTGGATTCCCTAAGTCTGGATTTGACTTCAGGCTATTTGCTGCACGATTATGCCGGCACCTGGGAAGACCATCTTCCCGAGATTGCTAGGATGAAAGTATCTCCCCCTAGCATCATTTACAAAGTCTGGTCCAAAGCCCCAGGATTCAGCATGGGTAGATTAGGGAAGTATCGGAGCCGGAAGCGGATCTCCTTAGCCTTTCATTATCACAAGCAGGCCTCCAGGGGAACGCCCCGCGAAGTCCTTTTCCGAAACATTAAAGTCGAACCTATTGAAGGCATGGAAAAATCAATTGAGCAATTCCGGAAGGTCGGATACGGGCAGGCGCTCCAAAAGAAATATCGACGGATAATTGATTTGATCTACCGGGAGTCGTTCAAGGAAAAAACGATCTCGCATGGTCAAAGCTGATATGCTTCAATATTATTTCGCATTTCCTTCAATTAAAGATTGAATATCCATTATCTTCTTTTCTATGTGAGCAATAATATCTTGTTGAGATTCATCGGGAATCATATCCGTTTTTAAAAAATATAGTGCCTCCTGGAATTTATTTAGCGCCTTCTTGCTTTGTTTCATAAATAAGGCTTTCTCAGCTTCATCAATAAATAGCTGCAACTGCATTTTATGAATGGATTGACGGATCGACTCTTCCTCTGAAATTAATATCTCGGAGACCTTTTTGTCGGAATATTCACTCTTCCATTCTGCTATCTTGAGAAGCACTTTGTTTATTTCAGCAATTTTTGATTTAGAAGAGAGGGCAAGGTTCGCTTTAGTGCGGATTTTCTCAATCTCTTCTCGTATATAATTTTCAATTAAGCCGAGTTTCATTTGGCTATATCTTGAAATGATCTCGTTCGCAGATGGCGTCATCAGGCTAATCCCCTTTGCTTCATATTGGGCAATTACGTTGGCGTGTTCAAGCAGGACGTCTATCCGATGCATTACCGTTTTCATAGACTTTGAATTCGATATTAATTCCAGGCTATCCGAAATAATTCGGTATCTTTGATTAAAGTCGAATCTGATTTTCGGGCCGCATGAGCCACAGAGCCCTTTTTTATCTACAAAGAAAAGGAAACCTTTTTTCCCGCATTCCTTGCATTCTGCCATTATTAATTCCCCCCTTGATAAAACGCTTCTTCCGAGCCGAATAGTAATTACAATATCCAGCGCAAGTCAAGGATTAAGTTTTATCGCATTTACCGGCAAGGGTACGGCCGAAATGACTGTCAACTTTTGCGAGTTCATGTCCAATCTCCTGTCATCATTCTTGATGAGCATAATATAAGCCCATTTTTTCAATAAAAATTCCGCGCTCTTTTGGCCTTCCCGTCTTGTCTCGTTCAGTCATTTCTTGTCTTTAATTGACAGGCAAAAATAATGCAGAAAAAGCGAGCATGAAGGTCATTCTAATGGTCAAGATGTTTATTGTGTTTTAGCCGATCGATTTCTTTTTGCTGATCAATAAACCATTTCGATGCAAAAGCTACCATGTCATAATCCTCTCGAGATATGTCAACATCGCCTATTTTAGAGGGGTGTGTGAGTCGATGCCTTATTTTGGATGCAACGACGAACTTTTGCCAGCCTTCACTTTCATGATCAATACGATAATCGATATTGTGAATCTTTGAATATATTTTGAGCACAAATTTTACTTTATCAAGAAGACCTTGGCGAGGAAGTATGGTCTCCCTGAGCTCACCTCTTTTAATTTCACGCCGTTTCCCCACGAGTTTTTCTTTTTCATCCTCGGATAAGATCCCCCCGAATTTTTTAGTTTCGCATAGAATACTCGTAAGCTCTTTCATGAAGTAAATGATTGCCTCAACTTCGGAAAAATAACACCGGACCGCTGCTCGCGCCGAGGTCGAATCATATTGATCTTTATCAATTCTGGCGCATAATATTTGGACGTCTGAAGCTAAAATGGGAATGATACTCATGGAGGTTTTCTCGAGATCAGCGAACCGTTGGGCGACCGGCTTCCGAATCCCTTTGATGGAATATTTCATTTCATTCCTCCTTTGAAGCCTGCTTTCTATAAAGATTACTCAAGGAAATATGTGTGTCAAGATTCATGACGTGTTTGCAGCTAAAACCGGCTTAAGAGGGCATACGTCGACATAATACCCTTTTCGCTAAGATGCACCCCATATTGTTGAATCTCAAGGTTTATATGGGGGAAAATATGGCGCGCCTGGCCGGGCTCGAACCAGCGACCGAGGGAATAGCAGTGCTGCTTTATGGAGAAATGGGAATTAACTGTATATGCGGGAACCCGGCTACGTCCTCATAAGCCATAATTGGAGAGGCTAGCGGGCCAGATCCAAAAAATGTAGAATAGGCACGAAGAGGACCTAAAAGATGGGACGAAAACGATTAAGTTCGGAGCCGAATAAGAAGCGGTTGGAGCGATCGAAATCTTCTGCGGATTTCCGTTCAAAGAGATTTGGGATATATATCCTTGGCGCAGGATTCTCGCAACCTGCCGGGCTCCCGCTCGCTAGCGACCTCTGGCGTGAAATCATGCGTCGTGGCCTAGAATTGACTGGACGTGCGAGCTTTTTTCGAGATGACTTGGAAACTTACATTGAATACCGGAAGAATACCGACGGCATTGATATTTCGAAGGACAATGTTAATTTCGAAGAATTCCTCGCCTTTCTCGATATCGAACATTACTTGGGACTCCGCGGGAGTGATACATGGAGTATTCACGGAAATGAGGCTCAGGTCGTCGTAAAAACTCTGATAGGTGAAATATTATCAGAAAAAATGCCCTCCGATGATAAAATCCCGGAAATCTATTTACAGTTCGCAAATATTCTCAGGCCGAATGATATAGTTTTAACTTTCAATTATGACATTCTGCTAGAGCGAGCCTTAGAATTAGCTGGGGTACCATATCGATTATTCTCAGATCGGCATGAGGAGGACCCTGAACGTCCAGGGCGTCTTCAAATCGAAAGCCGGGATGAGGTAGTTGTGTTCAAGCTGCACGGATCGATAGATTGGTTTGACCGCTCTGATTATGCATGGCTCGAGGAAGAACGCATCCGCAACGGATACGGGTTGAGGACTCCCGATTTGATCTTTCAGAGGCCTGAAGACTTCGGAACTGTCCCGCTCCTTGATGGCCCTCATAATCCAGAAGATCCATTACATCATATTTACCGAGTTCGAGATATAAAACGACTTTATAAAAAAAGAATACTTTTCCATGCGACACCCTCGTTACTCAATCCCTCCTCTATAAAAATACTTTATTCTAAGATGATGAGTGACTTTTGGTGGGGACTGGGCCGCGTGGGTGTCCTCAACTTCAGCATGGCGGTTATTGGATTTTCGTTGCCGAGTCAAGATGAATATGCTCGTCAAGTGATTTATCGACTTGTACAAAATTATCAGTCTACCTATTGGGGAAATACTACTATGATGCACAGAAAAACCCGACTGGTTCTCATAGATTTCCCAAAGTCGGTTGAGGAAAAACAAGAGTATCGTAGAAAATATAGGTTTGTGAATTGGGATCGAGCAGTGACCTATTTCAATGGCTTTGATGAGAAAGCGATTAAGCTTTTACGGCCACCAAAACATTGACGGGATTATTGAGGCCGACCTTGAACGCACGTTTGAATGGTTGCAGTGGTATCCGAACCTAAAGCGTCTAAAAAAAGGCAAGTCGTTGATCTTTTATTGGAAGCTCCTGACGGCAACCGAGATCGAAGCTTACAATCAAAGAGTCGCCGAAGAGATCCGGGCGGCCCGGGATGAAAATGGCCTATATTTGAAAGCAAAGGTGGCGGCTTATGGTTTAATAAATAGGGGTGAAGAAAAATCACCCTTATGGACTATTGACTTTCTTAGTTCGATGGATTATATTGACGCTATCTCGAAAGGAGGATAGACCGTCAATCGTGAAAAATCCTAAAACCCACTCAAAATTAGAGGTAAATCTTGCAAACATGCTTGCTGAGGGGCTCTCTTCAATATTTGGAGTATGGGCTCGCTATGAAATGATATGCATAAATAGGCAAAGGCGAATGGAGTATCTGGATAATCTTATGATTGAATCAACTCTTAACGATTATTATAACCTACGATGCGATTCTCTCCGGATTTACGAGGATATTGTTTCCGTAATGCAGAAGAGCCTGGAGAAAAGTCGGCAAGATCTTGTCGTTGATAACAATAGAAACGAAAGAATCGAGCGAATAATTACGTCATTAGCAAAAAGACCAAGTGATGCGCTTTTAAACACAGCAGGCTTTTTTCTCGAATGACGTAAAAACCAGATAACTGAAACATGACGGCTAAAGAAGAGCGTCCCGATCAGGTAGAAGAAGCTAAAAAATCCCGTGATGAAGAAATACTAAAGCCCATAGAAAAGGTTCTTGACGGAATACCTGAAAAGAAAAGAGCGGAATTAAAGGCTGTATTTAGATCTATTTTATTTCAGGGACCGCTTCCTCCTCCAGACGTGCTCCGGGAGTACTATGAAATCGACCCGGATTTATCGAAAATTATAAAAGAATTGCCAGCCAAAGAACAAGAACATCGCCATAGAATGAATGAGGGCAGCTTAGACCTTAAGAAATACCAAACAAGAACAGAAAGAATTGAAATCATCCTTGGTCAGGTATTTGCTTTTTTAATATGTTCATTCATTATTGGCGCTGGCACTTATATTGTGGGGAAAGGTCAGCCCATCATGGGAGGGCTATTGACGCTAGGCGGTTTGGCAGGTTTAGCTTCTGTCTTCATTCTGGGCAGAAAGCCAATCGAAAAAAAATCGCCGGTTAGTGATCCTCGCTAAATCCCACCGATTTTCTCAAGGGCGATTTTCTTGTTTCCCTTATCCATATATGAATAAATCAAGTTCGTCGTTATCTTGCTGTGCCCAAAAGCGAGCGTATTGTAATAAAGTCCACGCCCTTTTCCAACAGGGAAGTCGTGAGATAATGCCTGAGATCATGAAGGCTGGACCTGATTCTCGTTCGCTTTTCGCCAACTCCAAGAAATACGGAAAAACTATTGACGGGATTTTTGACGTCCTTGAACGGGAAAGCTTAAGAATTCCTAAGAATACCCAAGACGGTTTTCAGAGGAAAATTCAATTTCCAGGGGGACGTTTTAGGATTAGGAATCCCTTGCTCTATCCATACTGAGCTACAGGCGCGTCGCTTGCGTGGGCTAAATATAAGACAAAAGACGGGCATTTGCAAATGCCCGCGATGAACTGCCTGCATATTCTGCAGGGACAGTTTTTCAGGCAATAATATCTTTTCTCTAAGCTTTTTCCGACCAGAGGAAGCCAAGGAATTTTTTGATTTAGTTCTGTAAATTCTCTATACTTTATTCAAGAAGAAAACGAATGACAGACTCTCCCGGACACCCTCCTCTGAATATCCTCGTCGTGGATGATGAGGTCAATATCCGCAAAACATTATCGGTGTGCCTCGAGACAGAAGGTCACAAAGTTATTGCCGTCAGTAATTTTCAGGATGCATTGGCAGAGGCATCAAGGAGATCTTTTGAGCTTGCCTTCGTGGATTTGCGGCTCG
>Ga0315279_10008561_pt1 | contig 12365 bp, 6 predicted proteins | sample YL17G06_20_MG_FD_203694 | JGI IMG/M metagenome (GOLD analysis project Ga0315279, IMG submission 203694) | Sediment microbial communities from Yellowstone Lake, YNP, Wyoming, USA - YL17G06_20 | ecosystem: Environmental > Aquatic > Freshwater > Lake > Sediment | place: USA: Wyoming | collected... | reverse complement strand
GAACGAAAATAATCAGTTTGTAGGTTCCGAGGATGAACGCGATCCAGGGCCACCTTTTCTTGTAGGATTTCATTTCCTGAGCGGGAAGATATTCTCTGAGTGCGTCGACAGCGGAAAGTCGGGAGGCTTTCTTGGCAGAGTTGTAAGTTGAAAGTAGCGCGATTATGACTCCGAAAATGATAGTCGAGACAAGTGTGTAGATACTGATTACGTGAGGATTGAACAGCATTTCAGTGCTGAACTGAGAGAAAAGCGGGTTCAACAGAAAGCCGGCTAGGACGCCAAGCGATCCGCCTAGTAATCCCAATAGTATGGTTTCGATCAGGAATATTCTTCGAATTTGTCCTCCGGAAAAGCCTTTTGTGGACAGGAGCCCTATTTCTCGCCTTCGAAGGCTGAAGGATACGTCTGAAACGGTGGTTCCCATGTACCAGGCCATGAAGAATATCGGAATTGAAAGAAACGTGAACGTAAACTGAATTGCTAACGACTTGAATCGAAAACTGCTGAGAATCATGTCGAGATTGTTTTAAAAGTAAAAACCCGCTCCTGCTCTGGTTTGGATTTGAGCCTGCAGGGTTCTGATGTTGCTTGTCGACGTGTCAATGTCCCATGGACTTATCAGAGAATTTCGGTCTAAATATACCAATAGATTTGTGCTTACCTGGCCGCCAAATGGGTTAAGATTCCATTGTGTGTCAACCAATTTCTGCATAGTCTTTTCCCAATCGACGACAAGCGTGTCGATCGTTCTCTGCTCATAATAGGGTGACTGATACACGAAAATTTGGGGATAGGAACTAGAATACGCTCCCAATGCAATTGACCTTGACTTGTCATCAAGGTCGGCAAAGCCTTTGACCGTCAGATTCAATGAAACAAAAACCGGTGAACCTCCGCTTGGGTAGATTGAAATGTTGACGGGTATGATGTCTCCGACCGAATATTTCTGCGCCAAGCCTGAATCTTTGAGCACGTAGGTTTCGTTTTCGCCTATTCCTTCGGGCCGATTGGGCCAACCATCATAAACACGTGAATGGTTTTGAATTCCGACTATTCTCGCATAGTCAAAGTATGTGCCGTTTGCTTCGGAGTCTATCGGTCCCTCAAAAGCGGAGATGACCTCCGTTCCTGCAACTCCTGACAGCCCTGCCACGTCTCTAGAGGCATTCAATATGGTCTCGGGACGTTTCTCGTACAAGGTCGCGACCATGTCAACATAAACGTGGCTCAGATCTTGTTTCAAGGCTTGTCCCGCTGTCACATTCGCCTTGATGTCGATGCCGGCGAAAAATGCGGATGCCAACGTTATGCCAATCAATAGTGCAAGAAAGAGTTTCCATGAACGGAAAACATGCGTTATAGCGTAGAGCACTGGCATGTTCAAATCATGTGCTATTCTTTTGCAGGGCTTTTAAGCCTAATGTTTAGAACACTACGGAGCAGGGTTGACATTTACTGCCTGTCAAATAACTGATTGGGAAAGACAAGCTCTCAGAACCATGGACAACAGAGTTAAAATTGAAGAGCAATGACTACATAGTTATGGAGAAAAGTGAACCCGTCAGAAGGAAGTTCTGGCGCAGAAAGCGATTCATTCTTGCAGTCGCCATAATAGTAGTGATAATCCTGTCACTCTTCGTTGCCCTCAGAATAGATTTCGGTCAAAAAGAAGACGCAGTTCTCACGTATTTTTCACAAGAGAAAGGTATGCCGGAAACCTTCACCGAATTGGGAAAGCTCACGCCTAACAATTCCATAATACTCTGCTGGTGGGACTACGGTAGAGCAGTCAGACAATGGAGCCACAGAGAAGTAATAGAAGCCTACCCATCAAGAGACATATGGAACACTATGGCAAACAGCCGAGACCCTCTGAACGCGTTGGAGGCTCAGATATTCGGTACGTGGGGCTCATCGGAGAAAATTCATGATTTGGCAAGAATATTCATGCTGCCGGAAGATCAATCGCTGCAGATCATGCAGGCTTATGGGGTCTCATATGCGGTTGTTTTCACGCCTGATGACCTGCAAAAATCCAATTGGATAGCCAACATCGCAGGTTACAATGGAGCAGACTATCTGAGTGTGAATGGGACTACGTATACACCTACGACTCTTGGTTCGCAGGTGACTCTCCTGAGATTATTGTTTGACGAAACATTGCACCCCACACACTTCACCAAACTCTACGACAATGGCGAGGGCAAGATATATCGGATCAATTATCCTTGAAGGCACTCTTTTTGAGGGAGATTTTTTCCTTCCGCTTCTTCGTCAGGTTGCCCTTTCAAGTGCGAATTATCCCAGCAGGGGACTTGTTTGGCTCTCAATGCAAACCCTTTAAGAAATTGAACCCAAAGAGTAGCAGATCCGCTTGGGCTCAAGTGCTCGTTAAAATGGCTCACTTCAAAGAGGAGATATCTCCCGAACTCGGTCATTTTATGTCTGGATATCGATCTCCGTGGAGTACTAACACTTCCAGACTTGAGAACACATATGGAACAAAGTTCTAGCTAATGTAGCCCAACTGCCGGGCATCATCTGACTAAGTGTTAACGAGTGGGACATTTGGGATCATTGATCACTCTCACTTCTGTTGCATTTGATACATCACAATTTCTTGAAGTTGGCTTTCAATGCTACTAGAAGAGAATTTCACAAGGCTTATATGCACATGAATTGGGATACACTGAGTTTGCAGACTAAGAAGAGGAGACAGGAAAAATGAAGAGAGTACTATTGACTGTTCTAGTTGTCTTCTTACTATCGTCTTCAACTTTGATGTACCTGCCTGCAGCAAAAGCACAGACTTCGTCGCCCATCATAGAGTGGAAAGGGTGGTGGATCGGCAGCAGCCAAGTGACCTATGCCTTGTCTGGACAGACAGTGGTTGCAAAGGTAAGAATTAATAGCGAACCGTCGGGTCATTATCGAATGCGCATCATGCGGGACATAGCAAACTGGCCAGATGCAGAGGTGAGCATGTCAGAATTCGATTATGATGGCAGTGACTCCACATATATCCTAGATTTCGTTCCGACAATCGCCACAGATGAGCAGAATACACTAGGCTACCATGTTGACATCTACAAAAAAGAACTCGTCATATGGACAGAAAAATGGACACTAGTCAACTTCTATCCTCCAAGACTTAGAGTCTTTTCCAGCTATACCACAAAGTGGACTTACTACCACAGTTATTCCGAGATAGAATCAGGGCTTCATTCTCTTGAAAGCTCTGGTATAGCGAAGGTCGTGAGCATCGGCGTTAGCGTAGAAGGGAGGCAAATATGGGCTGTCAAGATCAGCAATTCCCCAGACGTCTATGACGAGAACAAACCTGACATACTCTTCGTCGGTCTTCACCACGCTCGCGAGTGGATTTCAGCTGAGACATCATATTATCTAGCAATAAACCTTGTTAACGGATACTCCTCTGATACAAGAATCAAAACACTGGTAGATAACTGCGAAATATGGATTGTGCCAGTCTTGAACCCTGACGGGCTTGAATACAGCCAAGCTGGTGTTTGGGACCCGGAAATCGAGAGGGGTATCGGAGAATATGGTGATTGGTCGCGATATTACAGAAAAAACAGATGCACTAATAGTGATGGCACACATGGAGTGGATTTGAACAGGAACTATGGACATAGCAAGTGGGGTACGATTACCTATATGCCAGGCATCCCGTTCGAGAGTTCTTCGGGTACACCCAAATCTGGGTGCTATTATGGACCGTCAGCGTTTTCAGAACCTGAGACTGTCGCGATCAAAAATCTGATTCTAGACGACAAAAACGACTTTGGAGCAGTACTAAGCTATCACAGCTTTGGCCAATATATTCTCTATCCTTGGGGAGTAAGTAAGGATCCTACAGAAGACCAGAGTGTTATGAGTGCTCTTGCAAACGAAATGGCAGACCAGATTCACACTGTCCATGGTGTGCAGTATACTGTTGGGCAAGCCTCTACCACGATCTATGAAACCAGCGGAGATTTGACCGATTGGGTCTATGAAGCGAAAGGAATTCCTGCCCTAACAATCGAACTACGCCCAGGTCCGCATCCTTGGTGGGCTTTCTGGGAACAAGGCAAGACAAGGTTTGCACTGGCAGAAAACGAGATTTTGCCTACATGCGAAGAGAATTTTCCTGCAGCATTGTATCTCACAAGATGGGTCGTGCTCTCTCAAGGTGGCTTTATGGACTTTGAAAATGGAGCTGACGCAGCTCCCATAAGAAGTACAATACCTGGAATGAAGTTCACCACAACAATGGGATACGACTGGATCTATGGCGACATAAGAACTGGACAGTATAATGTTAATCCTTATGGTTCAAGGGCATACGAATGTCATGGCAATGTTTTTGCTTGGCTTGGACCTAATCAGGGTTCAGGTCGTATCGACTTCACTGGTGCTACCGCAGGATCAATCAACATGCTTACAAGTACTGCTTACGGCACTTATTTGGATGCATATGACTCTTCTGGAAATCTCTTGGCAACAAGCTTCGCTGGCGGAAACATATATACGGGCACTATGTCGGAAACAAAAGTGATTGCTTCAAACATCGCTTACGTCATAGTTCACGATTCGGGCAATTATTGGCTGATTGATGATCTGCGAGTGAGCGATCTGCTGCGAGAAACTAATGCATTCCAATCGCAGGATTCTGCAAGTGTATTTCAGACTCTTGACTTGATAGATAGTGGTGCGTCTTCAATATACGAATTCTCGAACAGTCAACTACAGAGCTTAAAGATTTTGCTTAACTGGAAAGGCAGCAAGCTCGGTATTCAAGTATCTGGACCGGATGGAACAGTGTTTGCTGAGACGGAATCTGAGAATCCGCCAATAAGGATTGTTGTGCCTGCAGCAGAACCTGGAACCTGGAAAATTGTTGTCACTGCATTAGACGTACCGTACAATGATTATCCTTTTGCTCTTGATGTCGCATCTGTTCCGTTGCCTTCCGATATAGAGCCCCCGGCTTCTACGCTGGAGATGGGATCTCCCAAATTCACCGACAGTTTAGACAACATATACGCTACTTCAAGCACGCCATTCACATTGACAGCAGAAGACAATGCAGACGGTTCCGGAGTAGCCACTACAGGATACCGAATACGCAACGGCGCATATGATTCTGGATGGACAGCTTCCGCACCCCCAATAGAGTTCTTCCTCACTGGGCTTTCTGATGGTGAATATTTCATAGACTTCAATAGCACTGACAACGTTGGCAACGTTGAAGGCACCAATACTAAAAAGGTAATTCTAGACAACACAGCACCAACAACTATTCCAACAATCGGCGATCCAAAATACGTTTCAGATAAAACCTATGTGACTCCAGACACACCCTTCACGCTAACAGCAACTGACGCAGGCTCAGGTGTCCAACTGATCACCTACAGAATCAATTCCACCAGCTATGACAGCGGATGGCTAACCTACACCGCCCCCTTTCAGCTCACCTCACTGACAGACGGAGACTACACTATCGCCTACAACAGCACAGACAACGTCAACAACACAGAAACAGCACACACAATCAATGTCACACTATTCTCTTGGAACTACATCTACCAAGACACATACGGCAGAGGAACCACACTCAAAATCAACCTTGCCCACAAATTCATCCAATTCATAACACCAAACAAAGATTATGGCATAAGAAAAGCAACTTGCATGAAGCAATGCGGCAGAGCAATCATAATCGAACACTGCGACAAACAACTGCGCCTAATCACAGTAAGCGTAGACACAAAAATAGACTTCTGCTACGCCATGGCATGGGACTTACAAACACGCAAGTGCTACTTACTAATCGACAAACCAGGAATAGAATAGACAACCAACCATTCACATTCCCTTTTTTCTTTCAATTAGAGCCCAGTCATCCCATAAACCACATAACGACATTCAAGTCATCAAGATCTATAATTGGCAGTATGGGGGGCAGTAACAAGGTTCAAGGAATTGCCAGATGATCTGGAAAACTGCCGATCTGATGAGTTGACTTCGTGAAGGCTCTTTTTGGGAAGTGTCCAAAAATCAGACACTTAAGTGTCTAAAGCAGGGAAAAGAACCTCAATTCTCCATCAAAAACCACGTCGCTCCGACCAATGGAAAAACAGAATACTAAGTGTCCAGTTTCGTACATTTGCATTACTCTCCCCAGAGTTTCTTGATTTCTGGATCATAGGGAACACGAGGTCTAGGTCTTCTCCCGCAATGCCCTGGCTTTTTCTAGACATGTTTGCTCTTGGTCTTTTCGAGGCAGCGTTCAATGACATCGTAGAGCTCTTCAAAATGCACGACGTATGGATTGCTCTCGTCAAAAGAACCATGTTGTGAGTCTGGGTAGCGTGTGACTGATTCTAATGGGTCAAGAAAGGAAGCAATTGCAACTGAGAGCGCTGCAAGCATGGTAGACCTAAGTATGGGAATAATTGCTGCCTTGATTTTGCTGAAACTAGGCTGACCAATATCACCTTTGAATCCTGCCTCACGAACCAGAAAAGTTGCGACTGCCAACATTTCTTGGGGATCAAGTTGTTCCAACTCCTGATTCACCTTGCTTACAACTTGGTCTAAAGAATCAAGAATATTCTGAGTCGCCTTGATCTCTGCTTCAAGCTGCTCCGCCGTCCCTATCAGGTTAAACGGTTTCTTCTTTAGTTTCTGAACGCCCTTCTTGCTTCTCCGAATGGTCCTATGAAACTCAGCAATCTTCGGTCCAAACCCGCCAGACTCCAGAATCGTAAAATAGTTGTCCAAGGCAGGGACAGACTTTTCGATATCAGAAAGGAGTGAAGGCATTGTTCTGTGCCTGTATTTTGCTGGTTCTTTTGGCAAGAAGCCCAAAACGGTTCTAACTGCGAAGTCTTTCTTCGCCGTCTTAGGAGTCAGGAAACCTAGCGATAGCAGGAGCCCCTTGGCCAGCTTCTCATTGCTCTGTTGAAGGTGATAGAGGCTGTTATTGAAAAGCTTGTTATCATACAACACTTTAGCGCTTCTTAGATCTGTGGTGGATGCCGACAACCAGTCCTCAACGACTTTGTCCTTTGAATTGTTTTGAGTCAAGCACTATCGCTCAATTTACTATCGGAAACCCTTCACTTATAAACTCTGGCAGAGTAAGAAAAATCAGTTGTTGAAGGGAATTGTGACTGGGGAGCAGAGTGTCAAAACTTCTGATAATCGGTGCTGGATGTTCTAGAAACTACTCCCAAAGCATTTCGACTATGACTGGTCTCGAAAGCCCTCTTGACAGCGACTTCTTTCGGATGGCAAAGAAAGTCATCCTCCATGGTCTGATAGATCCAAATCTCATGCAAATGATTGACCTGCTAATAGACGATCTTCGAAGATTGTATGGTTATGAGCCACCTGACCTAAACACTGTGTCCCTTCTTGGGAACGAGCAGCGGATCGGGCAGCCAGCTTATGAACGATTCATTGAAGTGTTGGATGACAAGCGTCTAAGTTTGGAGAAAGTAATGACCCAACTGAGTCTTGAGAAGGAGATTTTTCAGCATCTCCCACCCTTCTTGGGATTCGGTGGAAATGAAAAAGACAAGAATTCAGACTTACTTGCTCCACTAATCGAACTGATCGCAATTACTATTTCAAAAGCCTTGGAAGGGCCTCCCTGCCTAAAACATTCAAGACTTGCAAACTCTATGGAGAGGGGAGACGCTGTCATAAGTTTCAACTACGACATATTGATGGATAACGCGCTCAGGAACTCCAACAAGATAACAGACAGCGGTTATCTTCTCCCTTTGCAGAGAGTTTCAGACAATGGATATTGGAGAAGACCTGAGGAGACAACTTCTGACGTGACGTTGCTCAAGCTCCATGGGTCCATGAATTGGTTGCACTGTATCAACTGCAATTCATATTTGTTGATGCGTTCGGAGAAAGTAGGCTCTTGGGATGCTTCGCATCCCAAATTTTGCCCAAATTGTCAGGAGCCCGCCTCTCTTAATAGAGTAATCGTTCCGCCTATGCTGACAAAAGACTATTCATCTCAACCGATCGATTATTTGTGGCGTCAAGCTGGCAAATGCGTTTCAAGAGTAAGAGATATAGTGATTCTTGGGTATAGTCTCCCACCCACTGATTTTGCTGCTGAAGCACTCTTGAGAATCGCATTACTGTATTCTCTCCAGAAGGAAATACACTTCACAATAGTTAATCCAGATGAGACCGTTTTTGAACGATTTTCAAAGACATTTAATTCATCCAAGATTGAGTGGAAGAGTTCGTTGGAAGCGTATCTCGATACATTATAACACGATTCTTGTTGAGCGCGCGCGTGTACGAGTTAGGGTGAGAGCGATGGAATCAGAGCGTAAGAACGTAATTTTGGGTTTGGGATAAAACTTTACCCCCACACACACATTTTGCTGGAGAACGGTTCTAAGTTCCCTTTCAGGACTTCGGAGCAGCTAGAACAGTCATCCTTCTCTCCCTTTTCCATAGTGGAATAATATACCCCTTAGAGAGTCTAAAGGGTATATTCCGAGACCTTGCCAATCCGTGTTTCAAGCGGTTTTTGTCAGTGTTTTTGGTTCTTTCCATTCTTCTCGGAGAATGCTGAACATGAACTGGTCTGTCATTTCTCCTCTGACTAGAGCGAGTTTTCTCAAAGTGCCTTCTCTTTTAAACCCAACTTTCTCCAGAACCTTCTGAGAAGCTACATTTTTGGTGTGAGTTGTTGCTTGTATGCGAGCAATGTCCTTCGAAAGAAACAGATAATCTACCATCAACTGTATAGCTTCGGTGCAGTAGCCTTTTCCCCTCTCATTTGGAACAAGAGCATATCCTATTTCCTGCATTTTCGCATAGGGTGCAAGCACATCAAAATTCCAGACGAAACCAATTTTGCTTCCATCCTTCTTCTCGATGATAAAAACCTTCGTTTCAAAAAGGCTCTCGCCTAACTTCTCCCACCCAGCCCCAGACCTCTGCAACGGACTAACATATTCACCGCCAAATTCAATACTGTTACACCATTCTGTAACTAGCGGAAAGTCCTCTTTCTCCATGATTCGCAGATTCACATTCTTGCCTTCAAGCAATCCGATTCACCACTCAAGCCAATAGAACTGGTTCTTCCTGTTCAGCTATAACTTTTCCGCAAAACCAAAATCAGGAAGGTGGTCACAAACGTCAGATATCACGTGTTAAGCACGGAGACTGACGTTCTCTCAAGATTGGCCTATTTTCAAGGTAGGAAGAATTGAGTTTGGCGGATCCGCTGGGATTTGAACCCAGGGTCTTCGGCTTTCTTCAGCGTTTCGCGTTAGAAGGCCGACGCGCTTTATGGCCTAACATGTATCCATGCTGCGCTACGGATCCATTTTTCGCGCAATAAAAGAGGAGGGCGTAGGTTGATATATTTTATTCTATGAAAATCGCTGGACGATAAGGCTTTGCAAGTTGAGCCCTTGATTTCGGATCATATCGCTTTGGTTCTTCTTCGCCGTACACTTCGACCTTTGCGTTAAGCTCTTTTTCCAAGAAGCTCTTGGCCTCCTTCACGGTCTGAGCCTCATCAATGCACTTGATCTGCAGCAACTGTTTCTTTCGCTCTTCAGCCATTCGGTTCAGTTCATCCGTCGTTTGTCCAACAAACTTGGAAACTTTGTCGGCCTTCGCCCTCAACTCCGGTTTAGCCATCAATTCTTTCATCAAGTCCTTCTGAGCTACTTTTCCCGTGGCTGATTTTTCTAGCGCGCTGAGCCATATCTGCCATTTCCACGGTGCCGCGACGTAGTAACACACTTTCTTTGGTTTTACACCTGTCGCTTTCAGTATGTTCTGCGTATCCTCCAGAACACTCATGACCAGCTTCTCGTTCTCTTCGGCACCGATGTCTATCTTTGACTGATCTGGTCGGGGCCACGGAGTCAAAGAAACAAATTCCTTGTTGCCTCTCATTTCCCACAGTTCTTCACATACGTGCGGAGCCACGGGTGCCAGCATTTTTACCTGAGCGTCTATCACCTCTCCAACCACATAGTCTACGATACTTTTGCTTTCTTCGCCTCGTTCTTTCGTGCGTTTCTGATACCATTGGAAATCCTGATCCAACTCATACATGATCGTGTGTATAGCCTTGCGTACAGCCAATTTGTCCATCGCTTCAGTTGCCGGTCTGATATGCTCCTGCAGTCGACTGAGCATCCATCTGTCTATAGCGGGCAAAGATTCCTTTGTTTTCTTGGTTTTGCGAACCGTCTTGGATTGTTCAGCAACGAATCTGCAGAGACGTGTCAGTTTGTCTCGCATCGCCTTGGCAATCGAAGGACTGAAATCGGCATCCTGCAACAGCTCGGCCGTTGACATGACGCTTAGTCTGATGGAGTCGGCGCCGAATTTGGCTAAAGCTTCTCTAAGCGGAACGATGTTGCCGAAGGATTTGCTCATTTTCGCCCCTTCCATCATGACGCTGCCGTTCGTCGCTATCTGCCGAGGCCACAGTTTTTCTGGGAAGATGGCGGTATGGTTGAATATCATGAAGGTCAAGTGATTTGGAACCAAATCGCGTCCAGAGTGACGGCTGTCCAACGGATAAAAGTACATGAACTCACTATGCATTTGCTCCAGAGTCTCAGCGTCCAGTTCAGTCTTTTTCGCCAGTTCCTTGGGTTCACCGATTCCGAGGAAAACATAGTCAAACACGTCATCGATCAACTGCTCAGGCCGAATCTTACGTGTTCTAATGCTTATCACAAGCGTGTAATACGCCATGTAAATGGTTGAATCAGACAGCGACTCGATTATCCACGCCTTATCCCAAGGAAGCCTCGTGCCCAAACCCGATTTTCGCGCACATGCCTTCTCATGCAACCAGTCAATAACATTGTTGAATTCTGGACGCAATTCTTCAGGCAGAATCTCCATCATGTCCAAATTCTTGTGCGCCAACACTTTCCATTCAGGTTTCCCATAATCTATGAACCACTGATCCTCAAAGATCTTAACAACACATTCCGTTTTGCATCGACAGAAGACTGGCCGATTAAGCAATTCATACATCGTCGTGGCCTTGCCTTCCTGAATCAGATCCTTCTTGACTCTGTCTTTCGCTTCAGCCACCGAAGATCCAAAGTATTTGCCAGTGTTCTTTTTCATCTTACCATTATGAAACTCGTGTCTGTACAGTTCTTTCGTTGCATTTTCCAGCTTCGGATCCTTCTGATCCTGAATCCCCATTTTCCTTACAACATCCGCGGCTGGAATATCCGAGTAACCCGGTACTTCAATCAACGATATCGGTTCGACCGAATCAATGATCTCAGGCTTCAAACCGTACTTCGCCAATTGTGATCGTGTCTTCTTCAGATTCTCAAGAGCCACAAAATCGTAAGGCGCATGTGCTGGAACCGACATTACTACGCCCGTAGCGTTCTTCGGATCAACAAAATCCGCTGGCAGTATCGGTATCTTGGCTCCAGTTGCAGGGTTCTCAACGTATTTTCCGATGAATTCCTTTCCTTCCAAAGTCGCCAATATCTTCACTTTATGGTTGAGTAAAGTGAGTTTCTGAACACCTTCTTGGCTGACTATCCACTGTTCGCCGTCAACATCTGCTTTCACGTATTTGATGTTCGGGTTTAGCCAGATGTTTGTGACTCCAAAGATCGTTTCAGGACGCAGTGTGCCCGTTGGAAAAACAAGTCCGTCCTGCCTGAATTTCAGCAATGTGAATTCGCCGATTTCCGGTTCAACATCACCAACCGTATCATGCTGTCCCACAGGATTCTGATCTCTGGGACACCAGCCAACAGGGTGACTTCCACGACTGATGTAACCGCCCTGCCGCAACTTCTGGAATTGCCACTCTACGAAACGGTTGTAATGCGGATCTACAGTTGTGAATTCACGTCTCCAGTCTATGGAGTAACCTATTTCCTTCATCCCGCTCTTGATTTCTTGATGGAAATAACGGGCCATCGCCATCGGGTCAGCAAGATCCTTCAGCTTCTCTTTCGGAATCTTGTAAACGTTAACAAAATCAGAGACAAGCCCCGCTTCGTTGTCTTGAAGGCGTTTAGCCATCGCCAAAACAGGCGTGCCAGTGTAGTGGAAAGCCATTGGCAAAAGCACATTGTAACCGCGCATCCGCTTGTATCGTGCATGTACATCAGCAAGTGTGTAGGTTCTGCCGTGACCCATGTGCTGCGGACTGTTAGGGTATGGATAGGCGACGGTTATGTAGCACTTAGGCTTGTGCGGATCGGGGTTTGCTTCGAAAATCTTGGCGTTTTCCCACTTTTTCTGCCATTTCTCTTCGATTTGCCTGAAAAACTCCATAAAACTGTCTGATTCGGGGTCAG
>Ga0315279_10008559_pt1 | contig 12366 bp, 5 predicted proteins | sample YL17G06_20_MG_FD_203694 | JGI IMG/M metagenome (GOLD analysis project Ga0315279, IMG submission 203694) | Sediment microbial communities from Yellowstone Lake, YNP, Wyoming, USA - YL17G06_20 | ecosystem: Environmental > Aquatic > Freshwater > Lake > Sediment | place: USA: Wyoming | collected... | reverse complement strand
CCATGAAGGCGCTGCCGATCTTGGTGGACGGGCTGCAAGAACGCGGCTACCGATTCGTGACCATCCCCGAGTTGCTGGAGCTGCGGACCGAGAATCGGTGACCAGCCGCTCGCCCGGCTCGTGCTTCCGCCTTCCGCCTTCCGCCTTCCGCCTTCGCGGGCCACGAAGTCCCGCTTCGGTGGACGAAGGGGTCGCGGCGAAGCGCCGCTTCGCAGAGTAGCATCAGACCCGCAAGAAGATCCGCCTGCGGTACATCCACAGCAGGATCAACCACCAGAAGAGGATGTAGCCGGAAGTGTACGCAAGGCCGCCGGGTACGGGGCCGAGGTGAGCAAACACGAACTGCTGCAGCCCGCGCTCCAAGGTGAGGGACTCCGCGCCCGGCCAGGCCCAGTTGCGCAGCGTATGGAGCTTGACCAGGATCGGCACCACATAGGCGAAGACGGCGTTCATGCCGGCGATGCTGAGCGGCATAGCCCAAGCGCGCCAGCCTCTGATATCAATCAGCCAGTAGAAGAGGGCGAGCACGAGCGCGCCCCAGCCCGCAGCCCACACGACGAACGATGCCGTCCACAGCGGCTTGTTGAACGGCAGGTCGAAGTGCCACAGCCAGCCCATCATGAGCAGCCCCAGGCCGCCCGCCGCCAGCAGCTCCGCCCGTGCGTTCGAGCTGTACGCCTCGCGCCGCAGCAGGTCCCCGATCGCAGTCCCCACAAGCACCAGCGCCGATGTCGGGACAATCGACAGCAGCCCCTCCAGGCCAAAGCGCTGAAAATAGGCCTGGTCCAGATACGCCGCGAGATTGTGGCTCTCGGTGAATACCCCCGCTTCTGCGCCCGGCACCGGGATGAAGCGTATGGCCGCCCAGTGGCCGGCGAGGAGAGCTGCCGCGACCATCAGGCGCTGCTTCGCCGTCAGCCCGTACAGCAGCGCCGCGACGAGATACGCGAGACCGATGATCTGCAGCACCCCCATGCCCAAGACCGGCCGCCGTGCGTAGCTCGAGCTGATCACGCACCCGAGCGCTACGAGAATCGCCGCCCGCTTGACGACCCTGAGGACATAGCTTCTACGCCGCTGCGATCTTGCGCCCTGGGACGCGGCGCTGTACGCGATGGCAACGCCGACGATCAGCAGAAACCACGGCCACACCATGTCGGCGAAATGCACGTGCCCCGCCCACCGCGCGTGCCGGAGCTGATGCGGGGTCGCTGGACCGAGCGCCTTGTCATTGACCAGCAGCATCGCCAGCACGGCCAGACCGCGAAAGGCGTCCAGCGAGAACAGCCGCCGGGGCGGCCTCCGCGCTGTGCTTTCGGCTCCGGTCCCAGGCCTTGGCTGGGTCGGCTTCCCTTGCGGCGGCCCGATCTGACTGCGGTCCGGCTTCGCTCGGGAGGCGCGCTTCCGCATGGAAGGCGCCTCAACCACCATCGATTCCGCTTTGAACATCGTGCTTGGGGCAAACGAGGATCTGCCTACAGTATACCCAAATGCGTGCGATCGTGCGACCGTGCCGGGGCGCCGGGATGTGCGGAGTCGCCGCGCCCCTGCCGCGCGACCGTGGTCGGCGCGGCTGACGGCGGTCTGCAGGAACATGCCGCATCGCCGACGTAAGCTCCCCCTGACGTGAGACAGAGCCGTTGCGCCCGTATCCCGTGCTGCCGGAGGCATCTACCTGTGGCTGCTATGACTTCGCCGACCTTTCGCAAAGCGACGCGACGACAGACGGCGCGCCGGATCGAGGCCGCTTACGGGCTGGCCAAGGAGCGTTACGCCGCCGTCGGCATTGACGCCGACCGCGCCGTTCGCGCCGCCCTCGCCATACCCATCTCCGTCCAGTGTTGGCAGGCCGATGACGTGCGCGGCCTGGAGGTGCACGAGGGGGCCCTTGACTCCGGGGGCATCCAGGCGACGGGCAACTATCCCGCCGGGGCGCGCAGCGGTGACGAGATCCGCCAGGACTTCGACCACGGCGCGCAGTGGATCCCGGGCCGGCTGCGCTTCAACCTGCACGCGATGTACGCGGAAACCGGCGGCCGGCGAGTGGAGCGCGACGAGCTTGCGCCCGCGCATTTTGCGCGCTGGATCGACTGGGCCGCGGGGCGCAACATGGGCCTTGACTTCAACCCCACCTGTTTCGCCCATCCCATGGTCAAGGACGGCCTCACCCTGTCCAGCGAGAGCAAGGCGGTGCGCGATTTCTGGATCCGCCATTGCGTGGCCTGCCGCAAGATCGCGCGCCGCATGGCGCAGCGCCTCGGCCCCTGCGTCACCAACATCTGGATCCCCGACAGCCGCAAGGACAGCACCGTTGATCGCTGGGGGCCCCGCCGCCGCCTGCTCGAATCTCTGGACGCGATCCTCGCGCGCAAGCTGCCGGGCGTGGTGGACGCCGTCGAGAGCAAGCTCTTCGGCATCGGCGGCGAGGACTACACCGTCGGCTCCCACGAGTTCTACCTCGGCTACGCCGCCGCCCGCGGCGTCGCGCTGTGCCTCGACATGGGCCACTTCCACCCCACGGAGAGCGTGGCCGACAAGCTGTCGTCGACGCTGCAGTTCGTGGAGCGGCTGCTGATCCACGTCAGCCGCGGCGTGCGCTGGGACAGCGATCACGTGGTGCTGGCGACCGACGAGGTGCAGGCGGTGTGCGACGAGGCGACGCGCGGCAATGTGCTGGGCAAGGTCTTCTGGGCGCTGGATTACTTCGACGCCAGCATCAATCGCGTCGGCGCGTGGGTTATCGGCGCGCGCGCGCTGCGCAAGTCGCTGCTGCGGTCGCTGCTCGAGCCGTGGGTGCTGCACCGGGATGCGGAGTACGAAGGGCGCGGCGCCGACAAGCTTGCGCTGCTCGAGCGCCGCGACGAGATGCCCCTGGGCGCGGTGTGGGATTACGCCTGCTGCCGCGCCGACGCCCCGACCGGCGTGAGCTGGCTGCGCGACCTCGCCGCCTACGAGAAGAGGGTTCTCAGCAAGCGGGCGTGACCGCCCACCAGGTTCCGAGCCCCTCGACCCATTCGGCAAGCTCAGGGCAGGCTGCGCTCGGGGTAAACTCCGCGAGGTAGGCCCGTGGGGCAGGAGCCTTGGCCGCCATAGCTTCAGCGGCGGCGGCTTGCCTCCTGCCCCAGAGCTACTTCGCAGAGAAGCACCGATGAGGGGATTCCCGAATACCGCCCGTCAGAGCCCACCGATGCCGGAGGTTGCCGGCAAGTAGAGGTTGAAGACGAGGTCAATCAGCGTCCGCAGGAACCCGGCGCTGAATTCGCCCAGGATCAGCCCCAGGAAGAACGGCAGAGCCCAGCGGTACGCGCGCAGCCCGCCGTAGCGCAGCAGCGCCCCCTTGATGACCCAGGTGACGAAAACCGGCAGCCACATGCGGTACGCGCCGTAGCTGCTGGCGGCGAGGTAGCCGATGGGATGGAACGGCCACCACAGAAAACGCGCCCGCATCGCGCCTAGAAACACCGTGAAGCCCGCGCCGAACAGATACGCCGCGATGGTGCCCGTGTCTCGCTTCGCTGGGGTCTGGATGTCCTGCATCAGTTGCGCCATGGGCTCCCGGCCGAAGGCCCACATCGCCGGCCCGTTGAAGCGGGCGGAATCGAACCCCACCTGGTAAGTGACGTGCAGCATCGCCCAGAAGGCCGCGATGATGCCGGCCCCACTGGCGACCATGATCGCCGGGGTCATGCCGCGCAGCGACATCCCTGAGCGGTGGCCGATGCGCAGCGCATCCACCTGGGTCTGGATCGGGAATTGGCGGTGCGTGCGCGTCAGCCACCAGAACAGGCTCATCGCGACCAGCTCGTGACGGTTCCACGCCTGCACCCCGCCGACGCGCCGCAGCACCTGGTCCGGCCCGGCCAGAAACAGCTCGAAGGTCGGCAGGCCCAGCTCCGCCCGCACCCGCGCCACTACCAGCACGATCACAAACAGTATCCCCAGGTACGAAACGGCGGTGAGCGGCCGCATGCCGGCGAAGACGGCGAACGCCACGAGCGCCGCGCCCCCGGCCACCAGGCCCACGGCGGCGGTGCGGTAGGACAGCGCCTCATCGGCGTCGTCCAGCTTCTCGCGCCCCCACAGGTTGCGCCACACCGCCCTGAGATGCGCCCGCGCCGCCCATAGAATCACCGCCACCAGGCCGAAGGAGGCGCCCGTGCCCTGCTCTATGGCATAGGGAAAACCGCGCCAGTCGCGGACGCCGAAGTAGATGCCGCCCATGATGGTCAGACGCGTCACCAGCAGGAAGAACAGCCACGAAGACATGAGCTGCTGCGGCAGCAAGTAGGCCAGGCCGTACACGAACGGAAACAGGTACACGGGAATCGTCAACAGCCAGTGGCTGCTCCACGGATACGGGGGCGTGAAATAGCGGCCGCCGACGGGGACCTGGGGGACCTCGGGAACCAGGACATGCACCAGGTTCACCAGTTGCGGAATCGTCGCCAGCACAAAGCCTATCCACAGCAGCCGCTGCCGGAAGAAGCTCTCACCCGTGACGGCCAGCGGCACCTCCGCGATCGGGTAGTTCAAGCGCTCCGCGTCCCATTGGCGCCGCAGCAGGCTCACCATGCACAGCATGACCCACACGATGATGATCGCGAAAAGCGACCACCATCCCAACGGACCCAGCCACGCCCGCCAGTGGCCATCGCGATACAGCGAGGAGCCGCCGGCGAAAAGCGGCGCGATCACCGCTCGCTCCATCACCACCAGGTGGCGCGGCAGGTAGGGATGCACGAGGACACCCCACTGGTTCTCCGGGGTGGCGCGCCCGATCACCACCGCCAGGGTGCTCATGAGGATTTGCAGTTGGTCGTGTCCCGCCAGCACGCTGGCGGTGGTGATCATCACGTAGATGACGAGCAGCTCCGCCCGCGAGAACGCCCGCCGCGGCGCGAAGCGGGTCAACGCGGCATTCAGCGCCAGCAGCAGCAGCAACTGTGCGATCGTGTGAAAGAACAAAGCGGAGGTGGTGGCATTATCGGAATAGCGGACCCATTCGACCTGCGCCAGCCACCATGCATTGAACGGGATCAGCGCCAGGCCGATGATGATCGCGCGGGGTGTGATGGCGCTGCAGAGAACGCGGCGCGCCCCGTGCCCCTGCGCGGCTGCGGGGCTGTCACCAACCGCGGACTCGGTTCGCGAGGGCGTCATTGGGCGTCAGCGCGCATGTGGTCTCAGGCCTTGACCAACGGGAGATAGTGCCGCCAGCCGCCGCGACCGACGGCCGATGGCCGACGCCGGGACTCACCGGGCGCACGATAGCAGACATCCTGGGTCAAGTCAATTGCCCTGCGCGCCGGTGCGTGACCGCACAGTTGGGATCGCGGGCAATCACCCCTCCCCCCTCCAGGGGGAGGGGCAGGGAGAGGGTGAAAGCCAGTGGAGGCATAACCCTCACCCGGCAAGCGCGATAGGGAACGCCCGCCGGCGCGCCGAACCTCGTTATCACAAACTTCGCGGGAGGGACGCCGGTGCGTATCATTCGATCCCTGGTCACGGCGCTGTCGCTGCTGGTCATCTTCGCCGCTTGTGCCCTGTCCCGACCCGTTCGACAGGCTCAGGGTCGCCCCGACCCGTTCGACAGGCTCAGGGTCGTCCCGAGCAAGGTCGAGGGGCGAGCGCAGCCGAGGGAGACGTTCGCTCGCGCCGACCAGGCTCCGGTCATAACCAACGGCGACCTCGAGCAGCTCAACGCCGACGGGTTCCCCCTCGATTGGCAGCCGGTGGGCGAGAGCGTGACCATAACCTCGGACGCCCATTCCGGCAAGGTCGCCTTCCGCCTCGTCAGAACGGCGGAGACTCCCACCCCCGAGACCGGCCTTAACCGCGGCTGGAAGCCGGATTCGGGCGAGCGCGGCGCCATGCTCGACCGCCTGAAAGGCGCGGTGGTCTTCCACTACAAGGCGGTGTCCCAGAGCAGGCCCGGGTCGCTCCAGGTGCAGATGATCCCCATGAGCGCCCGCCCCTACGAGGACACCGCGAGCGCCCGCGTCATATTCGCCGCGCCTGATGCCCACGTCAGCGATGGCCAATGGCACCGCGGCGTCGTGAGGTACGACTTCACCGACGACCCCAAGGTCAGATGGGTGCACATCGGCCCGCGGCTCACCGGCCCCGGGGAGCTGCTGCTCGACGATTTCTCGTGGACCGATAGGGTAGGCCCCCTGCTGCAGGTCGGACGCGTCGGGTGGAGCGAAAGCAACGAAGCGCCGGGGCGCGAGGCGACAATAACCCTCAAGCTCGAAAACCGCGGTGACGCGCCATCCCCGGCGACTACACTGGCCGCACAGATGCCCGCGGGGCTGGAGCTGTCACCGGCTCCACCCGCGACTGTTCCCGCGCTCGCGCCGGGCGAGGCTTGCGAGCTGACGCTTACCCTGCGCGGCGAGCGCCGTGCGAAGGGGCTCCTGCGATTCCAGATCGCCGCCGTGCCGGAGCCGGTCACAGTGTCGCTGCCGCTCACCGTGGAGGCGACGCTCGATAAGGTCGTTGTGGATGAATTCATCGTCGCGCCGGGCGAGGAGACCAAGTTGCGCGTCACCGTGGCCAACACCGGGCGTGTCTTCTTGCCGCAGGTCAACGTGACGGCGGCGGGGGAGGGCATTGCCTCGCGCGAGCCGGCTCGCCGCCAGGTGACCCAGTTCGCGCCCGGCGCCAGGGCCACGCTCGAATGGACGCTGTCGCCCACCGTCGAGAACCCAATGGCGCAGGTCGAGGTGACCGCCGACGTGCCCGGCGGCCCCCTCGCGCAGACCGTCCGGCTCGTATGTCTTACGCCGGGCGAAGAAGCTGCCATCGGCGACGACGTGCGTTCACTGGTCGTGCGCGAGACGGGCCTGGGCTACGGGCTGTGCGAGCTGAAGGTGCGCAAGGACGGCGGCTTCGTCGTCGTGGCGAAGATGCCCTACCTGGCGCGGCTCGTGTTTGAAACGGCGTCTGGGGCGCGCGACGAGAAGTTGCTCTACGGCCGGCTCACGAGGACGACTCCAACCGAGCTGGCGTTCGATTCCACATTCACCGACGCGGAGAACGCCAAGTGGCGCTGCACCGCGACGTTCCGCCGCACGCCCGCCGGCCGATTCGCACTCGACTACGCGCTGGCAGTTGACCGGCCGCGCGCGCTTCTCGCCTTCGAGGGGCCCATGCTCTACGTCGCCGAGGGCACTGGCGCGCCGCGCTATGACGGCCTCTTCCCCGGGCTGGAGTGGCTGGTGGAGGGCGAAGAAAGCTCGTCCGCCCTCGATATCGAGCGAGATCATCCCGACCGGTTGCGCTGCGTTCCTAATCCCAACAAGATCACCATTCCCCTCATGTCCTTGCGCACCGCTGACGGCGTGGTGGCGCTGCTGTGGGACCCGCGCCAGCAATGGGACGGAGAGCGCGACCGGCCCGCGGCTGTGTTCGCCAGCCCCGACCGCTTCGAGCGGCGCGCTTCGCACCTGATGGGGCTCATGCTGCCGTCGGTGCCCGACTTCGTGCCCGAAGGGGCGCGCCAGGCGGAACACGCCTACGAACTCGCGCCTGGCAGGGAGCTGCGCCTCACCGCGCTGCTCATGGCCGACCCCGACGCCACTGACGCCCTTGTGGCGCAGGACGCCTGGATCGAAGAGTTCGGCATCCCCGATCCCATGCCGTATCCGCACGGCACGCCGCTGCGCGAGATCGCTTTCAGCGCGCGGGCCTACCTGGACAGCCTGTGGGCGCCCGACGAGGAGCAATGGCTGCCCTACAAGGGCGGGCCGGGGATCTGGGCCGCGCCGTCGCGCAATCCAAGCTTCGCCTACGACCTCGCCGTCGCGAGCGTGCTCGCTGCGGACGCCGCAGTGCGCGCCGCATGTGCGGCGCGGCTGGAGCGGCTCGCGGCCGCCGGGCCGCTGGTTCCATCGTCCGGCGACTTCGGCTTCGACTACGGCCGCGCGGAGCAAGGGCTTGCCGGGGCGCTGAGCCAGGCGACCATGACCATGGACCGCCAGGGCGACGACGGCGCGTGGCGCTTCGACGCCGACCTGCAGGATCAGGGCGTCTTCAAGGGCTTGGATTATCACGAGTTAGGGGAGGACGACGCGGCGCAGCTCGGCACCTGCGCTCGCAACGCCTACGTCATCCTGCTCGCCGCGCGCATGACCGGCGCGAGGGAGGCATACGACGCCGGGGTGCGCGCGCTGCGCTTCATGGAGCAGTTCACGGTCCCGCGGGCGGCCCAGGTATGGGAGGTGCCGGTGCACACCCCGGATCTGCTCGCCGCTGCGGACGCGGTCGATGCCTACCTTGAAGCGTATCGCATAGACGGCGACCCGCACTGGCTCGAGCAGGCCGTCGGCTGGGCGCGGCGCGGGCTGCCGTTCATCTACCTGTGGGACGAGCCGGAGTTCCCGTTCATGCGCTACGCCTCGATCCCCGTCTTCGGCGCAAGCTGGCACAAGTGGAGCTGGTTCGGCCGCGCGGTGCAGTGGAACGGCCTGCGCTACGCCTACGCGTTGCTGAAGCTCTCGGAGTACGACTCCACGCTGCCCTGGCGCGGCATCGCCGAGGGCGTGACCGTCAGCGCGATGTACCAGCAAGCTACCGACCCGCCCGATGTCGCCCTGTGGCCCGACTCCATCAGCCTCATCGACGCCGGCAAGTCCGGTTGGATCTTCGCGCCCCAACTGATCCTCAAGAACGTCTATTACCTGCTGGGTCGGCCCGATGAGCCGGAAACGGTTTCCATGCGCGTCGGCGACAGCAGCTTGCACGTGACCTCGGGCGCGGCCATCTCCTCCGTGGCGCTCGCCGGCGACGAGCTGCGGCTCAGTCTAACCTACCCGCGCCGGAAGTCGGGAACCACCGCGGTCGTCGGGATCAGCGCCCCGGCCGCCGTGTCGGTTGACGGGTCGCCCGTCCCGAACGTCGCCGACCTTATGGCGGCTCAGGGGCCGGCATACCGGTACGTCCCGGCCATGGCTGCGCTCCTGGTGCGCATACTGGATGATGGCGCGCATGACGTCGTGATTCGCGGCGTCGCGCCCCGGCAAGTGGATCTGTTCCCCGCGGTTGTCTCCCAGGTCAACTTCGATTTCGATGCGAGCGCCGAGGGCTGGATTCCGGCCAACGAATTGCTGCCCTTCGACGTGGTGGACGGTGCCCTGGTCACCAGTGCCACCGGCGGCGACCCCTACATGACGCGGAGCCGCACGCAGGTTGACGGCGACGCCGTCCGGGAACTGTCGGTGCGCCTCGCGGTGACCGCCGGGCGGGGCGCGCAGTTCTACTGGGCGACCGCGGATGACCCCACGTTCTCCGAGGCGCGAGTCGCCAACTTCCCGATCGAGCCGGACGGGCAATTCCATACCTACCGCATCGAGGTCGGCGACCACCAGCAGTGGAGGGGTCACAAGATAGTTGCGATCCGGTTCGATCCCACCGTGGCCGCTCCGGGCGCGAGCATCAAGATAGACTGGATGCGGGGCGAGTAGGAGCCTATCCTAAAACCGGTTGACTGTCATCCTGAGCAACGCGAAGAGCCTGCCCCTTCGCCCCATTCCGCCTTCGCGGGCCACGAAGTCCCGAAGTCCCGCTTCGGTGGACGAAGGGGTCGGCAAGCTCCCTTCGGCTGCGCTCAGGGCAGGCAGGGCAGGCTTTGCTCAGGGCAAGTGGCTAGGTCGCGTGCGACCTAGCCATCGGGCGCGTTTGAGCGCAGCGAGCCGGCGCCTGCGGCAGCGATAATCGTCGAGGAGAGGATCAGCGCCGATGAAGCTTTCGCGTCGTCATGTTCTCACCGCCGCCGCGGCCGGGCTTGCGGAGGCGAGCCTGGGATTCCCGGCGGTGGCCGCGAGCGCCAGGGCGGTCTCGGCCAACGAGAAGATCGTGGTCGCGCACGTCGGCGTCGGCGGCATGGGGATGGGTCACCTGGAATGGTTTGCCGGCTTTCCGGACGTGGAGACGGCCGCGGTCTGCGACGTGGACTCCGCCCGCGCCGACGCCGCGCTGGCGAAGCTCAAGGAGCTGCGGCCCGACACCCGCGCGGTGACCGAGACCGATTTCCGGCGCCTGCTCGATCGCCCCGATATCGATGCCATCACCTATGCCACGCCGGATCACTGGCACGCGCTCAGCGCCATCCTCTCCTTCCAGGCCGGCAAGCACGTGTACGGGGAGAAGCCGCTGTGCTACGACATCGCCGAGGGCGAGGCGATGCTGCAGGCGTGCCGGCGCTATCGGCGGGTGTTTCAGCTCGGGACGCAGATCCATGCCGGCGACAACTATCACCGGGTCGTGGAGCTGGTCAGGTCCGGCGTGCTGGGCACGATCCAGACCGTGCGGCTGTGGAAGGTCGGGGGCGACGTCGCCACCGGCTTCACCCCCGATTCCGATCCCCCGCCGACGCTCGACTGGGACATGTGGCTCGGTCCCGCGCCCCGGCGTCCGTACAACCCGTCCATCTGCCCCTTCAACTTCCGCTATTACTGGGACTACTCATCCGGCGTCTTCGGTGATTTCTGGTGCCACGTGGCGGACCTGCCGTTCTGGGCGCTGAGCCTGGGAGCGCCGCGGACGGTCTCGGCCACAGGCAGCGATCCCCTCGATCACATGGTCACCACCCCGGGCTTCATGGACGCGGACTTCGAGTTCACCGACCTGAAGATGTACTGGAGCAGCCGCGTGCCCGCGATCCCGGGGGCGGAGAACCGCGGCCTCGGCATCCAGTTTGCCGGCACCCGCGGAGAGCTCGTCGCCGACTACGACAGTCGCACCATCTTCCTCGACGGCAAGCAGCACGACGACTTGCCGGAGGTGGCGGCACCCCTGCCGCGCTCGCCCGGGCACCAGCGCAACTTCCTCGACTGCGTCAAGTCCGGCGCCGAGCCCGAGAGCAGCATCGCCCACGCGGCGCGCCTGTCGCTGCCCATGCACCTGGCCACCATCGCATACCGGCTCGGCCGCACGCTCACCTGGGACGCGGCGCAAGCCTGCTTCGTCGCCGATGACGCGGCCAACCGGATGCGCCATCGGCCGTACCGCGCGCCGTGGTTTCTGCCCGCATAGGAGGTCACTCGCATGAGGCTGTGGCTGGCATCGTTGCTGATTCTCTGCACGGCGGCCTGTGGCGCAGGTTCTAAACCCGCGCTACCCGTCGCCGATGACGCCAGCGGGTTCGCGCCGTTGTTCAACGGCAAGGATCTGGACGGGTGGGTGGTGGCAGGCAGCCCGGAGGGCTTCACCGTCGTGGACGGGTGCATTCACAGCGACGGCGGTAAGGGCGGGGAGTGGATACACACCGCCAGACAGTACGGCAACTTCATCTTGCGCCTGGAATGGATGCTCTCGCAGGTCGGCAACAGCGGCGTCTTCATCCGTCACGGCACCCCGGCGGGCGGCTTCGAGGTGCAGCTCCTGGCGCCGTGGACGCCGCATCGCGATGACCTGCACTGCACCGGCTCCATCTACGGCCACGTCCCCGCCGATCCCCGGCCGGACGAGACCACCCTGCGCTGGCGGCAGCTCGAGGTCAGCGCGGTCCATCAGCACATCATCGTCAAGCTCGACGGCGTCAAGTGCTGCGAGGCCGACTACAGCCAGGTGCCCTCGATGAAGGACCTGGCGCTGGTGGGGTACGTGGGAATGCAAGATTCCCACACGGGCCCGGGGCAATGGGTCAAGTTCCGCAATATCGAAATCGAGGACCTCGACCGCGATCCCGAATTCCTGGCACAAGGGCTGGCCCATGAGGACCCGGCGGTCCGCCGGGCGGCGTTCGAGGCCGCCCTTGGACTCGGCGCGGGCATGGTCGGGCCGCTGCTCGACATGATCGCGCGCGGCGATCCGCCGCAGCGGCACACCGCCGAGATGGCCCTGGCGCGGATCGTCCGCGTCGCCTCCGCGCCTGGGCAAGAGGGGCAGCGCGACGCCGCGCGGGACGCGCTCCTGGCTCGCGTCGGAGGTGATGGCGGGAATGCGGCGCGGGACCGGGTGTGCGTCGCTCGCTTGCTGGGGATCATCGGCGAGGCCGACCCGCGCACGGTGGCGGCGCTGACGTCGGCGGTGCTGGAGGGCGGCCCGGTGTCCGATGCGGCGCTGGAGGCGATGCAGTTGATCCCCGGGCGGGCGATGACCGAGGCCCTGATCGCGGCCTTCCGCGAAGCGGAGCCGTCGCGGCAGCCGGCGGTGCTGCTGGCGCTGGGCGCGCGCAAGGACGGCGACGCCGTGCTGGTGGTGGGGGGTGTGGCGCGCAGGGCGTCGGGGGACCTGCAGTTGGCGGCGGTGCGCGCCCTGGGCATTCTCGGCAGCGCGCGGGCGATTCCGATGCTGCGAAGGGCCGGTGCCGGCGCGCCGGACGCGCTGCGGCGAGAGGTCGTCGCTGCGCTGCTCACGCTCTTC